>Ga0265797_10005606_pt1 | contig 18236 bp, 15 predicted proteins | sample P2T30metagenome_FD_192433 | JGI IMG/M metagenome (GOLD analysis project Ga0265797, IMG submission 192433) | Plant litter microbial communities from East Loma Ridge, Irvine, California - P2 T30 | ecosystem: Environmental > Terrestrial > Plant litter > Unclassified | place: USA: California... | reverse complement strand
CGGCGCCGCCCCGCTCCGCCAACAGCAAGCCCTCGCTGACCGTGGCGATGGTGCTGGCAACGATCAACTGGTTCACAAGCTTAGCCAGCTCGCCAGTCCCAGCGGGCCCCACATGCACCGGCGTGCCCATGGCCGCCAATATTTGCTGGCCTTGGGAGAACGCCGCCGCTTCGCCACCGGCCATGATAGCCAGGGTACCGGCGTGGGCGCCGCGCTCGCCGCCAGAGACCGGCGCATCGAGGTAGGCCAGCCCGTGCGCGGCGCACCAGCGGGCCTGGGCGGCGGCAGTTTCGACCGGGATCGAACTCATCACGATCACCAACGCGCCTGGGGCCAATGCCCGTGCCGCGCCATGTTCACCGAACACCACCGCGTCGCAGGTGGGGCCGTCGCTGAGCATGCACACCAACACCTGCGCGCCTTCGGCGGCCTGCGTCGCGCTGGCGCATACCTGGGCGCCATCGGCCGCGAGCGGCGCGGCCTTTTCGCTGGAGCGGTTCCATGCACGCACCCCGAAGCCGGCCTTCAACAGGTTACGGGCCATGGGCGTACCCATGATGCCCGTGCCGATGAAGGCCACGTTTTTACCACTCATGCCTTGCCTCCCAGTGCGTCGACAGGGGTACCGGGGGCCGCCACCAGCGGCGCCGGGTTTCGTGGCATGAGCACCATGCCCAGGCCGCCGGCGCCCACCAGCGCCGCGATGATCAGGAACCCAGGCGTGTAGCTACCGGTAAGATTGAACAGGAATCCTGTGAGGTAGGGGCCGGTGAAGCCGCTGAGGTTGCCGATGGAGTTGATCAGGCCGATACCCGCCGCGGCGCCCACACCGGTGAGCACTTGCCCGGGGACCGCCCAGAACACGTTGATGGCGCTGTAAACGCCAATGGCCAGCAGCACGAAGCCGATCACGATGATCCACGGTTGGTTGATCAGCAGCGCCACGGCAATGGAGACAGCAGCCAGTATCGCCGCGCCGCCGGCATGCCAGTGGCGCTCCTGCAAGCGGTCGGAACGCCGGCTCCAGGCGATCATCGCCACGGCCGCCACGGCGTAAGGAATCGCCGTGATGAAGCCGTTCTGCATCAGGCCGATTTCCAGCCCGAAGGAGGCGCGGAACGAGGCCAGCACGGTTGGCATGAAGAAGTTCATGGCGTTGGAACCGGAGGTTATCCCGAAGTACACCAGCGCCAGCATCCACACTTGGCGGCTGGCCAGCGCCTTGCGAATCATCTGGCCTTTGGTGGGCTGCACACCCACCACCAGCGGCTTGGCCCGCTCCTCCTGGTCCAAAGTATTCATGAGCCAGGCGCGCTGTTCGTTGGTCAGCCACTTGGCGTCGGCCGGGCGGTCGGTGAGGTAGAAGTAGCACACCACTCCGAGAATCACCGCCGGCACGGCCTCGGCGATATACATCAGCCGCCAGCCCACCACGCCGATGCTGTCACCCAATGAAATCAGGCCCACGGACAACGGCGCGCCGACCACCTGGGCAATGGGTACGCCCAGGTAGAAGGTAGCGATCATGCGGGCGCGGTAGCGCGCGGGGAACCACAGCGACAACAGGTAGATCACGCCCGGGAAGAAGCCAGCCTCGGCGATCCCCAACAGCACCCGCAGGGTGATGAAATGCCCGGCTGTCTGCAGAAAGCCCATCGCGCCGGCGATGATGCCCCACGTGACCATGATCCGCGCCAGCCATACCCGCGCGCCGAAGCGGTGCAGCAGAACGTTGCTGGGCACCTCGAACATGAAGTAACCCAGGAAGAAAATGCCCGCGCCAAGGCCATAGATGGTCTGGCTGATGCCGATGTCGTCATTCATGCGCAGCGCGGCGAAGCCGACGTTGTTGCGGTCCAGGAAAGCCACCACGAACAGCAGCACCAGAAACGGGATCAAGCGCTTGGTGACGCGCTTGATGGTTTGCCTTTCAATCTCGGAAATTTCCGGGTGTGGAGTAATCATGACGCACGGCCTCGCGTTTTTTATTGTTGGTAAGGGCTGTGATGGCAGGTGGTGGGTGTTTCAGGTGGGGCAATCCTCCATGTGCGCACGCACGATGGCGTCGAAGTCCGGGTCCGCAGTAAAGCCCAAGGCACGCGCGCGAGGGGCGTCGACCCTGCTGGGCCAGCTTTCCACGATGCGCTGGATGGTTGCGTCCGGCTCCCAGCGGATCAACTTCACCACGTCGGCCCCAGCCACGCGCTGCAGCGCGGCGACCATCTCGGCCACCGTGGTCGTTACGCCTGGCAACGGGATGACCCGCTGGGCCCCCAAGGTCTCCGGGGCCAGGGTCATGGCCCTGAGCATCGCCTCCACCACCCGGCGTGGCGAGGTGAGGTACACGGCGGTGTCCGGGCGCACCGGGCACACCGCCGGCAAGCCGGCCAAGGGCTCGCGGATGATCGAACTGAAAAACGTGGACGCCGCCTTGTTGGGCTTGCCGGGGCGCACGGCCACGGTAGGCAAGCGCAACACGCGGCCGTCCACAAAACCTTTGCGCGCGTAGTCCGCCACCAACAGCTCGCCCACGGCCTTTTGCATACCATAGGAGGACGTCGGGGTGAGCGCGGTGTCGTCGTTCACCACCTCGGGTAACTTACCACCGAACACCGCGAACCCACTGGCGTAAACCAACCGCGCCTTGCTGCCTTGTTGGCGCAGGGTTTCGAGCAGGCTCATCAGGCCGTGCAGGTTCACCTGCATGCCCAGGTCGAAATCCGCTTCGGCCGCCGAACTCACCACCGCCGCCAGGTGCCACACCAGGTCCACGCCGTCGGTGACCCGCGCCAATACCTTGGGGTCGGCGATATCGCCGGTTACCAGTTCTATCCGGCCGTCGCTGGGCACGCCTTCGCCTGGGAAGGCATCGAACAACACGATCCGTTCAATGGCGCGCGGCGACTGGCCATCCAGCGCCAGGCTATGCATGGCAAGCAGGCGCTCGGCCAGTTGCTTGCCGATGAAACCGGTACCACCGGTGATCAGAATTCGCATCGCGGGCTCCCGAAGCAATAGCCGGGAAAAATCGCAAGGGTCATGGGCGAGGTCCTTTTTTGTTCTTGAACGTGGCGGTGCATACCGCTGCGCCAGAAACCCTAGAGGGACTTGCTGATAATCGCCAATGAGATAATCTCAAGCGTCAATAACGGGAGGTTATCGGATGGCCGATATCGGGTTTAATCAGCTGAGCAATTGGCTACGCTTTCGCCACTTGGTATTGATCGACACCCTGGCCCGCACGCAGAACATGCATGCTGCGGCGCAAGAGATGAACATCAGTCAGCCCGCAGTGAGCAAGATGCTCCGGGAAGTGGAACATCAGCTGGGCTTCGCGCTGTTCCAGCGCTTGCCACGTTCGATGTGCCTGACCGATCTGGGCAGCCACGTGGCGCGGTACGCGCAGATAGCGCTCAATGACGCTCGCCATTTCGTTGGCCAGGTGAATCACTTGCAGCGCGGCGGGCATGGCCTGCTCAAGGTCGGCACTATCTTCGCGCCCACGGCGGTGGCCCTGCCCGCCGCGATCGTGGGCATCAAGCAGCGCTGGCCATTGCTCACACTGGAGATTCTGGAAGGCACCAGCGCCAACCTGCTGGAACGGCTCGAGCATAAGCAACTGGACCTGGTAATCGCCCGCTTCACCCTCGACCGCCACCGCAAGCTGTTCGATTTCCAACCCTTGGCGCCAGAGCCGCTGTGCCTGGTCACGGGCAGCCAACATCCCTTGGCCGGGGCCCGGGAGTTGCCCTTGGCCGAGCTCGGCAACTGGCCGTGGATTGTGTACCCCACGGGCACGCCGATGCGTGCGCGGCTGGAGCGCGCTTTCGCCGAGGCAGGCATGCAAACCCCGGGCAATACCGTGGAAACCATTTCCATGCAAACCACCCTGCAATTGCTGCAGTCGGCGCCCATGGTGACCATGCTGGGCGAGTCCATGGTCGAGCCCGATATCCAGGCCGGTCGGCTGACGCGGCTGGAGCTGCCTTTTCCTCTGGTACTGGCCGACTACGGGATCATCACACGGCGCAATGAGTTGCCAGGGTGGTCCGCGCAGGCGTTCATCGAAGAACTCCTACTCGGCGCCCAGGCCCTGGAGCCCTCGCGCTAGAGGCTTCGATAACCGGTAGTTATCGAATGATGGAAAGCTGTCATTTGGCGTAGGCCTGATCCGCCGCTAGCCTGCCTCCCACGCTCGCGGTGCCGAGCGCAACCGCTCATAAGAGGCGCGCATGAAAACAATAAAAAGCTACAAGGCGTTGACCATCGGGTTTCTGTTCCTGATCGGGGTGGTGAACTACCTGGACCGCAGTGCACTGTCCATTGCCAACACCTCGATCCAGAAGGACCTTGCCATCAGCCCGGTGGAAATGGGCGTGATGCTGTCGGCGTTTTCCATCGCCTATGCCTTCTCGCAGCTGCCATTGGGGGCGCTGATCGACAAGCTTGGCAGCAAGCTGGCGCTGGGCGGTTCGCTGATCGTCTGGTCCATCGCGCAGGCAGCGTTCGGCCTGTTCAGCGGCTTCACTCATCTGGTGGCCTTGCGGGTGCTGTTGGGCATTGGCGAGGCGCCGGTATTCCCTTCGGCGGCCAAGGCACTGTCGGAGTGGTTCGATACCCAGGAGCGTGGCACCGCCACCGGCTGGGTATGGTCGTCCACCTGCATCGGGCCGTGCCTGGCGCCGCCGCTGCTCACCGTGTTCATGGTGCACCTGGGCTGGCGCGGCATGTTTATCCTCACCGGGGTAATCGGCCTGGTGCTGGCCGCGTGCTGGTTCGCGTTCTACAAGAGCAAGGCGCAATACATGGCCGAGACCGGCCGCGCGGAGCCCGTTGCCGTGCAACGCAGCGCGGCGCCACGGCTGCGCTGGGCGGCGATGTTCAAAGAGCGCAATACCTGGGGCGCGTTCCTGGGCTTCATGGGCGTGATCTACATGATCTGGCTCAACCTTACCTGGCTGCCCGGCTACTTCGAGCGCGAGCATGGCCTGGACCTCTACCGCACCGCCTGGGTAGTGTCACTGGCCTACCTGTGCGGCGCGGTGGGCACGATCGTGGCGGGCAAGGCCTGTGACCGCCTGGTGGCCAAGGGCATGAAAGTGCTGGCCAGCCGCAAACTGATGGTGATCCTGGGGCTGGTGGGCGGCGCGCTGTTCACCCTCATCGTGGCGTTCACCACCAACGTGGTGGCCTGCGTGGTGCTGCTGTGCCTCACGATGTTCTTCATCAGCATTTCCAGCGCCACGGCGTGGATGATCGTGAACACTATCGTGCCGTCCGAGCGCGTGGCCTCGTTTGGGTCGATCCAGAACTTCGGCGGCTACCTGGCCGGTTCCATCGCGCCCATCCTCACCGGCTTCAGCGTGCAGCAAAGCGGCTCGTTCTCGTCGGCCTTCGTGATCAGCGCGGTAGTGGCGGCCTGCTCCGCCCTGGCCTACTTCGCCCTGCTCAAGGAGCCACAAGCCAAGGCGCCGGTCGTTGCAGGTGGGGAAGCGGTGCGGGCGGGGGTGTGAAGGTGCGTGCCCAAGCTGATCGAAATCGAGCCCCGATCCATCGCCCGCCCCCCTCACTGGAATAGCCCTCCTATGCTATGTCCGGGCTATAGCCTCGCGCGGCAGGTCGCGCGGGGTGGGCAGCTACCGCGTGGCCGCCGCCTCCGTCCCAAACACTGTTTCACACCAGCCCTGCAGGGTATAGCGGCGGCGGATGTGGTCGGGAACGGGCCGGTATTTCCCTTCCAGAAACGCCGTTGGAATGTCCGGCGACTCGTCACCGATCACCAGGATGTTGGCCGGGTCGAAGAAGTCGTATTCCCGAACGGATGCGTTGTTAGTGATCACCTTCTTGCCATACATCATGCCTTCGAACACGCGGAAACTCAGGCCGCTTTGCCGCGGCCGTACAAGGTCGATGAGGATGTCCGAATCGCGGATGTAAGGGGCCACGTCATCGAGTGACAGCCGCTCACGGAAGAAGGTGATCTGGCTGCTTACCGTGCCTGGCTTCTTGTACTGCACCATAAACTTGTAAGCCGGGTAACCCGCGTGCTCCAGACGGCTGGCGATAGTGTCCAGCAAGGGCAAACGATCCAGCCCGGCCATGACCAGAAAGGCCTTGTAACGTGGCGCCGTATCGGATTGCGGCGCGCCTTCCTCGTACATGAAGTTATGCAGTTTGCGAAGGCCATGGCGTTCGGCGTCTTCTTTCTCGAAGCTGAACACTTCATCGTAGCGCCGCAGCCAGGCCTCGCTCACCGGCGACCGCGCCAGGCTGTCGTAAAGGTAGGCCTTCTTGAGCCGCGAGATCGCCATCCCCCGTTCGATCACGCTCGGCTCCACCTGGCCGGGGTTCACCACGAGCATCACATCGGCAGCGCCGAACCTGGCAACGTTGCGAGCAACCAGCCACAACCCCAGCCGATGGCGCACGATCGACCGAAGCTTGCCGGAAAGAAATTTCAAGGGTGGGCTGGATCGCGAGGTATCGATGAACAACACCTCGTGCCCCTGACGGGCGAGGTAGTCAGACAGCTTGCGGATATAACCGCCCATATCCTTGCAGATCAACAGAATGCGCATATACCCGTAGGTTCCTCGGCCCCTCGTTTCAAGGGGCGGAGTTTACGACAACGGCCCGGTGAGCCCTACCCTTGATTGGTCATCCGGGCCTGTGAGCGCGGGCGGCTCAGATTAGCCCTCAAAAACGATCGATCCTTTGGCGCGCGTTACTGCGCCGTTTTGCCATACAACTTCAGCAATTCCAGCGTCACGCCATTGGTCCAGCCGAAGCCGTCCTGCAGGGCGTACTCGCCCCCGCCACCGCCCTGCCCGCCTTCGATGTCGTATTTTTCCACCAGCTTGGCCTCACGGCCGTACAGGTTCTGCACTTGGGCGAGGAATCGGCGGCCGATGGTTTCGGCCAGGGCGTCCTGGCCATAGCCGTGCAGGCCTTGCACGGCGATGAGCTGCAAGGGGGCCCAGCCGTTAGGGGCGTCCCATTGCTGGCCGCTGTTCTGGGTGGTGGTGGCCAGGCCGCCGGGGCGTACCAGCCGCTGATTGACGCTGGCGGCGGTCTGCTCGGCGTGGGCTTGTGTCGCCAACCCGGCGTACAACGGATACAGGCTGGCGGCGCTGATGCGGTCGCTCAGGGCCTGTTTTTTCCAATCGTAGTCGGCATAGAAGCCCGCCGGGTTCCACAGGTGTTGCTCCACGGCCTTTTGCCGCGCCTGCGCCCATTGGGTATAGCGCGCGGTGCAGGTGGGCTGGTTACCCTGCTGGCACGCCCTGGCGATGGTCTGCTCCAAGTGAAACATCAAGCTGTTCAGGTCGACCGGCACGATGGCGGTGGTTCGAATGGTAGCCATCGTCTTGCCGTCGCCCAGCCAGCGCGAGGAATAATCCCAGCCACTCTCAGCCCCTGCGCGCAGGTCTCGGTATACCTCGGCGGCAGGGCGATCCGGTGCTTGCGCGGCGGTGGCGCGGTCTTCGGCCCAGGATTCCTGGCGCGGCGCGTCGCTGGCATCCCAGTAGCGGTTGAGCACGCTGCCGTCGGCCAGTTTCACCACGTGCGCCGTCGCCTCGCCCGGCTTGAGGGTTTGCGCGCCTTCCATCCAGTAGGCGTATTCCTTTTGCAGCTGCGGCAGGTAGCGCTGATAGGCCGCGTCCCCTTCCAGCTGCGCCAGCAGGTCCACCATGTAGGCGAAGAACGGCGGCTGCGAACGGCTCAGGTAGTACGTGCGGTTGCCGTTAGGGATGTGCCCGTAGGTGTCGATCAGGTACGCGAAGTTGTCCACCATGTCGCGTACTTGGGCGGTACGACCGCTCTCGGCCAGGCCAAGCATGGTGAAGTACGAATCCCAGTAGTACATCTCGCGGAAACGCCCGCCGGGCACCACGAAGGAACGGGGCAGCGGCAACAGGCTGCTGTAGGCTGGCACCTGTTGGTAGTTGCGGGTGAGCACGGGCCATAAGTCGTTGATGTGGGTAGGCAGGTCCGCGCCCGGCTTGGGGGGTTGGACGTCCGCGGTACCGGACTCTTCGAAATTGGCCGTCACGAAAGCCTTGAGGTCGAAGCCGGGCTGGTCCTTCTGGGCTAGATACGCCGCGCGGATATCGGCCGGGGCCCGGCGAGGCAAGGCATCCACGAAATGCTTCTGGTCGGTGAACAGGTTGCTCTGCTGCACCGCCGGGAACAGCTCGGGGTAGGCCTGATCCGGTGGGATTTCCCTGCTGGCTGCTACCGCTTGCCAGCTCCATTGAGGGGTAACCGGCTGCTGCTCGGCGGTGGAACAACCATAGATCGCCGCCAGGGTAATGGACACCGCCAGCGTGGTCGCGCGGGGGAATGACGTCATAAGTACTTCCTCTCAAGCGTTCCGGGCACCTTCAAGTCGACCAATGGGCGAGGCAGGTGTTCGTTTGGATTGCAGGAAGAAAACTTCAGGGAGGTGGCAGAGTAGACGCTTGGCGGTGAGGCAATTGCCCGATGGCTGGCATTTGAGGGCTCGCAAATGATCAGCTTGAGCCGGTTGGCTGCCGCCCGGCTCGTCGGGATTGGTAACCCTTCGACTGGCTTGATAACGGCTGCGCTGGAAGGGCGCGCCCCCCGGCTCCCACAAGGTCGGCGCGCCTGCCCACCTGTGGGACCAGGCGGAGCCTGGGAATAGGTTCACATCCGGGCCTGCCTACCCCCCATTCTTGACTGCACTCCAAACCCGGGTGCGCAGGCGGTCGGTTTGCATGGGCATGGACTGCAGCACGAACAGCTTCTGCATCACGCTTTGCGGCGGATACACCATAGGGTTGTTGCGAATCTCCGGGCTTACCAGGGGTTCAGCGGCGGCGTTGCCGTTGGCGTACTGCACGTGGTTGCTGATCTCGGCCATCACCTCGGGCTGCAGCAAGTAGTTCAGGAAGGCGTAACCGGCCGCTTCATCCGGCGCGTCGGCGGGCATGGCGACCATGTCGAACCACATCGGCGAGCCTTCCTTGGGGATCACATAGGCAATGTGCTGACCGTTGCCGGCCTCTTGCGCGCGGGATGCGGCCTGCATCACGTCGCCGGAGAAGCCAACCACCACGCAGATGTCGCCGTTGGCCAGGTCCCCGGTGTACTTGGAACTGTGGAAGTAGCTTATATAGGGCCGCACTTTCATCAGCAGGGCCTGAGCCTTTTCGTAGTCAGCCTTTTTTTCGCTGTGGTGAGGCAGGCCAAGGTAGTTGAGCGCGATCGGCAGAATCTCCGGGCCGTTGTCCAGGAAGGCCACGCCACACTGCGCCAGCTTTTGCATGTTTTCCGGCTTGAACACCAGGTCCCATGAGTCTACCGGCACATCGCCGAGCACCGCTTTGACCTTGTCGATGTTGTAGCCGATCCCGGTGCTGCCCCACAGGTACGGAAAGCCATAACGGTTACCCGGATCGTTGGCCTCCAGCGCCTTCATCAGGGTGGGATTGAGATTTTTCCAGTTGGGCAGCTTGCTGCGATCCAGCGGCTTGAGCGCGCCGGCGGTGATCTGGTGGGCCATGAAATGGTTGGAAGGGAACACCACGTCATAGCCCGAATGCCCGGCCATGAGTTTGGCGTCGAGCATTTCGTTGCTGTCGTAAAGGTCGTACTGGGTCGGGTGGCCAGTGCTTGCCGTGAACGCTTGCAAGGTGTTCGGCGCGATATAGCTGCTCCAGTTGTAGATCTTCACGGTATCGGCCGCTTGGGCGGCGGCGCTTGCGAGCAACAGCGGGGCGATCAACTTCAACATGCAAATACCTCAACCTTTCTTTTAAGCGTTATGGAAGGGCAGTCAGAAAATAAGCACGTAACTCTTGCGAACGGTCTCTTGTACATCCCAGATGCCCGTGGTGTTCTCGGGGAACATTAACGCGTCGCCGGCCTGGATCTCGATGGGCGCGCCGTCATCTGGCGTGAAGGTGCAGCGCCCTTGAATAAAGTGGCAAAACTCCTGCTGCGTGATCTGTCGCCGCCAGCGGCCGGGCGAGCACTCCCACACCCCAGCCTCCACGCCGTCGCTGCGCTCCACGCCGTGGCTGGCAACCCGCGCCACGGGTTCACCCAGCGGGAGGCCGACGGGGCTGGCCTCACCCAGGGGCAAGGTGGCGGTACCGCGAAAATGCTCGATGCTCATGCGAAGGGCTCCTTGGTGTTCATCAGGCCTTCCATGGCGCCGGCCAAGCGCTCGGCCAGGTGTCTGCGCCATGGTGGGGTGTTCGGATTGGCGAGCACGCGATCCTCCAGCACAAAGCTGCGAATGATCGCGTTGTAACCCAGCCAGCGCAGCGGCTCGGGTTCCCAGCGCGGCAGCGAGGCAATGGCCCGGTCTTGGAAGGCCCAGGGTTGGCGGGCAAGCTGCGTGTCGCGGCCAAGGATCAGATCGGCCAGCGTGCGCCCGCCCAGGTTGCTGGCGCCAACGCCTTCCCCCCCGTAGCCACCGGCCAGGGCTACCTGCTGACGACGGTCCACCAGCATGTGCGGCTGGAACCGCCGCGCCACGCCCAGGTTGCCACCCCAGGCGTGGGTCAGGCGTGCATCGCGCAGCGCCGGGAAGAGGTCACCGAACAAGTGTTGGCGTAACCCGCGTTCATCGGCGGTGAGGTTGAAGTCCTGGCGCAGGCGCCCGCCAAAGCGGTAGCCGCCACGGGCGCCGAACACCAGGCGATCATCCAAGGTGCGCTGGCCGTAAGTGACCTGCCGGCTGTTTTCACTGAAGGCTTGGCCACGGCCCAGGCCGATCCGTGCCCACACATCCGGCGGCAGGGGCTCCGTCGCCACGATCAGGCTTTGCGCGGCCACCAGGTGCTTGCCCAACGGGGGCAGCTCGCTGGAATAGCCCTCTACGGCGGGCACCACCCAATCGGCCTTGATCCGAGCCTTGGCAGTGGTGACTTCGCCCGCCTGCCAGCGCAACACGGGGCTCTGCTCGAAGATTCGCACACCCAGGCTTTCCACCACCCGCGCCAGGCCTCGAACCAGCTTTGCCGGCTGGATGGTCGCGCAATGCGGCGAATACACCCCGCCATACGCGTTTGCGACATTGAGTTGCTCACGCAGGGCCTGCGGGCTGAGCCACGCGTAGTCGCCCTCGCCCAGGCCCTGTTCGCGATAGCCCTCCAGCATCTCGCGCAGCCGCCGCTCTTGTTCCGGGTAGCGGGCCGCGGCGTACAGCACGCCGCCCTTGCGCAGGTCGCAGTCGATGCCCTCCTGGGTGCATACCCTCGCCACTTCGTCAGGGATGCCATGAAGCAAATCAAAACTCTCGGCGCGGGCCTCGGGGCTCAGGCCACTTAACAGCCGATCCTCGCCCAACAGGTTGCCCATCAGCCAACCGCCATTGCGGCCCGAAGCGCCGAAACCGGCGATCTGGGCTTCCAGAATCACGATGTTCAGATGGGGGGCGCGGCACTTGAGGTAGTAGGCCGTCCACAGGCCCGTGAAGCCGGCGCCGATGATCGCTACATCCGCGTGTAAATCCTCGGCCAGCGCGGGCCGCGGCTGCAGCGGCTCCTCCAACTGGTGCATCCACAAACTCACCCCGCGAAACCCGCTCATCCCGCACCTCATTTACTGGTTCGGGCAGGAGTGTAAGCAGCCGCTACGCTGCGTGTCTTACGCGCGGGTACGCGTGCAATTGGCTTTTAACCAGGCCTTGGGCGTGCAGCCGGTATGAGCGCGGAATGTCTTGTAGAACGCTGATGTGGAATTGAAGCCCGCGCCGGCGGCCAGTTCGTCTACCGCCGCGCCCTCGCCTGCCTCGGCCAGCCGCCGCAGCAAATACTCCAGCCGCGCCTGATTCACGTAGCGGTAGAAGCTTTGGCCTAGCACCTGATTGAGCAGGTACGACATCTGGTTGCGGCTGTAACCGGTGGCCGCGGCAACGGTTTGCAGGCCCAGTTCAGGGTCTAGAAAGGGCTGCTGACGCTGGAAGTAATCATCAAGGTCCCGCGCCATGTAGCTTAACTGCCGCGCGGAGAGCCCCAGCTTGCTGATCGCCGGCGCGCGGCTGGCGCGATCGAGCGCCGCGGCCTCACGCACCAGAGAAGCGTATTCGTTGATCCGCCAGATCAATCCTTCCCGCACCGTGATCGCCTCGCTGGAGCGAAACACCACCCGTTGGCCCGTGCCTTGAAGCGCCGTCTGGTACTGGATGAACGCCGTATCGCCATCCACACGGATGCGGTCGGTGTGCTCCAGGTACTCGTCGGGGTGGCGAGGAAGGGTTTGAGTCACGTAGTCGCGCAGGTCCTGCAGGCACAGGGTTCGGTTCTGGAAAAAATCGTTGTACTGAATGTCCGGATGGTACAGGGCAAGGATCGCTTCCAGGTCGCGGTGCTTCCAGGCCAGGTGGTAGGCCAGAACAGTGGATTGAGTGTGCGGCGTGCTCGTGTCGGGCATCAGCGGTGCATTCGGAAAGCGAAAGAAGATGCCTGGCAGTATGCCGCATAGGCCGGCCCGGTAGAATCCCGCAAATAATGCGCATATAAGCAACATAGTTTCATGCTATAAATTCATATCAACAGTACAAAGCTTTATCGACAAAGATGCGCGCTACGCCCGTACAGATGAGTACCTGAGCGTGCTGCGCCAGGAATGGACCGGCGAAAAACCCTTCGACGCTCACGGTGAGTACTACCGGTATGCAGGCGCGTTTTCCGAGGCGAAGTCGCCGCAGCAGCCGCACATCCCTTTGGACTTCGGCGGCTCTTCAGCGGCGGCGATCGCGGTGGCGGTGGCGGTGGCGGTGGCGGGCAAGCATGCGGACGTGTCCGCCCTGTGGGGTGAAACTTATGAGCAGGTGCGGCAGGTGGTGCAGCAGGTGCGCGCCGAAGCCGCGAAACATAGCCGCACCGTGCGTTTCAGCTTGTCGCTGAGGCCGATCCTGGCAGAAACCGAAGACAAGGCCTGGGCACGGGCCGAGCGTATTCTGGAGCAGGCGAAGGCGCTGGCTCAGGCCAATGGGTTCGTGCGCCAGGAACCGGCAAACGAAGGCTCCCGTCGCCTGCTTGCCGCCGCCGCGCAAGGGGCGCGCCTGGATAAGCGCCTGTGGACGGGCATTGCCGGGCTGCTGTGGGCAAAGGGGAATTCGACCGCGCTGGTGGGCACCGCCGAGCAGGTGGCGGAGGCGCTGTTGGATTACTACGACTTGGGAATCACCACGTTCCTGATTCGCGGCTTCGACCCGCTGGACGATGCCATCGAGTATGGGGAACGGTTGATTCCGCTGACCCGGAAGTTGATTGCCAAGCGGGACGGTGAGGCGGTCAAGGTCGCGTGAGCCCTGGTTGGCAAGGCTATGCCAGCGTCCACAGCCTATAAATGGGGCCCAGATCAGTTCATGGATGAGGCTCAGATCACTCTGTGGGACCGGGCGAAGCCCGGGAATATTCGCAGCCTACGCCAGCTTCCACAGCCCACAGTCGGAAGCAGGCACCAGCTTTTACGCTGCATCGCGCTCGCGCCGCAGCGCCTGCGCCACCTGCCCGCCGAACGCATTCACCGCCGCCTGCAGGTTGCCGAGAAAGCGTGGGTATATCAGCCACAAATCCATCACCGGTTTGAAATCCTTCAGTGGCAGCACCGCAAGGTTTTCGTAATGGGCGCTGCGTTCGAGCAAGGGCCGGGGTACCAGACCCAGGCCCATGCCATCGGCGACCAGGCCCAGTTGCAGTTCGGTGCCGAAGGTTTCCAGGTTTACTTTCAGGTTCAAGCCCTGGTCGGCGAGCGTGCGTTGCAAGCCGGCGCGAAAGCCGCAGCCGTCCGGGTTGAGCACCCAACCGCGGTGATAACAGTCGGCGAGCTTGACGGGCTTCTTTGGCAGATCGGCCTTGGCGCAGACGGCCACTAGCTCCAGCTTGCCCAGCGACTGGCCCACGATGTTTTCCGGGAACACTTTGCCTGCCGGGAACAGCGCGGCGGCGGCGTCCAGCTCCCCGCGCTCGGTCTTGTTGATCAGGTCCCCACCCCAGCCCGTCACCACCTGTGCTCGCAGTTCCGGGAACTGGCCTCTCAACTGCTTGAGCGCGTTGAGTAGCACGATGTCGCCGATGGTTTGCGGCACACCCAGGCGCAATACGCCCTTGGGGGGAGTATCCAGCGCCACCAAGTCCCGCAGGCCGTCCATTTCCCGCAGGATGGCCAGACACTTTTGGTAAACCTGCAGGCCAATCGCGGTGGGCTTCAACGGCTTGGTATTGCGGTCGAACAACTCCACACCCAAGGCTTGCTCCAGGTTCTGCACCCGGCGGGTGATCGCCGGCTGGGTAAGCGCAAGGGAATCGGCGGCCTGGCTGATGGATTGACAACGCACCACGGCGACAAATGCATCGATGTCATCGGTTTTCATTCTGGGTACACATGGTAAAGGGTAGGCAAGATAGGTAAAAAGCATAATCCTGCCCGGGGCGTCAAGCCCGGTACGGGGTTGCGGTGGGTGGCCGGCGGCGTACCCACAGTACTCGGGCGATCATTAGCCGACCAAGGTCTTCAGCTCATCGCGCTGACGTTCGCTCAACAACGAACCAAAGCCAGCCATCGCATTGTCGGCCATATACCGGGGGTTGCTCGTCCCGGGAATGACGCAGGTTACCGAGGGGTGGGAGATCAAAAATTTCAGCGCCAATTGAGCCCAGCTGGCCGCCCCGACCTCAGCGGCCCAGGCGGGCAGCGGCATCCCTTGCAAGCGCGCGAGCAAGGCACCTGCGCCAAAAGGTCGATTACAAAGGACAGCAACGCCGCGCTCGGCACACAGTGGCAAGATCCGGTTTTCGGCGACACGATCGTCCAACGCATAGTTGATCTGCAGAAAATCCAGAGCCTCTCCTTTGATCACTGCCTCAACCTCGCTATAGGCTGAGGATGTGTAATGGCTGATGCCGACATACCGGATTCGCCCCTCCTCCTTCCATCGCCTGAGTGTGGGCAGATGGGACTTCCAGTCCACCAGGTTATGGATCTGCATCAGATCGATACGCCTGGTTTGCAGCAGGCTGAACGAACGCTCCATCTGCGCAATCCCCTGGGATTGACCTTGCGTCCAAACTTTCGTCGCCAGAAATGCAGCCGAACGCGTGGTACGCGCGGACAACAGCTCGCCAGTGGTTTGCTCGGCGCGGCCATACATGGGTGAGCTATCGATGACAGAGCCACCTCTGTCGAACAATGCATCGAGCACGCCGGGCAGGTTTGCGTAGGTAGCAGAGGACGGTCCTACATCAAACCCGCGATAAGTGCCGAGCCCAATCACGGGTAACGGCTCGTTGCTTGACGGGATAGGGCGAGTGAGCATTTTCCTCTCCCCTGTAGGCTGGGGTGTACTGCCCAAAGCCTGGCTGCAGGCGACCGAACCCGCGGTAACGGCAACCGCTTGGAGGAATGACCTGCGTGTACAATTCAGGGGAAGCGAACCTGGATAATCATGGGTAAACATGTAAAACGCCTCGCTACGGTTGCTCCCACCACCATAGACGCATAAAGGGCAGCCCGAAGGCTCCCTCTGAACATAACCTTTAACCTCGGGCAATACGCCCGCCGCCTACAGGCAGTACAGGCCATTATCAGGCCACTGCCGCTTATCCGTAGCGCGTTATCAGAGTGAGGAGTATGGCGACTATCCGTCAGCGAACGGGCCAGGCGATAAACGCTTTGCCAGGCGAACTGCTCCCTGCGCTTGCCGGGTTCGCGTTTTTCTTCTGCCTGTTCAGCGGCTATTTCATGCTGCGGCCCATTCGCGAGGCCATGGGCATTCAAGGCGGGGTGGATAATCTGCAATGGTTGTTTACCGCGACGTTTTTGCTGATGCTCATCGCGGTGCCATTTTTCGGCTGGCTCAGCTCTGTAATGCCACGGGCCCGGTTCATCGACGGGGTGTACGGGGTATTCGCCCTGAACCTCCTCGCGTTAGCGCTGATGTTCGCCGTACACCCGCACAGCCTATGGCTGGCCCGAACGTTCTATGTCTGGATCTCGGTGTATAACCTGTTCGTGGTGTCGGTGGCGTGGAGCCTGATGGCCGACGTGTTCGACACCGCTCAAGCGCGACGCCTATTTGCCTTTATTGCCGCGGGCTCCAGCGTAGGGGGGATCCTGGGGCCAATGGTTAGCGCGTTGCTGGTCAATGTTCTTGGCCAGGCCGGGCTGGTGCTGGTGAGCGCTCTATTGTTGCTGTTGACCCTGGCGCTCAAGCGTTACCTGCTGACCTGGCGAGCGTCAGGCGGTGCCGGCCGCCCAGGCGCTGCGCCGACCGAAAACCCGAGCCACCCTGTGGCCGGTAGCCCCTTCAGTGGCCTGGCCCGTGTTCTGAACTCTGCTTATCTGCGAATGATCTGCGTGTTTGTGCTACTGCTTGCGGCCACGAGCACCTTCTTGTATTTCGAGCAGGCACGGCTGGTTTCGCTCCGGTTCCCCACACGCGAAGAACAAGTGCGTGTCTTCGGCCTGATCGATTTCACCGTGCAGGCTGGCGCACTCGTGATGCAGCTATTCATCACAGGGCGGATCGCTCAGAGGTTTGGCTTGAGTAGCTTGCTGGTCGTTGTACCAGCCGTGGTCTGCGCAGGGTTCATTGGCCTTGCCCTGGCGCCCAGCTTCGCCCTGCTCGCCGCCCTGATGATTGTGCGCCGGATCGGTGAATACGCATTTATCCGTCCCGGACGCGAGATGCTGTTCGCCCCGTTGGATGCCGAAACGAAGTACAAGGCCAAAAGCTTTATCGACACGTTGGTCTACCGCGCCGGCGACGCGATCAGCGGCTGGGGCAGAAGCGCACTGGACGTGTGGCCCCATGGGGCCTTGTTGGCGGCGGTGGTCGGCGCACTATGCGCAGGGTTCTGGGCATGGAGTGGCTGGTACCTGGGCCAGCGACGTGCCCGTGCCAAAAGCAGCCATGTGGAGGATCGCAGCCTTTGAACGCGCGGACAGCCGCTGCCGCGGCGGTTACCGGCGACGCATCATCAACAGCGCGACGGTCGCCGCCAGCGCGGCGATGAGGGTGGCAATGAGGCCAATCGAGCTCAGCCCGAAGTGGCCAATGCCGATACCGCCGACGATGGCGCCCAGGCCGATGCCCGCGTTGGCCGCGGAAATGTTCAGGGTGGCGGCCAATGCCTGAGCCTGAGCGCCCGCTTGCATGACCCGCACCTGGCACACCACGAACAGCGCGGTATAGCCGATCCCCCATGCCACCAGAGCCACGATCAACCCGATGTGATGAGGCGCCAGCGGCACGGCGGCCAGCATGCCCGCGCCGGCCAGTACCAGAAACAACACCATGGCGCCCAATGGCTTGCGGTCGACCATGGTGCCGCCCAAGTGGTTACCAACCATACCGATGGCCCCGAAGCCCATCAGCCACCAGCCCACCTCGCGCGCCGGAATGCCGCCCAGCCGCTCCAGGATGTCCGCCAGGTAGGTATAGGCGGTGAACAGCGAAGTGAATGTGAGGATCGACAGCAGCAAATGCGCGAGGAAGCGCGGTTGGCGCAGTATCGCGGTCTGCTTTTGATCGGGGTGCGCGCTGGCGGACACCGGCAGCGTTGGCATTACCAGATGCATCAGGGCGCCGATGAAGAAGGCGATCGCCGCCAGAATCCAGAAGCTCCCGCGCCAGCCGACCGAATCAGCCGCAAGGGTGCCCAGTGGCACACCGAACACCAGCGCGGCGGTTATGCCCAGGTAGACGCGGCCCACGGCCTTGCCCGACTGCCCCGGGCCTGCCAGTTGACCGGCGGTTTCACTGGCCGTGCCCCAGAACACAGGCAGTGCCAGGGCCGGGATGAAGCGTGCCAGCGCCAGCACCCAAATGTTGGTGGAAACGGCCGCCAACACGTTGGAGGCCGCGAAGACCATGAGAATCAGCGTGAACAGCTTCTTGCGTTCGACGCTCGCCAACCTGGCGGTCAATACCGGCCCGAAGAGCATTACGGTGAAGGCGAACAGCGTAACGACCTGGCCCGCCAGGGCGATCGATATGTTCAGCTCACGGGACAGGGCCGGCAGCAGCCCGACGATCAGAAATTCAGTGGTTACGATGATAAAGGCGGCAATCGCCATGATCAGTATCTGAAGGCCCGAACGAGAGGTTTCGGCGGCGGCTGAGGGGGCGCTCGCCAAGGAGGGGGACTGCATGATGCTTAACTCCAAGCGGTTTTTCCCGTAGCTTATTGGAGAAATACTGTTTGATTTTCGCTGGTTTTTACCAACTGGCTGGAACCAAATTCAATAATCGGAGC
>Ga0265797_10005605_pt1 | contig 18237 bp, 17 predicted proteins | sample P2T30metagenome_FD_192433 | JGI IMG/M metagenome (GOLD analysis project Ga0265797, IMG submission 192433) | Plant litter microbial communities from East Loma Ridge, Irvine, California - P2 T30 | ecosystem: Environmental > Terrestrial > Plant litter > Unclassified | place: USA: California... | reverse complement strand
CCGCCGGCTGCGGGAACAGCTGGGCCTCGATATTCTGCAGCAGGATCGTGTTCAGCTGGGTCACCGTCTTGGCGGCCCAGTAGTAGCGCTGCATCAAAAATTCGCTGGCGCGGCGCGCGTTCGGGCCGTCGCCGCTGGCGGTGAGGCCCAGCGTGCCGGCGATCGCGGTCTGGACGTCGAACACCAGGCGGTCTTCGCGCCGGTTGGTGTGGAGGTGCAGGCGGATGCGGATGTCCTTGAAGGCGCGTTCTTTCTCCATCAGCTGGCGCGCTTCCATGCGCGTGATCAGGCCGCGCGTGGCCAGCTGGCCGAAGGTGTCGGCCAGGCCGGCTGCCTTGGCCACCCACAGGATCACTTGCAGGTCGCGCAGCGCGCCCGGGCTTTCCTTGACGTTCGGCTCCAGGGCGAATGCCGTGTATTCATATTTCGCATGGCGCAGCCGCATCTCGGCGGTCTTGGCCTGGAAGAAGGCTTGCGGGTCGAGCGCGTCGCGGTAGCGCCGCTGCAACTCCTCGAACAGCGCGGCGTCGCCGATGACCAGGCGCGCTTCCAGCAGGCTGGTTTGCACGGTGATGTCGGCGCCCGATTCGACCAGGCATTCGTCCACGGTGCGGATGCTGTGGCCGATCTCCAGCCCCAGGTCCCACAGCAGCTGGACCAGGCCTTCGAGGCGCGCCTGGGTGATGGCGTCGGGCGGCTGCCCGAGCAGGATCAGGAGGTCGACGTCGGAATAGGGGAACAGTTCGCCGCGCCCGTAGCCGCCCACGCCCACCAGGGCCGTCGTGGCGGGCAGGCCGGCCGCTTCCCAGGCGTCGACCAGCACCGCATCGACCACCTGGCGCAGGTTGCGCAGGAGCTTTTCGGGCTTGCCGTCTTCCTGGAAGGCCTGGAACGCCAGCTGGCGTTCGGTCTTCAGGCGCTGGCGCAGCGTCGCGCGGGCGTTGTCGAGCAGGGCGGCCTGTCCCATGGTGGCCTTAGGCGACGGCGGCAGCGGTTTCGGGAACCGCGCCCTTGTTCAGCAGGGGCAGCACGATGCTTGGCGGCGGCGGGCTGCCGGCCGACATGGTCAGCACCTCGACCCCGGTCTCGGTCACCAGCACCGTGTGTTCCCACTGCGCCGACAGGCTGCGGTCCTTGGTCTTGATGGTCCAGCCGTCCGGCATTTCCTTGATATCGCGGCGGCCAGCGTTGATCATCGGCTCGATCGTGAAGATCATGCCCGGCTTGAGTTCTTCCAGCGTGCCGGGGCGGCCGTAATGCAGCACCTGCGGCTCTTCGTGGAACACGCGGCCCACGCCGTGGCCGCAGAACTCGCGCACCACGCTGTAGCCGTTCTTTTCGGCGTGCTGCTGGATCGCGTAGCCGATGTCGCCAAGGTGCTTGCCCGGCTTGACCGCAGCAATGCCGAGCCACATGCATTCGAAGGTGATCTCGGACAGGCGGCGCGCCATGATCGACGGCTCGCCGACCAGGAACATGCGGCTGTTGTCGCCGTGGTAGCCATCCTTGGTGATCGGCGTGATGTCGATGTTCAGCGCGTCGCCGGCCTTGAGCACGCGCTCGCCCGGAATGCCGTGGCAGATCACGTCGTTGAGCGAGGTGCAGATCGAACCGGGGAAGGGCGGGTAGCCCGGCGGCGCGTAATTCAGGGTGGCGGGCACGGTGCCCTGGACATTGACCATGTAGTCATGCGCCAGGCGGTCGAGCTCGAGCGTGGTCACGCCGGGCTTGATGAACGGGGTGATATAGTCCAGCACTTCCGAGCCGAGGCGGCACGCGACGCGCATGCCGTCGATTTCTTCGGGGGTCTTGATGGCGGAGGTCATGAATGCTTATCCTGCTGTGGTCGAGGCAATAAGGCGCCATTATAGAGGAAAGCGTCCTTCCTCAGGGCGGACCGGCCCAGTGGCCTCACGTGACGCTTGAACAAAGTGGCGGTTTCCGCTAGAATCTCGGGTTGCTCGGATTCGCATCGAGCAATGTTGTGAAAAGTACTTTTAAATTAATTGAAATCGCGAGTGTGGCCCTTAAAAGGGTGCCTGTTTGGTGACTGGCCACATTCAAGACCCAACCCTGGAGAATTACATGTCCGTTACTATGCGCGAAATGCTGGAAGCCGGTATTCACTTCGGCCACCAGACCCGTTTCTGGAACCCAAAGATGGCGCCGTTCATCTTCGGTCATCGCAACAAAATCCACATCATCAACCTGGAAAAAACCATGGCGATGTACCAGGATGCGATGAAAACCATCAAGCAGATCTCGGCTAACCGCGGCACCATCCTGATGGTCGGCACCAAGCGTCAAGCACGCGACATCATCGCCGCTGAAGCGCAACGCGCTGGCGTGCCTTACGTCGACCAGCGCTGGCTGGGCGGCATGCTGACCAACTTCAAGACCATCAAGACCTCGATCAAGCGCCTGAAAGACATGGAAGTGCAGCTCGAAGACGGTTCGGTCGAAAAGATGTCGAAGAAAGAAGCGCTGCTGTTCTCGCGCGAAATGGAAAAGCTGCAAAAGTCGATCGGCGGCATCAAGGACCTGGGCGGCATTCCTGACGCGATCTTCGTCGTCGACGTCGGCTACCACAAGGGCACCATCACCGAAGCCGGCAAGCTGGGCATCCCGGTCATCGGCATCGTCGATACCAACCACTCGCCAGAAGGCGTGACCCACGTCATCCCAGGTAACGATGACTCGTCGAAAGCGATCACCCTGTACGCACGCGGCGTTGCCGATGCGATCCTGGAAGGCCGCGCCAACGCCACCAACGACGTCGTTGAGATGGTCAAGGCCGGCGGCGACGACTTCGTCGAAGTTTCCGAGCAAGCATAAGTGACGGCGCGCCGAACGCGCGCTGACACAGAGAAGGGGGCGCCGGAAACACGAGCCCCCCTTTTTTTAAGCTAAATACCTGCAAGACGTTGAAAAACGGCTTGCTACCCTGGATACAGATTTAGGAGAAACGAATATGGCAGCGATTACTGCAGCAATGGTTGGCGAACTGCGCGCCAAGACCGATGCACCAATGATGGAATGCAAAAAAGCACTGACCGAAGCCGAAGGCGACATGGGCCGTGCTGAAGAGATCCTGCGCGTCAAGCTGGGCGGCAAGGCATCGAAAGCATCGGCACGTATCACCGCCGAAGGCGTCGTGGCAACCTACATCGCCGGCAACGTCGGCGCGCTGGTCGAAGTCAACAGCGAAACCGACTTCGTCGCAAAGAACGACGAATTCCTGGCCATGGTCAACCTGGCGGCCAAGCTGGTCGCCGAGAACAACCCGGCTGACGTCGCTGCCCTGTCGGCCCTGCCGCACGATGGCAAGACCTTCGACGATGTGCGTACCGCACTGATCGGCAAGATCGGCGAGAACATGACCGTGCGTCGTTTCCAGCGTTTCGAAACCACCGGCAAGCTGGCGTCGTACCTGCACGGCACCCGTATCGGCGTCATCGTCGACTTCGAAGGTGCGGACGAGCAAGTCGGCAAAGACCTGGCCATGCACATCGCTGCCATGAAGCCAGTCTCGCTGTCGTCGGAGCAAGTGCCAGCCGAAATGATCGAAAAAGAGCGTTCGGTTGCTGAACTGAAAGCCAAGGAAGATGCGGACGCCGCTGTCGCCGCCGGCAAGCCAGTGCAATCGGCCGAAATCGTTGCCAAGCGCATCGATGGTTCGATCCAGAAGTACCTGAAAGAAGTGTCGCTGCTGAACCAGGCCTTCGTGAAGAACGACAAGCAATCGATCGAGCAATACCTGAAAGCATCGAACGCTACCGTCAAGGGCTTCACAATGTACGTGGTTGGCGAAGGCATCGAGAAGAAGGTCGACGACTTCGCAGCTGAAGTCGCGGCACAGATGGCTGCCAATAAGCAGTAATCAAAAAAGAACGGGCCGCAAGGTCCGTTTTTTTAAGGCGGGAAGGTTTGTGTGCTCAGCTACAAAGCTATTGCAGATGAGCATGGACGCGAGGTCCGAAGCGCACCGTAGCGCCCAATGTGCAGCTCCCGCTTTACAATCCATCCGCCCCCGGGCAGATGAGGCCAGCGCCCGCAAGGCGCCCGCCAGAACCGAATTCGAAACATTTTATTAGGAGCCGCTTCCATGACAAAACCAGCCTACCAACGAGTCCTTCTGAAACTGTCTGGCGAAGCGCTGATGGGTGACGACCAGTTCGGCATCAACCGCGCCACCATCGAGCGCATGGTGTCCGACGTGGCGGAAGTGGCGAAGCTGGGCGTGCAGGTGGCGGTCGTGATCGGCGGCGGCAACATCTTCCGCGGCGTCGCTCCCGGCGCCCAGGGCATGGACCGCGCCACTGCCGACTACATGGGCATGCTGGCCACCGTCATGAACGCGCTGGCGCTGGCTGACGCGATGCGCCATGTCGGCATCACCGCGCGGGTGATGTCCGCCATTGCCATCGAGCAGGTGGTCGAGCCGTATGTGCGTCCAAAGGCCCTGCAATACCTCGAAGAAGGCAAGGTCGTCGTGTTCGCCGCCGGCACCGGCAACCCGTTCTTCACCACCGACACCGCGGCCGCACTGCGCGGCGCCGAAATCTCGGCCGAGATCGTGCTCAAGGCAACCAAGGTCGATGGCGTCTACAGCGCCGACCCGAAAAAAGACCCGCATGCCACGCGCTACGAAAGCATTACCTTCGACGAAGCCATCGCCAAGCATCTGCAGGTGATGGACGCCACCGCCTTCGCGCTGTGCCGCGACCAGAAGCTGCCGATCAAGGTCTTCTCCATCGTCAAACCCGGCGCGCTGACCCGCGTGATCATGGGTGAAGATGAGGGTACACTGGTCCACGTTTAAATATTATCTGAACAACAGGAGAGCAGCATGTCCTTAGCTGACGTCAAAAAGAATGCGCAAGAGCGCATGATCAAGTCCATCGAGACCCTCAAGGCCGACCTGGCCAAGGTCCGCACCGGCCGCGCCCACACCGGCATCCTCGACCACGTGCTGGTCGACTACTACGGTTCGCCAACGGCGCTGCCAATGGTCGCCAACCTGACCCTGGTCGATGCCCGCACCATCGGCGTCCAGCCTTTCGAAAAGAAAATGCTGGCCACCATCGAGAAAGCCATTCGTGATGCCGACCTGGGTCTGAACCCATCGTCGCAGGGCGAAATGATCCGCGTGCCGACCCCGCCGCTGACCGAAGAGCGCCGCAAAGAAATGGTCAAGCTGACCAAGTCTGAAGGCGAAGACGCGAAAATTGCCGTGCGCAATATCCGTCGCGATGCCAACGAAGCGCTCAAGAAAATGGTCAAGGACAAGACCGCGTCGGAAGACGACGAGCGTCGTTCCTCGGACGACATCCAGAAGCTGACCGACAAGGCCGTGGCCGACATCGACAAGCTGCTGGGCGACAAAGAGAAGGAAATCCTGACGGTGTAAGGGCCAGCCCCTTCGGCGCCCTTGCGGACCGGCCCCGGCAACTTGCCGCGGCCGGTCCGCCTACCTTATGATTGGCCATTTGCGCATGTTTCAAGCGCAGCCTCTGCTGGATTACCGATGTTCAAAAGTTCGACCACCACCGTTCCCGACACGCCCGCCGTGCCGCGCCACGTCGCCATCATCATGGATGGTAATGGCCGCTGGGCCACCAAACGCTTTCTGCCGCGCGTCGCCGGCCACGTCAAGGGCGTCGAAGCTGTGCGCGGTATCGTCGAAGCCTGTGCCTTGCGCGGGGTCGAGTACCTGACCCTGTTCGCGTTCTCGTCCGAGAACTGGCGCCGTCCGGCCGACGAAGTCTCGCTCCTGATGCGCCTGTTCGTCACGGCCCTCGAGCGCGAAGTCGCCAAGATGCATGCCAATAATATCCGCCTGAAAGTCGTGGGCGACCTGAGCCGTTTCGACGCCAAGCTGCAGGACATGATCGCCAATGCCGAGCGCCGCACCGCCGGCAATACCCGCCTGACCGTCACCGTGTGCGCCAACTATGGCGGCCGCTGGGATATCATGCAGGCAACGGGGAAGATGGTGCAGGCTCACCCCGGCGCGACTGAATTCAGCGAGGACATGCTGGCGCCGCATCTGGCGATGGCGTATGCGCCCGAACCCGACCTGTTCATCCGGACCGGCGGCGAAGAGCGCATCTCGAATTTCCTGCTGTGGCAGCTTGCGTATTCCGAACTGCACTTCACCGACACCTTCTGGCCCGATTTCACGCCCGAGGCGCTGGACGAGGCGATTTCCTCCTACCAGCAGCGCGAGCGCCGCTTCGGCCAGACCGGCGCCCAAGTAGCAAAGAAGACCAACTGATGCTCAAAACCCGGATCATCACCGCGCTCGTCCTGCTGGCAGTCCTGCTGCCAACCCTGTATTCCAATAACCCCCTGGCGTTCGCGGTGGTGGCGTCGATCTTCTTCGGCGCGGCCATCTGGGAGTGTTTCCGCCTCTTCAATCCAGGCGCTAAGAGCGCGCTGGCAATTGCCGTGGCCTGGACCGCAGCCTTTGCCTATGCCTTCTTCGTGCGCGAGCAGGGCGATCCGACCTTCTGGTTCGCCATCGGCGCGCTGCTGTGGCTGCTGCGCTTCGCGCCAACCCTGAAACTCGGCCTGCCGCCGCTGCAGAGCACGCCCAATACGCTGCTCAGCCTGCTGTACGCGATTTCGCTGGTGTCCTGCTTCGTGGCCATCGTCACCCTGTACCAGTATTCGGCGCTGTTCCTGCTGTCGGTGCTGGTGATCGTGTGGTCGGCCGACATCTTCGCCTATGTGTGCGGCAAGACCTTCGGCAAGAACAAGCTGGCCCCGACCATCTCTCCTGGTAAATCCTGGGAAGGCGCGATCGGCGGCGGCATCGTCACGCTGCTGCTGGCGGCGCTGACCGTGCTGTTCGGCGGCGACGCGCTGGCCAATACCTTCGCGGTGCGTGTGCAGGCCAGCCTCGGCTGGGCCGGCCTGTTCGCCGTGATCGCCCTCATCGTCGTCGCCAGCGTGGTCGGCGACCTGTTCGAATCCCAGCTCAAGCGCCGCGCCGGCATGAAGGACAGCAGCAATCTGCTGCCCGGCCACGGCGGCGTGCTGGACCGGATCGACGCGCTCGTGCCGGTCCTGCCACTGGCGGCCCTGGTCGCGACCTGGCTCTAGAAGGAAGTTCCCATGCAAGGCATTACCATCCTTGGCGCCACCGGTTCGATCGGCGCCTCGACCCTCGACGTGCTGGCGCGCCATCCGGAGCGCTACCGCGTGTACGCACTGTCGGCCCATTCGCGGGTCGATGAACTGGCCGCCGCCTGCCGCCAGTTCCGTCCCGTGCGCGCCGTCGTCGGCAGCGCGGACGCCGCCGCGCGCCTGTCGCAGCTGATCGCCGACCTGCCCACCAGCGTCGAATACGGCGAGCACGCCCTGTGCGATATCGCGTCGCACGCTGACACGGATACCGTGATGGCGGCCATCGTCGGCGCCGCCGGCCTGGCGCCGACCCTGGCCGCCGCCCGCGCCGGCAAGAAGATCCTGCTGGCGAACAAAGAGGCGCTGGTGATGTCGGGCCAGCTGTTCATGGACGCCGTGCGCGAGCACAAGGCGACCCTGCTGCCAATCGACAGCGAGCACAATGCGATCTTCCAGTCGCTGCCGTCTGATTACGCGCGCCAGCCCGGCGCGTCCGGCGTGGCCAAAATTCTGCTGACTGCTTCCGGCGGGCCGTTCCTGAACCGCGCCGTCGAGACGCTCGACGCGGTCACGCCCGATGAAGCCTGCAAGCACCCCAACTGGGTCATGGGCCGCAAGATCTCGGTCGACTCGGCCACCATGATGAACAAGGGTCTCGAGGTGATCGAGGCCCACTGGCTGTTCGGCGCGCCGGCCGACCAGATCGAGGTCGTGATCCATCCGCAAAGCGTGATCCATTCGATGGTCTCGTATGTGGACGGCTCGGTGCTGGCGCAACTCGGCAACCCCGATATGCGCACCCCGATCGCGCATGCGCTGGCCTATCCGGAGCGAATCGACTCGGGCGTCGCCCAGCTCGACCTGACGCAAATGGCGGCGCTGCAGTTCTACCAGCCCGACTTCAATCGTTTCCCGTGCCTGGCACTCGCTTTTGACGCCTTGCGCGCGGGCGGCACCGCGCCGGCCCTGCTGAACGCGGCCAACGAGGTGGCGGTGCAGGCTTTCCTGGAACGCCAGATCGGTTTCCGCGATATCGATCGCGTGATCCGTCATGCGCTCGACGCCATCCCGCACGGCCCGGCGCCATCGATCGAGGCAGTGCTGGAGCAGGATGCGCGGGCCCGCGCCGCCGCCAACGACGCCATTGCCCAGGTCACCTCGCGCCTGCGCGGTAATCCGACGGATCCATCGCCATGACCATGCTCTACACCGTGCTGGCTTTCGTGCTGGCGCTCGGCCCCCTGATCATCATTCATGAACTGGGCCACTACCTGGTCGCGCGCGCCTGTAATGTGAAAGTACTGCGCTTCTCGGTCGGCATGGGCCGCGTGGTCTGGTCGCGCCGTTTCGGCCCCGACCAGACCGAGTGGGCCTTGTCGGCGCTACCGCTGGGCGGCTACGTCAAGATGCTCGATGCGCGCGATCCCGAGACCGCACCGACGGATGAGAAGGACCTGGAACGCGAATTCACCCGCCAGAGCGTGTGGAAGCGTATCGCGATCGTGGCCGCCGGCCCGCTGGCCAACTTCCTGGTCGCGATCGGCCTGATGGCCATGCTGTATATGCATGGCGTCGATGAGCCGTCGGCGCGCCTGCGCGAGGTGCCGGCAGCGTCCGAGGCGGCGAAGGCCGGCGTGCGCGGCGGCGATACCGTCGTTGCCGTCAATGGCAATGCGGTGCGCTCGTGGTCCGAGCTGCGCTGGCAGATCGTGCATGCGACGGTCGACAAGTCGGACGCGCGCCTCGATCTGCGCGGCCAGCACGGCGGCACCTATTCGGCCACGCTGCCGGCCAGCGTGATCGGCCAGCTCGATGTCGAGAGCGATGTGATGAACACGCTCGGCCTGGACCTGTGGCGCCCGCAGCCGCGCATCGACAAGGTGCTGCCGGATGGGGCAGGGCAGCGCGCCGGCCTGCAGGACGGCGACGTGGTGCTGCGTCTTCAAGGCGAGCCGGTGACGGATGGGATCGCCTTCATCGAGGCGGTGCGCGCGGCGCCGGGCAAGGCGCTGGCGGTCGAGGTTCAACGCGGCGGACGTCCTTTGACCTTGTCGCTGACCCCGGAAGCGGACGCGAACGGCCGCGGCGTGATCAAGGCCATGGTGGCGCAGGCGCCCGAAATGGTGACCGTCACCTCGGGCCCATTCGAAGCGATTGCACGCGGCGCGGAACGCACCTGGGAGACCAGTGTGATGACGCTGAAAATGATCTGGAAGATGATTACCGGGGAAGCATCCTGGAAAAATGTTACCGGTCCAATTACCATCGCTGATTATGCCGGACAGACTGCGCGAATAGGGCTTGTGAGCTATTTACAGTTCATCGCCTTTATTAGTATCAGCTTAGGAGTAATGAATTTGTTACCAATTCCGGTTCTGGATGGGGGCCATTTACTGTATTATTCGCTGGAAGTTTTGACCGGGCGGCCCCTTCCTGCGCACGTCGTGGAGTTCACGCAGCGCGCCGGGGTTGGCCTGCTGTTCATGCTGATGGCGCTCGCCGTCTTCAATGACCTGGTGCGGCTGCTCTAGTGGCCGATGGTTCCAAAGAACGCACCGGCAAGAATAATATGTAATCGTTGTCCAAATGACTGACCCTTTGATCCAGCCAATGAAATCACAACCAGATCGTTTTGCCCTGCCGTTCATTCGTCGCAGCTTGATCGGCGCGGCCGTGCTGACCCTGTGCGCCGGTAAAGCGCTGGCCGCCAACCCGTTCGTCGTGAAGGACATCCGCGTCGAAGGCATCCAGCGCACCGAAGCCGGCACCGTGTTCAGCTACCTGCCGGTGCGCGTGGGCGAAACCTTCGACGATGGCAAGGCCTCGAGCGCGATCAAGGCACTCTACGCCACGGGCTTCTTCAAGGACATCCGCCTCGAGGAAGAAAATGGCGTGCTGGTGGTGCTGGTCGAAGAACGTCCAGCCATCTCGTCGGTGGACTTCACCGGCACCAAGGAATTCGAGAAAGACATGCTGGTCAAGGCGCTGTCCGAGATCGGCGTGGCCCAGACCCGCATCTTCGACAAGGCCTCGGTCGACCGCGCCGAGCAGGAGCTCAAGCGCCAGTACCTGTCGCACGGCCTGTACGGCGTCAAGATCACCACCACCGTGACCCCGATCGAGCGTAACCGCGTGACGGTCATGTTCAATATCGACGAGGGCGATGTCGCCAAGATCAAGGGCATCAACCTGATCGGCAACAAGGCCTTCAGCGACAAGGAACTGCGCCAGCTGCTCGAACTGCGTCCATCGGGCTGGTTCACCTGGTACTCCAAGGCCGACCAGTACTCCAAGCAGAAGCTGACCGGCGACCTGGAAACCATCAAGTCCTGGTACCTGAACCACGGCTATCTGGAAGCGAACGTCGAATCGACGCAGGTGTCGATCACGCCGGACAAGCGCGACATCTACCTGACCCTGAACATCACCGAGGGCGAGAAGTACACCGTCAAGAGCGTCAAGCTCGAGGGCGAGATGTTCGGCCGCGAAGAAGAACTCAAGCAGCTGATCCTGCTCGAACCAGGCAAGACCTATGTCGGCGACCTGCAGGAAGCAACCAACAAGCTGATCTCGGACCGCCTCGGCACCTTCGGCTACGCGTTTGCCAACGTCACCGCGAACCCGGAGCTTGACCGCGAAAAGCGCGAAGTCGCGTTCACCTTCTTCGTCGATCCGGGCAAGCGCGCCTACGTGCGCCACATGAATATCTCGGGCAATACCGTGACCCGCGACGAAGTGATCCGCCGCGAATTCCGCCAGTTCGAGAGCTCGTGGTACGACGCCAACCGCGTCAAGCTCTCGCGCGACCGCGTCGACCGTTTGGGTTACTTCAAGGACGTCAAGATCGAGACGCCGGAGTCGCCGGGCACGTCCGACCAGGTCGACGTCAACGTGACGGTCGAAGAAAAACCGACCGGTAACTTCATGATCGGCGGCGCGTTCTCGCAGTCCGAGAAGTTCACCTTTACGGCGTCGATCTCGCAGGCCAACTTCGCCGGTAGCGGCAACACGGTCGGCATCGAACTGAACACCAGCAAGTACAACCGCACGATCGCGTTCTCGAACACGAATCCGTACTTCACCGACGACGGCATCTCGCGCGCGTTCTCGCTGTACCTGCGCACCTCGCGTCCACCGGCGCTGAACATCGGTTCGTACACCGTGCGCCAGGTCGGCGGCAACATGACCTTCGGTGTGCCGTTCTCCGAATCCGACACCGTCTTCTTCGGCGCCGGCGTGGAACGCACCGAGCTCGAAACCGACATCAGCTCGCCGACGATCTACCAGACCTTCGTGCGCCAGAATGGCGGCCCGGCCAGCGGTATCGGCAAGGCCGTGACCAACGCGATCCCGCTGACCGCAGCATGGGGCCGCGACACCCGCGACAGCGCCGTGACCCCGACCCGCGGCCGCTACCAGCGCGCCAACCTCGAGATCGATGCGCTGGGCGACGCCAAGTACTTCAGGGCGGTATACGAACATCAGTACTGGCGTCCACTGACCCGCTGGATGACGCTGGCCCTGCGCGGCGAGCTCGATTACGGTAAAGGCATCGGCGGCAGCGCCTACCCGGTGTTCAAGAACTTCTACGCGGGTGGTATCGGTTCGGTGCGCGGCTATGAGAGCTCGTCGCTGGGTGTGGTCGATCCGCGCTACTACGATGCGATCGGTGGCTCCAAGCGCATCATCGGTAACGCCGAGCTTCAGTTCCCGTTCCCGGGCAGCGGCACCGACCGCAGCCTGCGCTGGTTCACCTTCGTCGATGGCGGCCAGGTGTTCCAGGAAGATGCGAAGATCCGTTTCGACGAATTCCGCTACTCGGCCGGTATCGGCCTGTCCTGGATTTCCCCGGTCGGTCCGCTCAAGTTGAGTTATGCTAAGCCGTTGAATTCGCTGCCGGGCGACCGCCTGGAGCGCTTCCAGTTCCAGATGGGTACCGGCTTCTAAGCGGCCCACGGCGGTTTGAAGAACGATTGCGAGAGACTATGTTGAAAAATCTGATTGACTCGCTGCCTGTTGGGATCAAGACGGGGCTCGGCGCCACCACGGTGCTGGCCGCCGTGTGCGCCGCCCCGCTGGCCCAGGCCCAGGTAACGACCAGCCGGATCGGTTTCGTCTACACCGAACGCCTGATGACCGACTCCAGGATGGCCAAGTCGGCCGACGCCAAGCTGGCCGCCGAATTCTCGAAGCGCCAGAAGGCGGTCGAGGAGATGGTCGGCAAGTACAAGGAGACGTCGGAGAAATTCGACGCCGAAGCAGCTGGCTTGTCCGAGCTGGAACGCACGCGCCGTGCGCGCGAGCTGTTCAATATGCAGAAGGACGTCGAGCGCGCCCAGCGCGAGTTCCAGGAAGACCTGCAGCAGCGCAAGAACGAAGAGCGCGCCGCGATCGCGCAGAAGGCCTATAAATTGGTCGAGCAGGTCGCCGAGCAGGAGAAGCTCGACGCAGTGCTGGTCGAGGCGGCGTGGGTCAGCCCACGCGTCGACATCACGGACAAGATCCTCAAGCTGCTCGACAAGTAACGTTGTTTGTTTTACCGATTCTGACTCACACTGAAAGACCAAGATGGGCATTCGACTAGGCGATTTGGTCGAGCGCTTCGGCGGGCAGCTGGTGGGCAATGCAGACCTCGAAGTCGAGGCCATCGCCCCCCTGGACACCGCCGGCGCTTCGCACATCAGCTTCCTCAGCAACAGCAAGCTGCGCGCACTGGCCGCACAAAGCGGCGCGGCAGGCCTGATCCTGTCGCCGCTGGACGACCCGACGGTGGCCGCGACCTATGAAGGCACGCGCATCGTCACCACCAACCCTTACGCTTACTTCGCGCGCGTGGCGCAGTACTTCGCCTCGCTCACCGAACACGTGCCGGCGCCTGGCGTGCATCCGAGCGCCGTCGTGGCCGCGGGTGCGCTGGTCGATCCGACCGCCCACATCGGGCCGCACGTGACGGTTGAAGACGGCGCCGTGATCGGCGCGCACGCGGTGATCGACGCCGGCTGCTTCATCGGCCGCGAAGCCGTGATCGGCGAGCGCACCCACCTGTTCGCGAACGTGACCTTCCATGCGCATTGCCGCATCGGCCAGCGCGGCATCCTGCATTCAGGCGCCGTGATCGGCACCGACGGCTTCGGCTTCGCGGTGGAAGCGGGCGTGTACATCAAGATCCCGCAGACCGGCCGCGTGCTGATCGGCGACGATGTCGACATCGGCGCCAACACCACGATCGACCGTGGCGCGCTGGAGGACACCGTGATCGAAGATGGCGTCAAGTTGGATAACCAGATCCAGATCGGCCATAACACCCGCATCGGCGCGCATACCGCGATGGCCGGCTGCGTCGGCGTGGCCGGCAGCGCCAAGATCGGCAGCCGCTGCACCTTCGGTGGCGCCGCCATGGTGCTGGGCCACCTCGAGATCGCCGACAACGTGCATATCTCGTCGGGCAGCATGGTCTCGCGCTCGGTGCTCGAGCCGGGCCAGTACACGGGCTTCTACCCGCTGGCCAAGAATGCCGAATGGGAGCGCAGCGCCGCGATCGTGCGCAACCTCGATTCGATGCGCGCCAAGATCCGCACGCTCGAGAAAACCATCAAAACACTGACAGAAGAAAAATGACCACTCCGGAAACCATCACTCTCGACATCAACCAGATCAAGGAATACCTGCCGCACCGCTATCCGCTGCTGCTGGTCGACCGCGTGCTGGATGTCGAAGTCGGCAAGCGCATCACCGCCATCAAGAACGTCACCATCAATGAAGAATTCTTCAACGGCCACTTCCCGCACAAGCCAGTGATGCCGGGCGTCCTGATGATCGAAGCGATGGCGCAAACCGCCGCGATCCTGTCGTTCATGACCATGAACGTCAAACCGGACGAGAATTCGGTGGTGTACTTCGTCGGCATCGACAACGCGCGCTTCAAGCGTCCGGTCGAGCCGGGCGACCAGCTCAAGATGGAGGTCGAGATCCTGCGCGTGTCGCGCGGCATCTGGAAGTACAAGGCCGTCGCGACCGTCGACGGCAAGGTCGCCGTCGAAGGTGAACTGATGTGCACCATCCGCGGCGCCGCTGAAGCGCCGATGAAAGGCGCGGACGTCGCGGCCGGGTAACAGGGAAGGGTACCAAGATGAGCAAGATCCATTCGACCGCGATCGTCGACCCGAAGGCCGAGCTGGATAGCTCGGTGGAGGTCGGCCCGTATTCGATCATCGGTCCACATGTCCGGATCGACGCCGGCACGACGGTCGGCCCGCATGTGGTCATCGAAGGCCACACCACGATCGGCAAGGACAACAAGTTCTTCCAGTTCTGCTCGATCGGCGGCGCGCCGCAGGATAAGAAATGGGCGGGAGAGCCGACCCGCCTCGAAGTCGGCGACCGCAACACGGTGCGCGAATTCGTGACCTTCAACCTGGGCACCGTGCAGGACGAAGGCGTGACCCGGGTCGGCAGCGACAACTGGATTTCGGCCTACGTCCACGTGGCGCACGACTGCCAGATCGGCAGCAATACCATCTTCTCGAACAATGCCCAGCTGGCGGGCCATGTGGAAGTGGGCGACTGGGCGATCCTGTCGGGCTTCGTCGGTGTGCACCAGTTCTGCAAGATCGGCGCGCATGCCTTCATCGGCATGTATACCAGCCTGACCCAGGATGTGCCGCCATATGTGCTGGTGTCGGGCAATCCGGCCGGCGCGCGCGGCGTCAATCTCGAGGGCCTCAAGCGCCGCGGCTACAGCCGCGAGCAGCTCGACGGCATTCGCGGCGCCTACAAGCTGCTGTACCGCTCGAATCTGACGCTCGAGGAGGCGAAAACCGCCCTGCAGGCGGAAGAAGAACGCCTGCCCGTAGCCGCCGGCGATATCCGCCTGCTGCGCGATTTCCTCGGCACTGCCACCCGTGGCATCGTCCGCTAAACCAGTCTCGTTGGCCCTGGTAGCCGGCGAGGCGTCCGGCGATATGCTGGCCGCCCGCCTGCTGGCCGGCCTGCGTCCGCAGGTTCCTGATGCGCGTTTCCATGGCGTCGGCGGGCCGCGCATGATCGAGCAGGGGCTGGTGAGCGACGTCCCGATGGACACGCTGACCGTGCGCGGCCTGTTCGAAGTCATTCCCCGCTATCGTGAACTCAAGGGTATCCAGAACCGCCTGCGCGATCGTTTGATCGCGCAGCAGCCGGACGCCTTCATCGGCGCCGACTACCCCGGTTTCAATCTGGGCCTCGAAGAGCAGCTGCGCGCGGCCGGCATCCCGACCGTGCACTTCATCGGGCCGCAGATCTGGGCCTGGCGCGGTGGCCGCATCAAGAAGATCCAGCGCGCGGTCTCGCACATGCTGGTGATCTTTCCGTTCGAAGAAGCGATCTACCGCGAAGCCGGCGTGCCGGTGACGTATATCGGGCATCCGCTGGCCGAGACGATTCCGCTCGCGCCCGATGTGGCGGCGGCGCGGCGCGGGCTCGGTTTGCCGGCGGATGCGCGCGTGGTCACCGTGATGCCGGGCAGCCGCATGGGTGAGCTGAAATACCTGGCCGAGCCGTTCATCCGCGCCGTCAAACTGCTGGCGGGGCGCGATCCGGGCCTGCGCTTCGTGGTGCCGATGGTCGGCGAGCGCCAGCGCGCATATTTCGATGAGCTGGTGGTCAAGGCCGGCTTGCAGGATGTCGAGATGACGGTCACCGCCGCCGGCTCGCACACGGCGATCGCGGCTGCCGACGCAGTGCTGGTGGCATCGGGAACGGCGACGCTCGAAGTCGCGCTGTTCAAGAAGCCAATGGTGATCGCCTATAAAGTGATGGCGGCGTCGTATGCGCTCATGCGGCATATGGGTTACCAGCCGTGGATCGGCCTGCCGAACATCCTGGCGCGCGAGTTCGTGGTGCCGGAGCTGATCCAGCACGCGGCCACACCCGAGGCGCTGGCCGACGCCGTCTGGGCCCAGCTGAACGATGCGGCGGGGCGCGAGCGCCTGGCGGCGCGCTTCCTCGACATGCACCACAGCCTGCTGCGCGACAGCGCGCGCCTGAGTGCCGAGGCAGTATTGAAAGTCATTGGACGCGGGCCTGTATCTCGCGTTGCCTGAGATGAGCAAGAAGAAAATCAACCTGTATCCCGGCCTGCCGACCCGCGGCCGGCCGTTCACCGCACTCGATATCGTGTGCGGCGTCGACGAGGCCGGGCGTGGTCCGCTGGCCGGTCCCGTATTCGCCGCTGCCGTGATCCTCGATCCGCGCCGTCCGATCGAGGGCCTGCGCGACTCCAAGAAGCTGAGTGAAGCCAAGCGCGACCACCTGGCGCCGCTGATCCGCGAGCACGCGCTGGCCTGGGCCATTGCCGAGTGCTCGTGCGAAGAGATCGATACCATCAACATCCTGCAGGCGACCATGCTGGCCATGCGCCGCGCGGTGGAGGCGCTGCACACGGTGCCGACGCTGGCCCTGATCGACGGCAACCGCTGCCCGCAGATGGACGTGCGCGCGCATGCGATCGTGGAGGGCGACGACAAGGTCAACGCGATCTCGGCCGCCTCGATCCTGGCCAAGACCGCGCGCGACGCGGCGCTGGTGCGCCTGCACGATTTATACCCGCAATACTGCTTCGACCAGCACAAGGGCTATGGCACCGCGCTGCACCTGGAGCGCCTGCGCGAGCACGGCCCGTCGCCGGCCCATCGCCGCTCATTTGCGCCGGTGCGCAACCTGCTGCAGGTCGACCTGTTTGCCTGACCGTTTGCTTCACACCCCCCACGCATGAAAACCATCACCTCGCGCGACAACGCGTTCTACAAGGACCTGAAAGGCCTGGCCACCAGTTCGCAGGCGCGCCGCAAGGCGGGCCAAAGCCTGCTCGACGGCGTGCACCTGTGCCAGACCTGGCTCGCCCTGCGCGCCGCGCCGCGCCACTGCGTGGTCTCGGAAGGCGCGCTGGGCAACCCGGAAGTACAGGCCATCGTGGCGCGCTGCGACGCCCTGGGTGCACCGGTCACTGCGCTACCCGATGCGCTGTTCAACGCCGTCAGCCAGGTCGAGCATGGCGTGCACCTGCTGTTCGTGATCGACTCGCCGCAGCCAACGAGCGCGCCGGCGCTGGTGGGGCCGAGCGTGCTGCTCGACGGCGTCCAGGATCCCGGCAATGTCGGCTCGATCCTGCGCAGCGCGGCCGCGGCGGGCATCAAGCAGGTCTACTGCAGTCCCGGCACGGCCTTCTGCTGGTCGCCGAAGGTGCTGCGCGCTGCGATGGGCGCGCACTTTGTGCTCGATATCTTCGAAGGGGTCGCGCTGGCGCCGCTGGTGCAGGCGGCCAAGGTGCCGGTGCTGGCCACCAGCGGCTACGCCGCCGAGCGACTGTACGCGCTGGATTTGCGGAATCCAGTAGCATGGGTGCTCGGTCACGAAGGGCAGGGCGTTTCCAGCGAGTTGCTGGCGCTGGCCACGCACCGCGTCGCGGTGCCGCATGCGGGCCAGGTGGAGTCGCTCAATGTCGCGGCCTGCGCCGCCGTCTGCTTCTTCGAGGGTATGCGCCAGCAGCAGGCGTAGGGAACGGGCGGCCGGCGAGGATAGCAGTCGTCCCCCGGGCGCATTCGCGCCGTGGGACAGTGGAGTCACGATGGACATCGCGCATTTGCATTTTCTGGTGGCGCAAGCCGATACGGCCCGGCGCCGGGCGCTGGTCGACCTGCTCGGCCAGCTCGGCGCGAGCCGGATCACGGATGTCCCTGACGGGCATGCAGCCCTGCAGGCCCTGGGCGCGGCAGGCGACGCCGGCATCGCGCCGGCCGTTCACGTCGCCATCATCGACCTGGACCTGCCGGGCGTGGATGGCCTGCAGCTGATCCGCAAGCTGGGCGAGGTCAAGTCGCGCGCACGCCTGGTCGTCACCGGCGCGCAGCCGGCCGACCTGCTGTTCTCGGTCGAGACGCTGGCCCAGGCCTTCGGCGTGGATCTGCTGGGCGCAATCGCCAATCCGGTCAGCGCTGACCATCTCAAGCCGCTGCTCGACAACTACACGCCGCTGGCGCGCCCCCACCGGGCGCCGGGCGGCCCGCGCTTCTCGTTCCAGCAGATCGGCATCGGCCTGCAGCAGCGCCAGTTCGAGCCCTTCTTCCAGCC
>Ga0265797_10005604_pt1 | contig 18238 bp, 17 predicted proteins | sample P2T30metagenome_FD_192433 | JGI IMG/M metagenome (GOLD analysis project Ga0265797, IMG submission 192433) | Plant litter microbial communities from East Loma Ridge, Irvine, California - P2 T30 | ecosystem: Environmental > Terrestrial > Plant litter > Unclassified | place: USA: California... | reverse complement strand
TTGCGGCGCAGTGCGTGCACGACGGTCGCGGCGCGGATCGCACCGGTGGCGCCCAGCGGGTGGCCCAGGGCGATCGCGCCGCCCAGCGGGTTGACCTTGCTGGTGTCCAGGTTCAGGTCGCGGATCACGGCCAGCGCCTGCGCAGCGAAGGCTTCGTTCAGTTCGATCCAGTCCAGCTGGTCCTGCGTGATGCCGGCGGCGGCCAGCGCGGCAGGAATCGCCACCTTCGGACCGATGCCCATGATTTCCGGCGGCACGCCACGGACGGCGAACGACGAGAACTTGGCCAGCGGCGTCAGGTTGTGTTCCTTCAGGATCTTCTCGGAGACGACGATCAGCGCGCCGGCGCCGTCGGACATCTGCGACGACGTTGCCGCCGTCACGGAGCCCTTGGCGGCGAAGACGGGCTTCAGCTTGGCCATGCCTTCCATCGACGCGTCGGCACGTGGGCCTTCGTCCTGGTCGACGGTGCGCTTGCCGACCTTGATCTCGCCGGTACGCAGGTCAGGCGTGCGGGTGATGATCTCGACAGGCGTGATCTCGTCCTTGAACTGGCCGGCCTGCTGGGCGGCGATGGCGCGGCGGTGCGATTCCAGGCCAAACGCATCCTGGTCTTCGCGCGACACTTTCCACTGCTTGGCCACGTTTTCGGCCGTCAGGCCCATGCCGTAGGCCAGGCCCACGTTCTCGTCCTTGAACGTGTCCATGTTGATCGATGGATGGTGACCCATCATCGGCACCATCGACATCGATTCGACGCCGCCGGCGATCATCACGTCGGCTTCGCCCACGCGGATGCGGTCCGCCGCCATCGCCAGGGCGGTGATGCCCGATGCGCAGTAGCGGTTGACGGTGACGCCGCCCACGGTGTTCGGCAGGCCTGCCAGCACGACCGAGTTACGGGCGATGTTGAAGCCCTGCTCCGCTTCCGGGAACGAGCAGCCGATGATCGCGTCGACGATCAGCGCCGGGTCCAGGTTCGGCACGGCGGCCATGGCGCCGCGGATCGCGTGCACCAGCAGGTCGTCCGGGCGGGTCTTGTTGAACATGCCGCGTGGCGCCTTGCCGATCGGGGTGCGGGTCGCTGCGACGATGTATGCGTCTTGAAGTTGTTTGCTCATGTTGTTCGTCCTTTGATTTCCGCGCTTAGTTGCGCACCGGCTTACCGGTCTGCAGCATGCCCATGATCCGCTCTTGCGTCTTCGGATTGTTCAGCAGTTCCAGGAAGGCCTTGCGTTCCATGTCCAGCAGCCACTGCTCGGACACCACGCTGCCCTGGTCGATGTCGCCGCCCGACACGATCTCGGCGATCATGTCGCCCAGCTTGTAGTCGTGCGCGGAGATGAAGCCGCCGTCACGCATGTTGACCAGCTGGCCGCGGATCGTGCCCCAGCCGTAACGGCCGGTGACGGGCACGGGACGCTGCAGCGGTGCGCGGTAGCCGGCGTCGAACATCGAGCGCGCGGTCACTTTCGCCACGTGCAGCAGTTCGTACGGGTTGAAGACGATGATGTCGTCTTCCTTCAGGTAACCCATCGCCTTCGCTTCCAGGGCCGACTTCGACACGTTCGCGGTAGCCGCGTTGGTGAAGCCCGTTTTGAGGAATTGCAGGATGTCGTTGCCCTTGGCTTCTTTCGCCGCGCGGACAGCCGCCTCCTTCAGGCCGCCACCGGCAGGGATCAGGCCCACGCCCACTTCCACGAGGCCGATGTACGACTCGATCGATGCGACGCGACGCGATGCGTGCAGCGCCATTTCGCAGCCGCCGCCCAGCGCCAGGCCAGCCACCGCAGCGACGACCGGCACGTTCGAGTACTTCATCGCCATGAACGTGTTCTGCAGGTCCTTGATCAGCGGATCGAGGGCTTTCGCGCCGCCGGCCATGAAGGCTGGCAGGGCCGATTGCAGGTCGGCGCCGGCGGAGAAGGCGCCGCCTTCGGCCGCATCCGTACCCCAGATGACCAGGCCCTTGAAGTTCTGTTCCGCTTCTTTCAAGCCGCGTTTCAGGCCGTCGATGACGCCCTGGCCGATGACGTGCATCTTGGTCTTGATCGAGGCGACCAGCACTTCGTCGCCCGAGTGCCACAGGCGGATGCTGTCGTCTTCGAACACGGTGGTGCCGGCTTTCGTCGCATCGACGCTGCCTTCGCCCAGTACCGGCGCGCGGAATTCCTGGCGTTTATACACGTCCAGGTTCGAGCGCGGCACGAATTTCTTCGACGCGGCGGAGTACGAACCTTCAGCCGTGTGCACGCCGTCCACTTCGAACACCCATGCCGGCAGCGGTGCGCTCGTCAGTGCCTTGCCGGCGTCGATGTCTTCCTTGACCCACTCGGCGATCTGCTTCCAGCCAGCGGCCTGCCAGGTTTCAAACGGGCCCACTTTCCAGCCGAAGCCCCAGCGCATGGCGAAGTCGACATCGCGCGCGTTGTCGGCGATCGATTCCAGGTGGTAGGCGATGTAGTGGAACGCGTCGCGGAAGATCGCCCACAGGAACTGGCCTTGCGGGTTGGTCGATTCGCGCAGCGCCTTGAATTTCTTGACCGGGTCCTTTTCCTTCAGGATGCGGCCAATGATGTCGGCTGCTTTCGCGCCGCCAGCGACGTATTCGCCGCTGGCGAAGTCGAGGCGTTGAATCTCTTTACCGACCTTTTTGTAGAAGCCGCCGCCGGCCTTCTGGCCCAGCGCGCCCTTCTCGATCAGCTTGGCCAGCACGTCCGGCGTCTTGTAGACGGCGGCGAACGGGTCGTCCTTCAGGTTGTCCTGCATCGTCTTGATGACGTGGCCCATCGTGTCCAGGCCGACGACGTCCGCCGTGCGGAACGTGCCGGACTTGGCGCGGCCCAGCTTCGCACCCGTCAGGTCGTCGACGACGTCGACGGACAGGCCGAACTTCTCGGCTTGATGGATCGTGGCCAGCATGCCGAAGATGCCGACGCGGTTGGCGATGAAGTTCGGCGTGTCTTTGGCACGCACGACGCCCTTGCCCAGCACGGACGTCAGGAACGTCTCCAGCTGGTCCAGGATTTCAGGACGCGTCGCTTCCGTCGGAATCAGTTCGACCAGGTGCATGTAGCGCGGCGGGTTGAAGAAGTGTACGCCGCAGAAGCGCGCCTTCAGGTCCGCGTCAAAACCTTCGGCCAGCTGGTGGATCGGCAGGCCGGACGTGTTCGAGGCGAAGATGGCGTTCTGGCCGATGTGCGGCGCGACCTTCTTGTACAGGTCATGCTTCCAGTCCAGGCGCTCGGCGATCGCTTCGATGATCAGGTCGCAGTCGGCCAGCTGGTCCAGGTTGTCTTCATAGTTCGCGACCTGGATCAGGGCGGCGTCTTCCTTGTCGCCCAGCGGTGCCGGCGACAGCTTTTTCAGGCCTTCGATGGCCTTCAGGACGATGCCGTTCTTCGGTGTTCCCTCTTTCCCTGGCAGGTCGAACAGCACGACCTGCACCTTGGCATTGACGCAGTGCGCGGCGATCTGCGCGCCCATCACACCGGCGCCCAGGACGGCGACTTTTTTCACGCTGAAGTTGCTCATGTTTTTCCTCTAATTTTTAGAACAGGTCGGCGTCCAGCGCCATCAGGTTCGCGGCACCGGAACGGGCCTGGCGGATCAGCATCGCGGTCTCGGGGTACAGACGGGCGAAGTAGAAGCGCGTGGTCTGCAGCTTGGCTTCGTAGAACTTGTCGCCCGAATCCTGCTTCTCCAGCGCGATCTTCGCCATCTGCGCGAAGAAGTAGCTGTACACCAGGTGGCCCACGACGCGCAGGTACGGTACGGCGGCGGCGCCCACTTCGTCCTGGTTCTGGAAGGCCTTCATGCCGATTTCCATCGTCAGCTTGCCGACTTTTTCGCCCAGCTCGCCCAGCGGCGTGACGAATTCGGACATCGCTTCGTCGGTGCCGTTTTCCTCGACGAACGCGCGCACCTTCTCGCCGAACTTGCGCAGCTTGGCGCCGTTGTCCATCAGGATCTTGCGGCCCAGCAGGTCCAACGACTGGATCGTGTTGGTGCCTTCGTAGATCAGGTTGATGCGGGCGTCGCGCACGTACTGCTCCATGCCCCATTCGGCGATGTAGCCGTGGCCGCCGTAGACCTGCATCGCTTCCGAGGTGGCGATCCACGCGTTGTCGGTGATGAAGGCCTTGATGACTGGCGTCAGCAGCGCGACTTCGTCGGCGGCTTCCTTGCGCACTTCTTCATCCGGGTGGTTCAGTTCACGGTCGATCTGCAGCGCGACGTACGACGAGAATGCGCGCGCGCCTTCGGCGTAGGCCTTGGCGGTCAGCAGCATGCGGCGCACGTCCGGGTGCACGATGATCGGGTCGGCTGGCTTGTCCGGTGCCTTCACGCCCGACAGGCTACGCATCTGCAGGCGGTCCTTGGCGTACACCAGCGCGTTCTGGTACGCGACTTCGGTCAGGCCCAGCGACTGCATGCCCACGCCCAGGCGGGCCGCGTTCATGAACACGAACATGGCGTTCAGGCCCTTGTTCGGCTGGCCGATGATCCAGCCCTTGGCGCCGTCCAGGTTCATCTGGCAGGTGGAGTTACCGTGGATGCCCATCTTTTCTTCGATGGCGCCGCAGAAGATCGGGTTGCGCTCGCCGACGGTGCCGTCGTCATTCGGCAGGAATTTCGGTACCAGGAACAGCGAGATGCCTTTCGAGCCTTCCGGTGCGTCCGGCACGCGGGCCAGCACCAGGTGCAGGATGTTTTCCGACATGTCGTGCTCGCCGGCCGAGATGAAGATCTTGTTGCCGGTGATGGTCCAGGAACCGTCGTCGTTCGGGATGGCTTTCGAGCGCAGCAGGCCCAGATCGGTGCCGCAGTGCGGCTCGGTCAGGCACATCGTGCCGGTCCATTCGCCGGAGACCAGCTTCGGCAGGTACAGGCGCTTCTGTTCGTCGGTGCCGTGTTCCTTCAGGCACTCGTAGGCGCCGTGCGACAGGCCCGGGTACATCGTCCATGCCTGGTTCGACGAGTTCAGCATCTCGTAGAACGAGTTGTTCAGCACGACCGGCAGGCCCTGGCCGCCGAATTCAGGATCGCACGCCAGCGCGGCCCAGCCGCCATCGACGTACTGCTTGTACGCTTCCTTGAAGCCTTTTGGCGTCGTGACGGTTTTCGCCTGCGCGTCGTGCGTGCAGCCTTCGCGGTCGCCGGAGTGGTTCAGCGGGAACAGCACTTCAGACGTGAATTTCGCACCCTCTTCCAGCACCTGGTTGATGATGTCGGCATCCGTCTCGGCGTGGGCCGGCAGTTCCTTGAGCTGCTCTTCCACCTTCAGGAACTCATGCAGCACGAATTGCATATCCCGGATTGGCGCGACGTATTGACCCATGTTTATCTCCTGACGACTAAAGGCTAAGTTATTAACTGAAGAACCGGCGCGGGCGCCGGCTTAAGATTGGTGATTCTCGATGAGGCGGTTGAAGCCGATGCTGGCGCGGTCCACGCTGCCGGGAATGCGCAGGAAGCGGGCGTCGTGATGGACGGCCAGGATCAGGCCATACATCTCGTACACCAGCTGCTGGGCATCCGTATCGGGTTTCAGGTGGCCCATCTCGATGGCCTGCTGGGCCGCGCGCAACAGCGCGCTTTGCCAAGCACCCACCATTGAGACCAGCTCCTCGCGGATGGGACCGGGACGGTCGTCATACTCGACGGCGCCACTGATATAAATGCAGCCCGACGCGATCTCGATGCTGACGCGCTTGACCCAGTGCGCGAACATCGCGCGCAGACGGGGCAGGCCGCGGGGCTCCTTGATGCTGGGGTAGAACACGTCCTGCTCGAAACGGCGGTGGTACAGCTTCAACACTTCCAGCTGCAAGTCTTCACGCGAACCGAAGTGGGCAAACACTCCCGATTTGCTCATGTTCATCTTGTCCGCCAGCAGACCGATGGTCAGGCCTTCCAGCCCGTCACGGCTGGCCAGGTCCAGGGCCACGTCCAGGATGGCGGCGCGGGTCATCTCACCCTTGCGCATGAATTTTGTCGAGGTATTGATAACTAGGGCGCTCACTTGGAATCGTCGCTTCAGGAGAAAAAGCCATTCTCCCTCCGACGATTTACATCGTGTGAAAAAAATTACGAACGCTCGTACTATTATCCAGAGCTGGATAAATGTCAAACCTCATTGTTAGAGGTGGCGTTCTATTTTGCGCCAGCGAGTTGACGGCGGCATTAGCAGGGGGGACTGGCTCCTGTCTCGGGGCCTCCGGCACCGTGACAGGTGCCTGTCCCCGACGTTCACCGCAGAGCTGCCGAAGTCCGTGAAACCGGAGCCTGTCACCGGTTTTCAAAAATAGGGACAGACCCCATTTTTCGGGCAACTATTCGCCGTGGTCGATGCCTTCGCGCAGGCGGCGGTCGCGCTTGGTTGGGCGGCCCTTGAAGTCGGCGGCGGGTTCCTGGAACAGCTTGCGGCGCTCGGCTTCCTTCTGGCGGCGCGCAATGGACTCTGCCGTTTCCTCGTACAGGGTGCGGGCGATCGGCGCGGCCTGGCGCTTGTCGGACAGGCCCAGCACCAGCACGTCCCACTCGTCCGAGCCGTTGTCGATGTGCAGGCGTTCGCCCAGCTTCACCGCACGGGCCGGTTTAACGCGGTCGCCGCCGATTTTGACTTTACCGTTGTCGATGGCATCCGTTGCCAGGCTGCGCGTCTTGAAGAAGCGCGCGGCCCACAGCCATTTATCGATCCTTACATTGTCCATCAGGCGTACTTTCCCACTGCGAAAATGCGCATCAGCGTCTTGTAGACCACGTAGGCGATCTCGTAGCCGATGCGGCGGAAGCGGCCGACGTGCTCATAGTCGTGCGGGTGGATTTCGACGCCTTCCGCCACCGCCGCCTCGATATGCCGGCGCAGGTCCATGGCGAAGGCGGCGTCCTTGATCACGACGTTGGCTTCCTGGTTCAGAAACAGGCTCAGTCCATCCACGTTGGACGAGCCGACTGTCGCCCACTCGTCGTCGATGACGGCGACCTTGGCGTGCAGCTGGGTCTTATGATACTCGACCACCTTGACGCCGGAAGCCAGCAGCTTCGGATAGAACGAATGGGCAACGGCATCCTGCAGCCAGTGCTCGCCCACGCCGATCAGCAGTACGACCTCGACGCCGCGCTGGGCCGTCTGCGACAGCGCCCGGCGGAACTTGCGTCCCGGCGCAAAATATGGATTGGCCAGCAGCACGCTCTTGCGGGCGCGCCCCAGCGCGTTCAGATAGGCTTTCTGGATGGTTTGCCGGTTGCGCAGGTTGTCGCGCACGACGAAGCCCGCATGCACTGTCGATTCGGCCGCCACCTTGTTGGCGCGGCGCAGTTCGTTGTACAGGGTAAACCGCTGCTTGAGCGGCATCCGGCCCAGGCGCAGCCATTGCGCTTCCGCCTCCTTGTAGATGGCGGCCACCAGCGGCCCCTCGACGGCCACGGCGAAGTCCCAGCGCGGTGCGCACAGCGCCTTGCTGTGGTCGTAGTCGCAGAACATGTCGTCGTTGATATTGATGCCGCCGACAAAGGCGATGCAGCGGTCGACGACGCAGATCTTGCGGTGCGTGCGGGTCACGCCGCGGCGGAACCACGGGTTGAAGATACGGTGCTCGACACCCGCTTCGAGCAGTTGCGCATGCATCCGGTTCGAGCGGCCGTTGCCGGTGCCGAACCAGTCGGTAATCATGCGCACGGTAACGCCCCTCTGCCCTGCCCGCATCAGTGCGGCAAGCACAGCCTGTCCCGTTTCGTCATCGGCGAAAATATACGTTTCGAAGTAGACGTCGCTCTGCGCGGCATCGATCGCTTCCACCAGGGCGGGGAAGAATTCGGTACCGCAGTGCAGCAGTTTTACTTCGTTATCGGCAATGAATTCAACGGGACGCATGTCAAGCAAGTTTCAGGGTAGCCACAATCGGCGCGTGGTCCGACAGCTTGGCCCATAACTGGCCATGCAGGACCTCCGCCGATTCTACCTTGAAGCCGCGAACATAGATGCGATCCAGACGGAAGAAGGGCAAGGCTGCCGGGAACGTGCGGGCCGGACGAACCGCCGCCTGTCTCCTGGCCAGGGTACGGACCAGGTCGCCCAGGCTGGAGCCGGCGCCGACCTCGTCGAAGACCTCCACCACTCCCAGCGCCTTGCGCAGTTTGGCGCTCAGTGTGTTGCGCCAGTCATTGAAGTCGCCGGCGATGATCACCGGCTCGTTATTCGGGGCCGACAGATTGACGGCGTCGATCAGCGCCTCCACCTGCCGCACCCGGCTTTTCTCGAACAGGCCCAGGTGAATCACGTAGCAGTGCACCGTGCCCTTGGGCGTCTCCACGATCGAGTGCAGGATGCCGCGTGCCTCGTACGCATGGTCGGAGATGTCCGTGTTCGTCCACTTGGCGATGGGAAAGCGCGTCAGCAGCGCATTGCCGTGGTGGCCGTGGTCGTACTGGGCATTGAGCCCATACACCGACTGGTGCGATTCCCCGGCAAAGAACTCGTGCTGGCTGCCTTGCGGCCAGTGCCGGTGCCCGTGGTGCTCCTCACCGTAGCGCGCGGCAATGCGGTCGTGCTGCCCCTGCACTTCCTGCAGGAAGATCAGGTCAGCGTCGAAAGCGGCGATGGCCTGCTTGAGCGCGAGCACGCGCGGCTTGCTCCGGTAGGAGACACCCTTGTGGATGTTGTAGGTGGCGACTTTGATCTTCATGGAATCATTTTAGCCCCAACTGTACTGTTTCTTCCTTTGCAATCGTGCGGCGGCGGCACGATTGCTTTATGAAATCATTCGGCCAGCTTCTTCAGCTGACGGGGCAGCTGCAGGATCGCCTCGGCATTCGACGGGCTGAAGCATTTGTCGGCCGCCTCCAGGTAGGGCAGCCAGACGTGCGCGACGTGCTCGCGCGGGGCCAGGGTGATCGGGATATCGCGCGGTACCTGGACGCTGAACACGTGTTCCGTGTTGTGCGTGACGCCAGGGGCGTAGCGGTGGCGCCAGACGGGGTAGATTTCGTAGACGTTGGACAGGTGCCAGTCGCGCAGGACGATGCTTGCACCGTCGGCGACGATGCCGGTTTCCTCTTCCAGCTCGCGCTTGGCGGTGGTCAGCAGAGGTTCGTCCAGGGCGTCCAGCGAGCCCGTCACCGATTGCCAGAAGCCGGGGTTGCCGGCGCGTTCGATCAGCAGGACTTCGAGGTCGGCGGTGTGGATAACGACGAGGACGGATTCCGGGATTTTGTGCATCGGTTTTGGGGTCTGTCCCCGGTAAGTGGTTGCTGTTTTATTAGCCGTTGACGTAACAAGGGGACTGACCCCGGTTTTTTGGCGGGGCGGTGAAACGCCAGCTAAAAACCGGGGACAGTCCCCTGACGACGTCAGCTTAGAAGGCTGACGGTAAAACTTACCGGGGACAGTCCCCTGCAGTCACGCTTAGCCAGCCACCTTCGGCTCAGCCGCACGCAGACGGATATGCAGCTCTTTCAGCTGCTTCTCGTCCACTTCCGACGGTGCATGCGTCAGGAGATCCTGCGCGCGCTGCGTTTTCGGGAAGGCGATCACGTCGCGGATCGAATCGGACTTCGTCATCAGCGTCACGATACGGTCCAGGCCGAAGGCCAGGCCGCCGTGCGGTGGCGCGCCGTATTGCAGCGCGTCCAGCAGGAAGCCGAACTTCAGGCGCGCTTCTTCCGCACCGATCTTCAGTGCGCGGAACACTTTCGACTGCACGTCTTCCTTGTGGATACGGATCGAACCGCCACCCAGTTCCCAGCCGTTCAGGACCATGTCGTAGGCCTTGGCGATGCAGGCGCCCGGATTGGTTTCCAGCATGTCTTCGTGGCCGTCTTTCGGTGCCGTGAACGGGTGGTGCGTCGCCGTCCAGCGGTCGTCTTCCTCGTCGTATTCGAACATCGGGAAGTCGATGACCCACAGCGGGGCCCAGACGTCGTCGAACAGGCCATTCTTGCGGCCGAATTCGCTGTGACCGATCTTCACGCGCAGCGCGCCGATGGCGTCGTTGACGACCTTGGCCTTGTCCGCGCCGAAGAAGATCAGGTCGCCGTCTTCGGCGCCCGTCAGTTCCAGGATCTGCGCCAGGGCTTCGTCGTTGATGTTCTTGACGATCGGCGACTGCAGGCCGTCACGGCCTTTGGCCTTCTCGTTGACCTTGATGTACGCCAGGCCCTTGGCGCCGTAGATGGCGACGAACTGGGTGTACGCGTCGATTTCCGAACGCGGCATGTCGGCGCCCTTCGGTACGCGCATACCGACGACGCGGCCGTTCGCCATATTGGCCGCATCAGCGAAGACCTTGAAGTCGACCGACTTCATCACTTCGGTCAGTTCCGTGAACTGCAGCTTGACGCGCATGTCCGGTTTGTCCGAACCGTACAGGCCCATCGCTTCGGAGAAGTTCATCACCGGGAACGGGTTCGGCAGGTCGATCGACAGCGTGTTCCTGAACACCTTGCGGATCATGTCTTCGAACAGGTCACGGATTTCCTGTTCGTTCAGGAACGACGTCTCGCAATCGATCTGCGTGAATTCCGGCTGGCGGTCGGCGCGCAGGTCTTCGTCGCGGAAGCACTTGGTGATCTGGTAGTAGCGGTCGAAGTTGGCGACCATCAGCAGCTGCTTGAACAGCTGCGGCGACTGCGGCAGCGCGAAGAACTGGCCGGCGTTGACGCGCGATGGCACCAGGTAGTCGCGGGCGCCTTCGGGCGTGGACTTCGTCAGCGTCGGCGTTTCGATGTCGATGAAGCCCAGCTCGTCCAGGTACTTGCGCACTTCCATCGTCACCTTGTAGCGCAGGCGCAGGTTGTTCTGCATCTGCGGACGGCGCAGGTCCAGCACGCGGTGCGTCAGGCGGGTGGTTTCGGACAGGTTGTCGTCGTCCAGCTGGAACGGTACGGCGACCGACGGGTTCAGCACTTCCAGCTGCGAGCAGACCACTTCGATCTTGCCGGACTTCAGGTTGTTGTTGACGGTACCGGCCAGGCGGTCCTTGACGGTGCCCGTGATGCGCAGGCAGAACTCGTTACGTACGGCTTCGGCCGCCTTGAACACTTCGGCCTGCTCGGGGTTGCAGACGATCTGAACCAGGCCTTCGCGGTCGCGCAGGTCGATGAAGATCACACCGCCGTGGTCGCGGCGACGGTGTACCCAGCCGCACAGGCTGACGGATTGGCCCAGCAGGGCTTCGGTGACGAGGCCGCAGTAATGAGTACGCATAGACATGGTTATTTCTCGTTTCAGGTTAAATTTGTTCAGTCAGGGGCGACAACGCCCATCGATACGATGTACTTCAGTGCTGCATCCACGGTCATGTCGAGCTCCACGACCTGGTCGCGCGCCATCATCAGGAAGAAGCCGGAGGTCGGGTTCGGCGTCGTCGGCACGTACACGCTGACATAGTCTCCCACCAGGTGGTTTTTGACGTCGCCACCGGGGGCGCCCGTGAGGAACGCGATCGTGTACGAGTTCGCGTGCGGATACGGAATCAGCACGGCCTTGCGGAAGGCGTTGCCGGACGACGAGAACAGCGTGTCCGACACCTGCTTGACGCTGCCGTACAGCGAGCTGACGACGGGAATCCGGTTCAGCAGCTTTTCCCACAGGCGCAGGATGTAGTTGCCGATCAGGTTATTGGCCAGCAGGCCGACGAGGAACACGATCAGGATGGTCAGGATCGTACCGAGGCCGGGAATGTCGAAGCCGATCAGGGTACGGGGCTGCCACCGTTCCGGCACGAACAGCAGCGACTGGTCCATCGTGCTGATGATGATGTTCAGCACCCAGGCCGTGATGGCCAGCGGGACGAGGATCAGCAGACCGGTAATGAAATATTTGCGTATCGTGTTCATCGAGGGAAAAAGTTACTTCGTGTCGCCGCCGGATGGCGTCGTCGTCGCAGGTGCCGGGGTTGCCGGTTTCGACTCACCCGAGCTGGCGCCCGGGGCGTCCGTCTTGGCGGCCACGCCGGTGGCTGGCGCATTGCCGCCGCGGAAATCGGTCACGTACCAGCCGGTCCCCTTCAGCTGGAAGCCGGCAGCCGTCAATTGCTTCTTGAATGTGGACTTGCCGCAGGATGGGCACTCGGTCAGCTGCGGATCGGAAATCTTCTGCAGCACGTCCTTGGCAAAGCCACATTCCTCGCAGCGGTAGGCGTAGATAGGCATCGGTTACTCCGCAAAAATCGTCAAAAACCCTGAATTATAAAGCTTTTTGGCGGGAGCAAGACAGATGGCGGCGTGAGCCACTTCGTGAAAACCGGTGACAGGCTCCGATTTTCCGAGAAAACCGGAGCCTGTCACCGGTTTTTAGAAGCAATTACTTCCGGCGCCACTCCTGCCAGCGCTCGGCGCCCTGGAAGACCGGCAACGAGTCTTTGACGGCTTCGTCCGCTTCCAGCGTGAAGTGCGGGGCCAGCAGCGCTTCCAGCTGGGTGCGTTCGATGCCGAATGGCGGGCCTTTCGGGGTCGTGCCGAGGAAGAAGTAGCCGGCCAGCAGGCCGCCCCGGGGCAGCAGTGCGGCGTAGCGTTCGGCCACCCTGGCCCACATGTCGGGCGGCAGCGCGCACAGGAAGGCGCGTTCGTAGATGATGTCCAGCGGGCGCTGCGGCTGCCACGTGAAGAAGTCGGCCTGCACGATGCGCTGCGGCCAGCGCTTGACGACATTGCGGGCCCGCTCCACGGCGGCCGGGGAAAAGTCGATGGCCGTCGCGTCCCAGCCCGCTTCGCACATCAGGTCAAGCTCGTACGCGGAGCCGCAACCGGGAATCAGCGCGACCGGTGCCGTGACGGTCGGATCGGCCGCGGCGTCGTGGCTGGCCACGAGGTGGCGCAGCCGTTCGGGAATGCCGCCCTTGTCCCAGGGCATGAAGCGCTGCGTGAAGCGCTCGTCCCAGAAGGCGGCTTGCAGCGGATCGCGGGTGTCGAAAGTTGGGTTGGTGGGTTCAGCCATCACATCGCTCCATGCCAGCGCATCCAGGCCTGGAAGCCCACGGCGCCGACGACAAAGGTCCCGACAAAATACACAAAGAACGTCAGCAGACGGTTGGTACGACGCTGCTCCTCGGCCAGCTGGCGCAACAGGTCACCTGTATGCGGGTCGCGGTCGCTCAGGGCGATCAGCGCCTGCTGCGTCAGCCGCGGCAGCGCCGGCAGGATGTGCGAGTAGCGCGGCGCTTCCGCCTTCAGCCGCTCGATCAGCCCGCGCCAGCCCACCTGCTCCGACACCCAGCGCTCCAGGTGCGGCTTCGCGGTTTTCCACAGGTCCAGCTCCGGATCGAGCTGCCGGCCCATGCCCTCGATATTGAGCAGCGTTTTCTGCAGCAGCACGAGTTGTGGCTGCACTTCGACGTTGAAGCGGCGCGACGTCTGGAACAGCCGCAGCAGGATCTGGCCGAACGAGATGTCCTTCAGCGGACGGTCGAAGATCGGCTCGCAGCAAGCGCGCACGGCCGCTTCCAGCTCGTCGACGCGGGTGTTTTTCGGCGCCCAGCCCGATTCGATGTGCGCTTCGGCCACCCGCTTGTAGTCGCGGCGGAAGAAGGCCAGGAAGTTCTGCGACAGGTAGTCCTTGTCGTAATCGTTCAGCGTGCCGACGATGCCGAAGTCCAGCGCGATGTAGCGGCCGAACGTGGCGGGATCGATCGAGACGAGGATGTTGCCGGGGTGCATGTCGGCATGGAAGAAACCGTCGCGGAACACTTGCGTAAAGAAGATCTCGACGCCGTCGCTGCCCAGCTTTTTCAGGTCGATACCGGCCTCGACCAGCCGGTCGATCTGCGACACGGGAATGCCGTGCATCCGTTCCATCGTGATGACGTTGCTGGAGCAATAGTCCCAATACATCTCCGGCACCATCAGCAGGTTCGAATCCGCGAAGTTGCGCCGCAGTTGCGCGGCGTTGGCCGCTTCGCGCATCAGGTCCAGCTCGTCATGCAGATACTTGTCGAACTCGGCGACAACCTCTTTCATTTTCAGGCGCTTGCTGTCGCGCCACAGGCGGTTGATCCAGTCCGCCGCCAGGTTCATCAGCGCGACGTCCTCGTCGATCAGCTTTTTCATGCCGGGACGCAGCACCTTGACCGCCACCTGCGTGCCGTCCGGCAGCATCGCGAAGTGCACCTGGGCAATCGACGCGGAAGCGACGGGAATGCGCTCGAAGCGGGCAAACAGCTGGTCCGGATGCGCGCCCAGCGAGCGCTCGATCTGCGCCACCGCCAGGTCGGAGTCGAACGGCGGCACGCGGTCCTGCAGCTTCGACAGTTCCAGCACGATGTCGGCCGGAATCAGGTCGGCGCGGGTGGACAGCACCTGGCCCAGCTTGACGAAGATCGGACCGAGCTCTTCCAGCGCCAGCCGCAGACGTACCGCGCGCGGGCTGGTCAGATTGCGCCAGAAAAATGCCGTATCGATGAACCGGTTGATGCCCGGCTTGTCGAAGCCGGAAATCGCAATCTCGTCGAGACCATATTTGACGAGAACGCGCAGAATCTTGAGCAGGCGGAGAAATTTCAGGATCATCGAGTTTCCGTGTTGGGGGAGGCCGCCGTGTCGGCATGCCGTTTGGCGTATTTCTGTTCCAGTTTTTCCAGGCGTTTCAGGGCGCGTTCGACGTCGTCGCGCAAGCGCGTCACGCCGGTGGCGAATTCTTCCGTCACGGCCGGACGCACCAGCAGTGGCTGTTCTTCGAGGAAGTATTCGGCGACGTTTTCCGACAGTTTGCGCTGCCCCGTCTGCAGCGATGCCACGGCCGCCTTCGCACCGCTGACGAGGCGCACGGCGGCGATCGGCCCGATGAACTTCTCCAGGTCGTGCTCCGCTTCCCAGCGCAGCGATTGCGACAGGCGCGAAATGGCGTTGGCGAACTCCGCGTCGCCCTCGATCTGCACGTACGAAAACGCGCGCTCGCGGTTCTGCGCAATCAGCGGCAGGTCGGACAGCTTGAGCCGTATCGTCACCGCCGGCACGACATCGCTGGACGCCGCCTGCACCATGCCGTCGGCCGCGACCATCAGGCGCAGCTCGACGGGCGACGCGTCGATGCGCGCCACCTTGCCGGCATACTGCTTCAACTCGGCGCGGGCCCAGGCCTCCTGCGCCAGCAGATGGTTGATCGTGGCAGCGGCCGGCATCGACAATGTCGGCAACGCGCCATTAAAGGGAAAGAAGGGGATCATGATTTCGGGCCCAAAAAACAAAACCGCCCTGGAATATCCCGGGCGGTCTTGATCTTACCAGTTTGCAGGAGATTAACGCTGCACAATCCCCTGCACGATGAACACTTCGTCAGCCGTGCCCTGTTCAGGCGACCTGCTGGATACCGCCCAGCAGCCAGCCGGCATTGCCGTTGACGGGTTTGACCAGGTTCCACACCTCGTGGAACGGCTCGGCCAGCGCATCCGGTGCCGGCTTGATCTGGCCGCGGAATTCCACGCTGGCCAGGTAATCCGTGCCGTTGTTCTCGATGCCCAGCAGCTCGGCGTCGATGTGCACGACGTCCGTGTAGTCGGCATTGCCGCCGCGCTCGGTGATCTGCAGCTTCAGCTCCGCAAAGACTTCCGGCGTGGTGAACTCGCGGATGTCGTTGACGTCACCCTTGTCCCACGCGGCTTGCAGGCGGATGAAGTTGCCCTTGGCGTGACGCAGGAAGCTGTCCTTGTCGAAATCGGCCGGCACGCCCCAAGGGGTGTGGGCCGGCGCCGGCTTGTTCAGGTCGATTCCGGATGCGGCCGGCTGCATTGGCTGGTAGGCCGACGGTTGCAGGCCGGAGCCGATCTCGGGCGTGGCTGTGCCGCGGGTAGCCGGCGTGTCGAACTGCTTGCTGCCGCCGAAGCCTTCACCGGTAAAGCCGGTGCTGTTGTAGCCGGCCGCGGCCGGGCGCGGGCCCTGCGAGCGGCTGCGGATCATGCGCCAGATCAGGAAGATGACGCCGGCGATCAGCGCGAACGTCAGCAGCGAACCGATCATGCTGGCCATGGCGCCGCCCAGGCCGAAGTGCGACAGCAGCGCGCCCAGCCCCAGGCCCAGCAATGCGCCGCCCAGCAGCCCCTTCCACATGCTTGGACGCGGTGGCGTGACGCCCGGACGGGTCGCGGGTGCCGGCGCCGGACGATTGACGCCCTGCTGGGGCGTTGCCGCCGGTGCAGGACGCGGTGCCATGCGCTGGACGCTTTGCGACTGGCGTCCGATGGAACGGCCGCCGCCCATCGGACGGGCGGCCAGTTCGGCCATCATCGACATGGCCGACAGCGCGATGGTCGCGCCGATCAGGAATTTTTTCAGTTTCATGGCAGTTCCTACGTAATAGCTAAGTATTTATAGCTTGATGCCAGTGTGTAAAGCGGCCACACCTGCCGTCAGGTTGTAATACTGCACGCGTTCCAGGCCCGCCGCCTGCATCATCGTCTTCAGCGTTTCCTGGTCCGGATGCATGCGGATCGATTCGGCCAGGTAACGGTAGCTTTCCGCGTCGCCGGCAATCTTCTGGCCCAGCCACGGCAGCACCGAGAACGAGTACAGGTCGTACGGCTTCTGCAGCGGCTCCGGCACTTTGGAAAACTCCAGCACCAGCAGCTTGCCGCCCGGTTTCAGCACGCGGCGCATTTCGGCCAGCGCCAGATCCTTGTGCGTCATATTGCGCAGGCCAAATGCCACGCTGACACGGTCGAAATAATTGTCCGGGAACGGCAGCTTTTCGGCGTCGCACAACAATGTTGGGGTGACAAGGCCGCGATTCAAGAGCCGGTCGCGACCGACGCGCAGCATCGACTCGTTAATGTCGGTCAACCACACTTCGCCGGTCGGCCCGGCCTGCTTCGCGAAGGCCTTGGCCAGGTCGCCTGTGCCGCCGGCGATGTCCAGCACCTTGAAGCCGGGCCGCACGCCCGCGTTGGCGATGGTGAAGGTCTTCCACAGGCGGTGCAGGCCCGCGGACATCAGGTCGTTCATTACGTCGTATTTGGCGGCGACGGAATGGAAGACCTTGGCGACTTCCTTTACTTTCTCGTCTTCATTGACGGTCTTGTAACCGAAATGGGTGGTGTTGGTCATGGTATGCGGGCCTGTTGATCTGACAGCATTATACAAGCGGTATCGCCGGCGCCACGCCATGTTGCCAATAATGGAAATATTGCTTGACTTATTTGCAATTTACAGCATTTTCCGCGAAACGTGTCAACCGACCTGCTCAACGCTGCGTTAAGTGATCAATCGGGCCCAACGGCCAAGTCATTCACGGAGGAACACATGCAGGTTCAACATCAACTTCCCAAGGATATCTATTTCCCTGAGATCGATGAAGCAACGCGCCAGATGATCGACGCCACGGACGCGCAAGCCCGTCGCGCCGACAAGGTACCGGCCCCGATGCAGTTCAACGCCGAAGCCATCCGCACGCTGCCACCGGCAGCCCGCGCCGCCTTCCGCTACATCTGGGAGCGCGAGCAGCGCCGTTATGAAGAATACATGCTGAACAACCGTTCCGCAGCAAACTAATAAAAAAACCGGTGACAGGCTCCGTTAAAAAACCGGAGCCTGTCACCGGTTTTGAAAATCGGAGCCTGTCACCGGTATTCAGAAGACTCAAGCTTCAGGTGGCCGCGCAACGTGGTGCTGTCGTAGGCCTTGCGGAACAGGCCGCGGTGTTGCAGTTCCGGCACCACGAGGTCCAGCAGGTCGTCCAGGCCGCCCGGTAACGTTGGCGGCATCAGGTTGAAGCCGTCCGCCGCTTCGTTCTCGAACCACAGCTGTATCTGGTCCGCCACTTGCGCTGCCGTGCCGACCACCGTCAGGTGGCACCGGCCGCCGGCGCTGCGCTCATACAATTGCCTTATCGTCAGGTTTTCACCCTGTGCAAGCTGGGTCAGCAGTCGCTGCCGGCTGCGCTGGCCGTCGGCCGTTTCCGGGAGCTCCGGCAGCGGCGGTGGCACGTTCAGTGGCCCGGCCACGCGGAAATGCTCACCGCGATGGCGCAGCGTCCGTACGTGGGCCGGGTCGAGCAGCCGCCCCGCCCCCTTGTCGTTGACGAACGCGCCCTCCTCCCAGCTGTTCCATAAACCGTCGACAACGGCTTGGAATTCGCGCGGCCAATACGCACCAGAAGGAGATGGTGGCGCTGATGGCGCCGCAGGTGGGCGTGCCGCCCGACGTCATCACGACCTGGCTGGGCCGCGCGCATGCGGGCGTGACCCCGGTGACGCCGCAGATCGTGGCCAACCAGCAGGAGGTGGCCGACCTGTTTTACCAGGAGAAG
>Ga0265797_10005603_pt1 | contig 18243 bp, 15 predicted proteins | sample P2T30metagenome_FD_192433 | JGI IMG/M metagenome (GOLD analysis project Ga0265797, IMG submission 192433) | Plant litter microbial communities from East Loma Ridge, Irvine, California - P2 T30 | ecosystem: Environmental > Terrestrial > Plant litter > Unclassified | place: USA: California... | reverse complement strand
CCTTTTTGGATATGACTCTGGCTACATCAATGGCGTCCTGGCCATGAACTTCTTCAAGCAGGAATTTGGAGGTATGTAACTTTCGAAAGCGCGCACTGCGATTCATCTAACAGTAAATGCAGGCCCTTCAAACGACAAGGACGCCTTCAACGGCCGCATGTACCAGACATGGGAGAAGTCGCTCATCGTCTCGATTCTCTCGGCGGGTACCTTCTTCGGCGCGCTCTTCGCGGGCTCCCTCGCCGACTGGATTGGCCGTCGCTCCACCATCATGGCGGGCTGTGGTATCTTCTCCATCGGTGTCGTTCTCCAGGTAGCCTCCACCACGGTCTCGGTCCTCGTTCCGGGCCGCCTGATCGCTGGCATTGGTGTTGGATTCGTCTCGGCTATCATCATTCTCTACATGTCTGAGGTCGCGCCCAAGGCTGTCCGCGGCGCCATCGTCTCCGGTTACCAGTTTTGCATCACCATCGGCCTGCTCCTCGCTGCCGTCGTCGACAATGCGACCAAAGACCGCATGGACTCGGGCTCGTACCGCATCGCAATGTCCATCCAGTGGCTCTTCGCCATCATCCTCGGCACCGGCCTGTTCCTCCTCCCCGAGTCGCCGCGCTGGTATGTCAAGAAGAACCGCCTCGACGCCGCTGCCAAGTCCCTGAGCACTCTGCGCGGTCAGCCCGTCGATTCGCACTACGTCAAGGAGGAGCTCGCGGAGTTGGTCGCCAACTACAAGTACGAGATGACACACATGCAGGCCGGATGGAAAGACTGCTTCACCGGCGGCTTCAAGCCCTCGAGCAACCTTCGTCGCGTGCTGCTTGGTGTTGTCCTCCAAATGATGCAGCAGTGGACCGGCGTCAACTTCATCTTCTACTACGGCTCCACGTTCTTCAAGACGGTCGGCATCTCCAACTCGTTCCTCGTGTCCATGATCACCACCGCCGTCAACGTCGGTTCCACGCCGCTCTCCTTCTGGGCCATCGAGAAGCTCGGCCGCCGCGCGCTGCTCATCTACGGCGCGCTCGGCATGCTGATCTGCGAGTTCCTGATCGCCATCATCGGCACCGCCGCCGAGGGCTCCAAGGCCGCGTCCACATGCCTCATCGTCTTCACGTGCTTCTACATCTTCTTCTTTGCGACGACGTGGGGCCCCGGTGCGTGGGTCTTGATCGGCGAGATCTTCCCGCTGCCCATCCGCGCAAAGGGTGTCGCGCTATCCACGGCATCCAATTGGTTCTGGAACTTCGTCATTGGCTTCATCACGCCGTACATGGTTGACACCGACTACGGTAACCTCAAGACCAAGGTCTTCTTCGTGTGGGGCGCGACGTGCACTGCTTGTGTCTTTTTCGCCTACTTCTTCGTTCCGGAGGTAAGAATTTTGTCTATTAATTTGCATGTCACACATTCGCTAACTTTTCATAGACAAAGGGCCTCAGCCTTGAGCAGGTCGACCGCATGCTCGAAGAGACCACACCGCGCAAATCCGCCAAGTGGGTCCCGCACTCAACCTACGCCGCCGACGCCGACGTTAGCAGCATGGAGACTACGGACAAGCAGGGTGTTCACGTCCCTGCTGCCGAGCACCGTGAGAATCGGGCGGTCTAGATTGCTAGCTGTCTAGCTGGTGGTTACGTATTTCCTTTTCTTCTGGGAGGGCATTTCTAGCGTTTTTCATGAGCTGGCCTGAGGGTTGGCTGGATTTTCTCATTTTGGTTGAATATCATGGTGTTAGTGACTGGGGTATGGGTAGATAGGGATATGGGCGGCATTGTTCTGGCGGCTACTGTTGTGGTCGTTTTACTTCGCTGATGAGTGTGCGCGGCATGTAGCGTGAATGAGCTCGTCTGTCAGTTGGTATTCTGGTGAAGATGCGTGAATGCAGTGAGTTTTTTGGATGTTGCGTCGCGTACTGGCTATAAAGACCACTGTGAGGACGCGGTCGTGAGCTTTGGATACATGGTTTTCAACTGGTTTTTCATTCATTCCAGGAACTTCCCATGATCTTACCACTTCTGCATACTATACATCGCAGCAAGCTTCACAGTTCAGTCTAAGCAGCTCAAAGCACAGTCCCCGTATCTTCCCTCACACTCGCCTGTTGTACCGGCGTCACCACCGCCTTCTTCCCCTTCCCCTTGTATCCCTTCATGCCAGGCAGAGCCCTCGTCTTCCTTCCAATCCTCCACCACGGCTTCTTCTCCACGCACACATAGGGCACCGGCCCCTGCTTCGTGAGCTTCTTCTTCTTCTTTGGCGCCGGCGTTGCAATCCCATTGCTGATGGCCGCTTGGTGCGCTTGTCGCAGCGGCGATGGCGTCGATGGCGTAGCACTTCGCTGCGATTGACCGAGCGTGGAGATGTGCGCAAGGCGTCTGTGCGGTTTGTCGCGTCGTCTATCTGGAAAGGATGGGCGAGGTAGGGGTGTGGGAGTTGTAGATGATGTGTTGTGGGTGCTCCGCAGCGCCTCTTGCACAAGGCCGTTGATAGTAGCAGCATGTCCTACGACACCAGCCGCATTCACCAGCGAGAACTGCTCGATCGCCTTTTTGCGCTTGAATAGGTTCCACTTCCACCATCTGAAGTTGCCTTTCTTTGGCTTCTTCTCGCCCGTCTTGGACGTGATTCCCATCTCCCTCGCCTCGTTCTCATTTGCCGCGTCATATCTGATCTGAACCCTTTCCCTCGTGCTACCCAGCACCAACGCGTTCACATCTTCTTTGATGGCGCGGATCTCCTCGAGCCACATGGTTCGCCGTAACGGTCGTGCCATCGAGGCGATGACGGCGTTGAGCTCGAGCTCTGGGCCTGAGATGGCATGATGGATGGCGTAGTACGGATCATTAGGAGGCGCAAAGGTCGCCCCAGGTGAGGAGAATGGCGTCGGCGATGCAGATCTCTCGAAGGAGAACGCGGTGCTAGGGCGGTAGTCATTTGGGAGACGACCAGGGGACGTCGATGGTGTTCTTTCACCATAGCGTGATTGTGGGGTGATGATGTGCGGATATCTAATCACGAGAGTTTCAGTCGCAGTGGATTGGTGAGGTGCGACGGGCTGGGGTGTTTCGCACTCGCACAGCTGCGTAGTTATGGCCACGCCGGAGTCATCGCGGGGATCTCTCGAGGGTCTCTCGCTGCTTGAAGGGTACACATTCGTGACGCGGAGTTTTCCACGAGTTGAGAGAAGAGGATGGACGAGTTGGTGGGTCTGAGCCTCAGCGGAGAGACTTTCTGGGTGCGTGCTCGATGTACGCTCGGCGGAACTCGTGATCTTTCTGGAGTAGTTCACCGGAGTATCCTGGGGAGCCGATTCCAATTCTGTGCTCTGTCCTACCGAACTCGAGACCGGATTTGTCTCGTCTGGTCTCGTCTCCTGGGACTTGACGCGGTGCTGGCGTCCGAATCCCATGAGACCGTTGATGTGACCTTCCTGGTTCTCTTCACGCATCATGGATGAGCGCGGCAGAGTGTTGGAGTTGCTCTCCCTGGGGCGATGGGTAAGTATAGCGGGTGGTTGGCTGATTCCATCCATAGCATCGTACGTAACGTGGAGCGCGTCAACGTCAAGCATGCTGTTGATGGTCTCCAGTAGCGGGTCAAATGAATCGGGCATGTTGGAATGCTTGTAGGCGGACGCGGTACAGTGGAACGGAGTCGATGTGCAAGAGAGAAGGGATGAGGAAGAAGAAGGCCAGCAGAAGAGGATCAAATATGTTGCTGGTGCCATAACAAAAAGTTCGGGTCTCCAACTATGGTTGGTTCAAATCGGTACACTCCCACTGAAACGGCGAGACGGGAAACGAGCTAGACACTTTGCTCCCAAATTGTTGCAATCCGAAGACGACCAATGAGGTGTCTTCTGGCATTCGCGGGTCCTACTGCGCTTTCGTCGCGGCTGTGATCAGAATTGAGTCTCAACCGCTTCTTCTCCCTCGAGCGAATGACCGCGACGTCACTCATTCCCTTCCCTCCTTCCAAGGGCCCTTTAATATTGTACTCCATGGTCCTCGACGCGTGCCACTACGTCTTCTGCTGGGAATCCACATACGCCTGAACCATTCGAACCCGGGGCCCCATGTTCTGCTCGGTCCCGAAGGTTCTCCCAATGTCGTTATTGAACGGTCGTTGTTTCAGTGCGTTCTCACTCTATCGCAATGTCTAGATCTCGACGCAAGCACCCATGAGCGTGAAGGGCTTTGGTTCGAATCGCATGCGGCTTTCCTATAGCGTTGAATTGTATGTCAGGTTCATGAATTGCTTGATGTTTGAGAGCTTCTACTTACAAAAGAATTATAACTGGGCGGTGATTGTCACTCGCTCGTATGGTGATGGGCGTGCAACTCACCGTAATATGCGTGAGGTTGGCAGAACGTTCCGAGTTGCGGAGCAGGGCTGTGATAAGGGCTGCGGTCATTATTTGGTTCATGGTCAGACCCGCTTCGGCATCGGGATCGGAGTCGGCCCCAACCAGTGCATCACATCGAGCACGGAAATTTTTCTAAATAATGCTGTCATTGAACCGTCCACTGGCATCTACAGAATTTTCCTGTGGGTTGTTGCCTTGCGCGGAACTTGGCGCTCCTGCGGCCACCAATATCTGATGCGCCGGCTTCTGCGGCTGGGTCTGCCAAGTTCAGCATCGTCTTGCCAGTATCAGAAACAGCGAACAAGGAGTCGCCCTTGACTTTCATCTTCTCACAGTAAGGCCCCTTTCCACTAGGCATGCGCTGCTCGACGAGCTTGAGCATATGCGGAATCTTTGGTAGCTTTTGCGCAGTCGTAGTCGCGTTGGTAGGTCGCCCCGAGACCGCTGTTCTATTCGCGTATATGTATCCATCAATCGTGGTCTGGTCGAAGACGCATCTCCACAAGGTGTCCCCTTCTTGGAACACCGAGCGTGTCTCGACTGGGTGCACCCAACTCGTGAAGTCTTTCTCTTTCAGTAAGACCACACGGTCGTAGGTAGTGCGGAAGCTGTGTGTTATTGTTTCTGCTTCTGAAGGTGCGACGGAATTTCTTGGGTTTAATGGGATGGGCTGTACATCCGGAGCTTGGTGACCATAGTAGAACGTTCCGTTGTTGCTCGTCGTCGCGCTTAGTTTAACATACATGGAGTTTGAGTTGCCAGGCGGAGGTAGAATACTAAGCTGAAGCATGGTATTAGAAGCACACTGCCACGCTATCGACTCATTCATAAATGCGAGGCAAGATGCGTCTCGAGATTGTGATAGAGATATGGGCAGGGAATATTGGCCTGGTGATATCGAGTCCATGTCACGCGGGGTCGTCAGGTCACCGCTCGCTGTCTGTGCCGTGGTCTCAACTTCGCTAAACATAGGTCAGGGTGGATCCTCCACTGAGCAGCGATTCTCTCTTACTTGTTCGGAGACCGGCGCTTTGCTGCTAGCAATGCAAGCCCAATGGTCAACAGCATGACCATCTGTAAACAAAAGATAGCCACCATACGCTGCTTCACAGACAACCTCGCCCACAGAGACTTGGGTATGGTCGGCAATGGCTTATCTAGCGGACTCGTCTTTTGTCGCGGAACCAGGACTTCTTTTTCGCCTTGGTCCGGACTGAGTATCGGTGCGGAGAGGCTGTTGCGTCTCTCGAACGGCACCATCTCAATTCCATCTTCGATTCTTCTGATCAGGCACTTTCCAGAATGTTCGCTCGAAGTGTTGACATCGCTGTGTACAGGGAATGCCGTGTGGATGCTCGGGAGAGGCTGAATGCTTTTAAGTGATCGACGAGGTAGACGCATTACTAAACTTGGACGCGATTAATTAAAACTCGAAGCTACACGCCGGACCAGCCAGTTGCCGAAATGTCAAGAGGATAAGAAAAGATCGGGAGATGACGAAGATAGCAGCCAGTGCATGACTGAAGAAGTGTTCCGGGGTCGTCACGCATATAAGGCGGCTCCATGACAAGAGCTACCTCGCGAGCTGACGGTCCAGTGTTTGTGCAAATTATTGTTTTGCTGTGCCGCTTTCATGCTGAAGATCGTGGACCAGTCCCGCTGCACTGCGGGAGCCAAAGCAAGGAAGCTAATGAGTGTGGAGATTGTTGCCGAGCTTCATCACCGCAATAACATCTAGCAGCAGTGAGAATTGTTGTGCATATTTCTCGCTTGCTGTTCGACTTCGAAGTAACGCAGCTCCAGGGTGGGAAGCATTGGTCGTGCGTCCACGGTTTCGTCGTCGCGGTCTGTGCAGCTAAGCGCCAGAAACCACCCACGATGCTGGTCCGTGAGTAGGTCTGCACATCCTCCTGGAGTCTCTTCTGATGTCGTTGACGATAGCGAGCAGCGGCTACCGGGAGTTTGCCGATAGGTAGGGAGGACCTATCGCTTCCGGTCTGGCCACTCAATGATGACCCGAGCATGAAGCACAATGTGTGCACGCCGCTCCTCAGTCGAGTGCGCAGAAGATCCGAATATCAGGCTTTCGTTGCGTTGAACAGGTGGCAAGCTCCTGAAGGATCTGTGCTCGCGTACTTCGTACAGTCTGGTTGCGGAGTAGGGCCATGAGTCTTAATAGGGTGCTGTGCCACATGCAGTAGCTTTGCAATTGACCTTCGTTAAGAGACTTGAATTGCCAGCAAACTTGTTGAGTAGAGCAGAATAAAGCAAAAGTCATTTCGAAACACAGTCTTGTTGTGCATGAAAATCGCGCAGCCTCGTATGGTGACTTCTTTGTGATATGTCTGATGGTAAGCGCTGCGGTGATACGGGTCGCATACGCGGTCGGCGAAACACCTGAAAAGAGTCGGTACGGATGCATTCAGGCTGTCACTGAACTCTGTTAACGAAGTCATCGGCATTCGCTTAGTTCCCTCAATCTTTGGTTGTCGTTGTGATGAACGGCGCGCCGCATGTACGGTAGGGGTAGGCTCGATCACAGCACGCAATGGATGCGAGAAGAGTAGTGGAAAGAGCGATAGTTCAATTACAGAAACCGTAATGTTTCGCGATACGAGAGAAACCGTCCCAAACCGGATGGAACAGACCGACATGGTGGTGTCGACTTCTGGAGTGCTCGAGTACATACAGGCAGCACACGCAAGAACGCGGCGCACTAGCGATGACAGATTACGTCACCAGGCAGTCCTCACTGGTGTCACCTCCCCAAAACATCCACCTCAGAAACGATTACCGAGTTGACATGTTATTCTTTTGAGCCCTTTCATTCTGAAAATCATGCAGTCTAGAGTCGTACTATGATCGCCACCTGATCTCGCGAAGTATACCATAGGTATTGAGCTCCACCGTGTCAATGAGCCTACCAACTCCTAACCTTCTCGACACTTGTACTGTTGAGCGACCATCTTGCGAGCCACAAGGACAACGACCGATCGAAAATTTTGAATCAGATGACATACACCCCTGGGCCCTCCACGATGAATCCGCCCTCTTCGTCAGCACCAACATGCGCATGCCGAGGAACGCGAAGCTCTACCTACATCGAAGAGCCTCAAAGCTTGAGCTCCAGCTGCATGCCTGACAGCACTAACAACTTGATTTCGCCTTTCTACGACAGGTCACTGCATGAGTCTTCTATTTTTCGATATCATGGTTTGGTGATGCAGGGAGACTAGCTGCATCCAGGCTGAGCTCATCGTCAGCCCGATGCGAGGTAACACAACGAGAAAGAGGTGCAGGGCGTTCCGAAGTCTGGGTCTTATATGATTTGAGCGCCCCATTGCGCGCCATGGGCGAAACGGGCTTCGCTACCTTTTCCTCCTTGGCCCTCAACTTGTGCTCGCAAGATGGGTATCGCACAGTACTTCCACAGGTCGTCACCGACACAGTCGGGGCCAGCTGCACCATCAAGTCGAATGGCTTCCCTATTCTGGCCACTACTCGCCTCAAATTTCGTGCTCTCAGCGCTCTCAATCTCGACTCTCGGCCTAATAAGCTCTATGGTCGCATGGCTGGTCGGCCAGAAACACAACGTACACAGCTACCGCATCGCTTTCCCAGGCGCCCCGTTCGATCTGAATGTCGAGCCAAAGAATTTATGGGTTGATCAAGGACACACGAGCAACGGCGTCGCGGGATATGGTTTCTTCCTCGGACTTTTTGGCATGTTCGTTGCGTGGAGTCTGAGGAAACGCGCAGTAAGTCGCCAATGCAGCTCATTGAGGAAGTTAACTCAAACCTAACAGCACCCATCTAAACTTCTCACCATCCTGCTCATCCTCCAATTCCTCGCCGTACTGTTCACACTCAGCGCGCTCATATTTGTCTTCATCGTAACATATCAAACGGACGATCAACACGTCCGCTTGCCCATCGCCGCGAATACGCAAGGCTCAAATTACGCCGAGTTCAGATGGACGCCGGAAACGTGGTTCAAGGCTATTCTCGACTCACCGCTAGCTGATGACGGGGAGCGCAGTGAGATTGAGGGGAAAGTCACGAATATGGTTGCTTGGCGGTGGATGCTGGTTCCGTTGTTTGTTGTGGATGTTGGCGCGTTTGGTGTTACAGTGGCGGCGTGGAGGAGGCTGAGAATGGGGATAAAGGAGAGGGTAAGAGAGACGGATGTGGTTGAGAAATGAGACTATGATGCTGTACAGATGGTCATTCGTGTCGTTCTTGAAGATGGCTGATCTGACCGATGTCGGACTGAAGGGACGCGATATTGCTTCGTAGACTAGATGGTCAATAATCGTAACATTAGTTCTTTCGAAGGTCTCGAAATTTCCATTCTTTACATTTAACACGTGTTAGCAGCGTGAAATGTCTCTGCAAGACGTTTCTTCGCGGTACCTACCTTCCACAAAGCGAATTAGTGAACGATGTGCAAGTCACGCGCCTGCCACCATGGGGAAGGTGCATGAGACCATGAAGCTAGATGACCTTCCCTCGATCCTCAAACTTTACCTCGACATTCCTCATCGCCATCCCATCTTTCAACTTCCATCCAAATCATACCGCAGGGTAAAAGCGAAGCCTAAAACAGAGACAAGCCATCCCACGCAAAAGCTTAGCGAAGCGCCGAGGTTTGCAGTTCCACGTGGAAAAGTTCCAACCCCCCACCGACATCTGGAATTCCGCCTCAGTCCACCGGCACGCACAACGTCACTCGCCCACGAGTCTACCTAGTTTGGTCCACGACCCAAACTTCTCTTTCCTCTCCTACGTGTGCCAATTATCACATGTCACGCGCTATATAGGGAGAAGTTGCGCGCCGCTCGACCGGCTCATCTACCTCCCACGAACCGCCTACACATAATACCACGACGCGCCATGGGCTGGTTCCTCTACACCCTGTTCGCTCCAGCAGCAATAACAATGTTCCTGCGCCTCGCGTCTCTCATCCTCCCCGGAAAACTCGCACAACTCGCCTCCTTCCTCGCCTTCAGCATAACCGGCGTCGTGCTCCTGCTCTGCAGCGCGGCCTACGGCGTCGGCGCATCTATATTCCTGCGCTTCATTGGCTACGGGGGCTGCTCGCAGTATGCGACTGGGCGCGTGTTCAAGTGGGCCATGTGGTGGGCGACGGGCGTGTGGTTCAACATCACGGGCAGCATGAGGCGCGAGGGCGGCGTGAGCGGCGAGGACGCGCTGAATATGCGGCCCGTGGTGTTTGTGGGCAATCATCAGAGCGAGTTGGATGTGTTGATGCTGGGCACTATGTTTCCCAAGTATTGTAGTGTTACGGCGAAGAGCAGTTTGAAGTGGATGCCGTTTTTGGGGTGGTTCAGTACGTCCTCTCCTCTCTCCGAGTCCCCATCGCAATTCTAGAGGACAGGAAGCTAATATATCACTCGCAGTGACTCTCTCCAAAACAGTCTTCCTCAACCGCCAAGACGCACACGCCTCCCGCGCCGCCTTCAACACCGCCGCCTCCACAATGTCCACAACCCGCCAATCAGTCTTCATCTTCCCCGAAGGCACACGCTCCTACGCATCCACCCCAACCCTCCTGCCCTTCAAAAAAGGCGCATTCCACCTCGCCATCCAAGCCGGCGTGCCCATCGTGCCTGTCGTGTGCCAGAACTACGCTCACGTCTTGAACTTCAAGGAAAGGAGGTTTACGCCGGGGACGATCGATGTGACTATCTTGCCGCCGATTAGTACGGAGGGGTGTGTGAAGGATGATGTGCCTGAGCTGGTGGAGAAGGTGAGGAAGGTTATGACTGAGGAGTTGGTGAGATTGAGTCATGTGGTTGATGGGGGAAGGAATGGGATGCCGTTACCGGCGGCGAGTGGGGTGGATGATAAGACACGAGAGTTGAGGAAGAGGACGTGAGAGGTGGTCGCGGTGGGTGTTTGGCGTTCGGTTCGGCATAATCATGCATCTTGATATCCTTTGGGAGAGGAGGATTTGGGTTCTGATCCGAGGATGGAGTGATAGCATTGCATACACGTAGTCCCTACCTATATCATCAAACCAATCACCTTCTACTGGATAGAAGTCGATGAACCTGATCTGGGAACGATAGAGTAGTCTCACAGCTTTCGATGTAGAGCGTCTGAGATACCAATCATTGTTACGCTCTCCTTTCATTGTACATTCTGAGATATGTCATTCCATTTTATACAAGCTTTGAGCCTATGTACATGTTACATTCTCATGATTACATTGTTTCCATCGATGTGCTCAGGCTGCTAACACATTTGCCATCAACCACACAAGCAGCGTCTAGTTGGAGATGCCAATGACACCGCAAGCAGGACGTCCTCCGGCATTGCCAGTTTTCTTGGACTCCTCGTGTCCGCCCTTGCCGAGGTCGTCGGTGCCGGCGTGCACGACGATGGTGCGCTGGAAGTGTGTCAGTACTCATCGCTCTCATATCAAAGGCACTGAGCCCTCAGGGTAGTGTCAACGACAGGACTTACGCCAATAACGCTCTCGGAGCCGATCAGCTTGATGAGCTTGTCCGTCACGCTACCCTGCGCATTTCCCTGGCCATCCGTCTTGAAGTTGCCCAGGTCGCCAACGTGGCGCTCATCATCGGAGGGAGCGCCGTGGGTCTTGCTGTGAGGGTTGACTGGTATCGTCATCAGCACAATTCTCATATACCACCAGAACGGAGACTGTTTATCTTACAGTGAGGTCCAGCACTCGTGCATCCATTCGTGTTGTCACCAAACGCATGAACGTGCATGCCACGCTCAGCATTGGCGTCGTGGCCGCTAATGTCCCATGAGATAGTCGTGTTGGACGACTCGTCAGCCTGCTCGAAGGTAACGGTACCCTTGACGTTGGAGTCTCCACGGAGAACGGCGACTACGCAGCACTATTAGCTTAATTGCTTCTCTAGAATGACTTGCATGGTAGTGCAGCCCTATCCGCAGCCGTTGGAGCCCATCAAGGTACCGCAGCTGATTGGACACGCTCCATCAGAGACAGGTCTCCAGCAAGGTCCTCAGGCGTCTCAATTGAGCCATTCACAGCTGCGTAGAGCGTATTGTAACGCTGGGAACGGCGTGGTGGACAAGAATGTGCTCATTTCCGCGCAGTTCCATGGCCCCGCCATGCCTGAAGGGGTATGGGACGGTGCTGTAACGTACCGGCTTTGACCATGTTGGCGGTATTGATTGATTAAGTTGGAGTGTTTGGTGGTATGTGAAGTTTCTTCGTAGTGAAGGAGTGAGTGAGATGAGAGCGAAGAAGTTGAGAGCTTCGTCACTGCTCGTGAGGTGGATGCGGGGCAAAAGTGACGCCACTGGACCCGCAACAGCTCGCGCATTCGCAGTCTTACAGCCGAGCGAGCCAGACTGGACGAATGATGAATCTGGGAGCTACATCATGCTTACTACAATATCACAATCGTATCACAACACCACCTGGCATGACGGAAGAATTGCGAGATCATGTATGTGCATTGTGTGTCTCATATTTGTAACTACGTCCCACCGAATCCTCAGTGACAGACCCAACATTCATGACTTCGTGAGCACTCCGATACCGCTCTATGCCTCGACCTTCTTGCGCAGAATGTCCTTGAGGGTGACGGCGTCAGCAGCGAACTTGGAGATACCCTCGCGCAGCTTCTCGACGGCCATCTGGTCCTCGTTGAAGAAGAAGCGGAACTCGGCCTCGTTGTTGATGTACGTCTTCTTCTCGAGGTCCAACTTCGCCGCGTCCTTGGCGTCGAGCTTCTGGGGGATTTCGTCTTGCGAGTTGTACAGCTGCTCGAGCAGGTTGGGCTAAGACATCAATTAGTGTTGACTTCCGAGATGGAGGTTTCGGCAACTTACGGCAATGGTGAGGTAGTCGCAGCCAGCAAGTTCGGTGACCTCGCCGATGCTCCTGAACGAAGCGCCCATGACAATCGTCTTGTAGCCGTGCTTCTTGTAGTAGTTGAAGATCTGCTGCACGCTCTTGACACCCGGGTCATCCTCCTTGCTGTACTCCTTCTTGGTGGAGGCCTTGTACCAGTCGAGAATGCGGCCGACAAAGGGCGAGATGAGGAAGGCGCCGGCCTCGGCGGCGGCGATGGCCTGGACTTGCGAGAACATGAGGGTCAAGTTGCAGTTGATGCCGTGCTTGGACTGCAGAATCTCGGCGGCCTTGATGCCCTCCCATGTCGAGGCGAGCTTGATGAGGACGCGCGACTTGTCGATGCCCTCCTCCTTGTAGAGCTGGGGTTGTTAGTGGGACTTTCAGGAGAGTATAGTAATATCAACGTACGTCAATGATGCGCAGGGCCTTGTTGACCGAGGCCTCGGTGTCGAAGGAAAAGCGCGCATCGACTTCTGTGGAGACTTTGCCGGGCACGATCTTGAGAATCTCCTTGCCGAACTGCACCAGCAGGTTGTCCAGCGTACAGTCGACCTTGTGCTCGAGATCCTTTCCGTGCTCCTTGCCGTACTTGACGGCGGCGTCGATCAGCTTCTGGTACTCCTCCTTCTTCGACGCGGCGAGGATCAGCGAGGGATTGGTGGTCGCATCCTGGGGCTTGTACTTGTCGATGGTCGCAAAGTCGCCGGAGTCGCAGACGACAACCTGGAAAGACTGTCAGTAACTGGTCCCATATCTTTTAACGCAAGGAGCGCTGCGATATCTCCGAGCGCTCCGGTGCAAAATGTGGTGGGCATCTTACGGTTCCCGAGGATTTAAGTCTATGCGAAGTCAGAATATGTCTCACAAGCAGTGCGCATATGGTATTGGGCTTACTGGTCGAGCGAGCTAGGCATGATTGTGTGTGTATGGGGTGAAGGTAGTAGGAATAGTGTGTGTGGTGTGGTTTGGGAGGATGTCAAAGTGAAATGTTGAGCTTCGTCGGCGGGAGTAAAGGCTGCCCCACTAGTGCGTCACAGGCGGCGGCAAAAGGAACCAAAAGACACCGCATGGCATGTTAATAAGCGCATTCGCATGCTACGGTAAGCAGACCCTGAACCATTGCTTGTTGGTCTGCCCTCCTTTGGCGGCTTCCACGGCCGTGAACCTATTGTGTCGGTCTTCAAGACGTACTGAACGCCCAATTGTATTACCTACGCACATGTGATGCAACGCTCGACAGATCTCGACCACACCGGCTGCAGTGCTTGCGCTGCCTCTCTCCCATTTGGCCCGGCACGATGTTTCCTTCCGGTGGATGATGAATTTTTCAATTTCCGCAGTACAGCGCGGGGGACTGTCGCCCGAGACGAGCAGCCAAGCCGCCCAATAGCCGGTTCAGTATCTCCGCTGCGGCTTTTGTCTTTTGTTGACCAACATGGAACGCCGCGAACAATGAAGTGTATCGCCAATCATCGTGAACGTGACCAGGGCACGAGGCATTCGATGGCTCACGATCGCGAAGATTCTGCTAGTCTCACTTTCACGATCTCTTCGGCCGCCGACATTCACCGCCGCAAGAGTGCTACTTTGAATGCGCCGGTCCCCAAGCATTGAAAAGCTACGGAGATATACCGAGAAGGCACTATCTCTCCTCTGCTTCAATGTGCCACAAGGAACACTCGGTGTGCGACCGCATAGCAACGTCTGGTCCATTCACGACCCTCTGGGTACAGCACGAAGCATAACGAAGTTGAACACCAAGATTATCGGACCGGGTTGGACCTCGTTCTGTCCTTCTCTGACCCACTCCATGGTTCATGGTTCTTGCAAACATGGAATGTAGATGATTAGTATGTTAGGAAGTCCTCACTCGTGTCGACTGGGACGATACACACCCTCCCAAACGCGTCAAATAGTCCCAGAGCATTTTACCCACTTGTTCAATGGTCGACATCGGAAGGCAGATCGAAGAACTTCACATACTGCTACATTTGCGACCATCCGCGTCTCTTTCTCGTCAAACGCAGTACCGACCTCAAGGAAGTGAAAATCGTCATCTCGCAGTCTCTTCGCCATTGGTTTCGCTTCCTGCATCTCATTCTTCTCTTCCGCCTCTTGTTCGTTTGTTTTATTTGCGCACCACATGCTATACCGGCCCTATTCATCACCTTTTTTCATCAACGCTATTTCTCCAACGCAGTCTGTAGTATCCAGTCAGGCTTCAGACACTCAGCACACCGAGAAAAGTACAATGACTTACCATCCATCTTTACGGCGACCCGGCTTCAAGCTCCGGCACATCCTCAATCCTCGCGTAGATACCCTCGATACCTGGGTGTCTGGCGCGATACGTGATGTGATTGATCTCACAGGTATTGCCGGAGCGTCCCTTATGTGCGTTGCAAAAGTCTCTGGCGCAGAGCGCACAAGTGACTGTATCTACATCTAAGTTGATGCTTCCGTGTTTCTTTGGATTGCCCTTGCGCATCGAAACACAGATATGGCAATGTGTGTGAAACATGTCTGGCATGGTGAAGAATCAACAGTATGAGTATTTGGAAGGAAAGGAAGAGAAGTTCCAGATTGAAGTTTCGATGAAAAAACCGTACGGGCAGCTGCCACAAGCACAATACTTACATAGATCTCGTGGTGGAGATGCACTCACTCAAAATCTGATTGACCGGAATACTTCAGTTGCATGTGCTGTGCGCACCTTCACGCTCTTCTCATTGATTACTCTCAGCCACGACTGGAATCCTGCCCAAGCATCAGCTTTCAACATGCAAAGGTCACGCAAGGCTCGTTGCAATTCCAGCTCTGCAGTTTCACCGGGCAATGTACACATTTACGGAACCGGTGAAGAGGTGGCGCTGTCCAGGCTTTTCCTTGCTTGTCTGATTCATAGTCTTCGAATCGCACAACCTAAGAAGCAAAATGCAAAAGCAAGAGGGGTCTGCGATTACCTCCAGTGCGATCGCAAGTAAGCACTCGGAGACATCGGGCACTAAGGGGATCTACCCGTCTACCGGATGACGTGAAGGCCGTCGGACGCTAATATCATACTAGTGTAGCGCACACCGTACTGTACTCCTCAAGCACTGCGCTGACAAGAGCCGACCTTTCCCAAAGAATTGCGCGAGCACGAATAGAACATGGAAAGGCAACATCAGCATTGGAAAGTCGACATACAACACAACAAGGGCTAATAAAAACAATAGGACTTACTCGAAGCAATTGCTCGAATTTGAGACATTTTGGGGCTTTTGTACATCCAAGTGCTACATGGGCGTCGCTGCGCTGTCATGGTGCCGCCCACGAGTTACATCGGAGGTTTCTCCTGCACCGATCCACGCCATTCACGCTTGCATCTCAAGCTAAAAGCAAATCGAGACCCCGATTGGTTCAAAATTGGGTTCAGAAGAGCTACATCACTCACAGCGCTGGTGTCCTATCAAACTTGTGGCGATCCTTGCATGCGGTTGTGACTGATCATGGTTTTGAGAAGCACAATTACCCGAGTGCAACGACGTTGTCCCCTACCTTCTCCTTCGGATCTCTTTCTTCTTTCTCTCCGACTATTCAGCCTACCAGCATTGCCTCAGCGAGCACAAATTCGTAGACGATGCGTGTGCCATCCCGTCCACTCGACGACCATAAAGAGGCGAAGTTGGACCACAACCTCAAGTCTTTCCACTTCGATGTCACAAATGATGAGTTATCGTGGAACGATGTGCCTCTCATGAAGCTTGTCCAACAACACGGCACACCCTTGAAGATCACATACCTACCACAAATATCGAGCCACGTCCAACATGCGAAATCACTATTTGAGAAGGCCATGAGGCGCCGCGGATACCCTGGTAGACACAACTACTGCTACCCAACGAAGACCTCGCACTTTCGCTACATCCTGGAAGAAGTTCTTAAGAACGACACACACATCGAGATTTCGTCCACATTCGACGTTCCTATCATACGAGAGCTGTATCGAACGCGGAAGATTGACAAAGACACCTACATTATTTGCAACGGACACAAGCAACCACTCTACACACAGCATATCACGAAACTCGTCGAAGAGGGCTTCAACGTCATTCCCGTGCTAGACAGCGTGCGTGAGCTTGAAGCTTACGACGACGTATTGTCCCAGCCCTTCAGCATAGGCATCCGCATTGCGACTCGATCGTCTCGATTGGGCGTGCAGACCAGCGACATTTGCAACTTCTACCGCACACGCATTCAAAACCACAATAAATTCAAGCTGAAAATGCTGCACATACACACCAACATTACCGACACGCCACAATACTGGACCCAGCTTTCCTCCTTTATAAACACGTACTGCACACTCCACAAGATCAATCCACATCTCGACAGCATCAATATTGGCGGCGGCATGCCGATCGCGCACTCTCTCGATTTTGCCTTCGACTATGAAGCAGTTATTGATCGCATTGTCGAAACAATAACTCGCATCTGCGCAGACAACGCAGTCCCTCCGCCACACGTCTTCACCGAATTTGGGAGCTACACCGTCGCCGAAAGTAGCGCGACTATCTACCAAGTCATTGCACAGAAACAGCAAAGCGAGGAAGAATTGTGGTATGTCATCAACGGCTCGTTCATTACGCAGATACCGGATACGTGGGGCAAGAAAGAACTCTTTATTTGCTTGCCGATTAATAATTGGAATCATTCGGGCAGGGATGTATTGCTGGGAGGCCTGACGTGTGATTCGCAGGACGTGTATGGAGATGTGAAGATGCCGGAGTTTGATGAGGCTGGGGAGGAGCAGTATATGGGCTTCTTTCATACGGGCGCGTACCAGGAGGAATTGAGTGGGTATGGGGGCGTGAGTCATTGTCTTGTGCCGGCGATGAAACATGTTGTGGTTGATAGGGACTGGGAAGGGAAGTGGACGAGTAGGGTTGCTGCGGATGAGCAAGGAAGTGAGAGCATGATGCAGCTGCTGGGATATGCATAAAGGTGAAGGGCTACAGGGACCTCGAAACGAGACGGCGATGCTGAGAAGGAAACAAGGGGACGTGTGTGTGAAGTCTAGTATACAGGGCGACACTTCCCAAAGGCTGACTTCATTAAAGACGTCAACTCAGATTATGGAGCTGATAGCCACACGACATAAGTGTCTAACACAACAGAGGCGCTGAAGGTGTGAAGATAAGCACCACGACGAACTTCTAAGCTTCGGCTGTTATATACTTCCTTCCAGACCGCTATTACAAGTACCGTATTACATGCCGACCGCTCGGTGCATCGGCACCCTTTCACCCGGCTTACCCTCCACCATCTCATCATGCTGCGTTCGGCCGAAGCGAATCTTACAAATATACTCGCAACACAAGATCAAGCATACAAAGCATACGGTATCCAGCATTTTGCATGCTGCACGCGAAACTCGATCTTGAAAACTATTCACCTTGACCATGCGTCCCTGTCCACGCTATTGAAAATCATCGGCCATGGCGTCTCAGTCATACAGCGTCAATGGAAAAATCGCGATAGTAACGGGGGCAGGATCAGGCACGGTACGCTCACGGCTTCCCCCTATCCGCAACCATCTTGCTTCCAACTTACACCAATCCAAGGCATAAACTTTCCCTTCGCATCTCTACTGCTGACGACTTTAAGTTCGAACCCACACCTTCTCTAGCTACTCCATACTATGAAAACGGCACGCCACGTGCTGTCTTTTGCAGGATAGACGTTACGGACTGGAAGCAACTAGACGCCATGTTCGAGCACGCTCTCAAAGAATTCGGATATATAGACAGTAACTTAATCCCTATCCCCCACCCCACTCTCCATCCACCCACTAATCCCCCCATAATCGTCTGTCCCAGCACCAGCATATACGACCCCCACTGCTCCAACTTCTGGCACCCACCCGGCTCCCCAGCATCCCGCGATCCCATCCACACCGGCCGCTACGCAACCCTCGACATCAACCTCACGCACCCCATCCGCAGCCCGCAGCCCG
>Ga0265797_10005602_pt1 | contig 18245 bp, 23 predicted proteins | sample P2T30metagenome_FD_192433 | JGI IMG/M metagenome (GOLD analysis project Ga0265797, IMG submission 192433) | Plant litter microbial communities from East Loma Ridge, Irvine, California - P2 T30 | ecosystem: Environmental > Terrestrial > Plant litter > Unclassified | place: USA: California... | reverse complement strand
GGGGGCCAGAGCCTGCATAGCGACAGGTATTGAGCTGTGTTGGGGCGCAGACGTGGGTGAAAGTGTGTGAACTCCACCTGGCACCTGGGCAGGTTCGGGAACGGCACGCCACTAGCCGCCCGCGCTAGCGATCAAACCAGCATAGCGTGCCGGGCATTAGCCGTCACCATCACTCTTCCCCTATCTCAATGGCAGATATGCGCCGAACGACCTGGAAGGCATCGCAATCTACAGTGCCTCTTACCATATGCGAAATACCCACTTCTGTTCAGGAACACTTCCCAAGCATGCAATACCGAGATAGGTTGTGTAGCGCGGAAACCCGGCGGACCCCGACTTCAAATCGCTTTGCATGTTCAACTGCATTCATACTGAAGGCTGAAACACGCACTACCTCCCTGAGGAGAAGGCTCACCCTGTACGGTGACGGCAAGATTCTGAGGCTAGAGCATGTCACTATTAAGCGACCTGCAGTGCGGCTATGAGCGCATGATCCTATCCAACACGACCGGCTGTCGAAATCCAGACCTCAACCCGGACAAGGGCATGGGGAGCACTGGTATCAACAAAAGAGGCTCGAGATTGGGTTCTGTGGCGTCGTAATCGGGGAGCGAAGAGACCAGCACACAGCCGATGATACTATCTGGAAACGTCTTGGGTGGAACACGTTCCATTCGATGCTACCGTTCACTGGCCTGTTGTTCGTCGGAAGGAATGCTGTTCTGGCGACCGTACTTTAACATCATGTTTCATCATCCACTGCACGTACTCATCGCGCGCTGTTGCCCCTCCTTTTCACGCCACCGACAAATACGACTCTTCATCCAGTCGTCCCCCTGGTTTGCTCTGTGGTCGGCACATCAACTTGCGGCACGGGTACGCGTACCACATTCCTTCGGGAAAGTAGGATCTAACAAGCGTCAATATTGCTTAAAGTCTAACGGCTACCCAACACGAGGTTTGACCCTCCAGCAGTACCATTTCATTTGCCTCGACCTGCCTCCTTGAGCAAGGAGTATAGTATGGGTATCGTAAGGCACAGACTCGATGCACAACGGTTGATAGCGTCGCAATTTATGCGGCCTCGTCCCGAAAGGATAGCTTCATGAACAAGTGACTCGAAAAACAGTAACAGTCACGTCGTGGTTGTTTCGAAGCAAGTCGAAAAAGACACATTTCCTGCTGGAAGATCCTTCATCTTGCTTCATCGTCTCTGGAACGTCGTCTCTGGGTGTGGAGGTGGGCGCGCTCGGTGTTGAACAGACCACGTGCAGTGATAAGATGGTGCCATCTATCCACGGGGTAGTCATTGTTCGCAATGTTTGTAAGTATTCGCAACTATTGCAACTTTGCATAGTATCTGGAAACAATTGCAGACCTAGAGGCCCTTCCATATGTCAGCGTCGAGATCTTCGGTAAGTCACTGGTCGATGATGATTGGCTCAACGACAGCTGAACTACCTTCAGCTTTACCTTACCTACGTCGTCCTCGTTATGTCATTGCTGAAACCTGATTGGACTCGATATCGTTTATTCACTGTCGTAATCTATGATGATTAAAGTAAAATAAGAAAAAGCTAGGTCAGCAGCAGCATCAAGACGTTCTTCCCAAGGTCTTTTAGCAACTTCTGCTTTGACCTTTACGAAACCCTCAATACCTACAGATCAGATCAAACCATTCTACATACACTCCGTAGAGTCATTCCATCAGCCCTACTCTTCATTTAGGAGATCGATGCAGAGATTGCATCGCGCCAGCACGAGCACCGTGGGATGGCATTTTGCGCTGCTCGGGAGGCTGGGCGTAAGGAACCTTGGAAGAGAGGAATGTGGAACTAGCGTCCCGTACGGCTTCACTGGATTGATCTCAATTCGTCTCTTATCGCTTTTTACTCATGCTTGACGACGTCCGCGACAGCAAAAGGACTTCAGCAAGTCGCGATGCATGAACAGCGTCGCGACGTCATGTGCAGGGGTGGATGCACTATCGCTCAATGTGGTATACCGTCGGAGTTTCGCCGACCCCGGAAGATCTTGAATTTCCCCATCCTCATTTCTCCACGGAGATTTACCCCTGCGACCATCCAGCCCGCGACTTATAGTCTTCCGGAGCGACAACACATCCGATGACATCTCTTGACGAACTTCCAGACGCTCCATATGGTGATGTGAACGTGCCTGATGACACCACCAGGTCGAACGCACCTGTCACGAAAAGAGCCTGCGATGCCTGCAAACGTCGCAAAGTCAGGGTGAGACATTGAACGCAAATGCAACGGAAAGAAAGTACTTCTAGGAACTTCGCTAACGCCGTCAGTGCGATGCGATATCTACACCATGTTCAAATTGCCATATCTCTCGATTGGAGTGTGTGTATACGATAGCACCTCAGAAGAGAGGACCAAAGCGCAAACGAGATGCGACCACGCAACCGACCTTCAGAATTAATGATCATGGATCCATGTCAGCTGCAGGTGGCCAGGCGCATCAACGCGATATCCGCTCTAGCAATACCGCAATTCAAGCGCAAACCCCGACAATCACGTCAAGAGGCGCTTCTTCGAATGCGGCGAGACGCTCACAGTCCTCACCTCACGTGCAACTACAGACGGGGCTTGCACCCCATATCATTGCGGATCAGTTGATCACCTTGTACATGCATTACCTCTTTCCTATAGCACCCACTGTTCACGAACCGTCCATTCGCGCCATGGTCCCCCTCTTGGAAGGTGATGGAGCCCACGGCGTTCTCAGTCCCTCATCAGCATCGCAATCACCATGTCTCGATTCTGGAGATGTTGTGTCATTACGTAACCGCACACTCCTGACAGCGATTTGTGCGTGCACGGCTCTCATGCTACCTGCGTCCGTTTTCCCGATGCGGGAAGAGATTGGACGTCAATTTCTTACAGCCTCACGCGAGACGCTGAAGCTACATCAAGATTACGGTTTGTGAAACGTTCTCAACGTTCTAAACGAAGACTTTGGCTGACTTGACATAAATCTTGAAGATATCGAGCAGCCCGACTATACCGCTTTGGTGACGAGATTCTACCATGCCAACGCCTTGCGTGCTATGGGAAAGACGCGGTTATCCTGGCACATACTAGGGGAAGCTATACGCCTGACACAAGAAATGCGGCTCTACGAAGAATCTACATTCGAGAATCTTGACCCAGTGGAGGAACATCTGTTGAAGAACATCTTCTGGCAGATCCATGCTGTCGACAGGTCCGCATCCATCCTAATCAGTCGTCCAATATCGCTTCATCGCCTTTGTGTAGGGGCTAAAATAACCACATCGTACTGGCGCCGTCCGTCATCCGACGCGCCTTTGCTGGACTACTCGACCACTCCAAACGCTCTCGATATAGAGAGCATGGTCAGCCAGGGATTTGATCTTTGCCAAGACCTATGGACGAAAGCATCCGACATAATCATCAAGTTCGACACTCTGGATGTTTGGAACGAAGGCATTACGGATGGCTCTGCGTTGGTTGGCCCTCAACACACGATAGTCATCACTGACTACCTCGAGTTCATCGGCATGATCGATCACTTCCGATTTGATGTGAAGGTGCCGGACACCACGAATACATCTGATCCAGCAACCATGGCCAGGATTCAACGGGCCTTTGATATCCAAAGAGTAAATCTATGTGTCACCTACTACTGTCTGAAGCTAGTGCTGCTCCAGAGATTCTACGATGGTGGAGTGGCTGAGCACCTAGGCGTTCCTGGCCGGGCATACGGGATTGCGTTGAGAAAGATCGATGTCGCTAGTGACATGGTCCGCATACTATCAGAAGCATCCTTCGAGTCCCTTCAAGTTAATGGAGAACCTTGCGTAAGTTTACTTTATGTTCATCCAAGCAGTATCACTGACAGCATCGCAGGTGCAAATGATTCGACGCATGGGAGCGACTCTACTCAACATTGTACAAGAGACCGATAACACATCCCTGAAGGAGCGTGCGAAGTCATTGTTCCTCACCCTCTTGGATGTGCTATCGAGACTGGATTCTCGCGTTTCCGAGGAGCTCAACTATAATCGCGGCTTCTAGACTACTCGACAGTTTACTCAAGACGTACTATCAGTGTACAGCGCAAATTCACGCTTTCGAAGCGTTCGATATACGACGCGCCCTCGGATCGTATTACGCCCTCCTCTTGTACTGCCACTTCTTGTGCAATGGTACAAATTCGTAATCTCGCCCGTTGAACTTACAAAGAGCCATCATGGCTTTCGCATGCTGTCCGTGAAGAATCAGCTATACATGAGACTCGGGAAGGTGTAACGTGCCTATGATGGCCATCAGCACTGGGAGCGGTAGTTGAGCAAGGGCGGGCACGCGACATCCCCAGTCACGTCTAATGTATGGTTCACCATAACCGGCGTGTACGCAAGACCATTGGCCGGCAACGATCATGGCATCCTGGCAGGAGTAGTGTTGTCGCCCAACCTACGAAACAAGGCCAATTAACCCACCACCAAGTCAAACACATACCCCGCAGATTGTCGGACATGGTTTCCGCGACACATACGGAAGCGAGCGACTCTCCAAAGCCGTATCCAGTGCGCCGATGAGCTTTTCGCATGAAAGCAGCAAACTGTAGCTGTCGAGACCCTGGACGAAGATTCCAGCAATACAATGCGAACGACCAAGAATGGCTACCTCGTGACGACCAATTTTGTCTGCGATACACTCATCGTCGAATGCAGCCATGAACATACCGACACTTATCGCAGCATAAGGTACTTGCCGATCGCATGCGCTTGTCTCAACGGCGCCGTTAGCTGTCGTTCGATTCGAATGATCCAAGGATGCGGGAATAGGGATGATGCTGCCGACCAAAGCAAGCTCGAAACCATAGTTAATCGGAAGCGGGAAGATGAGAAAACATCCGTTCCGAAATGGTCGACCCACTGATCCGAGAGAAACCCGAAGACACATCAACCAAGCCAACGTTCGCTTTCGGTGCCCAAGATCGCGAAGACCTAGGCTTTCATGATAACGTTTGTGATCCCTGGTCCGTATTGGTGCGCTTTTGTCGTGGGCAGTCTCCTCATCCGACCCCTCCAATATTGAGCATCATCAGTGTGGTAACGAAAAGCCAGAAAAGAAAATCGCTCGCAACCTGAATAATGCGCTGGAGCTACATGGAAACGTCGTTGCAGTCGCAATACTTATGCTCGCGTCGCGGAGCCACCCACTCGTCTGCACCCGCATCAGCGTTCGAGGTAGCCTAGAATTCCTCCACGGCGAAATGGCGACCCCCGAATCATGCATATGCGCTACTCACGATTTGTCAACTGCCGGGGATTGTGGCTCGCGGATTACAGCCGAATGGGCGGTGGAGCGAGCGACTCCGTTACGCTTTTGGTATAGCGCTCCATATTTCTCCGTGGTGAAACAGAGGCGCAAAACACGGGACGCAGATTTCTCCATGGAGTAATACAGCACGACAGAGTGGGATTCCAACTTAAGGCAGTAGCAATCCAACCCGACACCGAACACCGAATCCACTTTGCTATCAAGCCCGCAATTGGTAATTTTCTCCGATCGGAACCGCTCGACGCGACTCAGTCCACGTCGCGTCATCCTCCGAACTTTGCAAACCTCTCGATCGCTGTCTCGCTGTCTCACTGTGCACACTGAAAGCCTGAAGCATGTTCCGGAATCCCATCATACCTGGCTTCGCTCCTGATCCATCTGTCGTCCTTGTGAACGGAATCTACTATCTCGCAACTTCTTCTTTTCATCTGTTCCCAGGTATTCCGATATATGCATCAACAAATCTGCAAGACTGGAAACACATTGGTTCGTTTCTGTGCGCATACTGCAAAGATGTGAGCATCGGCTGAAGCGTTCTAGGAAACGCAATCAATAGATCCTCACAACTCGACTTGAGCAATGCTGTCACAACCGCCATGCCGCTCAATGACGGCAATGTCATGGTAGCATCCGGAGGCCTATTCGCACCCACAATCCGTTATCACAACGGCGTCTTTTACATCGTCTGTACAAACTGCTACCCCGAAAGCAACAACTGGCGAACAGACAACTTCTTAATTCATACAAGAGACATCTGGTCCGATGTTTGGAGCGATGCGATACCCTTTGAGTTCTACGGCATCTACCCTTCTCTTTATTTCGATGACGATAATCGCGCCTACATTCAAGGCTCATGGATGATGAACCGCATGAGGGAGCCTAGCTGCACGGTCAAGCAATTTGAGATCGATGTGAATACCGGACAACCCTTATCTGAGACCCGAGAAATCTTGGGTGCCTTTCCAGATGGCGACGCCGAAGGGCCCCACATCTACAAGAAAGATGGCTGGTACTACTTACTTGTAGCACAAGGCAGAACGTTTGCACACCATATGCTATCAATAGCACGCTCAAAAGACATATGGGGCCCGTATGAGCAATGTCCGCACAATCCTGTACTGACAGCAGATGGCACAAACGAGTATGTGCAGAATATCGGCCACGGCGAGATCTTCCAAGACGTGAATGGGGAATGGTGGGCTGCGGTTATAGGAGTACGAGGAGACCAGGAGTCAGCACCGATGGGTCGCGAGACCTTTCTCACAACAGTCGAATGGCCGCAGGATGAATGGCCAACGATAGAGCAACCGCAGATGTCTTTCAGCACACCGCGCACAGTGCAGATGGGTTTCGCCGCGGCGCAGTTGCTCAAGAACGTCCGCCAACTGAAACCTCACATCGACGACGTATACCTGCACAAGCCTCTACAACGACCCTACAAGAAAGCTTCCTCAATAACCCTCACACCCACGACCTCGAGCCTCTCCGCCGCATCAGCACCCCTAGCCCTACTCGCCCGCCGCCAGCGAAGCATAACAACCATCGCAACAGCCACCGTCCTCCTCGACAACGAAGCCACCCACTCCAACGCCATCGGCGGCCTAACCATCTACAAGGACCCCCTCCGCCACGCCAGCATCTCCGTCTGCCTCTCCACCCGCCTCATCCACGTCCACTTCGTCGACGCATCCAAAGACTACGAATACACTGCCTCCTACCCCGAACCCGTTTCCCGCTCTTCCACCGCCGTCGACCTACGCATCATAGCCGCAGAAGAGCGGTACGCCCTCGAGTTCCGCGACCCGGAAAGAGATAGGCGGTGGAATCAGGTCGATGTGGTGGATACGAGGATGTTGAGTGCGAGGGATTTCACGGGTACGGTTATGGGCATCTTTGCGTTGACGGATGGGAATGCGACGCCGAGTGTTAGTCCAAGGGATGGCTGTGATAGTGGGAGCGATGTTACGGATCAGAAGGTTACGTTTCGGGATTTTGAGGTCAGGCGGTAGATGGACGACGAATGGATGTGGTAATGTTAATCGGCGCACCAGGGATCGTGCAGGAATGGCTGGTGGAGTTATTAGTTTGGGTTGAGGGCGTCGGTCGTGTCTAGGGTTGATCGTTTATCTGGTTTGTTTGGATGATGGCGCTGGCGTACTGGAGGTTGTCTGGGGTATCACGGTTAATTGGATTGGAGCGATGGGTTTCTTGTTTGAATGGGCATTTGCAAGGGTTGGCACGGTGATCTTGGTAGTCTTTTGGTATGCTGCATGATGGAACGATTAATTCGCACAAGATTCGGCTATCGTAATGCATGTTGTATGATGTAGTAAAGCATTGAGTTCACACGAGCTGTTGTTCTTCACATATTCCATAACACTGTCTTGTACGCGCCCCACGTGCCCCACATCCAGATCAGCTCCACCAATACTAATTGCGCGAATCTGTGGTCGTGGATACAGTCAGTATATCCGCCAGAGTATTCTTCGGGTCTTGATAGACGTCGGCCTCGAGGAAGTCTCTCGCGATCTGCTCCTGTTCCGGTGTCAGTTGACTCTTACAACCACTCGCAAGTACGTACCGCTTCTTCAAGTTCCGCAGCTTCATCTTCCGGCATCTGGCAACATGCAGCTACCAGGTCTTCGCCCCGAACGGAAAGGAGGATGAGATTCTCTGCACGCTGGATGATCTCGGGAGGTACACCGTTCATGGCGGCACAGCTTTTTTGGTGTTAGTAACTGCTAGCAGCGGCGAGAGCTACCAACTCACCAGGTACCGAAGCTTGAGGTACTCCGACCTTCGCGAAAGCTGAATGCTGTCAGTATTCTTCAACTTTTAGTGCCTTATTGAACTCACTTGTAGAGATACGTTATCTGCTCGTTGACTTCCGACGCTTCGGCATCGATGCGCACTTCCATGTGGCCGAACGCAAGAGCGGGTCTCGGCTTGAGCAGGTTCATCTCAAAGATTTCTTGTGGGATTAGCAGCTGATTCATGCATATTTGAAGCTCACATACCATGGAAATGCGTAGCGCCAATGACTTTTGGTCGCTCCGAGCCCAAACTCAGCAAATACTCCATGACTGCGCACGCTAAACCAGCGCCATCGCTGGACTCTGTCCCCTTACCGAACTCATCGATGATGAGCAAGCTGCGACGCGTCGCCAAACTCAGCGCGAGTGAAATCTGCTGAAGGTCTATCATGAAAGCGCTTTGAACACGAGACACCGTCTCGCGCGTCGTGACCCTGGAAAGAATCTTGTCCGTCAACCCAATCTTTGCGCTATCTGCTGGGACGAAACATCCGACATGGGCCATGTATACGATGAGCGCGACCTGCTTCAGATACACGCTTTTGCCTGAGTAGTTGGGCCCAGTCAATACCAGCATGCTTGCGCTATCTTTATGCGCATAGGTATGGCGACTTGCAGAGCTCGTGATCGGTTGGGTACCGGTACCGTAGCTATCATCGGCGTCATCCTCAGAAGCTCCATCGCCCTCCCCGCCTCTGAGAGTCGTATCGTTCGCGACGAATGATGATACTGTGAGCTCTTGCAGGATATGGCTAGACTGAAGTCAGTTCCTGCATATCGCCTCCACGGTTAGTAGACTCACCGGCCTCCCTTGATACGTATGACATTGTCATGGGTCATCCGAGGGCGACACAGCTTGTAAATCTTCGCACCTTGTGCTAAGGCAAGAAGACTATCAAGCTCTCCGCATACGTCCGAACAAGATGTCAGCAGCTCTTCATATTGCAGCAGGTATTGCGCGAGCTCATGGCTGATCTCAATCTCGCGATCTGAGATGATTCCGTACACGTCACCGAAGTGATCATCCATCTCACGAGTTTCGCTGTTCTTGAAGTAGACCTGCTCTTCAGTGGCAAACATTCTCTCCCAAGGACTGTCGAAGGTGCCTTGATAGACGGCATCGCCACTCAGTTCGTTGACGGGAGTGGTGCAGAGGAATCCGATTTGCGGGAAGTAGATGACGTTGAGAGTGGCGCCTAATTTGGTTAGATTTTGATTCGGTGTGGCCCCAAGGTAGCAGAAACTGGGGTAGACAGGAACAATATGACTCACGAATGTCAGAGGGCATCTTCTCAGACAACTTCCGCGCTACTCGGTTGAGGAAGTCGTCAAGACTGTCCAGAGTCCTTTTCATCTGATCCAGCTCGTCGTCAACGCCGGGCATGATGACAGTCCGACCTTCTTCTGCCGAACTGGCCAAGTCGATGGTCTCACTGATCTTCCTGCCGATCTGAGCTAAATGGTAACCTTCAAATTTCTCGAAGACCTGCAAATGTCAACATCGCAATTCTATGAACCACCAAATGCTACTGGCACAGCCTTGCGGTGATAATCAGGCTAGTGATTGTAAGTACCTTGTTCCTGATAGCTAAGGCTTCACCGCCGAGAACATCCTGCAATGTGTCTTTGATCTTGAGCGCATGAAATGCAAACTAAGACGATCAGTCAGATGACGTAGAATGGTGTTTTGGGAAACGTACTGCTCTGATCGATGTCCATATGCTCTTGGAAAAGCCTCCGCCTGCTTTCGTTGAGCCGCCCACGCCCTTTCTCAGGTTGACCATCACGGCACGCATATTGCTGATGTTCTTGAGATTCTGTACAAGTGCCTGTAAAGCGGGATCGTTATCTGGACGAACGAAGACCGCTATCGTGCTCAGTCTTTCGTTGATAGCATCAATATTGAGGCTAGGGCGAAGGAACTGTTGCCGAAGCAGGAACCTTCCTTGTGGTGTTCGAGCGAGATGGTGGAATAGCCCATACACTGAGAGCCCTTCCTTTTCGCCGGAGCTGGCTTTGGTCGGCCCTTTGTTATGCGACTGCGGATGCGATTCGGCACCCATAATCTGCAAGGAATGAAGTGTATCTGCGTTGATGAACATAGTCTCTCGAAGACTGAACATTTCCAGTGTTGTGATACGGAACATGAGATAAGCCGAGCGATCGCCAGGAAGGTATGCTGCAGCGCGTCGGCGTTGAAGATACGATATCAGTGCTCCAGCGCAGCCGACCTGTGCAGTATTAGCGACGCATCTTCCAAGGGAAGCGCGAGAATACCGTCGAACGGCTGTCAAGGTCAATCCATCCTGCTAGCCTGAGCAGTTGTCCTTGCTGGCCCAACGTGCCTTCCTCATCCAGATGGTTCATTGATGCTAGCTCTCCTGGGATGTTGAAACTGACACGAGTACCACACTCGTCACCCAGGCGAAGGCTGACAAGCTTGTTCTTTGCGGAATCGTATGAGAACTCATTGGGTGGTCTCACTTCTAGCAGGAATGGAAGGCGAAATTGGTCGTTGTCGCTGCTTGCGCAGTCGCTCCTAGCTTCTGGATCGAATCGTTCGATGACTTTGTCGTCAATCTTTGTCGACACCAGGATCACTGTAGGTTCGATGAATGTTCTCACTGCGCCCTGGTTAGCATGGGGTCTAGATATCGGGATAAGAAGAACACACGGGAGTCAATGACATCAACATCGCCGCATTGTATATCTTCCATGAAGTACAGCTTCTCGTCTCTTGCGACGTAATAGCAACATCCTACTGTACCACGTGGTGTCATATCAACGGCCATGATGACCTCGATCAATGTGTCGTCGTTTTCTTCGGCATTGCGACTCTCGGAAGGTGTGTCCACTGAAGTATCCGGAAACGGTCCTTGATCAACGTCTCTACGCGATCTGCTCGACCCTGCAGGCACGCTTGAAGCAGAGCGCGTGGACGATGCATGCGAGATGCTAGCGGAGGCGGGCGTACGGCGGTTCTGACTACTGCGATTTCCGCGCGAGGTAGCACTGCTGCGACTACCCCGATTCCGGTATGAAGAGTTGCGCGCCATCGCGGGGATCGAGAATGATGGCTTTGATGGGGCTAGGTGTCGGTGAGGTGAGAGAACAATAAGCTGTGTGGGTTGAGATGAAAGAGGAAGTCGCGCATGGCAGCTTACGCGACGCGTGCCTGCCGTGGGATACTGAATCAAAGAAGAGAATCTTGTGCATTGGTGCAATCTACAGAGAGGAAATTGTCTACCTACAAACGCCGTTGATGCTACATTATGTACATGCAATAGTACAGTTTACAGTCTGTTATACAGTCGTATCGTCGTTAGTCATTTCTTCATGCGGCAGCAACAGTGAGACCGGTGCCTTCCGCGTTAATGGCGACCTTGGCCGTGTCTCCGCTGCGAATCTCTCCGCGAATTATTCTATCCGCCAGGCTATTGCCGATCTCACGTGCAATGAGCCTGTTCAGCGGCCGAGCACCGAACTTCGGGTCGTATCCCCTGTCGCATAGCCATTGCTTCGCCTCATCTGGACATTGTAGCACGATCCTGCGGTCGTCCAGTCGCTGCTGTAGTTCCTTCAGACGGATGTCCACGATATCTCTGAGTGCTTCGCGTGACAGACGGCGGAAGATGATGAATTCATCGAGACGGTTGAGGAACTCCGGTGGATATGTGGCGGACACAACATCCATCACAGCGCTGCGTACTGCGGGTGAGATTTCACTAGATTCCTTTCCAGCCGAGTCCAGCACGTCGTCACCAACGATGATATCAGCGCCAAGGTTCGATGTCATAACGATGATTGTGTTGCGGAAGTCGACCTTGTGTCCTTGGGCGTCTGTGAGGAAGCCTTCGTCAAGTACCTGCAGAAGAAGCGTCGAAATATCCTTGTGAGCCTTCTCCCATTCATCGAACAAGAGGACCGCGTAGGGCTTTCGTCGGACAGCTTCGGTAAGTTGGCCAGCGTCCTCGTATCCAACATAGCCTGCAGGTGAACCAATGAGGCGGGAGACCGTGTGCTTCTCACTGAACTCGCTCATGTCGAATCGAATGACAGCCTGGGGAGTGCTGAACAGATACTCCGCCAGCCTCTTGCAGACTTCGGTCTTTCCTACACCAGTCGGTCCCAACATCATGAAGGAAGCGATGGGCCTGTTCTCGCCGGACAAGCCAGCTCTCTGCAGACGAATGGCATTTGCGACGGACTTCAATGCCTCGTCTTGGCCCTTGACGTATTGCCGTAGGGTGTCTTCCATGTGTATAAGCTTCTCACTCTCGCCCGAGTTGAGTTTGGACAGTGGGATGCCGGTCGTGCGTGAAACCACGGATGCGATATCGTCGGCAGTCACAGAGTCGTGTAGCAATGAACCCTGTCGGTTGGCGCCCGCGGTGACCTCCTCGTCTCGTGGGAGCTTCTGCTCCAACTCGGGGATCCTGCTATACTGCAGCTCACCGGCTTTGGCAAAGTTCCCCTCTCGGCGAGCTTGTTCGAGCTCGAGCTTTGCCCTTTCAAGGTTCTCCTGCGCGTTCTTAATCTCGTCAAGCTCAGCGCGCTCCTTCTCCCATTTCTCGGTCAAGCCCTTGACTTCCTCTTGCTTTTGTTTCAGAGATTCCTCGAGGCGTTCACGTCGCTCCTTGCTGGCAATGTCTGTCTCCTTCCGGAGCGATTCCAGCTCGATTTGTATGGTCATGATTTGACGGTCTAGTTCTTGAATGGCATCGGGTTTGCTCTCTTGCTGGAGGCGCAGGGCACTCGCGGCTTCGTCTACCAAATCGATGGCCTTGTCGGGAAGGAAGCGGTCGGTGATGTATCGGTTGCTGTACGCAGCGGCGGCGACTAGGGCATTGTCGGTGATGCGGACACCATGGTGGACCTCGTATCGCTCCTTGATGCCGCGCAATATGGAGATTGTGTCTTGTACGGTCGGTTCGCCAACTAGAATTGGTTGAAATCGTCGCGCAAGAGCTGCGTCTTTTTCGATCTGGCGGTATTCGTTGAGTGTTGTTGCGCCACACAGTTGTAGCTCTCCACGGCTGAGGGCGGGCTTCAGAAGGTTGCTAGCATCGATGCTGCCCTCTGCCTTGCCCAGACCTAAAAGCGTGTGTAGCTCATCCACGAATAGTATGACGCCCTTCTTTGCCTCTTCGACCTCCTTCAAGACGCTCTTCAGGCGCTCTTCGAAATCTCCACGGAACTTCGCGCCGGCAATGAGGGATCCCAGGTCAAGCGATATGACGCGTTTGTCTTTGATCGACTCGGGCACGTCACCTTTGACGATTCGCTGGGCTAGGCCTTCAAGGATGGCAGTCTTTCCTGTTCCCGCAGAGCCGATCAGGACGGGGTTGTTCTTCGTTCGTCTCGACAGAATCTGTATGGTACGCTGGATTTCGCCGTCTCGTCCGATGACTGGATCCAGCTTTCCATCACGCGCTCGCTCGGTAAGATCCACACCATATTGTTCCAACGCAGGCTTTTCCGGCTCGCCACCCAGGTTCATGCGATGTGTTCCACCTGGAGGGTGTGGTCGGCCTCCGTTGGTGGCATAGCTTCGTGACGATATGAGTGGTCTTAGAAGTTTCTGCTGCTGAGGGAATCGTACCGCGGAAGCGTTGAGACATGACGGCGATGTGCGGATGGGAAGTGATCGTGAGGTCGAGGGGGAGGCGATGCGCCTAGCGGCTATGCGTGCTCTACTGGTCAGCATGACGATGTCGGAGTCAAAAAGCAAGCAAAAGTCAATTTGGAGAAGATGGAAATGGTATCATAATATTCGTGATGGATGGCGGGAGCACAGGCTTCGGCGAAGATGCGCGGCGGTTCGATAGATTTCTACGCGTCTATGAGTAAACACTCCAGGCTTCTAGCATCCACAACCGATACGGGTGGAAGCCGAGTGCGCAGACGAGAATGTGTTGGTATGGGTATTATGTGCAAGATCTAGATGCACAAAGATTGGCATGAGTATGACTTGATTGACTCTTCGTGTTCGTGACTGTCGCGGGCAGGGAGGGGCACGTGCTAGCGCCAAGGCTAGCGCGTTTTTCTCAGTGCAATTTCCTCCAGCCTCCATCAAAAACTGCAGCCGTCCCTCTTTCTCTCAACACAACACCTTCGATTCTCCCATACCATACTCGCAACCACATCTGCAACTATGGGTTTCACCGATCTCGTTTCCGAAGCAGGCCTGACTCTCCTGAACAACTATGTCAAGACCCGCAGCTACATTGTTGGGTAAGTTCCTACCCCGCCATACAACTCCCTCCGCTTTGTACCTTCCCTACATTGCGTCGCACCCCCCAAGTTTTCATGATGAGAACAATTGGTCCGTGTTAATGAGGCGGCTTAAGACCCCGCTATCTGAATACAAAACCACGCGCTTGTCGCAACTCTGATCTATCTTCCCTCCTTCTACATCTTGCCTAGACATCACGAAGGAGTCATTGGCTAACATGCCCCAGCTACTCCCCATCGCAGGCCGATGTAAAGGTCTACCAGCAAATCAAGCAGATCCCCGCGCCTGAGAAGTACCCGTACGCATGGCGCTGGTACAACCACATGCTCACCTTCGAGGGCGAGTTCGACTCCCTCCCTGGTGACCCAACCAAGGACTTCACCGCCTACGGCCCCGAGTCCTCCGAGCTCACCCTCAACCCCGCCAAGGCACCTGAGAAGGAGGCTGAGGACGACGATGACGAGGTCGACCTGTTCGGCAGCGATGACGAGGAGGAGGACGCCGAGGCTGCCAGGATCAAGGAGGAGCGTCTGGCCGAGTACAACAAGAAGAAGGCCGGCAAGGTCAAGCCTGCTGCCAAGTCTATCGTCACTATGGACGTTAAGCCATGGGGTATGTGTCTTCCTATATATGCCGATGGGCTTGCATGCTAACGTTGTTCAGATGACGAGACAAACATGGACGAGCTCAAGGCGAACGTTCTTTCCATCGAGAAGGAGGGTCTCGTCTGGGGTGCCTCCCAGCTTGTTGCTGTCGGTTTCGGTATCAAGAAGCTCCAGATCAACTTGGTCGTCGAGGACGACAAGGTCTCGCTCGACGAGCTCCAGCAACAGATCGAAGAGTTCGAGGACCACGTCCAGTCCACCGACATCGTTGCCATGCAGAAGTTGTAGATGCTTCTTGTTGGCGCGCCCTTTTTATGACCTTTTGATGAAGACTATGCATGATCATGACGGACGGTTTCACGTCTTTATGAGCAGTTGCTAGACGAATACCAAAAATCACGACATGGTAGAGATACCACATCCCACTGCGGGACAGCAACATATCTTGTCTTACATGCACTTGTGACTTGCTGAATCACATAGAGGCGTGAGCGTAGTAACGGTAAGCCTTGTGAGTGCGCGGCTTATATAAGTACTGCCCAAGTCAAGTAGTAACGGTAGGTGGGCCAGTGCAACGACACGTCTTAGCACTTCAGCCGCGATGCGGAGAATTGTGGGCTGCCAAACCTAGAAATCAGCGACTGCTACGTTGACTGTCTAACATCGATGGACAAAGCCCGGCTCGAGGGCATGCCCCCTATATACAACGAGCGAGGGAAGGCTTGGCTCGCTGCTTTCTTAGTCATGGTCGACGTGCCTTCGGGGGTTCCACGGCGCCATGATGGCTAACCATCCATCAACACCAACCACACAACGCGCCCCAAACGCCGCGATCAGCACCATCAGTCTGTAGGAATCCAACAGCTGAGGATATAAATTAGCATAGGATTTATACGAAACATTGGCAACATCCCTTATGACTCGCAAGACTCGCATGTTCCGCTCTAGCGAATAACAATGTCTCTTTCGTCGGTGCATTTTTATATCCCCGATGCTCGCGCTCTGGGATCAACATAGTTGTGGAGTTCGGCGCGGAGGAACGGACGTTCAACATACTATACTGACCGCTAAACATGTGTGAAGAATGGAATATGTATAGCATCGGGTCACAGCACCCATTGTTGCACTGGACTCATTGTAGTCATCTTGGACGACAAAAAACCGGTACACGCAGAAGATGGCACAGCGAGATGCTAGCCCGGACAGCTTCACACAGGTTCAGGCCGGAGTTCTAGAGAGACAAAACGAGAAAGACGGTGGTATTGTGTGTACAGGATCTTCTTCAAGCACAGCGGCCACCTCAACCTCACGCACCTCTCCACCACCACACACCAAACGCTCCCATCCAAACCTTCAAACCTCCGACGTCGAAGCCCTCCGCCACGATGCCGCATCCTTGAACCGCGTCCACACGTCAAAGAGCCAGCATTCGCAAACAGTCGGCGACGGCGCCCGTGGTGGCCTCGGTATCTTTCGCAGCAGGTCTACGCGTTCTCGTCCCTTACCAGCGTTCGGCGCAGGAAAACCGTATCCTCCTCCTCTTGGCAACCAGGAAGACTATGTCGTTGAATTCGATGGAGAAGATGACCCGTTGCATGCGCAGAATTGGGCGTTGGGGAAGAAGTTGTTTACTGCGCTTATGCTGGTACGTTAGGTCGTCCGGAAACATGACGCGTCAGCTTTCAGTTGATGGATGTAGACTAACTCGAAGTGCTGTATGTCTAGGGATTTACGACAGTCACAGCATCATTCGCTAGTTCGATATTCAGTACCGCGACGAGAGCAATCGAGCTACAGTTCAACGTCGGCTATGTGGTCGCTACACTGGGTACATCGTTGTACATCCTAGGCTTTGCGACGGGACCCGTTCTCTGGGCGCCTTTCTCAGAGCTCAAAGGAAGGAGATTGCCGCTTGTGGTGGCATCATTTGGCTTCTCGGTCTTCAACATTGCGTGTGCGACGGCCAAGGATCTGCAGACTATCTTGATCTGTCGATTTTTCGCGGGGTTCTTTGGCGCGTGTCCGATTACCGTGAGTTTTTGTGCGAATGCTTGATAGATGGGACAAAGGTGCTAATATGGACATAGATCGTTGCCGCAGTCTTCGCCGACATGTTCGCCAACCGAACGCGTGGAATAGCAATCTGCCTCTTCAGCGTAATGGTCTTCACAGGTCCTTTCCTCGCTCCTTTCATCGGCGGCTTCATAGTCATGTCGAATTCCTGGCGATGGACTCAGTACCTTGTGTAAGCACTTCCTCGCTCCTCCCTACAGGCCACAAGAAACACCTATACTAACAACCCCATCATAGTTCCTTCATGGGTTTCGCCTCCTTCACCCTCATGCTCCTCTTCCTCGACGAATCCTACCCACCCATCATCCTCGTCGCCAAAGCCGCCGAACTACGCCGCCGCACGAAGAACTGGGGCATTCACGCCAAGCAAGAAGAGATCGAAGTGGATTTCCGCGAACTCATCGAGAAGAACTTTTCGAGGCCGCTTAGGATGCTGGTCACGGAGCGTATTGTGCTGCTGTTGAGCATCTACATCGCCTTCATCTACGGATTGCTCTATCTCTTCCTCACGGCGTATCCGATCGTATTCCAAGGCGTCCATGGCATGAACCCGGGTGTGGGTGGTCTGCCGTTTTTTGGAATGATCATCGGGGAGTTGTTCGCTGGCGTGTTTATCTTTGCGAGGCAGCCGGGATACCAGAAGAAGCTTGCTGCTAACAACAATGTTCCCATCCCGGAGTGGCGGTTACCCGAGGTTATCGTGGGTGGTGTCGCTTTCGCGGGAGGCTTGTTCTGGTTCGGATGGACTGGGTATCGCGCGGATATCCATTGGATCGTGCCTACGTGCTCTGGATTGCTCATCGGATTTGGCATCATGAGTATCTTTCTGCAGTCGTTCAACTATATCATCGACGCCTATCTCATGGTAAGAAGAGCCTGCATCCCCGTAATTCGAGATTCTTGCTAACATCTCGCCTAGTTCGCCGCTTCGGCGATCGCAGCGAATACGTTCCTTCGTAGCATATGGGGAGCAGCGTTTCCTCTCTTCGCGAAAGAGATGTTCGAGGGTATGGGCGTTGAATGGGCTTCGACTCTACTTGGATGTTTCGCTGCTGTGATGATACCTGTGCCAGTTTGGTTTTACCTCCAAGGTGCGAAGATCAGAGGTAAGAGCGCGTATGCGCCGACGAGTAAGCCGGCGTCCGCGCCTTCGGAGGAGTGAAATGGACGAGATGCGCAACGG
>Ga0265797_10005601_pt1 | contig 18246 bp, 25 predicted proteins | sample P2T30metagenome_FD_192433 | JGI IMG/M metagenome (GOLD analysis project Ga0265797, IMG submission 192433) | Plant litter microbial communities from East Loma Ridge, Irvine, California - P2 T30 | ecosystem: Environmental > Terrestrial > Plant litter > Unclassified | place: USA: California... | reverse complement strand
GTCAATCCCAATACTATCTCGACCAGTACTTCTCTCCTTCCAGGGTTGCCCGCTTTACCTGGATCGAAACGGTGGTTCTCAGGTACTGCCAGTAACGAGAATGTCGCCTTCTCGTTCATGCATCCTGGAGGAACTACTTCGAACGATTCACTCAATTCATCACCTTTCGCTCCATCTGCAATCGAGAAACGAACTTTGGGATGGGGTCCACTCTCTCGGGACCGTTGGTCAAGAGGCGCCGAATCAGTGCCAGGTACATCCGCACGAACATCATCTACCGATTTGGGTAACGGTGTGGTTGGAAACTCGACTGCAACTGCAACTGGATCGAGGTCGACGACCGGTAATTGGCTTTCTTCACGATTCGGATCTTCATCAGCATCTTCAAGGGCACCAACTCATTCAGCTTTCGAGGGTTTCAAATCGGACGCTAGAACAGAGCAACATGATCAGCATCAGACTGGTGATACTGGTAATGGCAATGGCATCACTGTATTGAATGATGAAGAGGATGGTACCAAGGCTGAAAAAAGATTTGGATTCTTTTCGCTAAGGAAGACACCCTCAAGTACTTCGTAGTCAACATGTACCGGGATGTATGGGTTTGAGTGTGTTACTTGGCCGGCGCTCTGCTTCTCTATATTCATTGTGTCCAATACATGATGTCATGGGGTTCGTGGCTGATGATACAAAATATATGCTAATGACGCTTTCACTCGGCCTCTTTGCCCTTTCTCGCTGCTCGGGGCGCAACTGCCTTACCACGCTTACGCTCCGTATCCGCAGAGATGTGCTGACGATGTGGTAGTTGCACGTTGAAACCCGGTAATCTCACATCATGTGTCACATCTACGTGTCAGCCAAGTGCATTTGATAAAAGCATATGGACGTACCAAGGAAGAGGGCCATATCCTTCAGCTCGACCCTGGCACCTTTACGGTGTTTGGTTAGCCTGATTGCGCCTCTTGCTGCTTCATCGATAAACGCGTCGAGATAGTCAGACACGATCTATCCATCAGCAACGGTCGAATCCTGTACATTGTCGAATATACCTGATCGACTCCAACTTCGACTTCTAATCCAGGTGCTTCCTCCTTCACATACTCTCTGAACTTGCGTTTACGTCTACTCCTCTCATTCTCCACGGGTTGTGGTTGTTGCTGTGGTGGCATAGGCGATCCTTGTCGCTGAGGCGGTAAATTCAGATTGAAAGGTCTGTTTTGTAAACCAGCCGTGGGGTTTGGGTTGGGAGTAGGGGTAGCTGCATGAGGGTTGCTATTTTGTGATGGACGAGCTGGGGTCTGTTGAGCTGGAGGTCTGGCTTGGTTTTGGCTTGGAGCATTCTGGCTCGTAGTTGTAGGTTGATTCTGATTCTGATTTTGATTTTGGTTCTGGCTTGAAGAAGGAGTTGATGGGCCAGTCGAAGGTGCTGGAGTGGATGGACGTACGCCTCCTGCGGCTGCTCTTGCTGCAGCGGCCTCATTGTTTCTAGCCGACAGTGTTTGGAAATGAATTAGAGCCGCAGTGAATTTCTCTTTTAACCCAGGTGACTACTAATAAGCAATCAAGCACTTTCACAAAGGTGATGGACATACTCGAAGATACAAAACTTGTCTCTGAGGTTCGCCCATTCCTAAGATCTTTCGCACGTCTGCTAAAGTCATCATACCCTCTGGTAGTGGTACTGGGCGGATAGGCGGTCTACCGATTGCCTGTGGATTCGAAGCGGGTGGTGCAGGTGGATTGGTGTTGACGACTGGCCGAGGCGAGCTTGTCGCTGTCGGGTTCGGACTCGCTCCACCTGCTTGTGGTAGCGGTGTACCTGCAGGTGATGAGCCTTGCTGACTGGGTGTCCCTGCACCCACACCAGTGCTCGAGCCAGCTTGAGATGTCGCATTCCGTTGTTTCATTGACAAAGCTTTCAGATCCTCTATTGCCAACGCGTTCTCCCTGGCATACTGCTCGGCCGTCAAAGCGGGTGACCCATCATGTTCGAGTCGAGGATCCAGGAGGGGATGCATGTTGACAAAGATGTTGGTCTTCAGTGCCAATAAGCCTTGGAAGATCGCACCCCGAGGTTGTTGGGCGAGCACCGAACGGATCTAGCTATTAGCCGGATCTCAAGTGCAGGGGGGAGATACTCACGGATTTGGCGTTGTTGGGTTCAATAGAACCTGATTCGGCCTGTTTTGTGAAATCCCTCCATTTCGAGATGATATAGCCCAAAGGGTTCTTCTTTGGATCGTGTGAAGGTGGCGGTCTGGGTGGCCTAGGTGTTTGGGGACCAGGCATGTCTGACGATGATGGTATCGCAATGAGAGCAAGACAGTCGAGACAGTCACACGGCTGCAGTGAAGTAGGGTGGAGGCTATCTCAGTCCCCCGGTCATCTACATACAACAATGCCACGTCATGAGGTCAGAGCGCGCTCGCGTTGACATTTCGAAGATTCCATCTCGTAGTAATATTCGACACATTACACTCTATAGTATACGATCATGTCGAGTAGTATAGAGCTCATCAACCCTAGAGCAGAGAGTGTAAGGCGTACACAGGCTTTGCAGGTCAACACTGTATGTCCGCCCGTTGGAGGTTCAAAATATATGGGTTATTGGATTGGCACTGACATTTCAGGCTGGTGCCGTTGGACTTGCCAATGTCGTCAAGTCGAACTTAGGTAAGGTTACACTTGTCAAATGGGGGCTTGAAACTGATAAATAGGGCCAAGAGGTACTATCAAGATGCTGGTGGATGGATCTGGACAGATCAAAATGACCAAAGTAGGCCAAACGACGTGTGGTGCGCGACCGAAGCTGATGTTCAGGACGGAAAGGTCCTTCTATCAGAAATGCAAATCCAGGTATGCTGTCGAGAGCATAACTCGCAATGTGAGCTGACTCCCAGAACCCCACCGCCGCCATGATTGCACGAACTGCTGTCGCCCAGGACGAGCAGGTCGGAGACGGAACCACCTCTGTCGTTTTACTTGTTGGAGAATTGTTAAAGCAGGCCGACCGTTATATCCAGGAAGGTGTCCACCCTCGAGTCATTGGTGAAGGATTCGACATGGCCAAGAAGGAGGCTCTCAAGGTCAGTCGCTTGAGCTTTGACGAATATCTCTGACAATCAGTTCCTCGACAGCTACAAGCACACTCCTACACTTGATCGATCTACCCTGATCTCCGTCGCCTTCACTTCCCTCGCTACCAAGCTACACTCCAAGTTGGCACAGAATCTCGCTGCTGATGTTGTCGATGCCGTCCTCGCCATTCAGAGCCGTGAAGAGCCTCCTGAGCCTATTGATCTCCACATGATTGAGGTCATGAAGATGCAGCACAAGACGGATACCGATACTCAGTTGGTTAGGGGTTTGGTCATGGATCACGGAGCTAGACATCCGGATATGCCAAAGAAGGTCGAAAATGCCTTCATCCTCACCTTGAACGTATCGCTTGAATACGAGAAAACGTAAGCTATCGCTTTTTTAGTCGTGAGCGAGAGCTGATAGCCAGTGAGGTCAACTCTGGATTCTTCTACTCTTCCGCTGAGCAGAGGGAGAAGTTGGTCGAATCTGAACGACGATTCATTGACGACCGGTTGAAGAAGATTGTTGAGCTCAAAAATGCCGTTTGTGATCAGGCTGTTGGATCCAACGAAAAGCCAAAAGGTTTCGTCATTGTCAACCAAAAGGGTATTGATCCCATGTCGCTAGATATCCTCGTCAAGAACGGCATCTTTGCCCTCAGGCGTGCAAAGAGAAGAAACATGGAGAGGTGAGCGATTCGAGTGAGGTGTAGCTGACAAGTAGGTTACAATTGTGTGTTGGTGGTATCGCCCAGAACTCGGTCGATGACTTGACACCCGATATCCTTGGTTGGGCTGGAACTGTCTACGAGCACACGCTCGGAGAGGAGAAGTACACGTTCGTTGAGGATGTCAAGGAGCCAAACTCTGTCACCATGCTCGTCAAGGGTAAGCTATGCCCTATGACCGCCAAGCTGACATGCAGGCCCCAACGCCCACACCATGACCCAAATCTCTGATGCTCTAAGAGACGGTTTCCGATCCGTCAAGAATGCCATCGAAGACAAGTGTCTCATCCCCGGTGCCGGTGCTTTCGAAGTCGCATGCTCGACTCATCTCCTTGGTGCACTCAAGACAAGCGCAAAGGGACGTACGAAGCTCGGTGTTCAGGCATTCGCCGAGGCAATGTTGGTCATTCCCAAGACTCTCGCTTCGAACGGTGGATTCGATGTTCAGGACGCTATCGTTGGCTTGCAGCAGGAAGCAGAGGAGACGGATGCTCCTGTCGGATTGGATTTGAAGTCGGGAGAGCCTATGGATCCAGTTACGGAGGGTGTTTGGGACAACTACAGGGTCAAGAGGCAGATGTTACACTCTTGGTGCGTCATCCCTTCACACATATGGTTCATGCTGACGAGATAGCTCAGTCATTGCCGTCAACCTTCTCAGTACGGATGAGATCTTGCGAGCGGGACGATCATCGTAAGTCTATCATAGACATTGAGGATATGGCGCTAATATTCAGGTTGAAACCCGAAGGAGCTCAGTAGGCGGGACGTAGACATACATTGCTAAGAACCAAAATGTACGAATGCAATTGATGAAACATGGAACTTTGTGAAGCAACCAGGAAGACATCTCGGTTGGAGATGTGCAACGGGAAAGCCGTTGCTTGACTACGAATGCACCGTCCCTGGGCCCCGATTGCCAGTCTACACAGCCAAGGGCTTGTTCCTGGATACACTCTTTGACCATGCCCGTTTGCAGGAAGCTGACGACCGCTTTGACGTAGGCACAGCGTTTCAGTGTACCTGTGTAGACGAGGTTTTCCGCGTAGCATCTGGTCTCGTCGGTTATATAGCCAGAGGGAATGACTTAGCTGATATACCCACCTATCAATACATAATCTCAATATTGCTTCCGCTTCAAAGCGATAACTAAATCTAGCCGGAAAGATGATCTCATCACCACCTCACTTTCCATCATCCTCTCTCATACCTGCACCGAGCCCTTTGGACAGTAATTCCAACGGTCATCCGCAGGCTAATACCCTCGAAAGGCCTTTTGGCGACGTACCACCCAACGGATTTAGCCTTCCAGAATCCATTATTGCTCAGGACCGACGGGCTCAAAGGCGACCAGAACCCTTACGTAGGATATCGAGTCATCGCCAGCATTTGGCGATTGCTATTGAGGAAGATCAGAACGTTAGTCTGTGCCATATTATTTGCAGAGGCACAATGCTGATCGTTCAGAAATTTGGTAGTATACAAATTCGGGATAGACCTGTAGTCACGACGTCGCCTGTTGGGCATATTCCGCCCGATATCGGTTCAATTGAGTGTTTGCGTACACCCACAAAGACCCCTTTTGAGGAACTGCTCATCACGCCAACAGCCAAGGATTACGCGATGTCTCAGTCGCAGAACTCGAATATCGATCAAAGCAAATTATCTTCGACGAGTCCATACTTCCCACGTTCCACCACTCCATCTTCACGAATCCGGAACCCAGCTCCTCCTTCACCTTTATCACAGATCCAACCTGATACTGGTGACTCGAGCTCAAGAGCTGTCCCTACTCCGACTTCATCAACTGTTAACCCAGGGGGAGCCGCACCGGTATCTCCTTGTTTCATCCATTCGCACCTCGACCGGACGGGCACATTGCAGGATTGGTCTCAAGGAAGAGGAAGTGGAACACAACCGAACACGAGAGTTAACGGACAACCACCCAGTAGCGGATCACATATGCATCAAGCATCTTCAAGTCGACATCCAAGGATACCGGGCCACCAGGCTCGGCAGGCCTTACACCAGTCCCACGCTCCCAACGATAGCTCTGCCGGCTCGTCTCGGGTCACGTCACCCACAGACAAGAGGGGCACATCGATGAGCGGTTACGAATCCGACAAGTCTAGTGCTCTAGGAAGTAGTGCATTCCTGGATGGGGATGTGATTGATGATGATGATGATACCGGGAGCTTGACTCGGCAGCTCGCAGAGACCGCACAGGGTGTCAGGGAGATGTCGAAGCAGCTCGGTGAGTATCTTTGGTCTTTGCCTTTGCTGAGCTGATATCAGGGCGTACACGAGTGCGATCAAAGATTCAGACCGTACTCATTGTCACAAAAGCCCGCGACAATCGTCTCATCAAACTCACACGAGAACTCGCCCTCTACCTAATGCAAAAACGACCAATCCCCCCATCCGAAAATCCTCAAAGCGCGAATTCACAAAGTTCTTGGAACAACAAGACTGAGGATCGAGGAATGATAGTCTATGTCGATGCTCAATTACGCCATTCCAAGAGATTCGACGCAGCAGGTCTGCAGCAGGATCATCCAGAGTTCTTCAGACCATTGCATCGTCGGAGGTCTTCTTCTTCCGCCTCGGTCAATAACTTTTCGTCTTGGTCTTCGGGAACTAGTTTCAGTGAGGCGAGGAAGAAAGATGAGGGTCAATTGAGGTATTGGACTAGTGAAATGTGCTCTACTGCTCCTCATCTCTTCGATTTTGTCGTCACTGTAAGTCCCTCTTCTATTCCATACGAGACCAACACTGACTTGTAGCTCGGTGGAGACGGAACAGTGTTGTTCACTTCATGGTTGTTCCAAAAGATCGTCCCACCCGTCCTTCCCTTCGCCCTCGGCTCTTTGGGTTTCTTGACCAACTTTGATTTCTCACATTACAAGCCAACGATGGACCGGGTCATTGACGAAGGCATTCGAGTCAATTTACGAATGCGATTCACATGTACAGTCTACCGAGCGATCGCCCCTGAAGAAGCATATCAAGCTAGTAAATCTGGGAAATCTAGGAAAGCAATCAAGAAGCCAGGTGGAGAGATCTTGATGAGTACAGTGGATAAGAAAGGATGGGAGGCATTGGAAGGTGCTGCTCCTGCTACTGCTGGGTCTGCGCCTATGGCTGGTGGCGCAAGTAAAAAGGAAAAGGAAATCATGTGTTTCTCTACCAGGCCCGTTGAGCAGTTTGAGGTCTTGAATGATTTAGTGGTGGATAGAGGACCTAGTCCGTTTGTCAGTCTGCTGGAATTGTTCGGTATGTCCCCTTACCATTGCCTAGAGGGTGCTGACGATCAGGTGACGAGCATCACCTCACTACAGTCCAAGCAGATGGATTGACAGTCTCGACCCCCACTGGTTCTACCGCATACTCATTGTCAGCCGGTGGATCACTTGTTCATCCCCAGATCCCAGCGCTGCTCATTACGCCAATTTGCCCTCATACTTTATCATTCCGCCCGATGTTATTGCCCGACAGTATGGAGCTACGTATATGTGTCCCATACAACTCCAGAAGTACAGCCTGGGCAAGTTTCGACGGTCGAGGTCGTGTGGAGCTCAAACGTACGTTTCTCTCTCCTTCATTGATCATGGCTGACAAAACAGAGGGAGATCATATTAAAGTGACCGCATCCAAATACCCTTTCCCAACAGTTTGCGCAGACAAGGCCTCACCCGACTGGTTCAACGCGATCTCGAGAACATTGAGATGGAACGAAAGGGAGAAACAGAAATCCTTCGTCGTTGTCGAAGAGGATAATGAACCTGCTGTCAAGAAGCAGTCCGATAGAAAACAGGCAGAGGAGAATATGAAATCTCCTCCTAGATCCGAAAAGACTGTGCCTGAGCATGTGGATGAAAAGGACGGGGATGGAGATGAGAGTGATGATGAGGATGAAGAGGAGGAAGAGGAGGATTATGACATTGACGAGTAAGTCCTTTTCGCCCCAGAACAAAATCAGTTGCGGACGCTCATCAATAGTAAAAGCGGCGGAAATACCCCATCACCCAATACACCAGATGGCTCCGGTATGCCACCCTCCTTCTCCCAAAGTCAACAACGCCACAAGTCCGCTTCTTCCTACCAATCAGGCGTCGACACCCCTGACAGATTCGTCACCCACTGTGAACCTCCTCCAGCATTATCTCAGCGTCATCTTGTCGATAAGTTGGCAGGAGCCGCTGCAGAGATGGAGATCAGTAGAAAAGATAATGAAGACGGACAGAGGGATCATATCCGATCTGACGCAAATGAAATGAGGGTAGATGATGGACAACATATGATCCCAAGTGGGAGGAATCTGGTAGTCACCAATCCCAATGATAACTTGAAGCCAAATGGCGGGGAGCAGAGTGGGAAACCGGTCCCGTCGCCTAATCCTAGACGACTGTCGCATTCACAACAGGCGCAGTCACAGTCACAAGCTCGAGCTCGATCTAGATCAAGGAGTCAAACGAGAAGACCGGCACATATGGATAGATCAGAGAGTAAAGCCAAGGCATTTGCTTTCTTTGGTCAGGTAAGTTTGATTCATGCGCAACCAAGGAGATGGAACTGATGGGACAGGACGACTCGGCATCTGATCAGAGTGAAGATGGGTTACAGTAGTGGTTGCGTCTTGTTGCACAAACACCAGCTGCCAGTCAATGTATGCATATGTCTACCTCTATCTCGTATCCAATTGAACTCGTCTCGCTGTCAATTTCTTTTGCTCGTGGTAATCCATGAGCCGCTCTCTCTTGCATGTTACGCCAGCCATGTCAAGCCAATGCATGATATCTAAGTCTTACAACAAAGCACTCCACACCCAGTCCGCCCATCGATCACTCGGGCTCGGGCTCGGGCTGTCCCTTGAGGACACTAGGCTTCGCGCCTTGTGCATCCTTCAAGGCCTCCGACAGCGAGTCAGGCTTCGCGGCAAACATCTTCGTATCACCAAAGTAATCTCTTGTAGTACTAGCTGCTGTCCTCGGCGGTTCGGCGCTGGCAGAGGGGATGCCGCCAGTCTTCTTTGATGGCTTGGGGCGGTGTGTGTCAACGGCTTCGATGGGAAGGGTGTACCGTTCTTCATGACATCCATAGGCCATTGGTGTGATTTTGATAAGGGTATGTAGGGGTACCTGACGATCAGCTGTTATACCTCGTTCCAGAGATATAAGCTCACACTGATGTAGGGCAATTCCTGTTGAGGTAGAGCAAGGAAATAAGCATACAAGCACCGCAAAATTGCCTACTCCATCAGCTTGACTTTCTGAGGTTGGCCTAGGCATACCTGATGCCCGATAATAAGGATATCACGCTGTCGCTCCAACTCCATAATGACAGGTTCAAGACGAACAACCACATCACGGTAGGATTCACCACCTCGATATCGATAATTGAATTTATCCTCATCTCGACTCTCGTAATCTTCTGGGTATTTTTGCTATCTTATCAGCTTACTGCGGAATTGAACGAGCCGCGAAGCTCACCTCGATCTCCTCGTACGTCATTCCGTCACATACACCTGCATCGAGCTCGTCGAGCGATTTCCAGGTCTTCTTTTGGAATTTGAGATATGAGGCAGTTTGCATAGTCCTCTGGAGCGTCGATGTCCAGACCTATTTGGTCAGTTGAGTTCGACCGGTCTACAAATTGGACTTGCCTCAAGATTGGCATCTTCCCCGACATTCTCTTTGATAAGCGCAGGCAGGGCTTGGGCGTATTTCCACCCCTGTGGTGAAAGATCTGAATCTCCACCGATTTGTCCCCCGACATTGTACATCGATTCTCCGTGCTACTTCATCAGCTAGTGCCCAGAATGAAGCGAAAGCGAGCTTACCCTTGACAGGTAGATATTACGTGGCTTCAGATGCAAGTTCATCAAATAGAAAGCAATACGACTCTGAAGATATCCCTCGATCCTATTGATCGTGACCTGACGGCCAACATTCAAGATCCGACAGAAACTGATTTCAGGCTCTGAAATAGTCTGATAAACCGATTCGTAAGCTGCAATTCGTTTCCTGAAATCCGCCTCGGCTTCGGCTTTAGTCATGTCTTTATAGTCGGGATCGCCGGATTGAACTTTGAGAGCGACATTCGTAGCGATAATCGCTGGGTCGTCGCAGTATGATTCGAGGAATAGTACTTGAAGTCCTGGTTCTTTATCGACTCGTTCTCGAACCCAGCGTCTGCGGTCGAATGTACTGTTCGTTGCGTCTACCTGTATCAGCTGTGTCCCACAAGTAAACTGCATGTGAAGCTTACCCATGATTCCGACGTTTCCTTCGGACTTGAGCCAGCTGATAAGACTCTCGAGACTCTCCTCCGCCAGCTTCTCGCGGACCTTACTAGCCCCTTCATCGGAATGTGAGAAATATTTGGCAGAGTGGTCTGCCTTGCCCTTTCCGCTGGCAAATCAGCGTGTAACTCTCAGACGATGGGAATATGCTTACGCTTCGAACTCGGCTTTGGCCTGGGACCGTCTCAGTTGGCCAACATTGAATACCTCGACGTTGAATTCCAGCCACTAGATTGTCAGTTTGTACTAGGCCAAAGCGAAGGCTGCTCACTCGAAGGTATCGCATGAGTTTGTTACTGAGATACGACTTGCCCCGGGCTGGTAGACCGACCTGCTTCGTCAAAGGTATTCCTTTGTGGCTTCGAACCCGCTTACCATAGCCACAACGATTTTAGCCTCCGACATGTCAGGCTTCTCGACTGTTCCATCAGTAATCATCACTCGGGAGCAGCTGTTGGTACATACCGACATTCCCTATACCTGACACTGATGGCGCCCTCATGGGTGCCCCAGAGTTCTGCCGCAGGACCTTGGTGCTCTGGTCAAGCTGCTTGAGCCTGTACTGTCAGCTGACTGTGCCAAACCGATGGTATGGCTTACAGGTCGGTCTGAGCACCAAAATGTGGTGTCCCAGGTACACTTGGTTGCCTGTCCAACGCTATCCGCTCCGCAACCCCAGGTACACCAGGTGCATGAGGACTCGACGCCCCAGATGCGACTGGTGAGGTAGCCCTTGACGGTGCTGCTGACGTTCGCAAGCTTTGAAGCTGAGAGATTGCGTCCGCTAGAACTCCTGGCTCGGGTTTGGGTTGAGCGCGTCCCTGCTCCTCCAATAGCTCGTCCTGGAAATCTTGTGCTGCTTGCGAAGGTGGTGAGAGGATCCCTTGACGCGAGTCGCGGGTCGTATCGCTCGGAGGGAGGGCCAAGTCGGACATCAAAGAATTTGGTTCAGTTGCGCGGACTCTGGGAGACCTCTTCTTTGGCGTTGATTGATTTGGCGGTGGGAGTGACATGCTGAGTATGAGTATGGGATAGGTCAAGCGAAATCACTGAGCTGCACTCGGACTCGGACTCAAGTCTAGGCGGGCCGAGGTACTAAGTGGGGGTAATCTATACATAGCACGTGTCGACGGGCGGCTATATCCGGCTGATCCGACGCCTGCACGTCATGAGATAATGTTCAGATTGTAAATGGCGCACTCTATCTACACAATCACAGAGACTGATATCGTATATCAGAACGCTACAGGGGCCTCAAGCTCTTCAGCAGGTCACGCTCTAGGCAATAATCCCGGCTTCACCAGAACGAATACAGATGGGCAGGATGACCTTGAGCTCATGTCTATGCCTTCCGTGGTCGGGCGGGAATCAGGCGAGAGGGATCCGTTACTGTTGAGAGAAAGCATCATGTCGGACGAGGCGATAAAGGGTCTCAGGCAGTCAGTTGTGCACCATACTACTCGGGGCAAGCCATACTGACTCACCAGTCGGTCAAAAGGCAGAAAATTGGCAGCCTTCTACGAAGCTCAGAATGATCATATTGGCGATCTACTTAAACCGCTCTCGGCTCATACTGCCGATGGAGAGCAGGATGTCAAAGATATGGCACTGAAAGTCAAACTCGCCGTCAACATTTCTTTTGCCGCCAATTGCTGTCTGGCGGTCTTGCAATTGTATGCCGCAACCACATCAGGGTCTTTGTCCCTCTTTGCTACATGTGCCGACTCTGGTGAGCTCATCTGATGAGACTTCGAATTTTTTGGGCTAACATGCAGTCTGTCAGTAGTTTTAAGCAGTCTGGAGGTGATTGCGCTGACTAGCAGTCGATCCAATGGCAAACGGTATCCTGTGGCTTGCTCACCGCGCATCAACCAAGGCAGAAGAAAAGAAGTGGCCCGTCAGTGGCTCCAGGTTTCAGACTAGTGAGTATCCGTTGGCGCATTCAGTCTAGCATGACTGATTATTTTAGTGTAAGTCACGCCAGATTTGAGGCCTATCACAAGCTGACCACCGTCCTTTTAGTGGGAATATCGGTAAGCATTCGCAAGTAAAAGAGGATAGGCTAATCGTTCAGTCTTCGGCTTCCTCATGATAACAGTTAATATCATCCTTATCGTGAGTCTCGACATTCTCGTTACCTGACAGATCAGGCATTTTCGATACAGGAATTCGCTACTTTTAAAGGCGATGAAACCCAGGACTTCCACCTCGTTCCCATCATTGCTGTCTGTGTAGCTTGGGGTGAGTCGTACCATCCACCTGGCAGCAATCAGCTGACGTATTCCAGCGGTCAAGTTGTCATTGTTTTGTTACTGCTACGCAATCAAGGGTTCATCTTCACAGGTACAGGTCTTGTGGGAGGATCATCGAAATGATCTCTTTACGTAGGTTCATGCTAGTCTTGATTGAACATGGCTTATTATGAAGGAACGGTTTCGGTATCCTTACTTCGGCTGGAGGAGGGAAGATCGCATGGTGGGTAAGTGCTCCGCGCCCAATCGATGCGCAAGCTGATAGCGTAGATTGACCCTATGGGAGCTTGTATCATTGCTCTCGGTGTTTCCATCAGCTGGATTCGGACATCTCACGGTGTGTCAGATTTGTCTGCCGCATCATTAGCTGATCCCAGAACAATTCACTTTCCTAGCCGGAATCGCTGCGCCCAAAGAGTTCCAGAATCTAGTCATCTACAAAGTACGTGTCGTTCATCATGTGTAACAACTGAGCTCATCAACAGGCAATGACTTTCAACACAGACATCGTATCAGTCGACACATGCCGAGTGTACCATTCAGGACCCAACTACTTTGTCGAGATCGATATTGTCCTGGATCCCGAAATGCCGCTTTGGAAAGCACACGATATCTCGCAAGATCTCCAAGATCAGATTGAAGCGTTGCCGGATGTGGATAGATGTTTCGTTCATGTTGATCATGAGGTTGACCACAAGCCGGTATGTCTTTTGCTCAAGTGGGAACTGAATACTGCTGAATTGTACAGGAACACAGGAAGAAAGTGTAGAGCGCGGCTGAAACTGAGACCTAGACTACCATTGCATATACACGGAGAGGGTGGGAGTGACGAATGTAATCCACATGTCAACATTGTCAAGTCGGCATGACTGTCCATCCACGGCGAGGAGGTCGCCATGTTTGGAACTTCAGAAAAGAAAAATAAATAAAAAAGCGCCTCTCTTGACGCACGAGCGTTTGCACGTCTATACAAGGGAGACCACGCACGTGTGTGTATAAGGCCTGAATACTGCATGAGATTCGTGCACAAAGGATCAATCTACCTCGGGCGGTGCGCCGCTGACGATTCCTCGGACCAGCTGCGTCGAGCGTTAGGACATGATAATGACAAAGGTGGGATATCGCTGGCACCTATTCTTGGCCACCCGGAATCATATGGCACAAAGGTGAGCTTATGTGGATAGTCCCCTTTACAACTTAATCGAGAAGGCGACCTGTCGCACATACAGTTTAACTGTCTTCTCTCTTCTTCTTTCGCCATTCACCGTCCATACAAAGTCGCTCCTAACTACTATGACAACCACAACTAGTTCGGGACTTATCACGACCTCCGACCGCCTGAAACTCCTGACCGATACCGAACTGACGGCGTGCTACGACGAGAGCTGTCGCAGCTTCTCCCAACCCGCCACGGTGATCGGCGGTAGCAGTATGCAACCATTTCGAAACGAAGAACTCCCCAAGGTCGCCAATCTGTCTGGTATCAGGATCGAAATGAAGCGAAGGAACGATGATCAAACGAGGCTGACCAGGGGGTCAGAGGCGGTGAGTTAGGAAGAGTTTGTCACTCTTCGAGACCTGTGTTAACTTGTAGGCAAGCAACGCTGGACAGCCTTCAGCTAGCTCCACCATGAGATGAGCCAAGGAGGCGACACATTACTGCAGATGCTCTTTTACACTACAAAGAGAACAAATTGGAAGGACCGATGAAGAGAGGACTTGGAGTATTATGCACATGATATTACTGTGCTGCCCCTCTTTTTGCGCTCTAGCATAGAATCGTTCCTGCAAGAGATCGCAGAGACGGTATTGTGGACAATTTGTCTGAGTGTCTATCCAGGAGCTCTGGCATGTCACGATATCACACGAAGGATAGCAGAACCTACATGAGAGGTGTGAGCATCATATGATCTCGCTTCTGTGGAGCCGGTTGCAGATCTCACCCACTCCGCAAACCCTCCGGTGTAGATCGAGAGTGTCGAGCTCGGTCCTCCAGCAGAGCACATAGGGTGCGAACAGGGGCCAAATGGATGGCGAGATGCACCGTCATTCGTGAAAGGTGGTCATACCTGGAAGGCAGGTCCTCGAGCGGTGCCCGAGTATCAATAGATCAGAGATCAGCCTGAAGAGTACATCTGACCTTATACCGCTTTGCCACTTTACGAGACACGTACTCTTGTATCACCAAATTGAAGATTGATCCCGACATGGTGCCTCCGTCGACCGCGCAGTCGTCCAAACTGGAGGCCAAACACGTTATCGAGAGGCAAGTCGCAGAAGAAATCGTCAGTCTGTCTTTGATGCAGGTGGAGTCCAGTGTGTCGACAGCATACACAAAGTACACAGCGGTCAGCCAGAGCGAGGGCGCAAATAGTCGACCGACTACCGCCGCACTCTTTACGTGGGCACTTATGGGCCGATATCTGGACTCGATGCAAAGCAAGTTCCAACAGGTAAGCTCGATCGCGGTTGTTGCGGGATCTCGGAAAGAGCGCACAACAGGCTCAAGCTGACGGCATCAGCAGATTCCGAGATCCCGCACCAACCGCGATCAGCAGATCGATTATGGCATCGGCAGTGGGCGTGGTGAAGCTGGGAATCAATATTGCGATCGACAAGAGGCGGCAAGTCGATCAGGGATAGATAGGTAGATACTTGGGTAGCGACGTTTGAGATATGATGAGTCAGCAAGCGGCCGTAAAATCCGGAATAGTCTTCGGCGGAGAAGGTCCGGTACGATCGAAATACAGTTTGTACCCCGACGCCCGACTCGCCGGCGCCGCAGCCGATAATTGGTCCTGTGAGATGGGATAGCTTGACGAAGCTCAGGGACTTCATAGTCGACGCGACCTCGCGTGTTCCCCACTATCTCCCCCTGGAAAAGAATTCAGCAAAGCTTCTGCTTGTGGCTATTCTCCTGAAGAGAGATCTCTTTTTGTCACAGGTCCGAGATACCTCGGCCTCTGATACTTTTATGACGTGGTGTTGCTTCTTTGGGAATTTCAATAACGCAATCTAGTACGATCTAGCTCACTGTGCTGCTACTGCCCGACTGTCTGCAGTCAGTCACAATCAACAAAATCTGACAGAGGAGGCTAGGAACCGACAGAATGAGCACAGCGCATAACGACTCCTAAAAGTCAGCAGGACCGAAGACCCTTGTTCCGCAGGCCAAGCAAGAGCAAGTCAGCGCCAAAACGCCTCTCGATATTTTCAGTGACTCCAGACCCTTCAGAAGTAAGCAATCGGGCACAAAGTGTACGGACTTCGATAAAACCTCCGGAAACTTATCACCAGTCACCTTCCAGCTCGGTCAATACGCTTTTGTCAGTCAATATTCGGCTTGTCGAACATCGGTCACAACGGTCTAGACAGTGGACCTGATCATCCGTCATCAACCCAGCTACATTCCATAATTGAGGGTCATTTCGTCGAGCTGCGTGGACCGGCTTTTTCAAACTTCGACTCTTCGACAATAAGCACATTACGCTGCGGAACCCTGCACTCGGTATCAATAGCACATACAATCACACTTGAGCGATTTGGCACCGAGAGCCGGAAATCGTGTTGCACTACATACAAACCCGCAAGATCCTCGTGGGAACCGTCGGAGGAAGCTGTTGGTATTCGTCTCAAAGGAGGATCACCTGGGATCTTCGCAATCAACCATTGAAGTTGGGATCCTTTCGATCAAAACGACTTGAGTTTGAGGACAATCTATCTCGTCTGGCCTAGAAGCAATACACGACGCTTTAAAAGGCTTTTGAAACAAGCGCAACTCCTCGGTCAATCCGTCATTGCCCCTCGCCCCACTTGCTTGGCCTCCTTTGCGACTCTTTCGGGCCCGAATCGCTTGGTTCGGAGTCCGAACGTTTGGTGCGCCCCTTCCGACACACATCCTTTCATTTGTGATAGCACCTCGGTGTTGTCACAGGGTGCCAGGTGTATCAAGTAGGGAAGAACTACGGCGAAGGAAAGGTCAAGGAATTAGTCGGGAGATCGACCGGATGAGCAACAGGTACATCCCTGTCGATTCGATAAGCACGAGCGGAGTAGAATAGCGTCATAAGGACTCAAGCTATCTTGGACCACACAAAGGCACAAGGAGAAATACATAATTAGAGATTCATACGGACAACTCAAGGGTCCAAGTTAAGGATGGAGTATAGCGATCAAGATCAACAACCTTCCGAATCTTATTATTACCCGCCTCCCGTCCAACAACACCTTCACCCATTACAACAGCCGTACGGAGGCTCACGTCCATCTCCTCCACCGACACCGGTTACAGCCATTCCCTTCATGTCGGGTCCAGGGTCATATCGCAGTTCGGTGGATTCAGGCTCGTATGAGCCTGCTCAGAACAACCAACACCGGACCGGCGAAGCTTCTTCCTCCAGAGGCACTGTTTCACCTGGGGATAGCCGTCCGGGCACGACTGGGAATGGGAGAGGTGTGAAGAGGATAGGAGGCAAGGCAAATGTGTCGTCGGCGTGTGGACCGTGTAAAAAGGCACATTTAGCATGTGATGTACAGAGACCGTGTAAGCGGTGTACAAACATGGGCAAGGAGGATCAATGCGAGGATGTCCCTGTAAGTACACATCTTTAAGTACGCTACGGCGTTGCTAATCGTCAGCACAAGAAGAGAGGTCGGCCAAAAGTCAACAAGGCACCCATCGGTACACCGTATCAGCGTGCACGGCCACCACACGACGACATGATACAATATCGTCAAAATTTACCTCCTTCATACCCCAACCCTCTTCCAGGCAGCTACGACCCGATGTATCATGCTCAACAAGATTACAAACCGTTCTACCCGAACGGTCCCCCTCCACAACAAGCTCGTATACCTTCACCACAGACGGCCGGATCGGATCCGCCTAATCTGTTCACACTGTTTACGACGACCGACTTCAGGATAATGCGTGTATCGCAAGGATCATGGGGATTGACTGGATATCACCAGCCAGATTTCATGGGACATTCATTATTAGATTGGGTGATGCCTGCTGATAGGGGGATACTGGAAGAGGACCGAATGCGGTTGTTGACATTACCAAATTCGACCATGGTGCCGGACTCGAAATGGGAATTACTGCAGAACTCGTTACATCATCGGTCAGAGAGAGAACTAGTCTCGCCAGCAGAAGGTATGGGGGAATATCCGAATCAGAATGTCAGGATCGTCCGCTCGGATCAACAATACAATCTCTTCAACGTCAGGTTGCATGTAGGAGGAGGACTTGGCGGATCGCTCTACCATCAAGACACGTATGATCGACTCTACCTAGTCGTCAGCTGCCTTCTCATCCCATCACCAGGACCACCGCAAGGTCCACACTCCAGGACGGTCTCTGCAGGGACCATGAGCTCCTACGGCCCCCCAACTCCCATTACTCCAATGACAGCTGGACCTCCCGGTGGTCTACCCGGATTCTCGCAAATCGCAGCTGGCGTCGAAGCACCCCCTTCTGCAATCGGTCAACGATATCCCTCCGGAACTTATAGTCCCTACTTTCCATCTCGGCCCACATCTCAACACCAACAGGCCCCGGTCTCGACTCCAGGCGTCACAGTCACCTATCACCGAGCCACCTCTACTCCCCAACCTCAAATTATACCGGCCTATCCCCATGGCCAAATGCCTCCAGTTGCCATGTATGCAAAATCGCCATCGCAGGAATTGCAAACCCCTTCATACGCGCCGTATGAATACCCTCAGCAACAACCACAATCAAACGAGCAGGCATATTACCCGGATTACAGGGACGATCAATGGAGTAGGCATTCGTTTGACGGAATCCCTCCTTCCCTACAACAGCTTTCGGCTCCACCTCAAACCGCTTCTTCATCTTCTTCAAATCCTCCTCCCTCCAA
>Ga0265797_10005600_pt1 | contig 18247 bp, 19 predicted proteins | sample P2T30metagenome_FD_192433 | JGI IMG/M metagenome (GOLD analysis project Ga0265797, IMG submission 192433) | Plant litter microbial communities from East Loma Ridge, Irvine, California - P2 T30 | ecosystem: Environmental > Terrestrial > Plant litter > Unclassified | place: USA: California... | reverse complement strand
TTGTGATCTTGTGACTGGTCGTCAAGTCTTCTGGCAGAACTGTGTTTTGTCATTCCTGGCAGTGCCATCCACATGGCTTGCGACACAATGCTGTCGCGAGAGTCTACCACACCTACACCTCTGCCAATCAGACTGTAAAATTGGCACTTGGGACAGCTTTTGCACAAAAGTATTCCCACATAAGCAAATGTGAGGGGTGGCATACACGCGACACGCTGGCGCCCGCGGATGCAGTATGGCTGACGCGGTCGCCATCTCTAGGCATGTGTGTCGGGAGGAGAGGAATTGGGCCGCCGGGCAATATATAGTATTGGCTCAAAATTGGTGGCGGAGGTTCCCGAACCAATGAGGCGGCAGACGTAGTTCTCGGTCACACAAAAAAATCTATCACTTGACACTTGGGAAACGAACATACCATGGCTGCGCAGCTTGGAGTTTCTCAGGATCGAAATCCCAAGGTTGACAACGGCTTTATGAGAGGTATGGCTGGCGGAGCGGGGAAGGGCCGTCGTTCAAGGCATGCACGTGATACGCCCAGCCGCGGTCTTGAGGCATGTCGGGTGTGTGGAGAGGTGAGAGATCGGGGCATCTGCATATATATAATATTGGCTCAAAATTAGTGGCGGAGGTGTCCGAACCAATCGCGCGGTGGAAACTAGTCCTAAGCCACATGATGCCGCATGATGCCGTCTCTTGACCATCAGGGAAGAGGTCATTGGAGAGAACGAGTCGAGATATCCTCATACTAATACTACAGCCCTATCAGCTTACACCTGTGCAACAATCGATGACCATCAGCCCCATGTTTCTCGTCGCCATCTAGCTGCGCTTGGCAGTCTTGCCAGTGAAGTCCCAGTTGTTAAGGTATCCACAGCCAGCACTCAAGTATGAGGCGAAAGTCAGCCAGCCCAAGTAAGGCACAAGAGCATAACCAGCAGTCTCATCGACCTGGCCCCAGATGTAGATGAGCCAGCCGGTAAGACCAGTGAGCGCAACGACATCCGCAGTGGCCTCGATGGGACGGCCGAAGCGGAAGAACAGCGGCATCCAGATCAAGTTCAGGCCGAGCTGGATGGAGTAGAGGGTGGCGCCGTGTCTTGCGAGGGCGACGGTGTTGGGGTTTGCGCTGGTGGTGCCGACGGTCCAGGCGCGGTGGGCGGCGTAGCCCATCAGGCCGTAGAGGAGAGTCCATGCTGGGCCGAAGACCCATCCTGGAGGACGTCCGGGGCTGTGGTTTGTTAGATTGTGACCTGCTGTTGATGTGGTTCGTGGGTATTTACTATTGAGACGTCAGCTGGGCTTTATACTTTATTTCACCACCATACGTTAAGTCGTGAACTTACCGGTTGCTTGAGGGCGGCATATTGTTGCTGAGGGCCCACGGCTATGATTTTATTATCAATGACTGCGCACTTCTACATACTGATCTGCATATCCTTACGCTGGGTAGAAAAGCCGACTGCGGTTCCAGCTACGATGGGGAACAGAATGGAGGTGGCAGCATTCTCAAAGATAGCTGACGGTAGCGTCAGGGAGGGGATGTAGGTAGTCATGTTGATGATATAAATGATGTATAAAAGAAGTCACTTCCAGCAGACAGACAGGCGTAGTGGTAGTTAACTATGCCAGCCTCGGATAGAGCGGCTAGTTAACGCTCAGACCGTTGACCCGCGCCCTTCTCCAGACGGGCGTCGCGCGCCGACCGCGGTCCCTTCAACCTCCACCAAGGCACCCTCGCGCAAGACACCAGCCGGAGACTGTCGACCTCTCTCCACCTCAACAACACCACCACCACCACCACCAGCGTGCGCGAGACTCTCCGCCGCCGCCACCTCTTCTTCCTCCTCTCCTCTATTACACCATCCTGTCAGTGTCTTTCCTTTACGTCTTCCTCCTTCGCGGCATTCGTTGCCCGCTGCACCCTTGTCACCCCCGTCTACCCTCCGCAGCAGCGCTCACGCATGCCATGTCGCCCACTCGCGCTCGTCGGGCACTTTTGGCGCCTGCTACCGCGACGGCGACAGCACAACTCAGCAACATCCCTTGATCTTCTCAATTCGTTTCTGCACTTCTATTACCATTGCATTCGCTGCTTCAGCCGCTGCACGTCGTACCATTGGCTTTGTTTGTCCACTTCTAACGCGAGCTGCCACGGCAAACAGACCCTCCAATTTCTACCTTGCCTAAGCGCCGAGCAGCTTAGACGTCAGCAATTAACTCTCCATCGACCTTGCGCCGCGACAGACTCTCCGGGCAGCTCTCGTTGTTCAGCGCTGCTGCATTGCTGCGCCTCAGCCCATGGAGCTCAGCCGCCGCTGAAGGATATCCACGCTTTAGAACCAGCGCTTCACATTCTCCCTTTTCGCCATGGACACATACAGCAACTATTCGCGCGGCACGCCCGATGCTGCGCCGCTGTCGCGCGTCTCAACTCGTGATCGCGACGAATACAGGTCGGCCGACCAATACAGAGAGAGACGTCGTTCTCCACAACCTGGTAAGCGCGCAGTCCTATATAGATCCGCATTGTGCTTATACACTAACACAACAAGACCGCCGTCGCGAACGAGACGACCGCGATCGCAGAGACCGCCGTCGCTCGCGCTCGCCCGCTGCCATTGATCGCTACCAGCCTGATCGCCTCCCTCGTGACGACTACTACCGTCGCGACGATGACCGCAACGATCGCCGTGACCGCCGTCGCTCTTCGCCCGACCGTATGGGAGCTGGCACCATCGATCGTTACGTCCCCAATCAGTCCGAACCTGCAGCACCACTTGTCAACCCTCTGCCGGACCCCATGAAGCTCGAATTCCAGGTTGGGTTCACATGGTTTGCTGAATGGTGGCGCGCCGAGCAGCGTGTCAAGGAAGAGAAGGAATTCGCCAAGCAAGGAAGACGCGCACCTCTCAAGGGCGAGCGTGAGATACGCGCAGACAGAGAGGCTGAGCGACCAAAAATACAAGCTGCATACGACTCGTACAAGGAGAATTTGCAAAAGCAACAAGCTCAGGCTTTTGTACGCCAACACAAGCATGAGGATTGGTTCCGTGAACGCTACGTGCCAGAGGTGCACGACCCCTTCCGCGAGCGTCTCATGACGTTCCGTAGGGGACTGTTCGAGCAGTGGGAGCAAGACCTCGCCAATGGCGCGTTTGATGAGTTCACTCTTGAAGGGATCTACAAGTCTGAGTCTAACGGACTGGGCGGTATCCTGGAGAAGGAGGAGGGTGAGACCAGCGCCGCTGCTGAGGTCCTTGGTGTTGGAGATCTGCTACCACTGCGTGGTGGCGATATTCGTGACCAGGTTGCCCAACTGCCTACCTTGTTGATCAAGACGATCGGCCCGACAGTGACACGCGAGAAGCTCGAGGCGTTCGCAAAAGAACACCTTGGTGAAGATGAGGGTGGATTTAAGCACCTGTCCTTGTCAGACCCCAACCCGCTGAAGCGTTGTCACCGCATGGGCTGGATCATCCTCAACCCCGAGCCCAACCGCGAGGAGGAGATGCCTGACACCAGACCGGAAGAAGACGAAGTCAAGGAAGAGGGTGAGGGCGAGAACGGTGACGCAAAGCCTGAAAAGCCAAACCTTCTGACTACGAGCGAGCGCGGCTTGGACAAGGTCAACGGCAAGACGATTGAGGACTCCGAGCGTGGCAACTTTACTGTGCACTGCGCTTTACACCGTCCTCCGGATGCTCCTCGCAAGAAGGCACTGTGGGACCTCTTCTCGGCACCCGAGCGCATTCAACGTGATCTCGACCTCGCCACTCGTCTTGTCCGTAAGCTCGACAACGAGATGGGCGACGACTATTTCGGTGTCGCGAAGATCGAGGAGCGTGTCCACCAGCTCTCCGAAAGCGGGCAGCTGCAGCCTGTGGTGCCCCCAAAGCCTGAGGCCAACGACGAAATGGACGAAGGTGAAGAGGAAGAGGAGGGCATGATCGAGGAAGACGAGGCTGACGATGAAGAGCTACTGACCAAGAAGAAGAAGCTCGATCTTCTGGTTGAATACTTGCGTCGCGTCTACAACTTCTGCTTCTTCTGTGTTTTCGAATCCGATTCGGTCCACGAGCTCCAGCGCAAGTGCCCTGGAGGTCATCTCCGTCGTCCGCGCGCTTCTCTTACAAGCGCGGCGAAGGAGACTGCCCGTGCTTCGGCTTCTGGGGAGGCGTTCCCTCTGAGGAAGAACAGCAAGGATTTGAAGAACGAAGATGGCGGCAAGATGGACGGAATCGAGGATGGCGAGATGGAACCCGAGAGCCCCACGGAAGAGCGCAAGGCTCCAAGGCCTTCTGTTCGCAACACACAGCAGCTTCAACGTGCTTACAATTGGGTGAAGACTTTCGAGGAGAAGGTTTTGCAACTGTTGGAGCCTGAAAATGTCAACATTCGCAAGATTGGAGGTGTTCCTGTTGAGGAGGGGTTGGAAGAAGAGCTGAACAAGGTAAGTTTGGCTGCCCGTATTCTTTCTCGAGTCGAGACTAACACAAATCCAGTTCGTGAAACAAGAGGACGCTAACAAGTTCCGTTGCAAAATTCCCGAGTGCACCAAGCTCTTTAAGAGTACTGAGTTCTGGCGCAAGCACGTTGAGAAGCGCCATGAAGACTTCCTGGCCCGTGTCAAATCCGACATCGAGCTTGTCAACACCTACGTCCTTGACCCGGCACACATCGCTCCTAGTAGGAGTGATGCCAACTCAAACGGTCACTTCCCCATCGGCAACGGTGGCCAGCCCACAGGCACGCCGCGCGGATTCTCACTCGGCGGCGGTCAATACCCCATGGGTTTCCCCATGCCCGGTATGGCAGGCCAGATGGCCGCGCTTCCTGGCATGTTTGCCGCGCCCGGCATGGCTGCTGGATGGGGTCCCCCGGGTTCTGCCACGAACCCTATGCCCGCCATGATGGCCGGTATTGGCCCCGTCCGTGGTCGCTATCAGAATGGTGCATACCGTATGCCAAACCCTTACGCTCGTCCCGATGGCCGAGGCCGCCAGCCTAGCTTCAGTGGACCGCGCGGAACCAGCTTTGATGGTGGACTGGTTGGACCGCCGCAGGCTACTGCTGGAAGGAGTCTGAGGAGCTACGAGGACTTGGATGCTGCTGGTGGAGAGAAAGAGGCGCCGGCTGAGTTGGATTATTAGGCAAGACGAAGAAGAATTTCGGCTGTCAGCACATCGCCAGGCCGAGCTGTTCGTGTGTGTGTGTATCACCAGTTGTGTTCGCCACAGCGCGACAAAAGCGTAAAAGTACGAACTCGCTGGGCGCCAACAGGCGGGGATCTTTAGATTGTATTACATTGGGATATCATATGTACGGAGAATTTGGTTTTCCCTGGACAGTCAAACTTGAAAATGAAACATAGACATACAGACCCCATTTCACTGTGAGTAAAGGTATCGTACACTTGTGGAATGTTACTGGTCGTACCTCCTAACAACTATGTTCCCATTGAGTGGGTCTTCGTTCTCGTAACCTATACGAGACGAAATTCTTACCCACTGGTTTAAGCGCGCTGCGCGGCAAATCGAACGACATCTCGGCGTGGATTTGTCGTACGATATTGGTCGGACTTTACTGGGCGCTGAAGACCCGATCGATACACAATGACGTCTGGGCTTTTGCCCTACACTCTGCTTCTTTGGCAATGCTAAACCCGCTATGCAGCAAATCGAACGATGCTTGGCGAGTGTTTCTCGTACGATATCGGTGGGCCTTTAACTGGGCGTCGCGGCAGACATGATGTGATACAGTATACAGTGACGTTTGAGGCTGTGCCCTATATTTTCTGCTGACTTGCACGACTGGAACGGAGGGTGATGTTCTTTGAGAAAACGTACGATCTATGCTTTGTGGTTAATCTCGGGTTTGTTTGGAGCATGGATCGATGTTCCCCTGCATGCGTGCATGGGAACATCACGTATGGCAGATTTGTGTCGTTCGGTTGGTCCCGAAGTAGGCGAGTGCAGAATGTATACATATAGGTACTGCTATTCGGAAGGTATTATTGCTTTGATCACAAATCATTTCAATCGATACCTCAAGGACAACGATCGATCCCAACCAACATGGCTCAATCATATGCCAGCGCCGAAGAGCTCGCCTCCCACGATCCGGTCATGCGTAAGCTGATGCACGGCAAATCATCCGAAGAGCGCAACGCTTTCCTGTCGATGTTGAAGAAAGACCACAAAACTCATAGCGACGTCACTCGCGAGTATGTTGGTCATTGGGAGAGCAATGGCGTTGCGAGAGACGACGATCTTGCGAGAGATCAACGCAAGAGCAATTATGCGTCTCTCGTCAACAAGTAAGCAAGTTCACTCACACCACCGTCGTTCATCGAATGCTGACTTGACGCACAGCTACTACGACCTAGCCACCGACCTATACGAAGAAGGATGGGCGCAGTCTTTCCATTTGTGCCGCTTCGGCGTTGGAGAGACTCTGCTCCAAGCTCTGGCGCGTCACGAGCATTACCTTGCTCATCGGATTCAGATCGATCAGTCGATGACTGTCCTCGACGTTGGCTGTGGTGTTGGCAAGCCTGCCAGGGAGATTGCGACTTTCACTGGCTGCAACGTCGTTGGGCTGAACAACAATGCCTACCAGGTCGAGAGAGCAACGGCGCACGCTGCTCGCGAGGGCCTTTCGAATAAGGTGTCGTTCGTTAAGGGCGATTTCATGGTTAGTGCCCTGCCCCCATCCTCTTACTCCATCTTCCTTCCATGCTCAAGCTAACCATCACAACCTTCCCAGAAAATCAACTTCCCCGAAAATACTTTCAACGCCGCCTACGCCATCGAAGCCACCGTCCACGCCCCCTCCCTCGAAGGCGTCTACGCCCAAATCTTCCGCGTCCTCAAACCCGGCGGCGTCTTCGGCGTCTACGAGTGGGTGATGACCGACGCCTACGACCCGTCCAACAAACGCCACCGCGAAATCCGCCTGGGCATCGAGCGCGGCAACGGCATCTCCAACATGGTCTCGCGGAAAGAAGCTCTCGCCGCGATGCGCAGCGCGGGTTTTGAGATTGAACATGAGGAGGATCTTGCGGAGAGGGAGGATAAGAGGCCTTGGTATGCACCGTTGGCGGGGGATTTGGCTGGCTCGCAGAACCTGTGGGATTTACTCGGGTATGTGAGGATGAGTAAAGTTGGACGGCTGGGGATCGGGTGTTTGTTGACGGTGATGGAGACGCTGAGACTTGCGCCGATGGGGACGGCGGAGACGGCGAGGGAGCTTTCTGATGGAGGCGATGCTCTTGTTGCTGGAGGCAGGGAGAAGCTGTTTACGCCGATGTATTTGATGGTGGGGAGGAAACCTGTTGTGTAGATGGCGTGGGTTTGACGTTAAGTTACCTATGGTGGCAGATGGTGTTCGAAGGGATGATGGGAGAGAGATCGTATTCTCGCTCAATCCTTGGATCGTTGCGAGAAAGGTTTCGATTGAAGGTGCAAAGGTGGTTTCGTGTACAACAGATGAAAGTCGCCGAATGACAAATTCACTTTTGTTGTATTTAAAGTAGGATGCTCCCAGAAACCACCATCTTGCATCACGGACGGGAATACGTAACACATTACGTGGTGTCATTGTGCAGGAGGGTTAGGGTAGTAACAGAATACTCCAGTTGAATGACAACATTAAGCTTTCTCCATGCACATTCGGGGCGTTTGTCGTTCGGCGATAGTACTAAGCATGCAGATAACTATCCCTGAAGTCTATTGGTAGCCTTGACCACCACTCGAAGTAAGCATGGCCACTCTCGAAGGTCTCCCTGCAGAACTCGTTCTACTCATTGCTCAACACATCAAAACCGGTGAACGTCGCATTGCTCGTCTTGCATTGGTCTCAAGAAGATGGCAGGCCAGCATTGAGTCGATCAGCTTCGCCAAGCTGTTCATATGCGCTTCGGAGTTGCATGAATTCTCACAGTCTCTGAATCGTACTCGCTTTCTGGCCCTACGAGATCTGAAATACCGCATTGACGACGTACTGCCGGGAAAGCCTATTGATACTACATCTGTCCGTATCAGTGCAGATGCTTGCGCGAGATACAGCGATACATTCACTCAGAGCATCAGGAACCTGTTTACTGTACTCAAAGACAAATTCGACGAGTTCAACCTTGAAGATTCGCATCCCGGCCTTGCGCTGCATCTAATCAGCACTGGTTTTGTCGGCAAAGGATCGCTTTACCTTGAGGAGGATAACGGGCACGGCAGTCAGGACACGACCAGCGACTCGGGCGAAGAAAGCGACGCAGTGCAATGTAGCGAAGACAATAAAATTGTAGGAAGTGATGATGCCGAATACGACGAGTATGGGCCTGAGTCGAGCCTGACACGGGCGTGGTTGGGACTGATAGGAGAGCCCCTACCTATCGTTCCTGTCGTCACACGCTTCACCAACGATGGCCAGCGACACGCAGGTAGCATGCGCTTGTTCCAAATGGTCTGGCCACCATCGTGGTCTGGCATTGCGTCGTGCTTGCCAAATGTCAAGGCAATCAGTATGTACGCCTGCGACGATGAAAGAAGGGACAGACATGGTCGCCGTGTAGCTCGGAATGGTTAGTCCATGATATTCCTATATACATCGTCCTCAGTATACACTGACATGCCAATCTAGGGTTCGGAAGAAGCCTTAAAGCACTACCATCAAGTATCGCGGACGTCAGCTTAAGCTATCCAGCTCCTGCTCCATACAACCAATTCCGCCGAACACCGCGTCTGGGAGATGACAGGCTCAGGTACGACGTCTTTTCGCACGAGCTCGGCCTCTTCTCGCAGCGCCTGGTCTCTCTGGTCCTCCAGGGAGTCACCATCAATTTTGCAGACTTCTTCGATTGCAGCACCACCAGCGACTGGCCTTTCTTGGAGAAGCTGGACATCAGACAAGCACAGCCCGCATCCACGGACGGGAGCTGGTACTTCACTATGAACCCCAATGAGCCAAGAGAACTCTACTCAAGGAACGCAATACGGTCTCTACGAAACATTCGGAATCATACAAGTGCCGACCGTGAGATGCCTGCAATGATAGACAGACCTCTCGAATCCTTCCGCACAACTATCATCAGCACCAAGTTTGAGGAGATCTATCTCGCCGCTGCCAGAGCCGTCAAGCACATGCGCACACTCAAGACACTTCAAATTGATTTTGAGCTGCAGGGTGATTACGGTGGACCAGGAACTCACGAGTTTATCTATGAGGCTGGCTGCACCGAAACGTCGCTGGTGTTGAACCAGCCCTCGTCGGCTGATATCAAAGTCGAATGGACGATCATTCCTTCGGCCAAGATCAAGGAAGAGGTTTTGACTGCCTGGCGCGACGTTGCGTTTGACAGAGGCTCGACGATTGAGCTTTACATCATCGACAATGCGGAAGACCTGTACGACTACCGATTGATTGAGTGAAGTGGCTGTTGCGTGACCGCTCGCGACTACAGTCTACATCGGTTGGGATCTGGTGGCCCACGAAATGAACTAGGAGCGAGAGTATTCTCTCTGATTTCTGGAATGCAGGCATTAGATCGACTATGAGTGAAGCGAAGGGCGCCGCAACAACACCGACTTCGAAATTTTCGGCGGCACTGCTCCTCTGTCGACGACGAGCGCGACCGCTGAATTGCGACAAGACTGGAAAGCACCAAGACGCAGTACAGACACAGACATGCCATCATCAATTGCAGATCCGTGTCTACACACTCAGCAAGCCATACTATTGAACCTGACAATTCCACGAGTATGACGACATTGAGTCAATTGCCGTTTCTACCACTCCCATCCTCGTCCGCATACATCCGGTTCACCAGGACGCATCGGCATAGAAAGCTTCAGGAGGCTCGCGAGGCCGGCAGGTCTACTAAATTTAAGCTTCATCCCCACATGCCTTCCACAAGGAACTCAGTGATAAGCTTCCACAAGCTTCCTCGGAAGTTCAAGCCACAGTTCTTGCGTTCGCGTGTAGCAGAGCTAATCGAGTATTGGATCGTGTGACTTCTTGCTCCGTTTGGACGTTGCTCGCCGCTGTCATCACTGGTGGAGCAAACGCATTGGGTTGTCGATGCCACGACGACCGGCTTGGTATATCCTGGTGTTGACTGCTTGGATCATTGTGGTGACAGATCTCTACTAGGGAATTTCAGATGGTCAATCTGGATCTAGAGTCTGTAGAGGTGAGGAAGCCGGCCTGATGGGATGAGCGGCGATCTTGTCTGACAGAACCGTACAGTACCTCAACCAACTTTGTCTGCTCTTGGCAATGCAGGAAACGACATCAAGGTGTACTTTCCAGGAAAACCCGCGGAGAATTGCTCATGAAGACGTCAATGACGTACTGTAAAACAGACGAGGGGGTGAAGGAGATTCTGGTTGTGGACCGTCAGATGCGTATATATAGGTGTTGAGAAGCTTCACTAAGCAAGCCGTCAGCACGCTTCTCTCACCAAAAGTTCATCGCGGATCATCCAGCTTCTTGACAACATGCAATTGCTTCTTCTCAGCACTTGCTTGCCTGTGGCTCTCGCAGCTGCTCTCCAGGGCCGGCAATCGTCGTCTGTAACCGTCTTCAGCGGTTGGTCATCTCCCGACCAAACATACGACGGAACAAGAATCCTCGGGACGTTCAACTCGGACGACAGCGTCAACTCATCCTCACCCGGAGTCACCCAAACCGATTGTTCGGGCACGACGCAACAAAGCTCCCGACACCTTGACATCACAGTCCAGAATCTCGTCCCTTCCCTCTCCATTGAGGAAATCTTCGTCGCCATCCACTCAGACAATGTCGCCTTGTTCGAAGTTGGCAAGCCAATCTCGGAGGAGATCTCTTCTTTCCTCTCCGATGGCAGCAGCAATGCCTTGGATTCATTCGGTAGTGGACAAATCTACGGCAGCACGTTGGTGAACAACGGGTCCTCCGGAAAGTCCTCCCTAGCACCAGGTCAATATCTCAACTTCAGCGTTCCGCTCACGTTGCCGTCGCGCGTCAGCAACGAAAAGCTCGCCGATGCGCTGGACGATTTGGATGCCTCGCTGACAGTGATTGGGAGGTTGGAAGGCTTGTCGCAAGCATTCTTCGCAGTGGACGGATTGGATCTGGGAGACAGACGCGAGTCGGCGACCGCTACGATGTATTCGGTCGCTGCAGGATTCTTGACGGTCCACAGCGGATACGTGAACAGCTCCGTGGCTTTTGCGGCGAGCAGTGCTGCGCAGGTTCTCACTTTTGCTGGTAAGACGAGAGACGTTGGTAGCGCAGAAAGCTTGTAGTTGGTCGTGGAGGTCGAGAGTTCGACACAGGCTCTCTGAGGAGGTTCAGGTTCAGGTTCTGGGCCAACGAACCAGTTAGAAGTTAGGTGCGATATCAGAGAATGTCATGCACAATCTACACAATGTCAGGTATGATCCCACAATCGTCGCGTTCTCACATGTATTTCAGGGTCTTGTGCATGACAGCAAGGGTTTAGCTTTGAAGTTGATGGATATGTGCAAACGAGCTACTCCTTCTTTGCAACCAATTTGTGCGGCAAACGGGCCACTCCCGCTGGGCTGCTTGTTATGGGCATGATGCGGTCCTGTTCAACATCGCAACTGCATTTCCATTTCTCGGCAACACCCACAATAACGCGCCGCGTAAGTCGCCCTGGCCTTTCAGAATCAATACAGAACAGATCAATGACAGCATTAGCATGGCGAACCGATCTCCGCCTAGCTTCCGAGGTCGCCACCTTCACCCAAGCCAGCGCGGCCACAAGCGAGGTCGCTACGAACGCGATGAAGGCCCACAGGCCTACAAACAACCCAAGATGGATGAGGATTGTTGGTATACCTAACCTTCAACCTCTAACGTCAGCCGCTGACTTGCCGTAGATCACTTCCAAGTCAACGAACGTATCGATCGCGCCTTAGAGCGCCAAGCTCATGAGGCTGCCCGGGCCAGAGAATTAGACGCCCGGGAGGAACGCGTGAAAGTTGCGCTGCGGTTGTTCGGCATCACAGATTTCGGACCTGAGCTCGACAATTTGGATATCGCCGCCGTAATGGCCAGGAATGTTGCGGAGTACGAGCGACAGCAGAGGTTGAAAGCAGCTGCCGCTGAAGCTGCAACCGCGTAAGGCCAATGTGTGAAGGAAGAGTCTACCGAGACCAAAAGAGACGGTGCTGGTTCACGCGGCTCCGACAGCGTTGCTCTCAAAGCGCAAGCTACCGAGGTGGCCAATGCTGCCAACGAGACAGCGGGAAAGGAGGGTAGCGCCCAAGGGCTCGACTCTATCAGCACCTCTGTTACACAGCAGAGCCACAAAGATGGTGCTGAAGATCAGATGATAAAGGCAGAGTTTGACAACTTACTCGGTCCGCTGAGGCAGTCGCTAGCAGAAGTACTGGATCCGTAATGCGAAAGCTCGAGTCTTGTTGATCTTTGGGTAGATTGGGCATGGAAATAGGTTTGTTTCACGCGGATTCGACTCAAGGACAATGAGATAGTTCTGGATGCTCAGCAGCGAAATCTTTTTTTGGTCTTGCATTTCATGATAGTGCTCCTTGCACCACCAAACGTGAGAAGCTGTACCTGAGGTTCAAAAGCTCCACTTCCGGAACTCTCCGCAGCCTTCCGAAATCTGCCGGGCGTGTCACCAACTTTCAGAAGGTCGAAAGACACCTTTGCGCTTTCGACATCCTGCGCTCGGCACGGTTGCAAAGGAATCGGTAGCTTGGCACGATGCTCGCATTCCAAGTCCGGTCATGCTGCCGCGATCGATCGCTTGTGGAAAATCTTCGCCCGTATGCTGTGGATCAGGACCAGAGTCAGCGCGCGATCAAACAGTTGAGACGCATTTCTGGTCTCTTGTGACTAGAAGAAGCAACATATACACAGGTGCATCATCTAGTATAGGGAGGGACCCAAGAGCTAATGATGGCATACAGCGGTGAGCTCCTTTGCGCCTTCGTATTGGGACCGCCCCGGTCCACTGTGGCTCTCCCGTGCAGAACTGCGCTGGCAGGATTCTGGTGGTCCGGCACATCCTGAGCTAAGTACCTAACACTATACCATGCATTCTACGGCATGGGGCAGTACGCAGAGCATACATGCTCATGCATTTTCCACATAGAGGCTGGCATCATGCAAAGCCAGGTGGGCTCCTGCAATATCGTATGGCTTCGCATACTTGGCTCCCGTTGCGCACTCAAGGATCGGGCAAATAACAGAACTCACATCTGCTTCAACGGTATCAAACTATTAACTAGCTCTTCTCGGGACTGATTACAACTTCTTGTGCTTTGGGAGCCGTGGGTCGCGCTTGGTTGGCTACTTCGATCTGTCATTTCAACAACGGCATCGATGGATGATTCATGGAGGTTGACGGATGGAAAATGCAAGGGACGATGGGAGACAATCAAGTCTTCGGCAAGCTGTCAGGTTACTCCCTAGATTCATAGCCTACTGCCTCACTCATTTAGCAAGACGCAAGAAGACAAGTCGCTGCTCGCATGGTCTCCACCGCCACCCTTGACAAGTGCCAACTTGGGATGACAATTGATGTAATGGCATTTTGAAGTTAAAGAGTCCTGCCATCGTGCGGACAAGCGTCCCATTTGGGAGATTCGATCGTTTTCGTCTCGTTTTCAAAACCTTGCCCTAAAGTTGAGATCTATGAAACATCGATGTTTGGAGGCTTGGGCCTCGTAGTGGGTGGTGAGTGTGTGATGGAAAGACGATGTCGTTTGGCCAGCTTGAACCTTCAAGGCATTGAATTGTGCGCTGAATCGAGACCAAGGCCGTGGCGAGCCGTGCCTCCGAAGCCCTGTGAGCTGATGATAACAACCATGCGTAGACTCAACCAATCACAACTAATTGCGCTCGTTGTTTCCCCGCACCCCATAAACCCCAGGAAAGGCCAGCTTGAAGACTTATTATTCAGCACGATTCGTCTTTTCAATCCTTCTTGTTAAGCAAGTTACATGCATTAGGCATGAGCATGACATCGAGAGGCTTCCGTTTCGCGCTAAGGTGTGCAGTTTCCGATCCACAATGAAGCCATTGGGCACTTCGCATGCATCATTACGCACAAAGACAGGCTGCCTTACATGTCGAAAACGGAAGAAGAAATGTGACGAACAGCGACCGAAGTGTGCGTGTTGTGTTGCATCGCAACGGGCATGCACCTGGCCAACCATAGATCTTTTGGTCGATAAACGAAATCGGGCTCGACGTGCTTCACCTCCGAAGAGGGATGCAGACCGGCACAGTGTTGAACAGGCAAACGCTGCGACATGTATCGTTCCATCGAGATCGCCTGTGTTGGTCACAGGGTACGATATTGCTTCTCGAACTCTTGGGACTGATCTTGAAGTCGCCATAGCTCGTCATTTCGTTGACCATTTCTACCCGCACCTGATCAGCCTAGACTGCGATCAACAGTTCCGTATCGAATGGCTACACAGCATCCAGGAGTCGATGCCACATTGTGCAGGTCTACGCTACTCAGTTCTAGCAAACGCTGCGTCGCACCTGTTTCTGGCTGGTGAGAGTTCGCGGATGCAGGATCTGGCGCTTCATTACTATACTCGCTCGCTGCGTGGGCTGAGTACAGCCATAAGCCGATGCGACAACAATGAGTGGAAGAGTGGAAAGAATGACATTCTCACCAGCATGATTTTCCTTTACCTACACGGGAACATGGGCAATGGAACCTACGATGACACGTCGACGCACGTCAATGCTGCTGTACAGGTCCTAGAACGCCGCTTCTTCCAATCCGCCGTAACAGCTGACTTGGAGCAAAAAACAGACCGACTGGTGGTGGAAAGCGTCATCTATCAAATTTTTCAACTCGAAATGGGATTCTGGTCAGACAATGCAGGGAAAAATCCTGCCTATCAATCTGACCCACGGTTCTGGCTGAAATGTGAGCGTCTCTTGCGTGGCTCGTCGACATGTCCTGGGCTGCCCGACGCCAGTACCAGCCCTGTTCTGGGCATTCCAATGGCGATCTATAAGCTGATGCTGATGATCAGAAGGCTGTGGATCATGGACTCCAGACCTTCGGGCTTCTACAACTCGCTAAACCAACTCGGCACCGAGCTGGGCAAGTGGACACAATATGAACTGCTTGATACCAAGAACGAAGATACATTAGTAAGCTGCCAGTCACCAATGCTTGCACCATCACACACAATCGTTGGCCACGCAACGACGATCATGGTCATTTGTGCCTCTTTACTATTGAATCAGCTCCGTGGCCAGCCGCCTGGTTTCCCTGTCGCACCGGCGAATGAAGAATGTGGCGGACAGGCCGACAGAATAGTTTCCATATTGCGTTTTCGGAAAGGAGACCACCGGTGGACATCGTGTCATGTCGGAACTTATCCGATATACGTGGCCGGCTACTTCATGCGCTCTGAAGAAGAGATCGGGCTTGTCAGGGTAGAGATGCAGCAACGCTTCGAGAATTTGCATTGGGGACAAGTCAGTCGCTACTGGGAGGACTTGGAGACTGTATGGAGAACGACACCAAGAAATTTCTCCTCGGTGCACTGATACGATATCCTACTGGAGAGACGCCTACCAACCAAGATTAGATCCGAACAACAGCTGCTCAAGGCAAGTTGAGAGGGCCCTGCAAAAGGTCCAAGGCACCAAAGAGGAAATTGTCGTAGTGCTTCCTGGCGACCAACTGCAAAGCAATAGGAGCGCCTTCGTAATCATGAGTGTCCCACATCTGACGCACATGAGCATCTTTCTCCCCAAAGGACATTTCTGAGGCATATGCTTCCGATCCCTTCTTGCCCGCTTTGATGGGAGTGGGGAAGACAACTCCAGGAAAGTCAAGAATATTCCACATGGCAGTATAGTTCCAGTACAGAGAAGTATCGTGCGCCGGAGCAGGACCGAAGAACATCGGGCAGAGAACAAGGTCGACGTCTTGCTCGGTCCAGTCTTTGGCAAATTGCCAGCGGTACTCGTCGCGCTGGACACGGAGACCGGTGATATCGGCAGCGCTCTGCGGCAGGCCTGCTGCATCCTTCATGACGTATTGCGTCAGGTAATGGATCGGCTCGCCAGAAGTTGCAGCGGCTGCATGAACTCCCTCTCCACCGTCTGGCCAGTACATCTTGCGAATGAGACTCAACGCATCTGCGGCACGGTGTGGCTTGAAAGGTTTCAGAGTGAGGAGGCTCGATGTCTCCAGCTGTTTGACTGCCCACTCCATAGCTCGCCTGACTGGAGGCTGTGGCTCAATGACCCCATCGTTCATCATGACACCAATTTTCAGAGGCCTGTCCACGCCAACTTCAATGGGCGTCCTGAGGCCGGTCCAAGGCACTGCGGTCAAATTGGGGTCGGAGAGATGGGGCTTCGCTTGGAGGATCAAGCGCATAAAAAGGTTCATGTCTCTCAAGGTGTTGCACATTGGTCCAGACGAGCAGAGAACGTTGAGCTCGGCAGAGAATCCACCATTGATGAAGCCGTGCATCGGCAGAGTGTACGATGTCGGCTTGAAGCCATAGATGCCGCAGTTGCCAGCCGGGCCGCGTACGCTACCACCAATGTCAGTACCAATTCCCAAGACCGAACCGCGGAGCGCGACTAAAGCAGCTTCTCCGCCCGTCGAACCACCAGCTGACAGATTGATGTTGTAAGGATTCAGAACGCGGCCCATGTACCCGTCGCTCTCGAGATGCATGACAGCCTGAGGCTGGCTGGTCTTGACGTAGAAGACGGCACCGAGCTTGCGAAAGATGCCGATCATCTGCGAATCCTCCTCGTCGAAAACGATCTTGCTGACGAAGCCCATGTCCGAATAAGTGCCGGCCAACGGCATGTGTTGTTTGACACTGACCGGAACTCCGTGGAGAGGACCAACAGTCTTTCCAGTCCGCGCCAGATGCTCGTCCAAGGCCTTCGCCTGCGCCAAGGCCATCTCTGGGAACCACTGGGTCAGGCAGCAGCTGATCTGATCACAAATGATCGCACGTTTCGAGAACGCAGTGGCGACTTCGACAGCAGTATACTTGTGCGCAGCGATCGCCTCAGCAAGTCCAGTGGCATCGTAGGTCTCAGTGATCTCCAATTCCTGGGCCGTGAGAATGCCGCAGTCGCGCGGGATGGACGTGACATCTCTTGGTGGATTCTCTACGTAATGCTGAGGGATGTAGTACTCCTCGGGGACTTTATCGATAAAGTCCTGCAAGATCTTTGCGCGTCTTTCTTCGAAAGCAGCTGTTCCCTTTGGGACGGGCAGGGTCTGGATGAGGGGGAAAGCACGATTGGGCCTGGTGCTTCCAGTGTATGAAGAAGGAGGGATCGTTGTAGTGGAGGACATGTTTGAGACGGAGAGTTTGTTTCCGCTGGAGAACTTGCTTCGATGGACGACTTCACGATACTGTTACGACCCATATTTATATTGAAGCAAGCATACAACATAGTGTGGAGATCAAAAGATCTCTAAGCTCACGTGTCCTGGGCTGGTGGCCTAGCGATGCGCGCAATTTACTCTGATAGGCGATGATCTGGCTAACAGACAAACCTTCAACTCGGGCGCAACTCACTATGATAGGCCAGATATCGGCCGGGAGGCATATCTCCGACTCCCTGGGTTTGGAGAATCCAACCTGTAGGTAGCGACCCGCACAGAAAGCAGTCATGCGAAAGGCCGTATAGATACGGCGGACCATCCTTACAAGATGGACAAACCTCGGATTCTGACATCATACTACAGTAGTAAGTTGGTACTTTATACTACTCTTACCTTTAGGATAAAAGTAAGATATCTATAGTTAATATAGCTTAATAAATTCTAAAAGAAATTCTAGAAAATAGACATGTATAATAGAATAGTATATAAGAAGTATAACTATAATTAATGAAAACTACTTAAAAAAAGTAAAGTTCCTAGATATAGAGTACCTTAGGTATTTAGAATTTGAAATATGGAGAAAGACTAGCTAAAAGTATAGATACTATCTCCTAGTAGATCCTAGATATGATTATAAGTCTAAATACTAAAGTTAGGGTAATCTTAGGGTTATGGTAAAGGGTTAGGGTTATCTCCTAAAAAAGTAGAAATGTTTATAAGTCTATATACTCTAACTCTAATTTTATTAGTCTAGATACTAGATATCTCTTATCTATAAGATTCTATTAAAGCTTCCTAAGTTACTAAATACTATAGATAATAGCTAGTCAAAATTAGTTAATATAGAAAGATATTTTTTAGAATTTTTTAAGAATT
>Ga0265797_10005599_pt1 | contig 18248 bp, 20 predicted proteins | sample P2T30metagenome_FD_192433 | JGI IMG/M metagenome (GOLD analysis project Ga0265797, IMG submission 192433) | Plant litter microbial communities from East Loma Ridge, Irvine, California - P2 T30 | ecosystem: Environmental > Terrestrial > Plant litter > Unclassified | place: USA: California... | reverse complement strand
TGCGCGGGTCTGGGGCTGGCGCGCCTCCTGCGGAAGAGGTAGGCTGGCCGAAGGCGGAGGAGGGGGAGAGGGTGGGGTTTGGTTGGACGGGGCCTAAGGAGCGGAGGGAGCGGGCGAAGTCCGGGTCGGAGGCGTCGAGGTTGATGGCTTCGGAGCGGGAGGAGGTGGCTTGGGGTTGGGGGTGGACGGTCGGGCCGGCGGAGGAGTTTGGGGCGGGAGGAGGGGGTGGAGGGGCATTTGTTGGGCGTGGTTGTGAAGGCGTTGGTGTGTTTGTTGGTGATGCTGTGGGTGGGCGTGGACCTTTGGGGCCTTTGGGGTATTGGCGGGCTGCTGCGCCGGCTGCTTTTGATCCGGAGGCGCCCATGGTTTTGTTTGTGAGGGTGTGAGGGTTGGTGGATTGGAGGTTTTTTGTTGAAATAGAAGATGTCGATGGTCAGGTCGAGATGTGTGGTATGTTGCAAGGTTGATGATGGTTGATGGTTGATGCTCAATGCGCGCCCAAAAAGTTCCAGGAATAATGAAGTCATCCTCGGCTTCTGCTGCGAGAGCGAGAGCTTCGAACTCAAAGACGGGTCAGCATCAACGCTGCGATAGGCTTCATTTGCCACGAAACATCAATCTCGATTACGTTGCTTACCTGCTTTGGTTGAAACAACCACAAAAATACCATGTGGTCTCACAACTGTCATAGATCTTTCACGCAACACATCAACTTAAAAGCACAAGTCAACGAAACGAGTCTCGGGGCAAATATCCGCCCATCACCTTCGTCTCCTGATCATTACCACGATTCTACTCAATCTAGTCTAAGCGATTCCGAGCCCAACTCTTGCGCCGTCCGCCATGCCCTCAGACCTGCCTCTTTCGCGCATTCTCCTTCCCTCCATTAATCCCCTCAACCCTCTCTTTTGTAGTCCGACGACCGCGCTCAAAGCTCCGCTCCAAACCTCCTTGTCGCGATCGCCTCTTCCAGTCAGACTCCTGGCGCTCATGCTTGCGTCGCTCTCGCTCATGCTGTCCGTGGCGCTGCCGGGAACTTCCTCTTCGTCCGTCTCTTCTGCGAGAGATTCGCCAGGACGCAGTGTGTTGCGTGTGTTTCTGCCATTGGCTACGTCGGTATCAATGCGCAGGTTTGTGCTGGAGCGTCCGAACCCATTGACTGTCAACGAGTCTGCGTTGGCAAGACTGGCGCCGCGGAGTGGAATAATGCTTTCCCTGACCCGGCCGTTAGGAGAAGTGAACTGTACGCCATCTCCGCCGCCAGCACCCATGGCGGCTGCGTTGAAGATTGCAGCTGCGTTGCGGCCGTCAAGTGACTCGTGCAGTCTTTGTACCACTGCCTCCAACAGGCCGTCAATCTTGTACGGGCGTGCAAGCTGCAGCAACGAGCAATAGATCTGGGGAGTTGCCAAAGCGGATGGTGGAGACGGTAGAGTCCCTGTGTATAGGAAGTGTAGCATTGCTTGCAGTGTGGGCGCAGTGTGTGGCAGATAGAGCAGTCTTGGTCGTGATGGCGGTGGCATAAGACGCACATCCGGCACTTCAGACTCGGAGTTATTGTTTGGTTGGTTGGCATTAGAGCCGGAGTTATTCAGCGGCGTGATTGTCAGGATTGAGTTACGCTGGCCATGGCCGGACGCTCCTCCTCGTAAGGTCGAAGCGTCGCCATCACCGGACGCACCGACCAGCGATTCCCGAAGGAGGTGCGTGAAATAAGGTCCCCATCTGCGGGAAATCAGGCGGGAGTTGACCGCGATTCTCGTTCCATCGATTGCCAAGAAGTCCATGTCGGCTAGCTCTCGTAGCGCCATAGATTGCACTCCCAATGACTCGGCCCCTGTGGGCAGTTGGCGACCTGATAAAGCAAGATCATTCGGTAGTTGAGGTGCTGCAGCGCTTGCAGACACGTATGCAGAGCTTGGTTCTGCAGTCCTTGGATTATCGTAAAGTCCGAATGACTCCAGTTCGACGAGACAGATGTTTGAGAAGTTGATGCGGCGGTTGTTGTAGTCGTCAACAAGACTGCGCTTCCTGTTGCCGAGAATCACGAAAGAGTTTCGACGGCTCCAGAGAACACCTCTATTCCAGCTGCCTTGGCTGAAAATGCTGCCGCTAGCATCGATACGGCTCCAAGAGAGTGTGCGCAGGTCGAGCGCCCAGAGAGCATATTCCTGCTTGGATGACGTCAAGAAAGTGCCGGAAACAACGAAATGGTTGTCAATGACGCCTCCGTTGGGGAATCGCAGTCCAGGTGGTGAGACTTCGGTCCGCATTGCCTTCTCGGTCAGCGTGCCGTCTGTTAGTCGGACTTGCAGTTCCAGCTTCACGTCCAGGAAGTTGTAGTTCGAATAGATGAGCATAGGAGCACCAGATCCAATGCTTGCTGAGTCAGTGTCTTCATCGTCTGCATCAGTATCGGCGTGAGGTCCAGCACCAATTTGTTCTGCAGTCATTGTAGTGAGTGGTGCCACCACACTGCGGTAGGCGCCGCAGCTTCTTCCCATACCAGTCGTACCTGTCCACTTCAGGCTGCGCAAATTGAACACGCTGATTTGCTCGATGTAGTGATTTGCACTGTCTTGACCACCGACGACCACCATCTCTGCGCCGCCAGTGCCGTCCAGTGAAACGCCAAGTGTGCCTTGGTTTGGGTTGGTGCCAGGAACATTGTGATGAACGGCTGACATGGGTGCGTTGGCAGATCCGAAGAACGCTCCGGAGGGCAAGATAGACGTGCAGTGCGCATAGCGGCCCTGGGGCGAGTCTGAAGTCGCCACTTTCTTCCACACGCGGGTTGGGGCGTCGTAGATGTGAATGTCCGACATGACCACAACCTCAGCTTGTGCGTCTCCGCCGCTTTCGCTACCTGGAGCAGGTGACATGCCGCCGTAGCAGACGAGTTTCGTATCACCTAACGCGCACACACTGTGGAAGTAGCGAGGATTGGGAATGTCGCCCTTGGTCTCCAGCTTCGTCCAGTGGCGTCGAATGAGGTCCAGCTCGTATAGATTAGATGTAAGTTGAGGCTTGGCGCGAGAAAGTCGTCGGCCTCCAAAAACGTAGAGTTTGTCGCCGAGGATTGTGGTTGTAGCGCCGACGAGAGGATGAGGCTCTTTGCCTGTTGTTCGGTGTACATTGCAAACCAGTCCAGAAAGGTTGGAGTTAGATGCGGGTGTTTGTACAGGAGGCGAGTTCAATCCACCGAGTGATTGACCACCCATGGATGAGCCGTAGCCATGTGAGGGTCGCTGCGATTCGTCGTGTGTCGATTCGGCTTCGGAGGCAGATTCATACTCTGCTCTCATGCCAACTAGGCTCGACTGGCTGCTGTGTGCGCTTGAGAGGTAGGCACTTGAGCCTTTGTTGGATAGGCTGGTGTAAAGCCCAGTGGGCGAGGGTTCGGATTGATGTGAGTCCATGTTGCTGCTAACCTGGCTGATAGCCGGTGATGGGACTGAGAGATCAGGTGGGGATAGAGGAACAACGTCTGCAAAAGTGTCGACGAAGGTGGATTTCGTCAAGCTGAGACGAGGAGGAATATTTGGTCGTTTGATAACAGGCTGTGCCCAATCCGGGATTTTTATCTCGACATGCCTCGGCCTTTCGCGAAAAGAGTCGACTGAGGTGTTGCGGACGGTGACACCGTAACCCGTGTACTCAGCGAAGTTCGGCTGTGGTGAACCAGAAGCCGAAGATACAAAAGTGGAGAATGAGCCGCTTCTCGTTTCCTTCACAGGGCTTTGCCTGCCAAAGGACTGGTAATCAGGTATCACAATCGGAATATGCTTTGGTCGAGTGGTGCTCTGGCCACGGGGTGATGTTGGTGGTAGCTCAAAGACGTCAAGAGGCGGTGTCGAACAAGGCGTCGGGGTAAAAGAAGGTCGACGTTCTGCGTCTTCCTCTGGAGGCGAGTTCTTTGTTGGGCTAGGTTCGCGGGTGCGGCTCCTGGCCGAGAAGGGCTTGACCTTCTTTGCGAGCTTTGGTCGTTTGGGCGAGATCGACTCAGCAACGGCAGCAGCTTCAGGTTTCTTCAGGGCAGTGTGCTCCTTGGGATTCCTGAAATTCGACCAAAAGGGCTGTGTGTCGGGTGGAGGGCTGTGCGCCGAAAAACCTAGAGGAGATGCCATCTTCGGTCAGCAGGAGAGCCTATCTGTCACGTCATGATAATAATAATATTGTAGCAATAAGGCCCCACGATATAGGAGCAGATCAGTAGGGAGAAGGTTGTGCGGCCCTGGGAGAGGAAGAGCGGACGGACGAGCTAACTTTTGAGTGTCAAGGAAAGGTATATCTCGATGTGGTGTATACACCACCGCCACTCGTTCGCCAGACAGCCAGGATCAGATGGCACAGCCGGTATTGGGTTTCGGAAAGCAACACGCCATACGCAAGCACAGATGCCAGCACTGGGAGAGCGCTGGGTTTTGGACGTCGAGGACCTGGCAGCGGATGCAGCTATCCTGCGGCAGCCAGGCAGTCGGGGCCACAGGCTTGACAGGGTGAGAACGCGGTGCAGCGGGCATGGTGTCCGGGGCCGGCGGAGAGGCAGGACATAGGGATTAATGGCGCCACGTATAGAAAGCCTTACCTTAAGCAGAGGAGGCGTAGTGAGGTGCAGCAGGACGGATATGCTGCAGCACCGGAGCCGCGGAGGAGTCGAAGGTTGGCGGTAGTGGGCGTAGTGTGAGACTGAGTAGTGTGCTGGAGTGAGAAGTGCTCTTTGCTGTGTGGTGCGGTGCACGGCGTTGGATTCGGCCTCCTGCCTCGTAGCTTTTTGCCAAGCCATCTCGCGTGTTGATTGGCACACCGTCTGCAGTCGCGCGCATTCCCACGAGCCTGTCATGGCAACAAAACACCAGGCGAATGGCCATCTTCACACGCGTGCAGACACGCCAACATGACCGGCTACGTGCAGTGGTGAAGTCTTCGGGAGCACGCGCGACAGTGTTTGCGTGGGATCCGACAACCAGCGCCGACCGTTTGGCTTTGACAGCTGGACGGACTCTACATGCAAGATGATGAAACGAAGGATGTGGAGCTAACCTGCAATCGGCCAGGGAAATGTTTCAGGGTTTCTTTCTTGGGAATTATTTGTAGTGGCAGAATTCACAATACATCTCATGGTGCTCGGACGGAAATGTATTATAGATTTCATCTGTTTTCTCATTTATCGTATCCAAACGCTACGCTCATAACTTTCGTGTGCCTCAGCCGGTGACCGAGCGGCCCCATTCGGCCTCCCATGTCTCCTGGAATTTGTATTCGCCCAGTCAAGCGGATGCGGAGGTCTGCTCCTTGGGGAGAGGAGTGAAACGGAGGTAGGGCTTGACAATGTTCATCTTGGGGAAGAGCTTCTCAGCCTCCTCACCCTTGACGGAGGGGTGGACAATCACATCGTCACCAGGAACCCAGTTGATAGGAGTGGTGACGCGGTGCTTGTCGCCGGTCTGGAGAGAGTCGACAATGCGCAGAACCTCGGCGGTGTTACGGCCAGTGCTGGCAGGGTAAGAGAGGATGGTGCGGATGGTCTTCTTGGGGTCGATGACGAAGACAGAGCGGATGGTGAAAGCAATGCCCTTGGCGTCAACGTTGGTGGCATCCTGGTGGTCAATCCTAATGTCGTTGTAAGCTTGAGCTCTCTCGACTGCTCACTGGCCTCAATCTCCACTCTTACATGTCGTAGGCAAGAGCGACCTTCCTCTCCTTGTCGCCAATGATGGGGAAGCGCAGCTTGGAGCCGGAGATCTCATCGATGTCCTTGATCCAACCGCCGTGGCTCTCAACAGTGTTTGCGCTCAAACCGATGAGCTTGACACCCCTCTTGGTGAACTCGGGCTCGAGCTTAGCGAAGGCGCCGAGCTCGGTGGTGCAGACGGGGGTGTAGTCCTCAGGGTGGGAGAAGAGGACGACCCAGCCGTCGCCAATGAACTCGTGGAAGTCAATGGGACCACCAGTGGTCTCGGCCTTGAAGTTGGGCGCGACGCTGCCGAGGCGGAGGGGCTCAGGACGGTCAGTCATTTTGGTCGTTTTGTTTGTTGTTGTGAGGGCGGATGACTGTTCGGAAGACTTGGTCAGTTGCTGGTAGTGAGAGGCGAGCAGTAGTGGGGTATCCTTACAGTCTGGTGGTATCCTGGTGCTATAATGCAGGTAGATCAGGAATTACAAAGCAGGAGGGGGCGATCTCAAAGAAATATACGTGTGTTGAACAACGAAAGGGTTCACTCATCTGCCCCACCATCAGAGCAGTCGCCGATGGCGTGCGAGGGCGTGCTCCCCTCACTTGTCCTAGCAAGGGAAAGCAGCAGAATGACGCCTAACTTGGCGGCCAGCCACGGCGAGGTTATCTGAATATGTCGAGGTCACGTGGAAGATTGCTGTTTGTTACTTCCGAGTCTACGGAGGTATTCTCACGTCGTGCCATTACTACACGTATGTATGGCGAGCCAGTCTGATCGTGCCCTGTGACAGACTCGCACCAGCGCATCCAAACAAATGCTCAGGAACTGGATCCCGCTCTGCAACTGCGAGCTCGCCGAGAATGGTCGCCAAGGTAATAATGCATTGCCGATATCGCTCTGCGCAATCTGAAGAACGACTAGGCAGCGCCACAGTTTCTGAGGCACAATCGGCCTTCTCCTGCGTGACGAGCGAAGAAACCACAAGGGCCGCAGGGCTGACAGCTACGGTGATGTAACCCGAGACATATCGCTTGTTGATATAATCAATTGTTTAGGACGTGTCATCGGCAAACGCGTTGAAGGACGTGCGAGATCCTCCAGCAGGGCGAGCAGGGTTGAACTCCACCCACGCGCAAGGAAGGCATTAAGGGCAACTCCGTCAATGCCAAATTCTTAGTACCCCAACCACGTTCTAACACGCTTATCATACGATTAAATATACGCTATATTCCTCTTCAATCTAATTAAATTTATTTCCCTATTATGTGTTGAAAAAAAACCAGAGGAGGGGGCAGGCGCCTACGCCGAAGCCGCCCCCCTCCTCGGATCTAAGGGAATTCACCCTAACCCTAGAATTTTAACTCTATATCCAGCTTCAAAGTCTACCCTTTCCACCACACCGTACGGCGGTCTTGTAGGCTTTGAACCTATCGACGCAGTCTGCCTTAATGCCTTCCGTCCACGCGCGCCCTCCGACAGCGACGAATTATGATGCTGTAATGCGTCAACTCGGAACTTCTTTGCCGTTTGCATTTCAGCCGAGCTCCAAAAGTGCTTTTACCGAGCGGCTGCCCGCCATGGTAAATAGTCATTGCGATGACTCCCAGCTCGAAGCTGTCTTCCTCTCCCAACAATACCAGCGGTGTTTGCAGAAGGGCGCGTGTGGATTTGACATGTCCCCAGAGAAATGCTGACGAAGGACCGGCTCTATCGCGGTCAGGACGGGGAAGCCATACCGGACCCACTTGATATCTGTTGACTCGTGCGTCGCGAAACGAAGGTAGAAGAAAAATAATGTACATGTGCGAACGCCACTATCGGTTATTTTATTGTTCGGTTGTCGACAGTCCTCCTTTGCTATCACTTCCAGGACTGTCTACTCTATCAACATGGCGGAACCCGAAGTGCAGTTGCCACCTGCGCCAGAGAACGAATTGAACCACAGCCATAATCCCGACATCCAGCTGGACGAAAGCGAAAAATATCCGAAGAGAGAACCTACTTCCAGCAGTCTCGCAAGACCTTCAAGCCAGGACGAGATTGTATACCACTACTTGACATTCGAAACGAACCTGCCCTCTCCAGCATATCTATCACAACCAGACTACCCACACTCGAGTCAAGCATCACCACCAGCGCAATGTCCGAACCTGGACAAATACACATCACCATTCCTATGGAGCTCTCAGCGCAAAACGATCATCACATATCTCTCATGCGCAGCAACCGCAGTGACGGCCTATGCTGCCGGTTCCTACTCTTCAGGAAGCGCCCAGATGCAGGAAGAATGGAACGTGTCTGAGACAGCCATTGCTGTCGGTATCACAACTTTCACCTGTGGATTCGGCATCGCACCCATGGTTCTTGCGCCTTTTTCTGAGATCAACGGCAGACGGCCGATCTTCGTCGTTACCGGAACGCTATTCGTTATTTTTCAGCTCATCTGTGCCGTCACTCCTACCTTCGCTGGCATGTTGATCAGCCGTTTCCTGGTCGGATGCTGCAGTAGCACCTTCAGCACGATGGTCGGCGGTGTCGTCTCCGATATCTATCACGCGAAAGAGCGTAATACCGCTATGGCCTTATTCTCAGGATCTGCACTTTTTGGCACTGGATTTGGACCGATCATAAGTGGTATCATTGCACAGCACACGACATGGCGTTGGATCTTCTACCTACAAGTCATCACTTGCGGCGTGATGATGATATTCATCTTGTTCTTCTTCAAAGAAACTCGCGGATCAGTGCTTCTCAGCAAGAAGGCGAAAGCGGTGAACAAATGGATCACCCAGCTGGAATCCGAAGGCCACTACGGGTTTATGATGCCGCTCGCAAACAGCAAAAAAGCTGGTCCGATTACCGCACCTCAAAGAATCCGCTGGAAGGTCAAGAGTGACGAAGAACGCACATCTCTTGGAAGAATGATTGGCATCAGTCTGTACCGACCCTTCCACCTGCTTTTCACGGAATCTGTCGTATTCTTCTTCAGTCTCTGGATTTCATTCAGCTGGGCTGTGCTATACCTGACCTTCTCTGCTATCCCATTGGTCTTCACAACTAGCCACGGCTTCAACCTCCAGCAAAACGGCGCAGTCTTTACCGCCATCTCAGTCGCCGCAATAATAAGCACCGGCATTAGCGTTGCACAAGAACACATCGCGCGAACGTACTTTACCGGCAAACAGCGCGCCATCTTCGACGGTCCGGAAGGCCGCCTCTACTTCGCATGTATCCAGAGCGCACTCTTACCCGTGGGCTGCTTCTGGTTCGGCTGGACCTCTTTCCCGACGGACCACTGGATACTTCCTGCTCTCGGCATCGGCTGCGCAACAATGGGCATTTTCAGCATCTACCTCGCCGTCTTCAACTACCTCGCGGACACGTACCACCGCTACGCCAGCTCCGCTCTCGCTGCGCAGAGTTTCTGCCGTAACATCTTGGCTGGCGCGTTCCCGTTGTTCACACCGCAGATGTTCAAAGCAATGACTTTCCAAGGCGCTGGCAGCTTTTTGGGAGGAATGGGCGCTTTGTTGACGATCGTGCCTTGGGTGCTGGTCTTTTATGGACCGCGTATCAGAGCGAGGAGCAAGTTTGCTAGCGAGATCATGGATTGAGAATCATTAATAGACTATAGATGAGACAGCATTCGACGTAATCGGACCAAAAAAGCACATCTGATTAACTCACACATTATTACTTTACACCCCGAAAAGTCCACCGCTCGTTCAATTATCAAAGCCCACCCACCACCAGACTCAGAACATCACAGCCCACCCGACATATAATGCTCGCTATCGTCACTCTCCTCCTCCTCCTCCTCGTCCTCCTCTTCCGAAGACTCCATGGTCCCCGAGCACGTCGCAGACGCAGGCTTCTTATCTTTGATCGACGACGACGAACCAAACGACTTCCTCAGTTCCGCGTCGCTCACAGGAGGCAAGTCCCAAGCCGACGGGTACTTTACGCGTGGCTTCGCCGGGCTGAAAGTGCTCCTCACAGCGTCGGCGGCGCCGGTGGCGAGGCTGGCGACGCGCTTGAGGATGCCGTCGGATTTTTGCTGCGTGGCGCGGGATTCTTCTAGGCCTGGTGGAAGGGAGTTAGTGAAGTGGTACGAAACAATGGATGGCTGGCTGGTTCTGAGAACAACAACGACGATTACTTACCTCGCGCCAGATCCTCCTCAATCTGACGACTAATCTCCCTCTCCATGAACGGCGTCTCGCCGAACGGGAAATACGGCGGCATGCGCCTGTGCCAGATCTCAGGCGCCGGCAGCGTTTCGTGGAAGGGGTTGGGTTTGTTGCTCAGGGAGGGGATTGTTTGCGGGTTTGTGGGCGAGATGATTTCGCCGCGGCCGGGCTCGTTGGGGTGAGGTGGGCGTGGCGAGGACTTTTTGCGTGGATATGTGCTTCTCGCTCTTGGGGCGGTTGGCGCTGAGGCTGCTTTGGCTTTGGCTGGGGAGGCGGAGCGGATCCTCTTGGATGGGGATGGGCTTTTGTTGGAGAGGGAGGCGGCGCGTTTGATTGGGGATTTCTTTGTGGTCATTTGGGGCTGTGGTGCTGGTGGGGAGTCAGTATGTTGACTTTGATCAAGTTTGATGGGTCGACTTACCTGGCTCGTCTTCATCATCATCGCCAGTGGGCTGATAGATGCTATCTTTCCTCGCCGGACTCTTCGAAGTGCCTCTGGTGCGACCCGCAGTCGTTGCTTGTGAAGCGTCTGCCTTCGCAGGGCTTTTGGATCTCGTTTTTGTGACCTTCAGCGGAGCAGGAGAAGCTTCCTTCGCCTTTGCAGGACTTCTTGCCCTCGTCTTAGGCTTTTCGATGGGTGCTGGAGACTTACTCGCCTGGTGTGTGGGCGCTTTCGCTGAACTCTTCGATCGACTCTTACGACCGGTGTCAGCCGGTTCCGCATGAGCTACCTTTGCTGGGCTGCGAGACCTTGTTGTTGGCCTGCCGACAGGAGCAGGTGACTTGCTAGCCGTGCGTGTTGCTGCCTTTTTGGGGCTTTGGCTACGAGCACGAATGGGCCTGCTCACGGATGCTTCACGCTCACGCTTGATAGGGCTTTTGGCAGGGCTTTTTGATCGCGAGGCTGCGCGACTAGCTGGCTTGACCACTCGTCCGGCCAACACGTGGTCTCTGTACTGCTCGAGTGTCAATCCCAATGCTTTCGCTTCAGCCTTGTGCTCCGCCATCCTTTCAGTGGCCCGATCGTGCCCTCGCTTGACTCTCTCGATGAGTTCGGCTGTGACACGAATCGCAGGCATCGACGCGCGCGGAATCTCCAAGGTGCGAGAAACAGTTCCATCGGCATCGGCAAAGCCCTGGTTTATCAAGCCTTCGTACAGCGCCCCGGTGAATACCTCCATGCTTGTGCTGTCTTTCAGGCACTCGTCGAATCCGGCACCGAGGATGCTGCGCACGTTCTTCTTGACTTTGCGATACATTTGCCTCAACTGCCGTGTGAGTTCGTCATCGGTTGCGCGAGCGTTGCCGTCAAGCTCGGCTTTGTTCAGGAGCAGCTGGTTGTAGCAGTGGACAATGGTTTGAGAGTCGAAGGCGTCTGCTGTTTCTAGACGGTTGATGATTCCGTGGCGGATCACGTACCGAGCGAAGCCATGGAATATGTATCCGTCCGAGTCTTGAAACTTTCGTAAAAACTCTCGGTGCTCCTCGAACGATTTCTCCTTCTGCGCCTTCGTTGGCGTCGTCGACTTGCTCGGCGACTTCTTGGTCGAGGCAACCTTCTTCTCGGGCGTCGTACGCTTTGTTGCCTTCTCAGGCGATGCTTTCTTTGCTGGTGTCGTCGCTTTCACAGTCTTCTTTGGAGAGGCTTTCTTCGCAGGCGTCGTGGCTTTGGAAGGCGATGTCTTCTTCGCGACCCTTCCGGTCTGCACATGGTCTGCAGCAGCCTCCTGCGCCTTCGCAGAGGGCACTGTCCTCCTTGGTGAGCTTCTTGTCGTTCGCTCAGGAGTTACCGCTTTGGACTTTGCGGCTTTGGCTGGTGATGCTTTGGTGGTTTTAGCTGGTGTAGTCTTCCGACCAGGTTTCGCTGGAGTGCCGTCTGCGCGTGATTTCGCCATGGCTGTGTGTATTGAAAATTATTACTGTTTGTTGACTGAGATGCGAAACGCGGAGGTCTAAAGGAGATTGAGACGTGCGAGAAAGTAAACAATGGGAATGCAACGGATGTTTTGCTGCGCAATCAAACATCGGAATGCGGCATGCGCCACCACGCAAACGAGAGCAAACAATCGACAACAACGAATTGCACGTCGGTCTTTTTTGATTGACGATGTCCCCCTCTGCGCAGACGTGCAGAAAATTGCAATCTCAATAGCTGATAGGTTGGTATCGGCGGGCATAGTTTCAAGTCCCGACAGCGATACCATGGAGATGTTCGCAGCAGTCTCGCAGTCCCTCGCGGAGATTGTGACATCTCTGGAAGTAAACATATGGCAAGGTCGCAACTTGGACAAGATCAATTTGCAACATTTTCGGCAGTCATTGGCGTGACTTGTGGTTACGAATTCCGTTTCCGTCAAAAAGGCTAACTATGCTGCCATTGAGATACTCCTAGAGACTGATTCCTATCTCAGAATCCAGTGTGCTAATACCATCAGACTCGGCTTCAGAAATGACTGCTCTTGCCATTGAGATGGCGTGATGGAAATTCTCGTATCTCATCACTGGCCTTTAAGCTGATTTCCTCCGCTATGGAGAAAATTACATCCCTCGTTGCCGATGAGTAGTACCAGTAAAGTTTCGTTTCCATCACAAAATTCAGCGTGGTATGATCATAGAATCCAGATTGAGAAAAGACTATGCTTACCATTGAGATGCTCTTTGAGCTTGACGTGTTTCTCAGCGTCTATTATGGTGATATCATAAAATTACGATTGGGAAAATACTATGCTTGCCATTGAGATACACTTACAAAGCAGTTCAACTCTCAGTTTCCAGTATGCTAATACCAAAAAACCCAGATAAAGACAATACTGTGCTTGCCAACGAGATACGGCGACTTGAGTGGTCAAACCTGGACGTTAATGGGCAAGCAAGAACTTTTGATCTCAGCGTTCAGTATGCTAATATCACAGACTTCAGGTTCATAAACAATAATGCTTGCCATCGAGATACGAGTTGGAAAACGATTAAATCTGTACGTAAATTCAAGGGAAAGTAATTTGTTCTCTTTCTGTGAAGTCTGTCAAGTCAAACTAGTCTAAGCCCAAGGAATCCGAATATTACCATCCTCATCTCTCCTCGCAGGATAAGCGATCGCATTTTGTCGCTCACGGGGGGGATCTCTCGCAATCCTGGCCTCTGGTGGCGGAAGAACGAACCTCAGTCGACCCGGTTGGCGGACTCGTACCTCGAATTGCGCGTTCTCGGCACCACGTTGGCCGTATTTTGGGCAGCCGTTGGGCTTCTCGATCCAGTGGTCGCTCCTCTCTCTCGCTGGCTCGCCGCAAACATAGCAGAACTGCGTGCCGCACCGGCAGCTTATGGCGTTGCATGCCTCCGAGAGCTCGACCTTGATTCCGCATCGCTCGGAGGGACAGACCTGGTAGTCTTTGCCTCTCTTGAGGCCCTCGAATGCCGCATCGTCTATTTCGATCGGGGCGCACCGTTGAGAGTTCTCCGGGGAATCGTACTCAAACCTTCCACCGCAAACGAGGCATGAGAGACGTTGGCAGGTCCGGCAGATGCGTCTGCGGCTTCCGTGGCAGTTTTTGCTGCTTTCCGGTAGCTTCTCGCCCACGAATTGCTGACATCTCTCGCGCGAATTTTCCGCCTTGACGTGGACATTGCCTTCGCCTTCGCCTTCGCTTTGCAGCTTTGTCGGCACAGATAGCCAAGGGCAGTAAACGCGCGCGTCTTTCGGGCAGTTGTACTCTTCCTCTTTCTGCTCGTAGGCTTGAACGAACGCACGCGAGACCACACCCTCATGTAAGAAATTCTTCGGCTCAAGGACCTGAGCTCCCCATTTCACTGGCCAGGAAGCTTCGGAGTTGAGCGCTTGCTGAAATCTGTCGATCAAGCATCCGTGGCAAGCGGCATCGTTGGAGATCACTGTCGTGAGATCCTGTGGGATGTCTTCCCAGCATGCGGAACATCTTACGAAGGGTTGAACCGCGCGGGATGTGGACTTGCAATTCCCCATGGCTGCGAGATGTTTCTTGTGTGCCGCTGAGAGCTGTGTTGCGTCGTTTATTGGTACCGTGTGATGTTAATGTTGCGGGAGCGATAGTGTTTCCGAATTTGCGAAGTGGTTCTGTGGCAGGCAGGCTGAGATCAATGTGATTTTAGCGATGCGACGATAAGTGAATGTCGATTGCGGATGGTAGCAGTAATTGGTAGTGGTGATGAGAAAGGAGTGAGTTCATGTTGTGCAGAACCGTTGGAAGCAGCATATTTGCGATGGCAACCGTGAGTGAAGCAGTCACGAGTGAGAGCAGGAAGGAGCTCGCCACTCAAGCACTCTCCGAGCCATTCAGGTGCATATCAGCGCCAACGGTCCAAAAAGGAGGGTTGTCGACCACTGAGAGTGCTTCAGTCACTCAAGCACTCTCAGAATCGCATACGCACATGTCGAAGTTTACAGTTCGAAACAGGAGATGCGGTCCGTTGAAAGTGCTTCTGGAAGGCATGACACACGATTGTCAGATGTTAATAATTTGGTGGCAAACAAAGGTCAAAATTTCTGATGATTCTCTCTGTATGCTTGTAAATAGCGCCACGAAAAGACTACATGGAAGCGAGAGGTTCGCAAACTCACTCGGTCAGCCTGCCAGGGCCGCGTTCGCATGGTCCTTCTCTTTCGCCACGCGGATGGTCCATCGCGTTCATGTTCCCGATAAAAGTGCAAAGTCGTGAAATCTATGTCTATGCCTCGTTTCCAGCGAGGTCAGCTACCGTTCCCTTTCTCTATCCCTGTCACTGCCGCTTGCCGCTCGCGGCTGGACTTGACAGTCGCTTGGACGCTCAAAATCGACACTCACACCAGTAGAGATTTTCTACTGGCCGTACATGCCCCTGCCGAGCGCCTCGTTGATGCCCCTCACGTTCCAGTAGAAAGGCCTGATCTCCTTGATGGTGCCAGCGTCACGGTCGACCTTGATCCACTGAATAAGCGGGCCCAGAACCTCCTCGCCAGACTTGCGGACACGCATTCTGAGGGTAGATGTGACGACGACCTCGTTGCCGTTGTGGAGGACCTGGCGCTCGGAGACTTCCATGCGGTCGAAGCAGGTAGCCATGGCCTCACTCCACTTGCGGAAACCGTCGTGGCCCTGGTATTCGCCACCGTAGGGCATATCGGGAGATTGGTGGACCAGGACTTCAGGGGAAAGAGTGTCTTCGAGGTCGCCGAAGTCACGCTTCTCGGCGGGCGAGGCCATGTAGCGGCGCTCGGCGGCGTAGAAGCGGGTGAGAATGTCCTCGGCGGTGCGGGCGTTGTGGCTGACAGTCCTGGTCAGAGAAGGCCTGGGAGCCAAGTTGTTGGTGGTGGCCATGATGATGATGAAAGAGGCGAATGAGGTAGTTGAGTTGAGTTGGAGCGAGAAGGCGGGCTTTGCAAGAGGATCAAACCGGTTGATAAGCGAGATGGAGAACGAAGGTGTTGTTGATGGAACAGTTATCGAGATGTTGTTTAGAGGAAACGAAGCTCCTTTTCCCTTTACCCTCGCAAGAGCGTGATGGCCGTCAAATTATCGGTCGGCAGCTTTCGCGCCTGATGCGCGCCGGGCCCACATTGTCCACTTTGACGGTGCAAAAGTGGAAACGCTGGCCTCACCAACGTGCACACCAATGGTACCTAAGCCCGACGTGCCAGCGTCATCGCGCCTCCAATCGGACGCTGCCGAGCAGACGTGTGTTAGCGCAGATGGACGTCACACGAGTGTGAAGGGTAAAAGGGCCGTCCGGTAGGGTTGAGCCCTTCGAACAGGTGAACCGTTTGCTGTGAAGCTTTCTGCTGCGAATTTTGGGTGGGCCGAGACATCTCCAGCGCGGCTGTGAGGCTGAGAGGATTCACAAGTCCTGAGATCAGCGTCTCCTTCAGGATTGCTTCGAATCTGCTTCCAAAACTGCTTCATATCCGCCTCAAGGGGTCTGCCATGGATCTTTGAAACCTCGGACTATCGGAAACAACGATGGGCAAGCAGCAGGTCATGTGGCCCCGCGTTGATCAGAGCAGCGAAATGAGGGCGGTGGATATAAAACACGCGATAGCGTCGCCATAGCTCTTAAATGCCCGCAAAATCCCCACGGTCAGCAACGGCGACAGTGCCTAGTGGTGTGACCCTCGATGCATGCGCGGAGATTGGTGACTTCTATATGCATATGCAGCGCTATTGAACGTATTTATCCTCGGATGAGAAGTCATTATGCCGACGACCTCCGTTTGTCCAAAGCCCGACAGGTATGTAATCTCGTAATATAGGAGATGGATACGTAGTGGCAGGGATTTGATGATGATTCGCCGGTCCGGATAATCCTCGAGGACAATTAATCATACGTGCTGTATGTGAACTCTTCCGTGTGGAGAGAACAAAGCCTTACCGCGATTCTTAGCTACGTATAGCGTCACGCAGCACACAACAAGGATGTACACAATGTTCCTCTTAACGAAAACACTCTTGGGAAAGTGGAAAGCATGACTTCTGATCTTCGATATAGTGAAATGGTTCGGTATCCCGCCTTAATAGCAAGAACCTGAAACCTTTCAAAGAATCAAAACGAGAGCTCATATGACAGCTCACAAAAGAGGAAGCAGCACACTGCACCTCGAGTCCTCGATCAGAGGATCAGGAGAAATGGCAAAAGGATGAGTGCCCTAAGACGGAGTTGAACCGGCGACCTCGTCATTACTAGTGACGCGCTCTACCAACTGAGCTATCAGGGCTGAGTCGAATGGATTTCTCTATTCGATGGAGGCGACAGCAGCAATTGCGCTATTGTAGCTTTTTCCAGCATGATGGCACGAGGAAAAGCAGAGAGCATGGCAAGGGAAATGGGAGAGAGATCGGTGCCCAGAAGGTGTAACTCCAAGGTCCAAACCTAGCAGATAAGGTATCAGATATAGCAGCGCTCTGGCGAGCCTCCATTTTGTTTCTATCCAGATGCCTTTCTTTCCATGTGTATTGTATCTTTCTTTCTTTCGCCATCGTGAATACCGTTCGTTTGTTTGTTGGCACCAGTGCCATTGGAGTCGATGAGCCCCAACATTACGCCTTTAAGAAAGGGTATTATTCTTCCCATACCGACCAAGATCTGACCCATAAGAAAAAAGAAACGAAACACCAAAAACCTTTCACATGACCTGGACGATGATCACCACCTACGCAGAAGCGGCCTCAACGCTCTGCGCCAGACTCTCCCTCAATGCATTGCAGACGTCGTCGAAGCCGCTGACGACGTCTTGACACTCGCTCTTGCACCATTTGTCTTTGATTTTGCCCTCCCAAGGGCTTCTTGACAGTTCTTCGCGTGCGGCTTCGCACCTTTCGCGCTCTCGTCTCAGGTCTGACACCATCGTTTGTGTTGTCCGCAGGTGCCGTGATGCTGCGTTTGTGGTCTGCTTGCCCATTTGTAGAGTGTCTGTCAGGCCTGCGAGAGCCTGGATGGTGGCTTCTGTTTCGCGGCCCAGCTTTTGCAGACCTACCAAGGGAGTGGTATCGGGTCGTGGCAACGAAGCCAGCAGGGCTTCGATCAGTGGTAGCGATTCTTCAACAGAGTCCAAGTCCAGTGGTGTGGAGAAGATGAATGGAGAGTACAAACTTGCGTTCAGCGTTTGCAGTGCTTTCGTTTCTTTGCCCAGGTGTGTCGCCATGCTATTCGTACTTGTGTTCAATCGTTGTGTGCCAGATTCCAGAGCAGATTGATTCCCCAGATCCTGCATCTGCGAGATCGCACGCGGGATGAGAGGGTCTGCTGTTGCGTCTGAGTACTGCGCCATGCGATGTATGGCGCTGATGCCGTCTTCCAGCTCAGGAGACAATCGCTCTTCCAGATCGTCTTCTTCGTTCTCGTCCGGCGGCTTCTCGCTGAATGGCTTACTGAAGTTGCGGACGTGTTTTGGCGAGCTGCGTTTTGAATTGTAGGACACATCTATGCCCGAGTCGCGAGCGCCCTCTGCTGTATCATCTTGCTCTTGTGATCCGTGCTGTTTGTCGGCGCTCTCGAGCGCGTCTTCGGTGTTTCCCTCTTCGTACTCTTCCTCGTCTGACAGGAAGTCCAGCTCGTCCGCCAGATTGCCCATGCCACCACCACCGGCGCCATCCGCTGGCGTTATTGAATGCTGTGAATAGTTGGATGCGATCGAAGAGCGGTGTCGCGAGCGTGGAGTCACGGGGCTTCGGTCGTGGATGCTGGAGAAGCTGGAGTTGCGCCTCCTGAGCTGCTCGCGGTAGGAATTTGAGGGCGATGTGTCTATTGGTGTGATGAAGTCCCGTATGGGCGAGAGAGGCGGAGAGGTCGCCATCTTGTGTGGTGGAATGGGTGGTTGATCAATCGTGGTATTTGCGGTGTGAGCCTGAGCCAGCCACTCGAATGTGGAGGAGGG
>Ga0265797_10005598_pt1 | contig 18250 bp, 15 predicted proteins | sample P2T30metagenome_FD_192433 | JGI IMG/M metagenome (GOLD analysis project Ga0265797, IMG submission 192433) | Plant litter microbial communities from East Loma Ridge, Irvine, California - P2 T30 | ecosystem: Environmental > Terrestrial > Plant litter > Unclassified | place: USA: California... | reverse complement strand
CAAGAACCGTCAGAATCAGCACCAAGGCTTATCCAAATCGACGTCAAAGCCGGCGCCGACATTCGCAGAAATCGGCTCAAGGTCCGGGAGCATGGTGAAGTATTCCGGCGGGATCTCGAAATCGTCAAAGTTGGGCACAGCAAAGGCGACATCTTGCATGTTGACCCAGTCGTTTTCGATAGGGGTTACGCCGTCGGTTCGCTCCTCTGGTCTCTGCCAGGTAGCATTGCTTGAGCTAGCCATATGGTACGAGCCGTCCATGCCGCGGGCGATCAAATTTGCATCGAGTTGCTGGAGTTCTCGGTAAATCAGCGTCAGGGCTGATCCGATCACTGCGACGGGTATTAGTAAAGTGGTTTGTGAGCGCATGTGAGGCAATGGAATGTAATATACCGAGACTTGTCGTTTTTATACGCTCGAGCGCCTCAACACAGTATCGGAGGTTCTCCATGGCTTGACAGGTGAAGTCTTTGGTAGCCTGGACCTGCAACAAAAAGACCGAGGCCGCGATGTAAACGGTGTAGGCTTGCGAAGTGATGACATGTCCATCGCCGAAGGATCTCGTAAAGAAACTGAAGATCATCAATGTGGAATTGGCTGCTTCAAGGCATTGTCGCAAATGATGGCTGTTCTGCGGATCATTGGCATCATCTTGTTTGCCGTATGTCGTTAGCAATGGTCGGTGAAGAAGGATCCGGGTCGTGTGGTATAGGAGACTTTGATGTGTTAGTGAGATTCCACCAAATGATCTTTTGAACGATCTTACTTCAACGTTATTATGTGGCTAGGCGGACACTGTTTTGGAAGAGAGTGTACCGATATCAGCAGATGTGGCGGCAGCTTCTCGTGCCACGTCGCAAGCTTTTGTTCTTCGTCAAGAGCGCATTTCGCAACTTCGGCCAGGGTGCTCTCTTTCACCGGATTGTACATGGTGATCAAGATCGCATTGAGGATCTTCGCCAAAGCGCATGTATTAATGAAGCATGATGTGGTGTGCGCTTGGACGGGTGGATAATGCGCACTGCGTGCTTGATCTAGCCCTTGCGGAACCCATGTGTCGATCTCACCGGTATCGTCCAGTACTTGCAGCGATGGACTGACAGAGGTTTCTTGGAGCACGGGAAGTCGACCCAGATACAAAGATATGAGTTTGTCCCAGAAATAGCATGACCAGAATAGCCTACTTCTGATCTCGATGTCTTCGACCGACAGTTGTACGGTCTTTGCGTATCTTCGACCATCGAAGACGATTCCCAGATCGACAAGCAGCCGGAAAGCCATACCGCTATAAAGCCACGCTTGTGAGACATTACCCTGACCACATTCCTGAGCACTAAGTAGTAGAAGGGCTTGCACAGTCGGGATGCTGGGAGCGCCAGTTTGCAAAGCGTCCATCAGGCTGGCTCGTGCTTGGCGACCGAAATACGCGCCACCCTCGAACGGTTCTAGTAATTGTACCATTCGCACATCAGCCTTTGCCCAGCGCATCGAATGAGCTAGAACTGCGTTGAGCAAGAGGACCGAGCAGTATGGGCCGTTGCTTTGAAGATCCCGAGTAAATGTTGGCCGATAGACGAAATTGAAAACTGGTTGTACCCAACACCAGTGTAGGTCCAATAGAAGTTGGATGGCTTCCGGTAAATTAGACAATTTCTCAAGAGCACGCTCTGTCCACGCGCTGTTGATGAGCTCCTGCTTCCCCAGTTCAGGATCCAAGATACTTCTAGAGGTAGACTCAAGTTGTTCGGCTTGACCTGCGACTCCCAAAGTCATGAAGCTTGTCCGACCGTGGAATGAGATGTGGCCACAGTTCTGTCTGGTAAGGCTTGGCAAATTTGCTGTTGCCTCACCGAGTAGATCTGCAGAGGACTGTACAGGAGGCCGAGAAGTAGGAGTTTCGCTTGGTGGATGGCGTACAATGGCGTCGTCGCGACTCTGCCGTTCGTTCGCTTGCGCCAGTGCAGCTTCGAGATGTGCTATGCGATTCTCAAGCTTCTGAGTATGCGATATTGAGGGTGCTCTGGGTCGACGTCGTCAGGTCGTAAACGATTGGAAGACAACAATTTTGCTTACAACTTGTATACGCAGTTCTGGTCGCCTCTTGCAACACAACGCGCACATACTGGATGAGCTCCGTCACATTTCACCTTCCTGCGGCGACAAGATTCACACGAAAAGGCGCTCTTCTTACGGATGCCATCCTGGAGAGGGTTGCTTTCAGGCGGCGGCGGCATGGCGGATGAATAGATTTATTACCATGATGATGCTAGCAAATGCGAGTGGGATCATCCAAGGCACGCGTTGGGGAGTAGAGAGAGGATATTATATACAAATATTGATGTTGTTGTAGAGTATTGGAAATGACTGGGGAATAGAAGATGGAAGTGGAGAAGGATTCGGAGTTCGGCAGCGGACGAGGCCGCAAGGCACCTCCGATGACCGAGACTCTGTGCTGCTCTAGACCTAGACCGGATCACATGCGACTGTTGCTACACCACCTACAAACGCCATCTTTGAGCCTTTCATCCGGATCGCGAACCACGAGCCTGCTGGCGACCTCACAATCATGGCTGCTCCCTCTATCGCCCGAAGCAACTGCTTCCGCGCCGCCTCCCAGCTCTCTCGCGCTTTCACCGCGCCGACTCCCTCCAAGGCCTTCTTCACCACCTCATCGGCGCCATTGAAACAGCTTCGCAGCGCCTACGCACCTGCAGCAGCTCTCCCTTCGATCGCTTCAAAGACTCCGAGCGGCAGGATCGCTGCTCAATGCAATGCTCACTTCACCAGAGCTATCTCGACCAGCCATGCGCCGGCTCCCGAAATCTTGACCTGGAACCGCTTCTTTGACCTTAGGCGCAAGCGCCGCTTTATCAACCTCGGTGCTTCGATTGTCACCGCGATCACCACTGTCGGCTTTGCTGCGCCGATCATTGCGAACCAGGACATCGACACGTGGGGAGCACAGATCTCTGGCATGGACCCGTTCATCGTGTTGGGTGTAACCACTTTCACGGTAGCAATCGCAGGATGGATGTGCGGACCTACCTTTGGTACTGCTGCTTTCAAGCTTTGGGCTGGCAGGAGAGGCTGGAATACTGCTATCGCACAGGTGCGTGGGAACTGAGTGTTGTGGTAAAATGGCAAGCGCTGACATTTCATTGCAGAAAGAGAAGAGCTTTTACGCACGCATCAAGCGATACCGCGCCGATCCCTCTTCGAGCAGCCCGCAGAACCCGATTCCTGACTACTACGGCGAGAAAGTCGCCAGTGTCAAGGACTACAGGCGCTGGTTGAAGGACCAGCGTGCCTTTAACCGCAAGAAGAACAGGGCTTTCGTCATTTAAAGGGTGAAAAATTGTTTTGGCTGAAGAGAGTGCGGCAATCAGGCAACGGCCACCGACCGCGAAAAGGACTTATGTGCATTACTGACAACTTGGCGGAGCATGGCGAAAGGGCGTTTTTGTTTAGCTTGGTTTTCGAGGAGGGTTCTCGAAGGACCAGCATGGAGCTTGTTGAACGAAAGAATCTGTTGATATGTACAATTATCGGAAAGGTATACACCACTTTTCTCTCTTCATCCCGCTTTCAAGACTCGAAGTGCGTTATCACTGTACCTCAAAACTTGGCGCCTAGCTCTTTCTCTCGCTTGATCTGTGCATCATCCACGACAATGATTGCTTTACCCTGAATCTTGCCTCCATGGACCATACTGACCAAATCCTCGATCTTATCAAGACCGTAGAACGGGTTGGTTTTCACCGTTACGCCGTGCTCCGCAATGCACTTCAGCATACTCTTGGACTCCTCTGGCGAACAAATTAGCGACCCCCTGACTCTGATATCCCGGAAGATCAATTCGGGGAACGGTATTTCGACAGTGTCCGGCTGAGCGATCTGAACCATCAAGCCATGCATCTTGGTCACCGCACAAGCTAGACCAGCAGCACTCGAAGCATCACTCAGATTGACCGTTGCATCCGCACCCATGCCGCCTGTCACTGCTTGCACAGCCTTGACTGCTTCTCTCTTGCCCTTTCTGGCATCCACCACCACATCAGCGCCATGCTCTTTAGTCAAGGCCAAGCCTTCATCTCTCGCATCAATACCAATAATCTTCAACCCCAACGCCTTTGCAAACTGGACTCCCAAATGCCCAAGACCACCTCCACTACCGACAAAACAAATCCACTCGCCAGCCTTCAACTCCGTCTCCAATACCGACCGCCACACCGTCCGACCCGCACAAGCCAGCGGCGCCGCACTCATAAAACTGACCTCTTTCGGCAACTTGGTCGAACTTCTCGAGTCAACTTTGACAAACTCCGCAAAACACCCTTGGGTCGTAACGCCCACGTGTCCCTCAATGTTCCCACAATATTGCACCTGCTTTTCCGGGCCCAAGCAATCCTTGCAGCTGCCGCATGGGTGCAACGGCAAGCCGCACATCACCCTGTCGCCGGCGCTGAAGTCCCGCACAGAATCGCCGACTTTGACCACGGTTCCGGCGCCTTCGTGCGAGGCTGTCTGGGGCAGTTTGCTGCCGAAGACGCCGTCGAGCACCATGCTGTCTGTGTGGCAGTTTGAGGCGACGGCGACTTTGATGAGCAGGTCGTGCGGGCCTAAGTCTGAAGGGACGGGGATCGTGTTGATTTGGTAGGGTTTGTGGAATTCTGTGACTTGTATTGCGCGCATTGTGCGCGGGATTGATGCGGTGGCCATTGTGGGTTTTTCGTTCGCTGTTGCGATGTTTATGTTGCTATAGGCAGCGTGTTATTGCTTTGAGATGTGACGGACGAGGGAACCTGTGTCTTGAGCGGACTGACGAATTGACGGGCCATGCACTCGAGGATTGCCAATACTTTCCACCGACTACTGATGCAATGCCGACGGCTATCTATGATGTCGTTTGTTTTTTCGGGAATAAACATCATTGACTTCAAGGGCAGGCGGGGTTTGATCCGGTTACCACGAAGGCGTCCGTTTGAGGAATCGTCATGGTTTTGTCGATCTGGAAGTCCAACTTCTCACCTCTATATCCCCATTTGCATTGGAACTCCGATCAGGCAATAAGGATTACTACTGCTGTCGACTTGCGAATATGCCGTTTGGTGCTTCAGCGAGAGGTTGGAAACACTCAGAATGCGTACAGTAGTCAGCGGCGGAAACGCGATTCATGTGCCGTCGACTCTCGGGAGTTTTGACTTGAGAGGCTTTTTCTACTGCACTTCCTTCTCGGTCTTTGCAAGTTGCATAATCTGGTGCATCAATATTATCATTGTTGAAGTGATAGCAGTGTGCAGTGCTCAAGTGCTCTGGACATGGCTGTTATTTGGGTAAACCGGAGAGAATTCCGTGAGCTAATCTCTAACGTTTTCCAAACCCCCTTGCCCTCAACACACGACGTCCGGCTTGTCGCATGCAACTCACGCACATGCAATGACTTGCCAGTGGAACTCCTCCAGACCTGCCATCTATTGACTTTGCCCGATGGCTCTGCGTTCTTACCACTTCGCAAGATGGACAGCGACGGGCCAGACACGCGAAGCGGAAATGACACCACTTGGCTCGCCTGCAAGTCGCATTTCTCCTTACAGTCGTCAGGGATGCAGGCACCTTCCGCTGGATTATACCGGTATGTACGTGACAGGCTACAAATGGACTGAGTCAGTTCTCTCATTGTGTTGCCTGGTTGGCTGGAGAGTATGCAGCGTTGACTCGACGCTGCGGATACGACACTTGTACTACAAGCTCGAATCCTTCGTGCTGTGCGTGGACCAAGGCTACAAGTCACACTAAATGTTGTTAAATCCTTCAAGCTCAACTGGAAAACCATCGACGATGCTTGTACTTGTTTTAGCCTGATCAAGTGTTTGCACTTTGGATTTTAGCAGAAGGCTTCAAGAGCAACTCGAAGTGGTTTAATTTACTCAACCAAGGGTTATACCGTTCGACTTGTACTGGGACCCATCCAAACAATCCGTCACGAGTGTCTTGTGGCACAGCAGCCTCAAACAACAACGGTCGCCATCCTGGAGTAATCACAGAATGATGTACCGGGGCGGCTGAGCAGCTACTTCAATAGCGCTCGTCGGTTCAAACTCAAAAAATGGATACCTTGCCTAACTCGTCACTCTTGCAGTGTAAGGATCTAGTCCCAATCACAAGCGTCCATTTTTACTCGGATTGACCCAACTTGCGCTATTACAGACCAGGGAAAGAGAAAATATGGCAAGACCCCGACCCCGTACTTATCAGGAACGACGAGGAACACCGAGCAGCAACACTGACTTGCAAAACATCTGCCATTCGATATGAAACCTGGCCATCTCCTTCACCAGGCTAAACCATCTCTTTCCGGCATTCGTCAGCTCGGACCTGCCGCCTGCATCTTCACAGCGGTCTACCTCGTTGCTCTCGTATACGTGCGTAGTATCACAACGCGCGATCCAGGCTCTTGGTTTTTCAACCCGCGCACTGCCTACAACCCTAGCTACAGCAGCGTACGAAGCCACCAAGCCGAATCTTTCATCGTCTCGGCCGATACTGCAGCCCCTTTCCATCGCTCGAAAGGTCTTGAAGAAACCCCTAAATTATGCGTCGGAATCCCATCAATAGCCAGAAATGGTGTCCGTTACCTGCGCACAACGGTAGGTTCTCTCCTGGAGGGCCTGTCGCCACAAGAAAGAGACGGCATACATCTGATCGTGTTCATCCCACACTCGGACCCTGGAGTACACCCTGCCTATCACGAGCCATGGCTAGCCAATTTGGCAGACGAGGTTCTTGAGTATAATGTCAGCAAGGAGCAATTCAACCATATAGTGGAGATGGAACACGAGAAAGGGCTCTTCCGTGAAAAAGGCCTTTACGACTACACCTACCTCTTGAAAGCTTGCGATGCTACAGGTGCTCCGCATATTGCCATATTCGAAGACGACGTAGTTGCCATGGATGGCTGGTATCACCGAACCCGTGCTGGCATCGATCAGGCCGATAGAGAATGCGTACGCAACGGCCGCGAACCCTCGGACTTCCTCTATCTGCGCCTCTTCTACACCGAGGAGTTCCTGGGGTGGAATGGCGAGGACTGGCAAACTCACTTGTTCTGGTCTCTTGCCGCTGTCACTGCATCAGGACTGGCTGTATTCTTAATGCGCTTGTGCAGTCCTAGCATGAAACGCTTGTTGACACCACAAGCGGCGCTGGCCATCTGTTTCCTGGCGGTGCCTCTTTTGATCGTCCTCGTTTTCGCCGCCGGTAAAACCAGCGTGCTGCCTCTTCCGACCGGCGTCAACATCATGAACAAGTACGGCTGCTGCTCGCAAGGCTTTGTTTTTCCTCGACAAAAAGCGAGAGATCTGATTGCGTGGCATGAGGAGGCGCGCGTCGGCTTCGTTGACATGCTCACCGAAGAGTACGCAGATCGACACGGCGAGCTTCGGTTGGCTATGACTCCTAGTGTGATTCAGCACGTTGGTCGGAAGAGCTCTAAGGGCGACGGATCTGGCACGAGTGACAAGAATGAACTCTCAGCTACAGAAAAATTGTGGAACTTTGACTTCGAACTTTTTGACAAGGATGCTTTACGGGCGGAGCATGAGGCGGCGGAGATATGATAACTCGGATCGGCTGACCATTTTGTCGTTTTGTGATGAAGAAATCGTGTTCGCCGTCTATACGACTGCGTAGACCCTGTGGGAATTCACAGCGTGAAACTCTAAGAATACCCTAATTTGCCGTTTTGCGGAGAAGTTGTCTAAGATCATTTTCCTTTCTACAATAGGATCGCACCATTCTATGGCAGGACAATCGTATGGACCGGAATAGTCAAGGAGAAAGTGGAATTTATCCATGGTGACACAAGTCCTGCATTGTTCGCCGCCAAGAGTGAGGCTCTTCCCAAGCGAGAGTGGAGATTACCTACCTCTTACTCCTCACAGGTACCCAAGTACCTTCAAACCACCACACCTGTCAACAATGAGGCTTCCTCCAAGGGTTTCTCGCCACATAACTCGGAGAATAGAGAATGTTTCGCGCAATCCGCAAAACACGACCCAGTGTTTCAAGTGCGTTTGCAATACGAAAGATGGCAGCGGTGGCGGCAACATCGCCGTCCTCATTGACGCCGACAACGCCCAGTCCCGAAACCTGACACCTCTGCTAACTGAAGTGTCCAAGTACGGGACAGCAAATGTGCGGCGGATATATGGCGACTTCACTCTTCCACACATGAGGAGTTGGCAAGAGTGCATCTTGCAAAACTCGATCGTGCCCATCCAGCAATTCGCCCATATTGCAGGCAAGAACGCCACCGACGGCGCGATGATGGTTGACGCCATGGACCTGCTCTACACTGGCCGATTCTCCGGTTTTGCCCTGGTGACTTCGGACTCTGACTTTGCTCGCTTGGCCTCCAGGATACGCGAGCAAGGCGTCACGGTCCTCGGTTTTGGAAACACAAAAAACACTCATCGGGCTTTCATTGCTGCTTGCAACAAGTTCATCTATCTGGACTCTCTGGCAGTGTCATCAGATGAAGAGAGGATACAATCGGCGCCTGTAGCCTCGACACCATCCCCGTGGAGGCAAGTGTCAAGCACCAGCAGTCTCAACTCAGCCATCACCACCTCCACAGGGCATTATACCGACCCCCCAACTCAAATCGAACACCGCAACGAAGGATACGCTCTGTCCCCAAGACCGTTAATGAGACCCCTCGATCGCGCCGTCCTCGACGGCATGCGCGCCGTGATCACAGATATCGCTCTCAAGAAGAATCACATACAGCTAAGTTTGATGGGCATTCGTCTTGTAGAATTATCGCCAGGATTCCATTATAGCAACTATGGGTACTCGCAACTAAGCACCTTTGTCATGGCGTCAGGCCTCGTCTGCCTGTACAAGGAGGGAAATCTGATGTGCGTCAGATTGAAAGATATGCGGCAGGTCACCACATCCGGCAGTAACAGTCCCACGTCTATGACCACCACCCTCACCTCCGCAAAGCCTCTCATCCATCTCCAACCTCCGTCCGGGACCCAAAACGAAAACGAAAACCAAGCCCCAACCCCAACATCCACTGTTCAGAACAGTGAAGCCTCAACACCGCTTGATGCTAAGCCTCTCGACCACGCCGCTGTTGAAGGTATACGCAAGGCAATCAACAACCTTCCGGGCGGCGAAGACTCCTTTGTCGACTTGAACAAAGTGCATGGGTACCTGATGAAGCACTCACCAGACTTGCACTTTGCGAATTATGGCTACTCGCGGCTACCCAACTTCGTCTTGGCTTCGGGCATCGTCGAGCTGGAGTATTTCGATGAAGCGAGCTGGGTCAGGTTGAAGGATAGGCACAGTCCACTCACAGCCACAGGGCTTCCCACCCCGGAGTTGATTACATCAAGAGGAGAGGAGAACACCATCCCGACGACAAGGGTCCGGAGGACCATTGACCAAGCCGCCATCGAAGGCATACGCACCGCGATCATCAACAACCTGCTGCCCAACGGAGACCCCTTTGTAAAACTAGGCCATGTAGGCATATCCCTCGTCGAGTTATCTCCAAACTTCCACTACGAGAACTATGGTTACTCGAAGCTGGGCGAGTTTGTACTGGCGTCAGGGATCGTTGAGCTGAAGACGACGAAGGGATCAGTGGTCTGGATCAAATTGAAGGGTGAGTTTCAGACGCCTAGAACCTTAGAATTCGATCCCGCTATCCGCGAAGGCATTCGCGACGCGATCATTTCTCACCCCAAGTGGAAGCCATGCCTCCCGATCAACCTTAGCTGGGTGGTAAATTACCTACGCGAACTCTTCCCGGGCATGACACCTCGCAAGTATGGTTATATTTATTCTCCGATGACCGACCTAGTTCGGGCGTCGGGGATTGTCAAGCTGAAAACTGTTGGAACTCAGGTTTACGTTGTATTGAAAGACGAGCATTGCCCTGAGACGTCGGTGGGATTCGAGGTCGATCACGGGAATCGGCAAAAGACGCCGCTGTCGTCGGTCAATCTGGAAGACGTGCACGAGCATAAGGACCCGACGTCTTTGGCGCCGGTGTGTCTGGAAGAAGATGAGCATGACCGTAGGCATGAAGGAATGCCTCCCAAATCGAAACAAGAAGAGTCAGCACCTGAGGCGTCACCAAAATCAGCATTACCAACCATTCTCCTCCCACCACCTCCGTCCGAAAAACAGAACGAAAACCAAGCCCCAGCCCCAAAATCCTCCACCAAATTCCCATCGATGCTCGGCCTGCGACGTTCGATCCCCATCGACAACGCAACCCTCGAACGAATCCGCAAAACGATCACCGACCTCGCTCAGGAAAGAGAAGAGACGGACTCTTTCGCCCCCCTGAACCTCGTAGTAGAGCGCCTAACGGCTTCTTCGCCAGGATACACCAACTACTCGGCGATGAAAACCTTGATCCAAATGTCCGGGCTCGTCGAGTCGAAGACAGTGAGATCGGAGAAGTTTGTTAGGCTGAAAGATCCTACTACTACTACCACCACCACCGCCACCAAGGAACTCCCTCCAGCGCCTCCCACCACCAAAAAACCATTCGACAGCGCCACCCTCGAAGCCATCCGTAAAGCGATCCTCAAAAGCTCTCAGGACAACGACGCCCGTGAATCCTTCGTCCCTCTGTCCGACGTGGGCAAGAACCTAGAAAAGGACTCGCCGGAAATCACGCTCACCGACTACGGCTACTACCAGCTGTACGATTGGGTGCTGGCGTCGAAACTCGTTGAAATGAGGGTACGGGACTGGGTGCCTTTTGTTCGATTGAAGGAGTCAGCCGTGCTAAAGTATCGGACGGAGAAAAATGGTGTGCGATACTATTGGTCGGGGGGTAATGGCAAGCGTGGATGTGAGATGCGATTGGCGCTGAAGGAAGAGCATGGAAATGAGCAAGAGACCTCGTCGTCGGCATCATCAGCAGTGGCGCCTTCCGAGAAAGACCATGCTATGCAAAAGCTTGAGTCTTGGGCGCCGTTCTTACCGAAGTACAGGCCCGAGTACGACGAGCAAGAAATCCTATCAGCAGCAGCGAAGAGCGGACTCGCGCGTGAACATGAAAATGAATTCGGACACGAGCCCCCGCTGCCATCGAAAGACGAACAAGTGTCTGAGTCTGCGTCTGCGTCTGTTTCTGAATACAAACAAAAGCCCAAACAGACACCACTGTCGTTCCTCGCTGGAATCTTTGGAAAAGGAGGATGATAGGTGGAACGTGGATTCAGAAGAAAAGAAAAGAACGTGGCCTTGAGGTTGCAAACAGAGTCCATCGAGGATTCTCTCTCGGCATTGAAAGATGGATAACAGAACCGTGCGGGCAGGCAGGCAGGCAGGCAGGCATTATCGCCGATTCTATCGTTCTCAGCGCGATAATACGCCTCTACATACGATCAGAAGGGACTCGAGGGGGCGGTCCTGGGGTAACAGTACCATTTCAGCGGGTTCGAGAGTACATAGATGGATTTCCGATGAAAATCTACACGTACAACTCATCACTGTCGTCTTCCCTATCACCATTTTCATCATCATCATCCTCGTCATCATCGTCAAAATCGCCCTCGGTATCAAACGCCATCAATTTCTCCCCCTTACTAACAGTCCCCGCCTCGACGACAAACCCAGGCGCAACCTCGCACTCGGTCAACTTGGTGCGATCGTCCTCGCCATCAGCATCAGCAGCAGCAGCGCCCTTCTTCTTCTTAGGCTTAGGGGCGCCCGCCGCCTTCTCCTTGTCGCCGCCGCCCTCAGCGAACAGGCTCTCAGCAGGGGCCTCGGCAGGTTTCATGCCCTCGATCCTGGCGCGGCGGCCGACGATGCAGCCCGTGAGCTGGACGCCGTCGCCTACCACGACGTTGTCCATGAGCAAGCAGCGGGTCAGGCGGGCGTTGGCGCCGATTTCGCAGTTGGGGCCGATGATGCTTTCCTTGACGTTGCAGCGCATGCCGATCTTGACGTTTTCGGCCACCAGGCTGTCTTCGGTGCTGATGCGGGCTTGCATGCCGATGTTGGCCGTAGGATGGACTTTGTGCTCGTGGGCGAGGAGGTGGGCGGGTTGGGATTGCTTGGCGAGGTAGAGGGAGGCGTTGAGGAGGGCAGCGGAGGTGTCGATGCGGCGGATTAGGGGGTGGGTGGCGCTTGGGGCTGTGACTGTCGAGGGGAGGGAGGGTTGGACGTAGGCGAGGAAGGGTGGGGAGTTTGTGTGTTCTGATGGGGGTGTTGAGATGGTCGTGTTCACCCTGCTGGCGAACACGGTGGCGTTGTCGCTTAGTGATACCGCTGGCTTCGAGGACTTTGTCGAGGACATGTTGGAAATGTCGATCTCCTCGCCGGTGGCAAGGTCGTCTTCAGTCGAGCTCTCAGACCCTTTGTCGCCCAAGATCTCGTCCAGGCCCAACTTCGAGCCGAGTCCATCTTGCCATGCTGCCTTTGCCCACCAGCCCAGCACGTCCTCCGAGATCGAATCGAACTTTTCATTCTTCGCGGCGAATTCCTTGACCCAGCGTGGGAAAATGTAAACGTGCGCGTCTCTGTGCTTTGTCTTCATCTTGACTCTGCCATGCTTTGCGACCAGACTTTGTCGAATCTTCAAACTCTTGCTGCTGTCCTCCTCAATCAAATCCCGCAAAGTATCTGTGGGCATGCTCGTCACCAACTCCTCCACATCGGGTCTGAGCGAACCGCTGGGAGCAGGTACAGGAGACTGCGGCAGGGCTACGGTCGCGATGAAATCCGTCTCGTCTTTCTTGTGGCTGATTCCCTCCAATCCTTGTGTAGGGTAGAAGACACCCATTCCGCTCTTGTGTTGGCCCGTCTTCGCAGACACAGACAGTGGGTTGAGTGTGAGCCATTGTTGAACGATCTTGCTGCCCTCCACTTCCGAGACCAAATCGCAGGGCAAGATGACAAAGTCGCCAGTAATTGCTTTTTGTACCTCTGGCAGGCGCAAAATCTCTCCAGTACCAGTCGTCTGCGTCAATTCAGTCGGTGCAAGTACTTCGGGCTTCGGGCTTAGGCTCGTGAGGAATGGATTTGTCTTGAGTGCGGATTCGAGTGGAGTGGCGGATTCGGGAGGTGTGATTAAGGTGATGTCTGCTCTAAGTTAGCCTCGAGTTGGAAGTAGTCGTGGATGTAATGCGCCAGGACGAGGCATACCTGTGACACCCATGCGATAACACCAGTCCAGAGGGTACCAGACCATGGGACGGTTCGCGATTGGAATGAGCGCTTTGGGCAAGTCCTTGGGCGAAGATGTGAAGGTGTTGAGTGAGACTCCAGGACCGCAAAAGATAAAGGCTTGGAGGCCTGGCGAGGGCATCGTTGCGTGAGGCATTGCGGTATTGTATGTGTAGATGTATGCGCGTCGCACGCGATGTAGGTGAGGATGCGGTTGCTTATGCACGCGGCTGTGCGACTGGTCTTGTTGCGAAGGCGTGTTATGTCGACTACGTCGCGTCCCTCGAGATGTATGTAGTTCCTTGTGTCAAAAATGGGTGTTGGACCTTCGGTGTTTCTTTTGATCGACCGAGAAATGAATCCTTGAATGACTCTTTGGACAATTTTACCCCGCGCTTTTGTCGAAATGATGGAGGCGACATAAATACAGCACAACACAACTCTACCTTACGTTATTACAAGTACATGGCACTGATACACACATAGTACATGCATAAACCTACGATTGAGTCTCACTTGGGAGCACGTCTATCACGTCGTTATCATGCTGTCAACACGAAAAATCACCTCCCCCTCACAGCCATCCCAACAGCCCCAGTATCAAACAACTCCACCAAGCCAGCACCAACACACTCCGCAAGCACACAATCAAACCGCATACCGTAAAACTCCCTCCATCTCTTCGTCTTCCCTGGCAAAACGCCAGCCCACTCACCCCGTTCCCTCTTCAAACGGTTGACAGGATCATTGGGCGTATTGCCCTCCCACTTCTCCTTCAAAATCTCCATAGTAGCTTCCCGATGCCGGGGCGATATTGATTTGAGGATCTGCAGGAAGTGCTGCCGCGCGGCGACGAGTAGTTTGAGGTATATGCCTGTGCCTGGCAGGGCGAAAGTCATTTCTCGTTGTTTGGATACTGCAGAAGGCCGTATTCCCCGAGTGGCCAGCGTGCTACCACTCCCTCCAGAATCATGCACTGCGCCTGCGCCGCCTACAGCTGCCAGGGTGCCCGTCGCAGCTCGCGAGCCGGCCGATGAGACGGAGGCGAGGGAATTGGATGAGCCAGGTGGCATAAAGAGGTCTCCCAGCATGGAAGAGAGGGCGTTGGGAGAGGTGAGGAAACCGGCGTTGACCAGATCACGCTCTTCGGAATCGGACAGCGAGATGGTGGGAGCGGTAGGGGAAGTTCGATGTGTCGATAGCAGGGAGATGTATTTGTCTTTGACCTCCGCATCCAGAGCCTCGTCGTCTCGTACTCGCTGCACCCAGTCTTCTACCAAAACAATCCCATCGCCCACTGCGGCGCCTCCTCTGCCTCGCCCCGGTACTGTAATTTTTCGTACCTGGCCCTCGGCGATTAGCCGCGCCAACTCTCTCTCAGTGTCCGTACTACTCCTGCTGACAGCGTGCAAATGCGCCAGAGTTACGATCGGTGGTATTGCTTTTCTAAACCGCAGGACTTCCGACGTCCGCTCACTGCCCATGCCGGCTCCTCGATCTGGTACATCGTCGAAAGCTCGAGATTGGATATACCGCACGAGGCTGATGACATCTTGTCGCACGCTCTTGACTGCTAGACTCGCCACTAGGCCTGTGTCTTCGAGTCTTTCTTCTTTGTCTGCAGCGCTTGTCTTGCGCGCGTTGTTCGGTTTGCTGCGCTGTAGATTCGCGAAGGGAGAGGATGCTTTGCGCCGGAGTAGAGGATTTGTCGTTGCTTTGGGCATTTTGTTTGGGGTGACACGAGAGTTGGAGATACGTGGAGATTACATATCAAGGTGACTCGATGGTGATTCCTTGGGACGGAAAGGAGGCAGTCATGCTCGGGAGGATGAGGTAATACGTGTGTTGGCAGGCAAGACCCTTTTTGTCACATGCCTCTGCACAATCGGTAGCAACAGCACATGTAGTGAAAATGGGATTCCACCTGCCTTCATGAGTAGATGGTGTCCAGGCATCGAGACTTCCAGCCCCCTTCCATCCTCCCTTGTTCTCAAGGCACCCGACAGGTTGGAAGACGGCAGTTACCGAATCCCAGAAGAAGATCAGTCGTCCCAACCGTCTGGGCGTTTTCGGCATGTGAAACTCGCGATGCAACTACGTCATGCATGTGTGCAAGCTCAAGTTGGTGAAAGGCAGGCCGTTGGAAAGCTTGAACGCGCAAGTCCCCCCCAACTCTCACCCAGCACAGAAGAGCTGCTGAGCTTCTCGTAGCTCCCGACGTGCATGGCCAGACACGGCTGAGACATTCATCTTTCCCTCTTGCAGCTCAAACCAGTGAGCACCTAGTCTATAGCAGAAAGGTATGTCCAGCTCCTCCTCCTCCACGCCCATCATATCAACCATCACGACACCGTCATCATCACCACTACCAAGACAATGCAATGACCGACTGGCTGACTCTTCCCAGTCCGCCAACCACTCCTCCTTACCAGTCCTTCCCTGTCACTCCGCGTCGCAAGGTCATTTCCATCATCCCGTCTGGCTACGTGAGCTCTGCAATGGCCCTGAACAATGAACCTGCCGATCCGGCAGTCCGTGAGAGCCAACACCTGGCGCCCAAGAGCTACGCAGACGCTGCCGAAGAAGCCCTGGCGCACGACGACCGCGACGATATCTTCGATGAGGCTGCTGTCAAGGAAACACCGCCACGCAATGCCTTCCAAAGAAATCACAGCGAGCCTAGGCCGCTCGGTGAGATGATTGACGAGGATGAGAGATCGTTGCCACCTAATAGCCCAACTCTCCGTCACGTCAGTGGCCGACTGGAGAAGACTAGGAGCAACGGCCATGATTACGAGAATGCAGTGAATGACAAGAAGTTGGCAGCACCGCAATTCAGCGAGCAGAACGGACACACCAATGGCGACGCGACGAAAGCGACCGAGTCTACCAATGGAAATGGACCAAGCTATGCCAATGCCGTGAAAGAGGCCGAACCGACGGCACCTCATGTCGACGAACAAAATGGACCCAGACCAGAGGACGCGACAAAGGAGATGGACTCGACCGCTGAGCCTGATGCAGCTTCACAAAATGGTCACAGCTATGCCGAAGTCGTGAAGGAGGCTGAGCCTACGGCGCCTCACGTCGATGAGCAGAATGGTCCTAGACCCGAGGACTCGACCCAAGGAGATCAGACCACCACTTCTTCCGACGCAGCCTCTCACAATCACACGCAGAATGGGCTCGGCAATACTGGTGCGACGAAAGAAACGCAGCCAACCGCCACAGACGCACAAAATGACCACAGCTACGCGGATGCGGTCAAGGATGCAGAGCCTACTTCGCCCCATGTCGACGAACAAAACTGGCCTCTTCGTAATGGCAATTCAGTCACGCAAGACGCCCCTACTAGTTATAGTGGCGTTGGAAGCGACGACACGCCACGTTCGCCTACTTCCAAGAAAGCACACAAGCGCGTGTCTTCGCGATCGCTGCAGAATGCAGCCAAGAAGCAGGCCCAGCACGCTCGTGAGCAGCCTAGCGACGAGGTGACGGAATACCAAAAGCAATGGCAAGATGGCGCACAGTCAGATCCCACCACGACCAACGCCGGCATTGGAATTGTGTTTGAAGAGCAACACAGAAGCAAATCGGGACTAAACCTAACGACCTTCGAGTCCGATGCCAACCTCAACGATATCAGTCTGACATCCCGTGCCGACAAGGAGATCACCACTGAACCGGACGCGGTCCCACGGCATCAAAGGAAAAGTAGCGAGCTCACCTCTGGGCGTCGTGCTGGCGCAGGCTGGGCCAAGTCTGCCATTCGATGGGCACCGGCAAACGTGCCCTTACAACGTCGGCTCCAAACACTCATGGTACTCGTTCACACTCTCTCCATCGCTGGAGGTCTGGCAATGTTCTTCCTCCTGTGCACCATCCCGCTCCTCTGGCCAATCCTCTTACCCTACCTGATCTACGTCCTCCTGTCGAATGCGCCTACATCTGGCGAGCTCAGCCACCGTTCAGAACTTGCGCGCAACAGTCGCATCTGGTCTCTCTTTGCCTCCTACTACCCAGCCCGCCTCCACCGCACTGTGCCTCTCGAGCCAACGCGCAAGTACATCTTCGGCTACCACCCCCATGGCATTATCTCCCACGGCGCCTTCGCTGCCTTCGCTACCGAAGCGCTAGGCTTCAAGCAACTCTTCCCCGGCATCACCAACACCCTACTCACACTCGACGCCAATTTCCGCGTGCCCCTCTACCGCGACTACGCCCTCCGCATGGGCCTCGCCTCGGTGTCGCGCGAAAGCTGCGAAAACATCCTCTCCAAAGGCGGCCGCAACGGCGAAGGCATGGGCCGTGCCATCACCATCGTCATCGGCGGCGCGCGCGAATCCCTCGACGCCAAACCGGGCTCGCTTAAACTCGTCCTCAAGAAGCGCAAGGGGTTCGTCAAGCTCGCGATCCGCCAGGGCGCCGATCTCGTCCCCGTGCTCGCTTTCGGCGAAAACGACCTCTACGAGCAGTTCGATTCGACCAAGCACCCATACGTGCACAAAGCGCAGCTGATGGTCAAGAAAATGCTCGGGTTCACCGTGCCGCTGTTCCACGCTCGTGGTGAGTTCGAAACCCCTTTTGAACGATCTAAATCCTACGAACGAACAAAATTGCTAACGTTCACTCTCCTCCCCTTTCTTAGGCGTCTTCAACTACGACGTAGGCCTCATGCCCTACCGCCGCCCCATCAACGTCGTCGTCGGCAACCCAATCCCCATCCTGCAGAACAAGAACCCGGACGCCGCCTACGTCGACCGCATCCACGCGCAATACACCGACGAGCTGCTGCGCATCTGGGACGAGTGGAAGGATACGTTTGCGAGGACGCGGTTGAGTGAGTTGGAGATTGTTGAGTAGGACTGGACTGGGTAGTAGTAGGCGGGAATGGGAATGTAAGTTTTTGACTATTAATGAGATTTTCTTTTTTTCCCCCACCTTTTGACGGATATCTGAAAAAGAATGTATATGAATGAGGATGGACGGATGGGCAGGTTGACGGGTATCTGGAAAAAAGAATGTATATGAATGAGGATGGATGGATGTA
>Ga0265797_10005596_pt1 | contig 18252 bp, 18 predicted proteins | sample P2T30metagenome_FD_192433 | JGI IMG/M metagenome (GOLD analysis project Ga0265797, IMG submission 192433) | Plant litter microbial communities from East Loma Ridge, Irvine, California - P2 T30 | ecosystem: Environmental > Terrestrial > Plant litter > Unclassified | place: USA: California... | reverse complement strand
CCACTATCTACTGCATCGTCGCTGCGGTCGTCTACGCCCTTTCCGGTGAATCCGTCGCTTCGCCAGCGCTCGGATCTCTCCAACCCTTGATGGCAAAGGTCGCTTACGGAATCATCTTTGTTGGACTTCTTGGCACTGGTTTGGTGTTCGGCATGACCGCCGCACGCTACCTGCACGTCTTCTTCCTGCGCGAGATCGGCACTCGCCAGGCCAAGAAAGATGGAAGCTTCAACGCTGAAGTCTCATCTGGCGCTTCCGGGTCGTCGCGTGGCCGCCGCGCTTCCATCGCAATGAGTGACGTCGGTAACAGGACTGAGTGGGCTGTCTGGATCTTCTCGGTTACCCTGTTCTGGGTCGTCGTGTGGATCCTTGCCAACGCCATTCCGGTATTCAGCTCCCTTCTCAACATTTCCGCCGCGCTTCTGCTATCATGGTTTACCTGGGGTGTCACTGTGCTTTTCTGGTTCCACCTCAACTGGAACGGCAAGTGGCGATCAAGTACAAAGAAGCTTGCGACGGCCGCTCTCAACGTGTTCATCATGTCGGTCACGCTCTTCATGATGGTACCTGGCATGTACGCCAGTATCCGCGCTTTGATGAACACGTTTGCCACCACAGACGTTAACGGCGCATTTACATGTGCGGACAACAGCATCTTGTAAAGACTTCACATTCTTCTGTATATATAAATCAAGATTTTTACGTTCACAGGCTACGAAGTAGTCCACCTTCAAAATCTCGCTCTTATTCCCTTCACATTCTCTCCACATTGACCAGTTCGCATACATACGTTAACTCAACGCGTCGCAAAACGAAAGACATCGAGAGTCATGCGCGTTGTCTTTCAGGAACTGTCGTGACAGGTGAACGCGACTGCCTTTTCGGGAAATAGGTCCCGGCCACCACCGCGGAACGACCGCTACTACCAACGACGATCGCTGAACGTACATTTAGGTCCCAGTATATGCTTCCGGAAAATATCAAGACGTTTCTTACACTTCTGGTACTGGTTTGTCAGGTCTCTGTCGTGAGTACCCACATAACAGAACGTGCTCGAGGCATGACATCACCCGCGCATCATCCCGACATCCACTTCAAACATCACGCCGTTTTGCCGCCTATACATCAGGGTCTTATGGATCTATTCCCGGACTTGTGGTACCCACGCAGGAACAACCGCTGCGTATAGGCCGGAAATGAATGTAAGAATCATCGCCGCATCATACAAGGTGCTTGCCATGATGCCGACGACTTGCCGTGTCGTCGATCTACATGCTGCGCGAGTATAACAGTAGATATCAGAACGCGCTGTCTCGATTTCAGGTCCAAACAAGATTCATCTGTCGTACTATCATCACAGTATTATCGAATCGCAAAGATGCAGCACGTCCTTCAAGCTGGTCTATCCTCTGGGATGTCAGCCGTCACTGGCATCCACAGCGGCAAGCACACCAAGCCTAACCCAGTCGACCCTTCCTTTGATGGTCTCGCAGCCGTCATGCCAGAAGACTGGATCCCAACCGCCGACAAAAAGGTCACATACAAGGGCAAGAACGGAGATGTCTACGCTCCGCGACTGTGCATCGGCGCCTGGCCTTGGGGCGACACTTCTACCTGGCACTGGAAGCCCGAGGAAGAGCCCCACGTCGTTGCAGCATGGAAGCACTGCGTTAGCAAAGGGGTCAACTTTATCGACACTGCCCAAGTCTACGGCACAGGCATGAGCGAGACAATCTGCGGAAGACTAGTCAAGGACATGCCAAGAGACAGCTTCGTCATGCAAGACAAGTACTTTGTCGTACCCCAAGCAAAAGACGTTCTCCACCCCACCATGGCCCCCCTCAAGAAGCTCGAAACCTCACTCAAGAACTTCGGCCTCGATTACATCGACATCTACCTCGTACACGGCCCCATCCATCTACAAACTATCCCGATGATCGCCAAAGGCATGGCCGAGTGCGTAGAAAAAGGTATGACCAAGACCGTCGGCGTGGCAAACTACAGCCTCGCAGACATGATCAAAATGCAAGACGAACTAGCCAAATACGGCGTTCCCCTCGCCATCAACCAAGTCGAGTTCTCCGTCCTCCGCCGCGAACCCGAACTGTCCGGCCTCCTCCAGGCCTGTAAAGAACGCGGTATCGTCTTGCAGTCCTACTCTTCGCTCGCTCAGGGTCGCTTGACTGGCAAATATACGGCTGATAACCCGCCACCAAAGTCATACCGCTTCTCCAGTTACGATATGAAGGACATTGAGCCTGTCAACGCGGTGCTGAAGACGATTGCGGATAAGCATGGTGTACCGCAAAGTGCTGTTGCGCTGAACTACAATATGTGCAAGGGTATTACGCCGGTATGTGGTGTGAGGAAGGAGGAGCAGGCTGTTAGCAATTGTGCGGCGCTGGGGTGGAGGTTGAGTAATGAGGAGATTAGGGAGATTGATGGGGTTAGCTTCCAGGGGCATACTACGAGTTTGTGGCAGCAGGGCTAGACGTGAATGATTGAGATAGGGTTTCATTTAGTGCTAGCGTGCCAAAGTATAAGCTGAGTAACTCCTTCAGATCTTATTTCACTCCCAGTAACCAAACGAGAACCATGTCCATGTGGCTATCATTGCTGAACAGCTACGCTCGGGCCGAACTCGCCACCCTGACAGAAAAGATGCTCTCTGTACAGAGCCATGGAGCCCCAGTTCTGTGTACCCACGCGTCGTATTCCTTCTTGTAGTGAGGGTGATCACACATATTGCGCCAGCGCCAGCGATTGAGCTTTGCAAAATCGTCCATCCACGGTTCAGATGCCTCGGACTTGACCACTATGTCTACATTGAGCCCCTTGCTGTCATCATGAATCCATATTCCTTCGACAGCATTGTCGAGATACTCGCTCCATCGACGCTGAGAGGCGGTGAGATGGCGCAAACCCGTAGATAGAACTCGAAAGCTGTCGATTAATTTATGGAAGTGCGCGTCGATATTGGATGCTCTGTAATACGTTCTGAACTGATCCGAGCGCACAGGCATATTCGAGCGGACAGAGCTGAAGCCATCGAGCCTGACGGTGAAGTTCAGGTGCCTTTTACATACTCGGATAAGCGTTGTTATGTTGAGGCGAGAGAAAAGTCGATCGGTTTGGAAGGTGAAGGAGGTACTACCGACCAGGGAGTGTCCTTTATGCGGCAACAGAAATGTCTCCATGTACGCGGCGAGGTCTCTGAGAGGGACTCGATGCGTGAAGTTCTGGTATTGCAACAGAAGCGCTTCCTGCCGAATCTGGTAGTTGACCTGGCAGAGATGGAAGTAGGTTCGATGTCCTATCTCGTCCACCGAAGGTGATCGGCGACTTAAGCTCTCGTTTCCAGGTGTCTTACAATATGAGTATATTGTGTTGCGCAACTCTAGAGTGAAGGTTAGTGCACTGATATTTGTCGACATAGAAGGTTGCTGCTTTACCTCCGGGTAGATCCATAAAGCCGAGCTTTGTCGCATCTTGTTTGGTACCAAGTCGGCGCAGTGAGTGCGTAGTTTCTGGTTGCATGGTGACCGCGGGATGGTTGCGGAGTGAGGCTAAAGTTTAGTTGTGGTTGTGTAGTGTGGTGACCTGTGGGAGTTGATATGTATGACTGGAGAAAATGGTGAGAGAGTGACCTCGGGAGCGTCCGCCATAATGCGCTAGTCCATGTTGGTAAGTTTATTCACACATCCGCACGTTGGTCGCAGGCAACGCTTCGTCACTATGATTACGCAGACTCATGTCATGATTGGTCTACTGCCTTGGCTTGCAATATCACCCTTGAACATCCTCGTTCTTACAACTTTCATTGAGCTACGTGCTTTGGAATGGACGTCTTTCGGAACATTCCTCAACAATGTTTGGGAAGGCGTGTCTGGTGATCCCGCAGCAACCGACCGCAACCGCATCGTCAGGCCTCGATTCGACTGGACGATGATCTGTAGTACAACAGAATTGGTATCAACCCAGGACGCGATCATTCGACCCGCCTACTACCACTTCTTAGAGAACGCGGTACGCGTCCTGTGCCTCCGATACTATCACCCACACAATGAAGGCACGCCATACACTACGTACATCAACAACTCAGAGATCTTGACCGGGTTACTGGCGCTCCAGGTGGCGGCTTGGACATACTGCAAGATGTGTGAGAACGTCAAAATCCTGGGAGACGTTGAGAAGGGAGCTGCAGCCCTGCAGATAGGTCCAATCGTTGCAGATCGTCTTTAGTTCCGGTGGATCGTGACCTGCCAGTATTTGTTGATCGTCTGTCATTGAATATTCATTTTCCCGTATTTCTGTCGTATATCGAAGATGGCCCGAGAATATTTGATGAGGTGCTCCGGCCTGATAGTTCCCGTTGTGGTGGATCGTGGTTGGCAATGACGTCGTGCGTTGGACATTTCCGCAAATCGTTAGGCTGCGATGTCTGGGCAAGCTTGCACGTACCCGAAGAGCTTTGCGTTAGACAATAAAGGTATAGAGAATCAAATAATTCCGCCATGGGCGCTCAGGTAACCGAAGCTTTTCCTTCGGCGATTTTCGCTAGCCCGAGATGAATCCATCGACCGCGTGTGAACGGGTCACAGACAAACTTTCATCGCAACCTTAATCGACATGTAAGTTGCGCCAGACACATCACCTGCGCGCACCGTCCCGGCGACTACCGGCAGGCTGGACAAGATGCGGGCATGATGCCAGGCGCTGGAATTGTGAATCTGCCGCGCACATGCAGATAAGATAAGCCTCATCGAAAGTGGGGATCAAAGGCGCTGATCAGGGGTAAAGCACGTGCCCCACCCCGGTCATCTCAGTGTGATAGCAATCTTACCGACGACTTCATTCGCCCAATGCGTTTCATCGACCATTGAAAGGGTTTAGCCTTTGTTCTCACTCGATGCCGCAATCCTGACTGAAGAAACATATGAGCTAGCAGGTGCCCCAATAGACGGTTGTGCCGGTCTCTTTACTTTTGTGCGACTTGCCCACAGTACTTATTCCTAATACCCACGCACTCGCCGTGGTGGTGTGGAAGAGCAGCCATGTCGTTTTTGGGCGACCTTTTCAGTTGTGGTCGGGCGAGACGGACGCGTGAGACGTCAACAGAGCCGCTTGAAACAAACGACGCGACGCCCGAGCCCAGCAACGCGCATGGAACTACTGCAACCACCCTTCACCCCACGATTGAGAAGCCGAACGACATCACCGCGCCCAATGAAGACCGTTTCGAGCGCGTCGCGCATCCGGTGAGCGCAAGTGTACGTTCTGGTGTTGAGAGTCGCGGCAGCAAGAACGATGATGTCGAGCTGGCTGTCATTTCAGAGAAGTCGAAACCGAGTGCAGGATGGATGGTCGAACAGAGGGTCCTAGTCACCGCTACATCCGCCACAAAGCAAGACACATCGTCAGTAGCCGAGGAGCAGGAGCCCAAGCAGCAACTCGAACAAAAGCACGACAAAGAACATGTTCGCGCTGTCACCCCGCCGGTTCGCTGCGCCACCCCTGAGCAGGAGCCATGGAACTCGACTCCCGTCGCCTACACACAAGTAGAGCCTGAAGCCCGCGACACCACCGTCGCTGCACCTGTGCGATGTGCGACACCTGAACCAGAAACCCGTGCGATCACCCCCGAGCAGCAACCCGAACCGAGTACCCCGTCTGTACACGATGAGGCACCAGAACTGGCTCTCGATGAAGTCACATCCACCAGTTCCGAGGTTGACGATGTTGTTGAAGACATCCCTGCACCCAAGAAGACGGCACCACTTTGCTTCCTCGACATGCCGCCAGGTATGTTACTCCCTAGCCCATAAGCGTACACACGCGCTAATACCATACAGAGATAAGGAACCGCATCTACGAGCGCATGAGCGAGGAGGTGCCCATCAGGATGTGCCGTCACGATGACCCGGCACTGGTCCAACGCGAAGGCGAAGCCACCCCGTCCAAGCGGAGACAATATTACAGCCTCACGCAGGTATGCCACCAGCTTCGCGAGGAGTTCCTACCGATATACGCGGAGAAGGCACACTACATCATCGACCTGTGGAGCCAGAAGTCGAACCTGGTCAAGATTGATTCGCTCAGGGGCCATGTCTCTTTGGACATCGATGCTGCGTGCTTCGACATGGAGCCCATTGACCTGTTGCCGCTCATCCGATGCCTTGTCCGCACGCGTCGCACCGATTGTCGCTTCACCTCCACTGAGGGAGTTGTCTTCCGCAGCATCTCTGAGATCGTTGGCGAGCTCAACAAGCTGCTACCAAACCCTGCCAACAGCAATCAAAGCTGGCTTACCGCAGTCAACGGGCCGATGAAGAGGATCGACTTGCACCTGTTTCCCCACGACGACATCCGACAATACTACCGATTCCGTGGTGCCGAGCCCCTGCTGCGCGTAGTCTACCCATCGGCGGTGAGTGAGGAATGGATGAAGCGGGCTTCCAAGTCTGAGGGATACGAAGCGTACTTGCAAAAGACTGGATTGGACAAGTTCGAGATGCACGTTGTTATCGGCCACGCTTCTCGACGTACCACAAACGAAGGTCGCCTGCCGCTTGACTGGCGCATGAGCTACCAGCTGTCGAGGCACTCCATTGACAGTCGCGCTCCCCGTATGTCTATGGATATCGCAGCTGCTCGCATGTCCATCGACAGGGCGCCTCGGATGTCATAATGACGAATTGATAATGTTTGGGGCGAATGCGCATCCTGCGCTTAGTGCTTACGTCCTGCACTTCACGTTCGAGCTGTATGCCATCTTGGGCATGGCTATTTATGATTGTAACAGGGTCCAGCGCCCATTTACTTGTAATGTTTTCTCGGGAGGACAATCTGTTTGTAAGCGCATGGCCGTCCATTGATGGGCCACGCTCATCTGCAGTCGCTACGGGCGGCCTCATGGCATCATACCCTTTTGTGTTTTTTATACCCTGAAATCGATCAAAAGTTATTTTCCTGTCTTCGCTTTGAACATCATGACCGACTCAAGTACTGCACAAACGTCGTCCGCCCCGAGATGCGTGCCATCCTACGACACCAGCGATCCACTTCAGCAGGAGGTCACGCGCATTCTCAAAAGCTTCAAGAACGATATCCTCGGTATCACGTTTCTAGGTAACGACGGCGTTCTGCGCTCGCTAACTGCAGGTCGCAAAGTGCTCTCTGCGGAAGGGCTCAGTAAGCATCCTACCTATCCGGGGGTTTTAGTACTGATCTAGTCGCACAGGACCTGAACTCATTAAAACTTTTCTGAGCCGCTTTCCAGAGGACTTCAGAGCGCAAATGACGAATCCAGTATTCGCCGACGGTAGCAAAGTAAACCTTGTGGCGCTCAAAACCAAGCTTCCTCATACTTATTGACACAAAAAGCCAAACTTGTTCGGATGCAAACCATATTTGACTTCGCGCCGAAGAAAAAGCATGGCATTCGTAGATTACGACAAGATCGCCAGCACAGCGGGCATGTGCCTGGACGCCTGAAAGTTTCAGACATCTGTGGCCCAAAGCATCTGTCGAAACCTTCTTATCTTGTCGTTCGAGGAGATGTAGCGCCATGTTCGGCGTGGATTTGTACAAGTTGTGTCGAGAAGGAAACATTGAAATTGTGCATCACGACGGCATGTGCCTTCCATGAGGGGCACTCACAAGGCACGGGGTCTGGCTCTGCAAACATCACCAATCGGCGTAACCTCGGCCCGCGACATGAGCCTTCCCTTTCGCCCTCATTCATTACTCCTGCAAGCCCATCCATCTTCAATCCACATCATGGTCCCCGCTTCACCTCTGCACAAAGTTTATCCGCACCACTTTGCCTCTATCATGGCCCATAAGGCCCTTTCTCACTTCTGCGCTTGGCGGTGCTAATGCCTACCAAGCTTCCTTCTTAATCTCAAGAATTTCCCCGGATTTGCTTCGAAACACCGAAGGCCAGCCCCACCAATGATATGGTGCGCACGCGGGTACTAGACGTGCTAGACTCGGAGTAGTATTACAAACGCTGGCCAGATATATACCCATGCTCGGCTCCTGTACAATCAGCACCAAGCACTACTCCGCAAGGCGTAGGTGCTCTATCCTAATGGCGGAGCCAGCTCCATTTGGGTAACTAACGTGGAGTCACAATACTACCACCGGGAAAGATGGTATTGTGATGGTGTGTGGTAACCATCTGCGCACACACGTGGGAAAGCAAATACATTGCTATAAAGCCGTCTTGTACGATGAATCCACATGGTGTTTCTAGCTCTTCGGTTTCCTCAGTCAGTCTTCAAGATGCGGTTCTTAGCGACCGTAACTGCTCTTTTACTGGCCCCTACGGCTGTTTTTGCAGCTTGGGGCTACACCGATGACGGCAAAAACTATGTTATCGATACGAACGCGAATCTCGTCGTCAAGGTCAGCAAGACGAACGCCGACATGACCTCGATCAAGTATCGAGGCGTTGAGTACAACGGTCAGAATGGCAAGAACTCGCACGTTGAATCTGGCCTCGCACCCGGCACTGTCACCATCCAGCAATACACCAACGTCATCAAGGTGACGATGAAAGTAGGGACGCTCGTTCACACTTTAGTCTTCCGCTATGGCAACCCCAACGTCTATATCTTCATGAACAAGAAAGATAGCAGCATCACTGTGTCGCGATACATCCTGCGCATTCCGCCAAACATTTTCACCAACATCATCAACGAGGATACAGACTGGGTTCCGGACGGTGCCACTGCCATTGAGTCCGGTGACATCAACGGGCTCAACGGTCAGACATGGTCCAAACATTACTCGGGCAAGCTGTATGGACGTACTATGGACTACGACTGGGTTGGATACACCAATCGAAACGTCGGCATGTACATGATTAGGTCAAACCACGAGAAAGCATCGGGCGGGCCATTCTTCCGAAGCTTGGTGCGCCGCGGAGGTAGTGGTGGCCCAGATCTCTATGATATCTACCATTACACCATGGGTACGTGAAGTCACTCTCGGCCTAGAATAAAGCATCTGCTAATGTGCTATAGGTCATACTGATGTGATGCGCTTTGGCCTGCAAGGTCCCTCCGTCCTCCACTTCACTGATAGCGGTGCCGCACCGAGCACGGCTCTCTTTGCTCGGAACGCTAACTGGGACTGGATGGACTCCCTTGGAATCGACGGCTGGGTTCCTGCTAGTCAACGTGGTGCTGTTGCTGGTGTTGGTTTGGCCAACGTAAAGAACGGTTATCAGTATGTTGTCGGCCTGAAGAGTGCCCAAGCGCAATACTGGACAATTGCATCATCCGGCTCCTGGAGAATCAGCAAGATCCTGCCAGGCTCGTACACGTTGACTGTATACAAGGGTGTAAGTAAAGCCATACATCAGCACTTTGATCCGACGTGAACTCACCCAATATTCCAGGAGCTCGAGGTTCACACTAGCACTGCTACCGTCACTGCTGGAGGAACCGTGGCGCTGAACACGATCACCTGCAACGACCCGTCGGATACAGTTGTCATGTGGCGAATCGGCGAATGGGACGGCACACCTAAAGGTTTCCTGAACTTCGGCGACAGCCCCATGAAGCCTACATACATGCATCCATCCGATTCGCGCCTCGCCAAATGGGATGCTAGCAACTACATTGTGGGTACCAGCTCCGCCGCCAACTTCCCCGGCTACATGTGGAAAGACATCAACAACGACCATCTCGTATACTTCCGCCTCAGCGATGCGCAACTAGCCAATGGCGCAAAGATCAGAATCGGTGTCACAGAGGGCATGTCTGGTGGAAGACCGGCTATTGCGGTAAACAGCTGGACCGCTGCTTTGCAATCAGACAAGGGTCAGGGCGATACCAGAAGTCTGACTGTTGGAACCTACCGTGGCAACAACTACGTTTATGAGTACAGTGTGCCGGCAAGTGCGTGGGTGAAGAGTGCGAGGGAGTATCAGATACTGAAGATCTCTGTCATTTCTGGAAAGACGTCTACGGGATATTTGAGTCCCAGTATTAGTCTCGACGCGATTGAGATGATCGCGGCCTAGACGGGTCGTCTTTCTGTTTATCTCCACAACTCCTCTTAGATACCAACGTACGCGTGTAAGTACCAGATACATAGCGTATGCATAGCGTTATCGAAGCTCAAGTACTAGGGCCTTATCACATTGCCCCAGTGTGTCCGCTCGTCCGGTCCTGGGAAGGCTTCACAAGTCCTGGGCTCCACAGCAGAGTCTTTCGACCTATAAGCTGTTCTTAAGCCTTCCTACCCAGGAGCTGCTTTCGATCTTTCCAACACGTGAGCTAATGCCTAATTTCCTGACTTCAGGACTGACGCGAGGGCTTGGTACCTCTACTAAACGCTACCTACCTGACCACGGTTTTCGTCAAGTGAACGTGGCGCTCAGTCTGCAACTTCAGTATGGCCATTTCCCGCGCTAGCACGGGCGCCCCGAGCCTTGGCAGCCACAACATATTGTAGTCGCATCTCACTCACTCACGTCCACTTTGTCACATCCTATGGTAACTACCCGCACCTTGTTGTTTGGTTGCAGGAAGAGCTAACACCATGTAGGCTCCACCACTCGAGCGACACGAACAGTCGAGTGCGTCGCGTGAAGCGCGCACTGCCCTGGATAAGACAAACCTGCCGTTCGATGCGCAAAGGATGCGCTACAAAACAGACCTTACATCACAGACGGGGCCCCGATACCAGTCAATGCAGTCTATTAGTTTGCCAGGCCAGTATCCTCAGGCTGCGGGCATATCTAGCTATGATTACCACAGCCAAGCCTACCAGTCTGACTTCGGCTTTCGCACTGGTAATACTTTCGGTAATCAGACTGGTCCTGGTCAGTTTTCAGGTGAGGAATCTTTATGCGTGTTCGCTACGGCCGCCACTGACAACAGAAAAGACGCTAGACCCCCACACTTTATCAAGAGAACAACGTCGATCAAGTATATCGAGATCAGGCTTTCCCAGTCAGCAAAGCGAATTGGTGGCTTGATCGACCTCGGCGAGATCATCGTAGCTCTCTCAAGTCTTTCCATAGATGCACCATACTGACGTGTGTTAGGTGAATACGCGGAAATGATCGTTGACTTCGTCACAAAGCGGTTCCGCAAAGCCAAGGACAAGAACAAAAGCGAGATGCGAGATCTTGTCGAGGATCTGTGGAAGTTCTTGCAGCAGGAACACCTCCGCAAACACGAATTGCAGGTGGGCCAGCTTTATGATGACTGGAACGATTTCATCGACACTCAGTCCGCCACCGAGGAGTTGCAAGAGGAGTCGATTAACATGCCAATCGAGGGCAATCATGCTGAGTCTGAAGCTATAATGGAAGCCATAGATAACGTGGATGGCAACGCCAAAGCCCAGGCTGACGCCGATGCTCTTTTCAAGGCCCAACAAAAGCTCGAACGGACCAAAGAGGAGCTTGCATGGACTCAAGGTGAGCTTGCAAGGACCAGAGGGGAGCTGACCAAGCTTCAACATGAGAAACTCGAGACAGAGAAGAAGAGCACTGAACCCAAGTTACTCCCATCTGACAGGCCCGCCCAACACGCCTCATCAGCAGCATCGCAGAAGGAAAATCGGACCAAGAGACCTGAAGAGCAAGGCTCTACGGCAGCTAGCCAGATCATCGGCTTGAGGACAGCGATTTCCCCGTTTCCAGAGCCTCTCAGTCAAACAGAGAAGTCGGGCGGCTCGCAGAGTATCGTCTTCGAACCGCTAGGTCATGATACAGCCTCATCGCGTAAACGTCCCCGAAAGTACATGGCTGATAGCTCACCTGGTATCACGTCAGGTCTTGACGCAGAGTCAGAAGCAAGGCGACTCGATCGACCACGCCTACAATCTCGCCAAAGCTCTAGGCTTGCAGGTGCCCACTCACGAGAGCTTACAGGCAACGTATTTGCATCCCGTAGGGCTTCAGAAGCCTTAGGTGAAGCCCGTTCGCAACAAAGTCAAACTCAAAATAACATCAGCGACGAGGCATCGTCAGATGAGCGAGTGAACGATGAAGTCTTACCACGTCAAACCAAAGGGCGTAAGGGCACTAGACCAAAGAAGAGTCGAGAGGCTCGTCTCGTACAGTATATCTTTGTAGTCCCCGCAAATGATGGCGGAAGGCCCACGTACAGGCAACTTCGTGACTTCCCTCCACATATTGCAGACTCCTTGGTCGCTGCTATAGTCGCTGAATGTAGCCAGTCGGATCTAGGAAAGATGCATTTTGCCAGATACTTGGCCAAAGAGAACCAAACCCGGTCTTTGAAAGCGGTCAAGTGCATGGTCACCACAGTGCTGGCTAGAAGCACGCTTGGAGGACTGCCAAGAAAGGATCCGTCCTACTGCTGCGCGACCTGCCAAAGAACCCCGAAACGCGTCTGCTGTTTTCTGCAAATGTACGAACAGGATGGCTACAGCGAGGCGATGCTCTTTGTATACCCGAAGCGCGATACGTCGGCTTCCTGGCAAAGCTTGGACTTCTGGATGATGTGATCACTATCTTGCTTGTCATGGCTTTCTCGAGCCACTTCACCTCTTCATCATTCAGTTCATTCAGTCTTTCTCTTGCTTTCTCAAGCGGGTACTGGATATCTCTTGCTCGTCTGAGCGGGTTTTCTTGGTCTCTAAAACGTTTCCTCACGTCTGCTAGCCCTTGACTAAAATTTACGTCAGTCCTTCGCTCGTCATCACAGCGGTACATCTACCTGGTCTTACTAGGTTCTGAAGTAGCTTGAACTCGCCCTTGAAAGCTAAACACTATCATCTTGAGGATTTACTGAGCTATTGCACGAGTTTTATGAGTGCTTGCTTAGCAAAATACCTTAAATGTACTTAATAAGACCCTAGCCGTTACTGGATGACTGGGAAGCCCTCGTACGCCTTTACTATTCTCAACACACTTCCACGAGCGCTGTAGTATCTGTTACAGGGCCCTCGCAGGCCTTCGCTAGCTTAGTCGCAGGAGGCTGCAGCTAACAGGATGAAGTCTTCGCAAGCTTTTGTTATCGCTCCTAAAGGAAGAGAACTTGTCCCTGTCTTCAGGACTTGTTTCTTGAAGCATGCTAGAGAAGGTTGCTGGGCGGGTGTGAAACATGAACTTCATTCAATTGCATGGACATCACCGACCATCTAGTATGCGGGACAGCCTTTTATCAAATCGCGAACCTTTGGCGTCTACAAATCCTGATCAATCACCCCAAAACCTTGACCATGGCTTCTCTCCACTTCTCGCCCCATCTACCCATCGCATAGAGCGCCATACACCCCGTAACCACACTCCAGATGCCCAGAATCGTCATCAGCCACCCGTTCCCTATCGCACTCAATATCGGCTCCGCAACCACCGCGCCAGTGAAAGAGAAGATATTTCTCACAAAGTTGTTCAGCGCGATTCCAGACGCCGCGCGTCTGGGCATGAACTCCGTGAGCATGGTATTGACCAACGCAAAGATGAGCATACTGCCAATGCCAAAGAAGAAGTTACTAATCATCGGCACAATCCAATGAATCCCCTTCTCCGCCGTCCAACCGTAGACAATAAGAGCAGAAGGCCAGAGAATAGCGGCGATCCACGCATTCTCCTTCATCCGATCTTCGGGGCGGAAAATGAGCTTGCCCCGGTCATCGTAGCGGCCTGCCTTCCGGGCTTCGCGGTGCATGATGCTGTCGATCCATTTGCCGCCGAAGAGTGAGGCGAGGAGGTAGCCGACGGAGTTGGGGATGTAAAGTAGGCCGATTATGAGGGTGGAGAAGGAGTAGGGTTGTACGGCGAAGGTGGATTGGATGCTGATGTTGAGGATGTAGAGGCAGCCGAATGTTATGCTGGCGTAGTAGACGGTTAGGAAGACGGGCGGGAAGCGGAGCCATGCTATGATGCGCAGTGGGTCGATGAAGATGTGACGGAGGTGTAGTAATATGTTCTTAGTCTTCTGGACAGTGGAGGCACGTGTGGTGCTTCTTCCGAGCGTTGTACTTTGCTCTTTCCCGGCATCGTTATTGGGTAGGGCTGTTGGGTCCGCGGAAGGTTTCTCTTTTCGATGCAGGGTCTCGGGAAGAGCGAATATTATGAAGATCAGGGTCAGCCCACCGTATATGACCAAAAACCACTGTGTTGATCGCCAGCCTAGCCCTGATCCCAGAGCACCACCGATGATGGGCGCGAAGAGAGGTCCACAGAGCGGTCCAAGGTAGAAGATGCCCATCGCCCGTCCGCGCTCTCTCGTTTCCCAGACATCGGCGATAGTCCCTGCGCCTACAGCCTGTACCGATGCCGCTGCACCACCAGACAGGACGCGGAAGACGATCAGCATAGCGATGCTTGTGCTGATCGCAGAGAGAATAGCGAACAATACGAAGAGTATGAACGAGGTGATGTATATCGTACGTCTACCCAATCGTTCAGAGAAGGAGCTCCACCACAACGGGAAAATTGACATGCTAAGCATGTACACAGCAACGCTCATGTTGGTTACTGTCTCCGTTGCATTGAAAGCGACGCTGATCTCTTGCAACACTGGCATAACGATTGCGCTACCCATCGGTGCTGCCATGGCACAGAAGGCGACAATGAATGTGAGAAGCCATTTCGTTTGCCGCGCGTAGTGTTCTGGGTTCTCAACCTCTGGGATGAGCGCGAAGCGTGCAAGGAGTCCACGGCGCTGTGATCGTGGAACAATAACGGCATCGGGTAGGACTGAGGTGGTTCTTGCCAGAGTAACTGGGCGTTGTTTCGTATTCGATGTTCTCGGCTGGTCGGCATTGGTGGAGTGCGTTGAAGCCGTTGACGCTCGTGATGACGAAATTGACATTGTGTCGTCGTTCCCTTGGTTGCTTGTTTCTAGCATGTCTTTTTCCGATATTTCTTCCTGTTCTAATTTCGTCTCTTCTTCGATGCCTCGGTCCGGCACATTCTCCTGTTTCAACATCCCGGAAGGCGATCTTGCCTTCTCGTCGTCTGCCATCATCGCCCGTTGCAAAAACGACAAGAAAGAAAAGAAAGCCAAGTAACGCAACGTCCCGATCTTCACAAGGTTATGTCAACCGACAGCTTGCATCGATTTCCGCGTGCACCTGCTCTTTTCCGTATGCGTCGTAATACCTCGGTTGTCGACAGCCGCTATCTCTAGCTTTTCAGCATACTATCAACGCGTACATGTACGCTATGTACACCGCAGCGTGTCCTCAACACGGGGAATGTGGGCGAAGAAAAGTCAAACCAGGCCATGACTCCAGACGAAACCCAGGCGAACGCAGTTGTTGGGCGATAACTAAGCAGAAGTGACTGCCGAAACAGGCGGTTTGCCATGCGGAAACAAATCGCATTAATTATATCCGAAGCAAGGGTGGGCCCAGTAGGAAGCATGCTTGCGATCCGGGTAATTGGAGCTTCACGGCACGGGATGTGCCAGGTGTAGATCTGTCGTATCTGTCGTAGGGCCGCAGCGAAGTCAGCCCGTTCGATGCTTATGTGTGTGCATCTGCCAGCGAAGTGCAAACACCCTTGAGGTTGACAGCGCAAGATCCGATCGCATCTGCAAGGCCGTTATCGTCACTTTGGCGTTGTCGTGCGAGCAAGTTTTGGCGGGGTAAAGATGGGTTAGCTCAAAATGGCTTGGAAGGGCCCATCGTGGCCTCGGCTTCCTCATTCCGTCATCGTCGAGAGCTATTCCACGACACCGTCAAGCCATTGGTCTTCGATACGAGCTCAATCGACCTCGCCATATACCGCAACCCGATTGCCCACGCCATGGCAACTCAGAACCAAGACCGCCTCCGAACACACTTCTCCTCGACTCCCGACAAAGAACACAACAACCGCTGGGACGACCTATGGAGAGATTCTACATTCTTACCTTGGGATCGTGGTCACGCGAACCCCGCATTGATTGACCTGCTGCAGGAGCGTGGTCGCCCATTGTCGTCCCCAGACCCAAATCCTTCACTCGGCGCACCACCACCAAATAGCGAATCGGCGGGTTATGCGTCACTCGCTGGACCTTTACGAGACGATAAGAAGAGGAGGAGGGTGCTTGTCCCGGGGTGTGGAAAGGGATACGATGTAGCGCTCTTCGCGGCGCATGGATATGACGCTTATGGGCTGGAGGTGTCCTCGCATGCTGCTGAGGCTGCGAAGGGTTATCTAAAGGACGCTGGTAAGGGCCCGTTGGAAGGAGAATACAAGTTCGCGGATGAGAAGATCGGTAAAGGGGCGATGAATGTTGTATGTGGGGATTTCTTTGAGGATGGCTGGTTGGCAGATGTAGAGGGCTGGGAGGGTGATGAAGGATTTGACATTATCTACGACATTACGGTGAGTAGAGTCTCAGACGTGCCTCACGAACATTGCCTGGTGTTCTGTACTGATGCGATGAGTAGTTCCTTTGCGCGCTCCCTCTGTCGCTAAGGCCAAAGTGGGCATCTCGAATGACCACGCTTCTCCGCCGTCCGGCCACGAACTCCCAGTCTACCGGCGGTGTCCTCATTTGTCTCGAGTTCCCAACACATAAGCCCGCATCCTCCGGCGGCCCTCCGTGGTCGCTTCCGCCGCTTGTACACACTGAGCTGCTCAAGCAGCCAGGTGAGGATATCTCGTATAACGATCAGGGCGTGGTAACAAAGACGGATAGAGAGGAGACGGACAACGCGCTGGTCAAGATCGCGCACTATACGCCCAGGAGGACCCACGATGCTGGCGTGATCAAAGGTCTCGTACGAGACTGCGTGAGTATGTGGCGGCACAAAGCGGATTGTCCGGACGAGCAGAGGTGGCATTGAGCGTAGCAGGTTGCTGAGGGGCTGCATATCTCTGGTAACCGTTTTGCGAATGCCAGTATCTGCATTACCGCTCTCAGCCTCATCCAACCTTGCGTAGCGAGTTGTAATGCTCGCCTAGACCGTGACTGTGCTTGTAGTATCCCAGCCAGATCTCTTCCTTCTCTTTGACCTCGTCCCCGGCCTCTATCTTGTCCACCTGCCCGTCGCTGTGCAGCACGCATATCCTTAGACCATATGTCCGAGCCAATGCAAGCAGTTCCAGATGTCCGCCCCACTCGCCCGTCTCCCTAATTTTGCGCACATGCTCTGGCAACGGGTCTTCCATGAAACCCGAAAAGTCGTCCGCGTGGCCTTGGATCCAGTCTGCTGCTGCGTGCCGGACCGTCTTATATGCCTCGGGCTTAGCGTCCAGTCCTTGCTCTCCCTGTTCATTGATGGTGACACCTATCCTCGGCTTCAAGCCCAACTCCCGTGTCTGCAGTTGGTCCGCGACTGCAGCGTATAGACAATGACCATCCGCGCGTATCTCATGCAGCGCCAGCCCGTGTTTTTGTAATTGTGTCGCCATGCGTTCTCGTTCTAATTCGCGTGGGTTCGGTGCGTTTGCAGCTTCGCGCTCTGCTTCTGCGATGATGGAGGCTTGTTCGGCGGCGCGACGGGCGAGGCGGGCTTTGGCACGGCTCGGCTTCTTCTTCCTGGGCTCGGTGGAATCGCCATTGGTGCTGCTGTCTTTGCTATCCGAGCCATCTACTCGGAGATTGGACATGTCTTCTTGGATATCCTGCGCTTCATCCCCAGAGCTTTGTGGATCCTCTGCTTGCTCTTCCGCATCCCCAGCCTCTCCATTCTGCACAGCGAGTTCGTGCGCTTGCCGCTCTTTCAATTCGCGCTCGAGTCGCTCGCACTCATCGTTGACGCCCTTTCGTGTCTTTTTGCTCGCTTGTTTCTTCTTTTGTGTTATACGGGATACGAGGTCGCGTTGCTCTTTGCGATGCCGAGATTGTAGCGCTTCAAGGGTTTCTGGTTCAGGTGTAGGCGTCGCGTCGCTCATTGCGATGGTGCAGGGTATCGCAGAACAAGGTAGTTAAGGAGCGGAGGAAACGAGTTAAGGTAGAGACCGTGGGTACTTTGCTGTGAGATCGACCAAACGATGGTGGGGTGGTGGGGAGCGCGACATTCTTTGGCGTCTCGGTGAATGGTTTCGCCGACGCCTACCACGTCTGGCATGCTTCATCATCTGTCTTCATCCACATACTCCGCCTATTACCAAAATTATCATCAGTTCGATGCATAGGGCTTGACCCTAGATCGTGTCTGCGCTTATTCGAAGATATGAGAGATCGCGGGAACCCACGTATCTCGCTGACTTACTCCTTGTCTCTATTCTGTCATCAATTCACACTTCAAGAGATGGGTTTAAACAGGCATTCATCTCATGTATCGCTGGCACTAAGATATGACATTGTTCTTTCGTGC
>Ga0265797_10005594_pt1 | contig 18260 bp, 18 predicted proteins | sample P2T30metagenome_FD_192433 | JGI IMG/M metagenome (GOLD analysis project Ga0265797, IMG submission 192433) | Plant litter microbial communities from East Loma Ridge, Irvine, California - P2 T30 | ecosystem: Environmental > Terrestrial > Plant litter > Unclassified | place: USA: California... | reverse complement strand
GCCACGTCCGAGCCTGGGCGGGTGGTGACCAATGGCATGAGCCAGTATTCACGCAACGAGCGCAACGCCAACTCCGGCCTGGTGGTGGGCATTTCGCCCGAACGGGACTATCCGGGCGGCCCGCTGGCCGGCATCGAACTGCAAGAGCAGCTTGAGGCCGCGGCCTATGTGATGGGCGGCAGCAGCTACCATGCGCCAGGCCAACTGGTGGGCGATTTCATCGCCGGGCGTGCCTCGACAGCGCTGGGCAGCGTTGAGCCTTCCTACAAACCGGGCGTGGCGCTGGTAGACCTCGCCGCTTCGCTGCCTGCCTTTGCCATCGAGGCCATTCGTGAGGCGTTGCCGGCCTTCGACCGCCAGATCAAGGGTTACAGCATGCACGACGCGGTACTTACGGGTATCGAAACCCGAACCTCCTCGCCCCTGCGCATTACCCGCGATGACACCTTCCAGAGCCTCAACCTCAAGGGGCTGTTCCCGGCCGGTGAAGGCGCCGGTTATGCCGGGGGCATTCTGTCGGCTGGCGTGGATGGCATCCGCGTCGCCGAAGCCGTGGCGCGCAGCCTGCTCGGCGCCTGATCCTTCAAGCGTGGTGAGCCAGCACGGACGCTGGCAACCCCGCCCCGTGCTCCACCGCCCGCCGAATGGCCGCCAAGGGCTCTGCCAGATCGAACCCCTGCCCCGCCAGCCATTGCGCGTTGTAGTAGGTGCTCACGTAACGCTCGCCGCTGTCGCATAGCAGCGTCACGATCGAACCGTGCCGCCCTTCGTCGCGCATCAGCGCGGCGGCGGCCAGCGCGCCCACCAGGTTGGTCCCGCTGGAGGCGCCCACGCGTCGCCCCAGGTGCTCGCTGAGGTAGTGCATGGCCGCCAGCGACAGCGCGTCGGGCACCTTTATCATGCTGTCGATCACGCCCGGCATGAAGGACGGCTCCACCCGTGGCCGCCCGATCCCCTCGATACGCGAGCCATGGGGCAACGTAAGCTCGCGATTGCCACTGCGGTAGGCGTCGAAGAACACTGACTGCTCGGCATCGGCGCACAACACGCGGCTACGATGTTGGCGATAACGCACATATCGGCCCAGGGTCGCCACCGTGCCGCCCGTGCCAGGGCTGGACACCAGCCAATCCGGCTCGGGGTGCCGCTCAAGGCGCATCTGCTGGAAGATCGACTCGGCGATATTGTTGTTGGCGCGCCAATCGGTTGCCCGCTCGGCATAGAGGAACTGGTCCATGAAGTGCCCGCCGGTGGCCGCCGCCAGCTCAAGCGATGCCTGGTGGATTTGCGTAGGATCGGCCACCAGGTGGCTTTTGCCCCCATAGAAAGCAATCTGATCGATCTTCACCTGCGACGTGGAGGCTGGCATCACGGCAATGAAAGGCAACCCCAGCAAGCGGGCAAAGTAAGCCTCGGAAATAGCAGTGGACCCGCTTGAAGCTTCGATTACAGGCTTGCCTGGCTTGAGCCAGCCGTTACACAGGGCGTAAAGAAACAATGATCGGGCCAGGCGGTGCTTGAGGCTACCCGTTGGGTGGCTGGATTCATCCTTGAAGTAGAGATCGATGCCCGGGAACCCTGGCAAGCCAAAGGGGATCAGGTGAGTGTCGGCGCTGCGCTGGAAATCAGCCTCGATAAGCCGAATGGCATCCAGGCCCCAGTTACGATCTGTCATGACAAGAACCCTTTGGCGCATCGCGCTGACGCAAGCCAGCCGACACAAACGGAAACTGATTATTGGAATAGCCCGAAAAGCCACGGAGTGCGGGGCCCGCGGCGATTTTCAAACGGTTATAAGCTTATACTTTTTGTTTGCCGGGCGGCCAGCGCGCGTTAGGGTACGCCTCCTTTCAATACCGACTAATGGAGGGCGCCCTTGTCCGTACGTCTCTCGCTTCGTAAATTCTTCGCGATGGAGGCCACCGGTGGCCTGCTGCTCATCATCGCCGCCGCGGTGGCGCTTATCGCCAACAACTCGTTCGCATCGGCCTGGTACCAGTCATTTCTGGATACCCCGGTGTGGTTGAGGATTGGCCCCCTGGAGCTCGCCAAGCCGCTACTGCTATGGATCAACGATGCTTTGATGGCGTTGTTCTTCCTGCTGATCGGCCTGGAGGTGAAGCGGGAAATGTTGCAGGGCCATCTCGCCAAACCCTCCCAGGTCATTTTGCCAGGGGCCGCGGCGATTGGCGGGATGGTGGTGCCCGCCCTCATCTACTGGTCGCTCAACCATCAGGAGCCAGCCGCGGCCGCGGGCTGGGCCATCCCCACCGCCACGGATATCGCGTTCGCGCTTGGCGTACTGGCGTTGCTGGGCAAACGCGTACCCCCTTCCCTCAAGCTGTTTTTGATGACGCTTGCCATCATCGATGACCTGGGCGCCATCGTCATCATTGCCTTGTTCTACTCCGGCGCACTCTCCGGCACCGCCTTGATGCTGGCTGCAGGCTGCCTTGTGGCACTGTTTGCCCTGAACCGGGCCAACGTGAGGCATCTGGCGCCCTACCTGCTGATCGGGATCGTGCTGTGGGTATGCGTGCTCAAAAGTGGGGTGCACGCCACCCTGGCTGGGGTCGCGCTGGCAATGTTCATTCCGCTGCGGGGGGAGAAAGAAGATTCGGAACCGCCACTGCTGCGGCTCGAGCACGCGCTCCATCCTTGGGTCGCCTATGCCATCCTGCCGCTGTTCGCCTTCGCCAATGCGGGCATCTCGCTCAAAGGCATGAACCTCGATAGCTTTACCCACCCTGTGCCGATGGGCATCACGCTCGGGTTGCTGGCCGGCAAGGCCATCGGCGTGTTCGGGCTCACCTGGCTTGCAGTAAAGCTGCGCCTGGCCGCCCTGCCCACCGGCGCGAACTGGGGCCAGGTGCTTGGGGTCGCCGTGCTGTGTGGCATCGGCTTCACCATGAGCATCTTCGTCGGCTCATTGGCCTTCGATGCGGCCACCAGCATCTATGCCGGCCAGGACCGGATGGGCATTCTTACCGGCTCGTTCCTGGCGGCGGTGGGTGGCTACCTGATCATGGCACTCACTAGCCGAAAACCGCCTGGAGCTTCTTGATCCGAGGGGCCTGAACAGGCCCCCAGGCTCCCCACGGTATCAGTGGCTGACGCGGCTGGTACCGTCCACGGTCATGATGCGAACGCGCTCACCGACGCGGAACACTTCGTTTTCTTGAACCTGTTGCACATAGGCACGGGTGCTGCCGTCGTCTTCGCGAACGGTGATTTCCACGCCTTGGGTACGGGTCAGGCCCTCTTCGGTGGCCGAACCAAGGAAGCCACCCGCCACGGCGCCGATTACCGCTGCTACGATGCTGCCCCGGCCGCCGCCCACCGAGCTGCCCGCCACGCCACCGACAATGGCACCGGCGCCAGTGCCGATCGGCGTCTTGGTGCCTTCGATCTTCACGGGGCGCAGGGATTCGATGGTGCCCATGCGCACGGTTTGTACGCGCCGAGCTTCGTCGCGGGAATAGGTGTCGCCGGTGAGGCTGGACGCACAACCGCTCAGCAGAACGGTCATGGCGGTGAAGCAGCTGGCTAGAACAACAGAATTACGCATGGATCACACTCCGTAGGACAGACGGCTATTAGACGCCGTCCTACGAAGCGTGTCACGAAAACGGAGGGTTTTGAAGGGGTCAGGGCGCGAGCCGTTGCCGATTCCAGCTGCCGTGGTGCAGGCGGTAATCGAGGCGGTCATGCAAGCGGCTGGGGCGCCCCTGCCAGAACTCGATCCGGTCGGGTACCAAGCGATAGCCACCCCAGTGCTCCGGGCAGCTGGGGGGCGTTTCGCCGAAACGTTGGCGGGTGGCTTCAAGCAGGCCTTCGAGCTCCGCGCGACCGCTGATAGGGCGGCTTTGCGGCGAGGCCCACGCACCGATCCGGCTGCCCAACGGGCGAACCTGGTAATAGGCTTCGGATTCTGCCGCGGCCACCTTCAGCGCCCTGCCCTCGATCCGCACCTGGCGCTCAAGCGTCGGCCAGAAGAACGTCATGGCGGCGAAGGCATTGAGCGCCAGGTGCTGGCCCTTGGCGCTTTCGTAGTTGGTGAAAAACGTAAAGCCCTGATCGTCCATGCCCTTGAGCAACAGCACCCGACAGTGCGGCCGCCCTTCGCTGTCCACGGTCGCCAGCGTCATGGCATTGGCTTCCACGGGCAACTGCTCGGTGTGCACCGCCTCGTCGAACCACTTGCGGAACAAAACCAGCGGGTCGGCGGGAGCTTCGCTCTCGGTCAACCCATCCCGGGTGTAATCACGGCGCATGTCCGCCAGGGATTTGCTCATGTTTACCGCCCGCTCAGTTCTTGGCTTGTTGATCTGCAACCGGCTTCTTGGCGACGGCGGCTTTCTTGGCCGCTGGCTTCTTCTTGGCCGCCACGGTAGCCGGCTTGCTGGCCTTCTTGCTGGCGGTGGCTTTTTTCGCGGGCGCGGCGGGGGCGGCGGCCGGGGCGTCCGGAACGGCTTTCACGTCCTGAAGCGCAACGATGGCGGCGGCCACCGGGGTAGGCTGATCATACTTGGCCATCAGGGTAGCCATGCCGCTTTCCGGGGTGACCAGCATTTCCACGCGGCGGTTCAGCGAACGGCCAGCGGGGCTATCGTTGGCGGCGCGTGGCATCACCGAGCCCATGCCGCGCAGGCTGAGGCGGTTACGCTGCAGGCCGCTGAGGCGGAAAATAGCCGCGATGGACTGGGCGCGCTCCAGGCTGACCTTCTTGTTCAAATCCGCAGCGCCGGTGGTGTCGGCGTGGCCCAGGATCAGCACCGAGGTCTTGTTGTCGCCTTCGAGGGCCTTGGCAACGTTGGTGATGGGAGCAAGGGAAACCGGCAGCAGCATGGCGGGGCGGTCCGGGTTGAACGAGCCATCCACCGGCGCGGTGACGACCAGCATGTCGTCGTGGCGCTCCAGCTGGAACTTGCTGCCCTTGATCGCTTCGCGCAACTTGGGCTCATAGGCATCCAGCCAGGCCTTGGTCACGGCCGGATCTACCTTGGCCGCTGCCGCTATGGCAGCGGCCGGGGCACCCTTGGGATTGGTGGCGGCGGCCTGCTTGGCTTCGCCGCCGAACGGCCACCACCAATGACCTTCACTGGCCGCCTTGGCGTCGGAGGCTGCCTCGGCTTTCGCTACTCGATCCTGTACCGCCTGCTCTACGCCGTTGTCCTTGGCCACTTCCTTGGTGGCATCCTGCCGACCGAACGGCCACCAGCCCGCATCCGCTTTAGAGGAAGCTTCCTGCGAGGTGTGAGCGCAGCCTGTGATGGCCAGGCACAAAGCGAAAGCGAGAGTCTTCTTGGCGTACATGATCGATCCGGAAAGTGGAGTCAATAAATCGGGTTAGAAAACCCATATAAATCGTTGATTGGATGGTAGAACATTCCGAGGCGCGTGGGCTACCGTCGGTCGTGTGCCCCTAAAGGCATTGGGCAACCGCGCGGGCCAGTTTCTGGGCGCGAGGGTCCATCAATATATAGGGGCCAAGGGTATTAGTGACGAACCCGAACGCCACACCGCTGTGGGGGTCCGCGAAGCCTACCGAGCCGCCCGCCCCGGGATGGCCGAACGCGCCTGGCCCCATGCCGAAGGTCGCATTGGCCAGCGTAGGCTGGTCAAGCATGCAGCCCAGCCCGAAGCGTGTGGCCGTGAGCAAGGTAAGGTCTTCACCCTGGCTGTGCTCACGGGTGAGCTGGTCGAGCCATTCCCCTTCCAGCAAGTGCCCTTCGAGCAACCCCTGATAGAAGCCGGCCAGGCTGCGGGCATTGCCGTGGCCGTTTGCGGCAGGTTGCTCCATGCGCCGCCATTCCGGCTTGTTGGTGCTGGTGAGGATAGACGGCGGATTGGTGAAGGCGCGGGTGCTCAGCGCCTCGGGCTCGCGCAAGGTTACCTGCAACAGGCGCTGCGCAGCGGCATCCCCAGGATTACCCTTGCCACGGGCCACGTGGGCCACGCGGTGGAACTCGCTGTCGGCCAAGCCAATATGGAAGTCCAGCCCCAGGGGCGCGACCACACGTTCCACGATCGCGCGCCCGGGCGAGCGCCCATCTACCCGGCGGATCAACTCACCCAACAACCACCCGTAAGTGATGGCGGCGTAACCGTGGGCGGTACCAGGCGCCCACCACGGCCGCTCGGCAGCCAGCGCGGCGGTCATCACCGGCCAGTCGTAAAGCGCCTCGGCCGGCAGCAGCTCGCGCAACGCCGGCAGCCCGGCCCGATGACACAGCAGCTGGCGCACCGTGATCCCGGCCTTGCCGTTGGCGGAGAACTGCGGCCAGTACCGCGCGACGGGAGCATCCAGGGAAAGTTTGCCCTCGGCGGCCAGTTGCAGCACGGCCACCGCCGTGAACGTTTTAGTGCATGAGAACAGGTTCACCAGCGTATCGCTGTGCCAGGCCTCGGTGCCGTCCTTGTCGCTGGTACCCGCCCACAGGTCGATCACCGTCTCGCCGTTCACTTGAACGCACAAGGCCGCGCCCCGCTCCTGGCGGTCTTCGAACAGCGCGGCGAAGGCATCGCGCACCGCTTCGAATTCCAACGAATAATGGCCTTTGACTAACACGTGGGCTCCGGCGCGATCAGCAAAATGGCTGGGCATTGTTTCAGCGATTTACGCCTTTGTGAAGGGAGTCGGCCCGGCGGCAGGCGGGCGACGCGCTAGCCGATTTCCCGGCGAAACGGCGGCAACGCGTCAAGAATGGCCTTGCCGTAGCGCTGGGTTACCACCCGGCGATCCAGCAAGGTGATCATGCCTCGGTCCTGTTCAGTGCGCAGCAAGCGGCCGCACGCCTGAATCAACCGCAGGGACGCATCCGGGACGGCGATTTCCATGAAGGGATTGCCTCCACGGGCTTCGATCCATTCCGCCAAGGCCGCTTCCACGGGATCGTCTGGCACGGCGAAGGGTATTTTTGCGATGACCACGTGTTCGCAATACGCCCCGGGCAAGTCCACGCCTTCGGCAAAGCTCGCCAGGCCGAACAGCACGCTGCTTTCACCGTCGTCGACACGGGCCTTGTGCTTGTTGAGGGTTTCCTGTTTGGAGAGGTTGCCCTGAATGAATACCTGCCGGCGCCATTCACGGTCCAGGCCGTCGAACACATCCTGCATCTGCCGACGCGAGGAAAACAGCACCAGCGAACCGCGCGAGCCTTCGACCAGGCCAGGAAGCTCGCGGATGATCGCCGCGGTGTGAGCGGCCGCGTCCCGTGGATCCACCCGAAGGTCGGGCACCCGCAACACACCGGCGTCGGCGTGATGAAACGGGCTCGGCACCACCGCGGTGACCGCGTCCCGCGGCAGCCCGGCGCGCATCCTGAAGCGGTCGAAACGGCCCAGCGCAGTGAGCGTGGCGGACGTGACCACCGCGCCAAAGGCGACGTTCCACAGGTTGCGGCGCAACATTTCCGCCGCCAGGATCGGGCTGGCGTTTACTTCCAGGTCGTACAACGACCCGGCTTCCACCAACGTGAGCCAGCGCGCCATGGGCGGGCTGCCTTCCGGATCCTCGGCGGTGAAGGCCACCCATAGCTCCCAGCTGCCCTGCGCGCGGGCGAGCAAGGTGCCGAACAGCGGGTACCACTCCTCCGCCTGATGGCTGGCGATGCCGATATTCACCTCGCCTTCCATGCCCTGCTTCAACAGCTCCGCCAGGCGGGTGTAGAGGTCGGTCAGCCGGGCGAAGCCCTTTTTAAGCTCCAGGCCCATTTCGCGGATGTGCTCCGGCACCAGCCCACCCACGAAGCGGTGCCGTGGCCGCTCACGGCCTTCCATGTCTTCGCCAGGCCGAAAATCGGCCAACTGCTCGCACGCGCCATACATGAACTGCATTTGCGCCTTGAGCTCCCGAGCCAGCTCCGGTACCTGTTCGATCAGTTTGCCCAGGTCGCCAGGTAGCGGATGCTGGGCAAGCAGCTTGGTCAGGTTGCGGGCCGTTTGCTCCAGCCAGTCGGCGGTGGAGCGCAGCCGGGTGAAATGGGCGAAGTGGCCGATGGCTTTGTCCGGGAGGTGGTGGCCTTCGTCGAATACGTAGAGCGTGTCTTTGGGATCGGGCAACACGGCGCCGCCACCCAGGGCCAGGTCGGCCAGCACCATGTCGTGGTTGGTCACGATCACGTCCACCTTGCCCATGCCTTCACGGGCCTTGAAGAAGGTGCACTGCTGGAAATTCGGACAATGGCGGTTGGTGCACTGGCTATGGTCGGTGGTCAGGCGCGCCCAGACCGGGTCTTCCAGGGCTTCGGGCCAGCTGTCGCGGTCCCCGTCCCAGCGGTTGCCGGCCAGTTTTTCGATCATTTTGGTGAACAGCTTGAGGCTTGCCTCGTCCACGTCGATGGAAAAACCTTCGTCTTCGAACAGCTGGGCAGTCGCGTTCTGGGCCTGGCCTTCCTGCAGCAATGCATCGAGCTTGGACAGGCACAGGTAGCGCCCGCGCCCCTTGGCCAGGGCGAAGCTGAAGTTGAGCCCGGCGTTACGCATGATGTCAGGCAGATCCTTGTGGACGATCTGCTCCTGCAACGCCACGGTGGCCGTGGCGATGACCAGCCGTTTGCCAGCAGCCTTGGCGGCGGGAATGGCCGCCAGGCTGTAGGCAACCGTTTTACCGGTACCCGTGCCCGCCTCCACCGCCACTACGGCGGGCTCGCCCACGCGTCGCCCTTCCTCGTCGCACGGAACGGCGCCCAGCGCTTTGGCGACTTCGGCGATCATCAGGCGTTGGCCGTAACGTGCCTTGAGCCCCTTTGCCTCGAGAAAACGGCTATAGGCGCCCTGGATGGTTGATTTGAGTTCAGTGCTGAGCATGGGGTCCGAGCGGCCCGGAAGGGCTGGATGGATTATCAGTGGTTCGGGAAGGTCGCTATCATACCCGCTATTGCCCGAGGCGCCGACCGAAAGTCCGATGAACTCCACAACTTTTCATTTCAATGCCCCGCTCCCCTTGGCCCTCTCGGCCCTCGCCTGCTGCCTTGCGCTGGTATACGGCGCTATCGAAGCGCGCCAACCGCAACGGCTTCGCCTCGGCTGCGGGGTAGCCTGGGCATGCTGGTGCGTAATGGCCGGCTGCCTGATCGTTTGGTTCAAAAGTCGCTTTCCTGGCCTGGAGACCGCACCTCGGCCAGTTCAGTGGCAACTGGGGGCTGCCATGGCAGCCGCTGCGTTAATGGCTCGGGTGAGCTTGTTGCGGGCCGGGGAGCTGATCGTTGCCGACGGCAATGCCGCCGATCGCCTGGCCCGTATCGTACGGTGGCAGTTGATCGCGGCGGCGGCGGTGCTGGGGGTGGGTACGGCGGTGGGGATAGCGGGGACGGCCATGTAGCGTGGCGAAACAGCAGGAAGCCGGCCCTGACGCGGGCCGCTACCGCGGGCTCAGGCCGGGCCGTCACCGTCGCGCTTGCGCTTGTTGCCCATGCGCACGCCGATGTCCATCAGGAACTGGAAAAACCCTTCCTGATCTTCCAGCACGTTGCTCCAGAACGGCGAGTGGTACAGCGCCACCGCGCCATGCACCAGGGCCCACGAAGCGCAATAGTGGAAATAGGGCGGCACGTCCTCGAGCTTGCCTTCGTCGATCCGGCCCTTGATCAATTGGGTAAGGCGATCGAAATTGGACGCCCGGATGGTGTGCAGTTCGGTGACCATCTCCGGTACCTGGCTGCCCTTGACCACCTTTTCTTCCAGGCGGTCGAACAGCCGGTAGCGTTGCGGATCGCGCATGCGAAACTCGAAATACGCCCGCGAGAGCGCTTCCTTGTCCCGGTCCACGTCAGCCGAATGCAGCAGGCTGTTAAGGTCGCGCTCATAGTCGAGCATCAGCCGCAGGTAAATTTCGGCCTTGGATTTGAAATGCTTGTAGATGGTCCCTTTGCCGATACCTACCGCATCGGCGATCATCTCCACGGTGACGCTGTCCTCGCCCTGTTCCAGGAACAGCTTGAGCGCCGTGTCGAGGATTTCCTGTTCCCTACGGCGGAATTCGCGGACCTTTCTAGGTTCTTTCTGCATACACGGACCGGGGCTGAATCGAAGCCGGTATTATGCCTAAATTGCGTCAAATTGCACGGATCATCCGATTATGTCCAGGTTTGTAGACGAATTCCCCCAGGCCCCAGGGCTTCTGTATCTCAACCATGCGGCCGTCTCGCCCTGGCCCCGTCGCGCTGCCGAGGCGGTGACCCGTTTCGCCCAGGAAAACGTGCGGCTCGGCGCCCGGGGCTACCCTACCTGGCTGGAGGTGGAGCAACGCCTGCGCGAGCGCCTGCAGCGCCTGCTCAACGCCCCGGCGGCCAGCGATATCGCCCTGGTGAAGAACACCTCGGAAGCACTTTCGTTCGTGGCGTTCGGGCTGAGCTGGGCACCGGGGGACCAGATCGTGATCAGCGACGAGGAATTCCCCTCCAATCGCATCGTCTGGGAGGCCTTGGCCCCCAAGGGCGTGGAAGTCATCAAAGTGAGCCTGGCGGGCGACGACCCGGAAGCCGCTTTGCTGGACGCCTGCGGCCCACGCACCCGGCTGATGGCTATCAGCGCCGTGCAGTATGCCAGCGGCTTGAAGATGGACCTGGTACGCCTCGGTCATGGCTGCAAGGCCAAGGGTGTATTGTTCTGCGTGGACGCCATCCAGCAGCTGGGCGCCGCCCCGTTCGACGTGCGGGCCTGCGAATGCGATTTCGCCATGGCCGACGGCCATAAGTGGATGATGGGGCCTGAGGGCCTCGGTGTATTCTACTGCCGCGCCGAACTGCGCCCCACGCTACAGCTGCAGGAATACGGTTGGCACATGCTCGAACACATGGGCGACTACACCCGCGACACCTGGGAGCCGGCCACCAGCGCCCGGCGCTTCGAATGCGGCAGCCCCAATATTCTCGGCACCATGGCTTTGGAAGCCAGCCTTGGCCTGCTCGAGGAGGTGGGAATGGAGCAGGTTGCCCAAACCATCGAAGGCCATATCGTGGCCTTGACCTCCGGCATCGAACGGATCCCGGGCGCCCGGATTCATTCGCCACTCGCGCCGCAGCGCCGATCAGGCATCCTTTCCTTCAGCGTGGATGGCAAGGATAGCCTTGCCTTGCACAAAGAATTGATGGCGGAGGGCGTGGTATGTATACCCAGGGGCAAGGGGGTGCGCTTCTCCCCTCACTTCTATACCACTGAAGCCGTGATCGCGGAGGCCCTGGCCATTCTCACCCGACTGAGCAAGTGAGTTGTCAGCAAGCGGCGGCTGATTCCAAAACTGTTTAAAAAACGATCATTTTGCGCTGGACGAATGGGGAAGCTGACCAATACTGAAACTGTTGGCAAGCCCTACCCCCCATAGAGCTTGCCAATAAAGGTGTCAACGGACCGCGCACCTTTGTTTTACTCCTAATGGTCTTAACCCGGATTCCCCCCCAGAACCCGGGTTTTTTTTTGCCCGCTTCAGGCCAATCGGGCCAGTGGGAACAGCCGCCGGAAGTTCGCCGTGGTCTGTGCGGCGAAGCGGTCGTAGGGCTCACCTCGAAGGTCCGCGAGGAAGGCCGCAACCTCATACACGTACTGGGGCAGGTTCGGTTTGCCTCGGTACGGGATCGGCGCCAGGTAAGGGGAGTCGGTTTCAACCAGCAGCCGATCCGCTGGCACCCGGCGGGCGACATCGCGAAGGGCGTCGGCGTTGCGGAAGGTAACGATGCCGGAGAGCGAGATATAAAACCCCAGGTCCAGCGCCGCTTTGGCCATCGCCCAATCCTCGGTAAAGCAGTGCAGCACGCCGCCTTGAGGGAGAGCAGCCTCGCGCAGCAGGTCCAAGGTGTCTGCCTGGGCGGCGCGGGTGTGCACGATCACAGGCTTGCCGGTGATGGCCGCGGCTTCCAGATGCAGGCGAAACGAGGCTTTCTGCACGTCGGCCGATTCCGGCTCGTAGTGGTAATCAAGCCCGGTTTCGCCGATGGCCACCACATGGGGGTGGTTTAGTTCGCTCAGCAACCAGGGGAGCGTGGGCGCGCCTTCGGGGGCCACGTCCAGCGGATGAATACCCACGGAGCAGTCGACATCGGGATAGCGGCCCGCAAGGTCACGCACGGCCTGGGCGTTGTCTGCGCTGACGCCAATGCACAGAAAATGCCCTACCCCACGGGCCCGCGCCGCCTCGAGCGCGGCGTCCAGCGACCCGCCGTGAACGGACAGATCGAGGCGGTCAAGGTGGCAGTGAGAATCGACAAGCAGGGGTGCGGAAGAAGTCATGGGGCTCTACATGGTATGGGTCGGCCGGTCCGACTTCAGCGCACCGGCGAGGTAGGTTTCGATCTTGTTGCGGGCGGTATCATCGCCATCGTTGAACTGCACGCCCACCCCGGCGGCTCGGTTACCCTGGGCACCACGCGGCGTGATCCATGCAACCTTCCCGGCAACGGGGATCTTTTCAGGTTCGTCCATCAGGTTCAGCAGCATGAAGAGTTCGTCGCCCAGCCGATAGCTTTTGGCGGTGGGGATGAACAGGCCGCCATTCTTGATAAATGGCATGTAGGCGGCATAAAGCACCGCTTTGTCCTTGATAGTCAGCGACAGGATACCGCTACGCGGACCCGGAGCGATCGGCTGGTTCATTGATCATCCTTACTACTGAAAGAAGTGCCCGCCTAACGCTGATCTGGCAACGCCAGCCAGGACACCAGCAAGGTTTCGAGTAGCAATACACGGTTGAGGTTCGCTTTGGAGAGCACCTTCTGGCGATGCTCGAGCACCCATTCCTGGATAGCCATCACTTTGCCAGTGGTGGTTTTCTGGGCGAGATATTGCAGCACTTTACGCATGTCGCTCAAGCCTAAACCGTCCTCCTCCTGCGTCAACCGATAGCGCAGCAACCGCTGGGACCAGTCGCAGAACCAGTCGAATAGCCAGATCAATGGCACGTCCTTCCAGCTTTCGGCCAGTTGCGTAGGGCTTTGCTGCTGCTTGAGCAGGCGCTTGACCCCCTCCACTACCATGGCGCGCTGATCCAGCACGCCCTGCTCGTTCAGCTGCCTGGCTGCCAAGGGCGAACCGCTGGCCAGGGCAAGCAGTTCTTCCCTGGCTGGCGCGGCGACGTCGGGCAAGGCGGTTTCCAGCCACCGCGTGGCTTGAGATGGCGTGGGGAGTGGGCAAGGCTGCTGCACACAGCGGCTGCGAATGGTCGGCAAGAGGCGGCTGGGCTGATGGCTTACCAGCAACATCACGGTATTGCCGGAGGGTTCCTCCAGGCTTTTGAGCAAGGCGTTGGCGGCATTGAGGTTCATAGCCTCCACGGGCTCGATCAACACCACCTTGCGGCCACCCAACTGCGCGGTCTGGCTGACAAACTCCACGAGGCGCCGCACCTGGTCCACCACGATCGCCTTGTCTGCTTCCTCGGGTTGCAGCAGGTAGTTGTCGGGATGACTGCCCGCCGCCAGTAGCAGGCAACTCTTGCACTGGCCGCAGGGTTTGCCGGCCGCGGCGCCGCACAGCAGCAGGGCCATGAACCGCTCGGCCAGGGCACGCTTGCCGATGCCCGCCGGCCCCTGCAACAGGTACGCATGGGCATGCTCGCTTCGGCTGCTCAGTTGCTGCCAAAGCGCGGCCTGCCACGGGTAGGGCTCAGCCACGCGCGCGCTCCAGCCAGTGTGGCAAGCTATCGTGCAGCCGCGCCTGCACCTCGGTCAGGGGCAGGCTCGCATCGATCACCTGATAGCGCAGCGGGTCCGCCGCGGCGCGATCGAGATAGGCCTGGCGTACTGCTTCGAAGAATCCGCGTTCTTCCTGCTCGAAACGGTCCAGGCGGCCACGCGCGGCGGCCCTGGCAAGCCCCACTTCCACCGGCAAATCGAACACGAGTGTAAGGTCTGGGCGCAGGCCACCCTGCACGAACGCTTCGAGTTCGGCGATGCGCGCCACCGGCACGCCACGGCCGCCGCCCTGGTAGGCGTAGGTCGCATCCGTGAACCGGTCGCACAGCACCACTGCCCCACGCGCCAACGCCGGGCGGATCACCCGCTCGATATGCTGGGCGCGCGCGGCGAACATCAGCAACAATTCGGTATCCACCGCCATGGGCTCATCGCTGGGCGCCAGCAATAGTTCGCGAATGCGTTCAGCCAGCGGTGTGCCACCGGGTTCGCGGGTCAGCTGCACGTCCTTGCCAACTTCCCGCAGGCGCGCGGCGATGTAATCGCGGTTTGTGCTTTTGCCGGCGCCTTCCGGCCCCTCCAGGGTAATGAACAGACCGCTCACTCAGGCTTCCTCATGGTTGTTGCGTTTCTTCGGCGGGCGCAGCCGTGGCGGGTGTGGCAGGCGGGGTATCACCCTCTGTCGCGGCGCCCGAGGGCAAGGATGCCGGGGCCGGGCTGGAACGGTAATCCGCCCGCCGCTTGAGCTGGTACTGACGCACCGCCTGATTGTGCGCCTCGATGTCATCGGAGAACACGTGGCTGCCGTCGCCCTTGGCAACGAAGTACAAGCTGCTGCCGGAGGCAGGGTTGAGCGCGGCGCGGATGGCTTCCCGACCCACCATCGAGATCGGCGTCGGCGGCAATCCAGGGTTCAGGTAGGTGTTGTAAGGGCTGGGCTCTCGCAGATCGGCGCGGGTGATACGCCCCGTGTAACGTTCGCCCATGCCGTAAATGACCGTGGGGTCGGTTTGCAGCAGCATGCCCGAGGCCAGCCTACGCACGAACACACCCGCGATCTCGCCCCGTTCCTGAGGCACGCCGGTTTCCTTCTCGATCAACGACGCCATGATCAGGGCCTGATAGGGATCGGTGTACGGGAGGTCGCCCGCGCGCGATTGCCACTCCTGGGCAAGCACGGTGTCGAGGCGGGCGAAGGCTTGCTCGAGCAATTGTTCGTCGCTCATGCCCTTCACGTATTTGTAGGTATCGGGGAAGAACCGCCCCTCCGGAAACACCCCCGGGTGCCCCAGCTTGGCCATCACCTGCTCATCCGAAAGCTCGCCCAGGGTTTGCTTGAGCTTTTCCTGGCGGGCCAAGGCCGCGCGCACCTGGCGGAAGGTCCAGCCCTCGACCAGCGTAAGGCTGTACTGCACCACCTCGCCACGCTGCCACAACCCGAGCATTTCGCGCACCGTAGTGGTTGGGCCAAGGCGGTATTCACCGGTGTGCAGGGGCTGGGCGTCCAGATTGAACCGCCAATACAAGCGGGCCCAGAACGCGCCCTTTAACGCCCCCTGATCCTCGAGGCGATTGAGCATCCCTCCGGGCGACGCGCCCAGTGGCACGTCGATCAGTTGCTCGGCTGGCAACGACAAGGGTTGGTCCAGCACTGCTTGAACGCGCCATACGGCAAGCCCCATTGCAATGCCTGCCAGAATGACCAAGGTTTCGAGCAACAGCAGAATTTTGCGTAGCACTGTCAGATATCCAGAAGTTCGCAGGCCATCTGCTGGAGTTTACGGGTGCGCGGCCCCACCGGCCAAGTGAGCTGCGCATAGCGGCGAACCGGCCAGATGCCATAAACGCTATTACACATGAATACTTCGCTGGCGCTGGCCAGGCGGCTGGGCTCGAGATCCTCGATGACTACCGGCTCCCCCTCGGTGGCGGCCTGGGCGATCAGCTCGGCGCGCAGGGTGCCGGCCACGCCGCAGCGGGTAAGCCCGGGGGTGACGAGCCTGCCGTCGCAGACCATGAACAGGTTGCTGAAAACACCCTCTATCAGGCGCCCGCTGCTATCGCACATCAGCCCTTCGGCGAACTCCGCGCCCTGCCATTCAGCGCGCGCCAGAACCTGCTCCAGACGGTTGAGGTGCTTGAGCCCCGCCAGCAGCGGTTGCTCGGCCAAGCGGGTGCGGCATGGAAAAAGCGCAATGCCTTCGGTTTGCCGTTGGGCGGGGTACTCCGGCAAGGGGCTGCCTTGCAGAATACGCCGCGCGGGTGCGGCAGGGTCACCAGCGTAACCGCGCGCGCTATCGCCCCGCGTGACGATCAGCTTGAGTACGCCGTCGCCCAACTCACTGGCATAGCCGCGCACTTCGGCGCGCAGCACTGGCTCGTCGAACGGCAACCCCAGCCGCGCGCAGCCATGGGCCAGGCGCTCCAGGTGCCGCTCCAGCAATGACAGCCGGGTGGCCCGCACACGAATGGTTTCGAACAACCCGTCGCCGTAGGCCAGCCCCCGATTGACCACGCCGATGGCGCTGGCTGGCTGGCCGTCGACCCAGGCTTCCATCACTCGCTGAACCGGCGGAACACCAGGGAGCCGTTGGTACCGCCAAAGCCGAACGAGTTCGACAGCACGACATCGATGGGCATCGCGCGCGCTTCGTGCGGCACGAAATCCAGATCGCAGTCGTCGTCAGGCTCGTCGAGGTTGATGGTGGGAGGTGCTACCTGGTCGCGAATGGCGAGCACACTGAAGATGGCCTCCACCGCCCCTGCCGCGCCCAGCAAGTGGCCGATCATGGACTTGGTCGAACTCACCGACAGCTTGTAGGCGTGCTCACCGAACACGGCCTTGATCGCCCGCACTTCGGCCAGGTCGCCAGCCGAGGTGGATGTGCCATGGGCGTTGATGTATTGCACCGCTTCGGGGGCCAGCCCGGCGTCCTTCAACGCATTGACCATGCAACGGGCCGCGCCCGCCCCATCCTCGGGTGGGGAGGTCATGTGGAAGGCATCGCCGCTGGTACCGAAACCGACCAGCTCGGCATAGATGCGGGCGCCGCGTGCCCGGGCGTGTTCGAGATCTTCGAGCACCAGCGCGCCGGCGCCGTCGGACAGCACGAACCCGTCGCGCCCCTTGTCCCACGGCCGGCTGGCGCGGGTAGGCTCGTCATTGCGCGTGGACAACGCCCGCGCTGCGCCGAAACCGCCCATGCCCAGGCCGCAGGCGGCCATCTCGGCGCCACCAGCGATCATCACGTCCGCTTCGCCATAGGCGATATTGCGGGCCGCCATGCCGATGCAATGGGTACCGGTGGTGCAGGCCGTGGACACGGCGTAGTTCGGCCCCTGTATGCCCAGGTGGATCGAAAGGAAGCCGGAAATCATGTTGATGATCGAGCCGGGCACGAAGAACGGCGAGATCCGCCGCGGCCCTTGCTCGTGCAGCGTACGGCTGGTGTCTTCGATATTGGTGAGGCCACCGATACCCGACCCCATGGCTACGCCGATGCGCTCGCGATTGCTGTCGTCGATGTTCAGCCCCGCATCGCGCACGGCCTGGAAGCCAGCGGCCAGGCCATACTGGATGAACAGGTCGAGCTTGCGTGCCTCTTTCGGCGAGAGGTACTGCGCCACATCGAACGCTTTGACCGAGCCGCCGAACCGGGTGGAAAACGCTGACAGGTCGGTATGCTCGATCGGACCGATGCCGCTTTGGCCGGCCAGAATGCCTTGCCAGGTAGTTGGCACGTCAACGCCCAAGGGCGACAACATACCCATTCCAGTGACCACGACGCGTCTACGCGACACAGTGTTCTCCTTAATACTTTGTTTCAACCTCTTGCCCTATTTAAAGAAAAAACCGCACGCCCAGAAAAGGCAGTGCGGTTTTCTCCTGACAAGAAGCGTCGATTGCGACAATCAGCCCTGGTGGCTGTTGACGTAGTCGATGGCTGCCTGAACGGTGGTGATCTTTTCGGCTTCTTCGTCTGGAATCTCGGTTTCGAATTCTTCTTCCAGTGCCATTACCAGCTCAACGGTGTCAAGAGAATCAGCGCCCAGGTCTTCAACGAAGCTGGCGGTGTTAACGACTTCTTCTTCTTTGACGCCCAGCTGCTCGGCTACGATTTTCTTGACGCGTTCTTCGATGGTGCTCATACCTGGTTTTCACTCCTAGTGGATAGTCTGGCAACTGGCCGGTGTGTAAGTTTATAGGAAGGCACTCGCATTTCAAGTTGAATGCGAACCCACCAAACGCCGGCCGGCGACCTCTATAATCTGGATGCAGCTTTATAACGGATTTTGGGGCGTTACGTATGACATTTTTTCCGCGCCGCCCCATTGAGCTGAATCACATGTACATGCCGCCGTTGACCGGAACGGTCGCGCCGGTGACATAAGCGGCGCCATCGGAAGCCAGGAAGCTGACCACCTTGGCGATTTCCTCAGCCTGGCCCAACCGGCCAAGGGGGATCTGAGTCAACAAGCCTTCACGCTGCGCCTCTGGAAGCTCGCGGGTCATGTCGGTGTCGATGAAGCCCGGGGTAACCGAATTGATGGTAATGCCCCGCGAGCCCACTTCACGCGCAAGCGCACGGCTGAAGCCTTCCAGGCCAGCCTTGGCTGCGGCGTAGTTTACTT
>Ga0265797_10005593_pt1 | contig 18264 bp, 30 predicted proteins | sample P2T30metagenome_FD_192433 | JGI IMG/M metagenome (GOLD analysis project Ga0265797, IMG submission 192433) | Plant litter microbial communities from East Loma Ridge, Irvine, California - P2 T30 | ecosystem: Environmental > Terrestrial > Plant litter > Unclassified | place: USA: California... | reverse complement strand
CCAGCTGCATCGATTGGTCGATCCCGTGTCCTTCGATCTTCGATCGGGACCGCGAGCTCGCCGAGGCGACAAAGCGCCGTATCGCGCGCGGCGTCGTGCGCTACGTCATGCAGCGGAAGCCGTACCTAGTGAATTCGACGACCGCGCCGCACGTCACGAAGTTTCATACTGGCAGCACCGGGTCGCCAATCGACAAAGAGATGCCGACTGTCACCGGGAACGGTAACCCGACCCGCCCCGCCGGCGCGATGCCGCTGGGGCTAGTCGAAGCCCATCTGGAAAAGTTCAACGCGGACAGCCGGCCGAAGTCGTTGGCCGATCCGCTATGCACCGTCATGGCTTCGTCGGCCAAGCATGCGCTGGTAAAGACGACGCTCGCGCCGTTTGTCACCTACGGCCAGCATGGCGGCGCGACCCGATCGATCGAAGATCCTCACCACACGATCGCGGCATCGAGCAAGGACCAGAACTGCGTCGCTGCGGCATTCCTGTCGAAGTTCGCGACGGGCAACGATGCCACCAGCCCAGACACGCCAGCGCAGACGGTCGAGACCAAATCCAAGCAGGCGATCGTCGGTGCATTCTTGTCGACGTTCAACGGTAGCAATAAGACGGGCGGCGGCGGTGATGCCGAGGAGCCGCTAAAGACTGCCCGCGCCGGCGGGCAGCATCACTCGGTCGTCGCGGCACACATGGCGCAGTTCAACAGCAACCCCGACGGGTCGGTAAACGCAGGCCACGACATGCGCGACCCGGTCAGCACTATTGCTACGCGCGGACCGCATCAGGGCGTCATCGAGACGACGCTTATCGAGGAAGGTGACCTGCCGCCGGAGATGCTTGACCGGGCGGTGCTGACCGCGGCGTTCCTCGTCAAATATTACGGGGAGGGTGGACAGAGCCAGGCTGCGGATCGTCCGCTCGACGTGGTCACGACGAAGGCGCGCTACGCGGTCGTCACCGTCACGATCGACGCCGTCACCTATGTGATTGTCGATATCGGCCTGCGTATGCTCAAGCCTCGTGAGCTCGCACGGGCGCAGGGCTTCCCTGAGGGCTATGTGCTCGACCCGATCGTCCGGAAGATGCTGCGCGGGAAGTGGGTTGAGGCCCGGCTCACGATCGCCGAGCAGATCAGCGCGATCGGCAATAGCGTCTGCCCGCCCGTCGCTCGAGCGCTGGTCGCGGCGAACCAACCGGGGATCGTTCCTATGAGGCTCGCCGCATGACCGCCCTCCGGCCGGTCCAGCGCATCGAGGCGCGGCAGTTCGTCCTGGACCACCACCGTCACCACGGATGGGTGTCGGGCTTCCTCTGGCTTCACGGCCTGGCGGGGGAGGGCGGCGCGCTGGTCGGCATCGCCGTCGTCGGTCGCCCGGTCGCCCGCGCGCTGCAGGATGGTCTGACGATGGAGGTCACCCGCCTATGCACCGACGGGGAGCCGAATGGCTGTTCGATGCTCTACGGCGCGGCGCGGCGCGCAGCGGTCGCCAAGGGATATCGACGAGGCCTGACGTACATCCTTGCGAGCGAGACGGGTGCGTCGCTGCGCGCGGCGGGCTGGCGGCTGCTCTGGCGCGTCCCCGGCCGCAGCTGGGACACGCCATCGCGTCCGCGAGCGGACAAGCACCCGACCGAGGACAAGGCCGCCTATGGCTGGGGCGATTGGCCTGCCGCCGTGGAGCTCGCCGCATGATCATCGACACCCTCAATCCCCGATACAGGAGCGCGACAGCATGAAGCGTTACAGGACGCCGACGGCCAAGCCGGGCGAGTTGAAGGCCGGCTATGGCAGGGAGGACCGGCACTGCTCGCCGAGCCTCGTCTATGTCTGGGGCGGCGGGCGCGCGCAAAAGCCGGACGCTCGGGTGTTGGGATCCGCGCTCGAGGACAAGCGGCATGGCTACGCCTTCCCGTCGATGGCGCTCGAGCAGCGACCTTCCCTGATCGAAGAGCTCGAGGCGCGGGGTTACGACATCACCACGCTGCGCTTCTCGATCCGGATGAAAGAGACGACCGACACCCTTAATCCTAAATGCAGGAGTGCTGCAGCATGAAGGATCAGATCGAGTTCCACCTCGGCGACCGCATCCTGGTCGTCGCGGATTCGAGCCATGCGCCGGACCGCGGCGACCTCGTGAACATCCGCAAGGTCACGTACACCGTGATCGGACGGACCTACACCGTCGACCACTCCGACGAGCCCCGGGAACGCCGGGTCGTCTGCGTCATCAATCTGGAGAGTGCCCGTGCTGACCCACGCTGAAATCGACGCCGCAGCCTCCCGCCTTCAGGAGGAGTGCAACGCCGCGATCGAGCAGGGCTTTCCGACATGGTCGCGCTTCGCCGTTGATCAGATGGTCGACGCGATCATGGAGGATCGAGCGCCTGACTGGTCATGGATGAAGCGCGGCACTTTCAACGACGTCCCGGTGATCGTGCTGACCTCCTACAACGGCCCGATCGCTGGCCTTAATTTGGAGAGCGCCCGTGGCTGAGAAGCGCACGATTCATAAGCACGTCGTCAAGGTCGCCGGGCGGATACGTATCTACGTCCCCGCAGGCTCCAAGCTGCTGCTGGTCAGCTGGCAAGAAGGCCGCATGGAGAACGGCGAAATCGGGTTCTGGTACGAGGTGCCGGACTTGTCAGGCGATCCATGCCTGAGCCCGCAGGAGTTCTTCGTCGTGGGGACGGGGGATATCGTGCCGGACGGCGCCGTCAGCGTGGTCAGCGTCATCGCCGGGCATTATGTCTGGCACGTCTACATGCCGTTATCGGAGGCACCCCGTGGCTGAGCAGACCGCGATGGTGAGGATCGATGACGCATGGCTCCGCGCAGCCGACGTCTCGCACATGAACTGGGACCGGGGGCATAGCTATACGAACCTGCGGATCACGATGCGCGACGGGACGGTCTATGTCGTGCGGGAGTGGCAGGGTAGCGCATACGATGCCGAGCGCCGCTTGCTCGAGGCGATCGAGCACGCTGCCCAGGAGGCTGCGGCGTGACGCGGGGTAATCGCATGGGGCGAGTGCGCCGTCACGACCAGTGGCCGCAGGAGCGGATAGGCTGGTTCGTCTGGGGCGGACCATATGCCCACAGGCATGCCAGCGGCGCCCCCGACGATGGCGGATTGCTCGACTGCGGAGCTATGGCGTGGCGGCAATCGCCGCTGGCGAGTTCCAGCGCGGCCCCACAATGGCAAGGATCGCCAACACCGCTGCGGATAGGAGGGTCAAACGGCTGGACTCAACCACCGAGGTTAGTACCGCCGGTACGAAAGACGCTGGAATCATCAACATGAGGGGAGCGATGCTCAAGCCCTCAAGGAACACCATTCCAGTCGCTAAGGACACGAGATTACCGTTGAGTTTCGCGTTCCTGTGAAGTCCCCACACATAGACGATTCCGAACACGATGCTCGCTAGGTCGACCCAAGACTTTGCCAGTACCTCCACGGGCGTTACGCTACGCGAGCGTTCGCGCGCGCAAGAACGATGAAGCCGATGGTCATCGTGAGGACGACAACGATCAGGCGAACAGTCAGATTATCGAGTGGGGGAAGCCAAGGGAGGATAACCCCCGAAGCAACTGACCCCAGTAGGGCGAACGCGGCGGCATGCTTGCCGGTCTCGATCATGCGGAGGCTCCGTGGTGCTGCCGTAGTTACTTCCTGGGAATAATCCACGTCTGGGGTTAATGTTTCAGCTTGCGACGCGTCCTTAATCTTCGGGGATTGATCAAATAGGACGGCTCGAGACTGCCGCGCACCTAGCAATGGTGGACGCGGGCTTTCGTTGATCAACCTCCCTTGTATCATCGTATGCGTTTGAACGACGGGACCGACTACAATGCTCATCGCACCTGCGGCGAAGGTCCGCTTGATCGCGCCTTGAGTGGTGATCATCACTCTCCCAATTCACGCTGCTGCTCGGCCATCTTGATCATCGCGCGGCCGATATTTTCGAAGACATTAGGAGTACCGGCTATGGTGAGCACTGGCCGGATCAATGGGACCGTAGCGCTTGGCGATGGATCGTAAGCGGTTTCACCGAGGATGATCTTAAGCAGCCCGCCACCGCTCGCGTGACCCATTATCAGGTCAACGCCGACCGTCGGAACATCACGCCACTCGGTTCGACCGGGGTAGGCAGTTGCCGCTTCGTGGTCTGCCCAAACAGTGTCTGTCACAATCAATCCATCCGCTTGGTTTCGCCACGCAAGGTAAACTCCCTGCAGCGAAAGGGAAGCCGTTATGTCTACGCTCCGAACTCCGGCCCTTCCTCATCAGGATAGAACGCATGGGGATCGTAGACCGGTCGCTGCGCCGGTCGCGCCTGACGAGGAGGCGGGCGCTTCGGAACACCGGGGACCGGGTCGGGCAAGGTCGGCGCCCCGCCTCCGAACCGCACCCAGATGTAGGCGCCGCTTCCGTGCATCGCCTATAAGACGGCATCGCGTCCGCTCAACCTCTCCTCCGTTTAAGGAGCATGCTCTGGTCTGGCAAACGAAGGAAACAGGTAGTCCGGGTCAAATTCCCCGAGCTTAGCAAGTCCGTCATAGTCAAGGATTTGGATACGGCGTTTGTCTACTACAAAGAGGCCTCGATTACGGAGCCATCGCAGTACACGATTAACGTGAACGCCTGTAAGCCCTGTAATCTCGCCAATATCAGGCTGGGTCAATGGAAAGTGAAACGCGTTATCCGTGACCAGGCCGACCATGTCGAGGCGCACGTATATCTCGCATAAAAAATTTGCAATTCGTGCTTCTGCACGATGTCGTCCATGCGAAAATATCCATTTCCGATTTATCGCGGCGTCTAATAAAGTGCTAAACCACAAAGCATTTGCGAGGCGGGGCGATTTTTGTGATATATCCATTAAATCTTGATGGTCAAATGTGGCAACTTTAACTTCACTAATAGTTATGATGTCATGATCAAGTTGCTTTAACGGCAACGCGTGGAGATCAACAAAATCCCCAGGTACATGTAATTCAACTGCTTGGCGAGCACCGGTCTGGTCGTTTTTATATCTGGATGCAAAGCCTTCTAGGAGCAGTGTGCTTTTGACGACCTCTTCTCCACGGCATGCTAACGGCTCTCGCGCTGGAACGTCAATTACATTAGAAATTTTACTTTCGATCATTCTTATTTCCTCGATCGAAAGCTGGTCGCGTCCGCGCCCCATGAGGAATTTATGTGAAATCACTGGATCAATGCTCAAACGCCCGTCTTGACGTGGTTTAAAAGCACATTGATCGATATTGTGAAATTGACGCAGGTTGAGGCGGGCAAGCTATAAAGCCCTAACAAACATCAACCTAAACGGTCTTGCGGGAGGTAACTCGTTCCAGCGTTTGGCGGTAGGCATACGTTAGCCACGGCCGATCGGTATATGCGCGAGGGGCTTGCCGTTCTCGATCGGGGCCCTGTTTCTCGAGAGAGCCGCACTCGACAAGTTCATTTAATTTCGTGCTGCCGTGGATCAATGCTTGGAACGATCCGCAGCCACTGGCCGCTGATTGCCGGTGGGAGAATCGGCATGCTGATCACCTTGCGAGCTGAAGTTTTATGCGTCTCGGCCAATGAGGGGCTGGTGCTGATCGACGGCCCTAGCCTCGCTGTCACACTCGACATTGAAGCGGCGTCAGCGCTGTCCGATCAGCTGCTTGCCGGATGCACCTTGGCTCGGCAGCAACAGCGGGTAGCGATCGGTCAGGCACCCCACTCCGACCCATGCTCGTTCGGCTAGAACGGGCGCTCACAAAGCTAGCGCACAAAAAAAGGGCAGCCTGAGCCGCCCAAGGTAAGGGGTGATGCCGATGCCGACAGAATTCCGTCAGCAGGCAAGGAATGGGGTAGAGCAACTGTCCCGATATGCCAAACCAATTTTGTTTAATCGAAGCTGCGTAGGCTCTGGGCGCAACCCGGCCAAATAGCCGGCATGATAGCATTGCCAAAAAGCCCTGTCCTTGAACCGGAGAGCGGATCAGTCGATGCTGTCGTTGTGCGGCAGTTCCTCACTTTCGAGGATCCAATGGCGCTAGATAGGACCTCCGACATGAGCATCCAGAACGATCGTCTACCGAACCTTGAGGAACCCTGCAGAGCGTGCGGAGGAACGGGAAATTCATCGCCAGCCCAACCTGGTCAAATGAGGGCGAGCTTTCATTGTGAAGTCTGCAAAGGTTACAAATTGACTCCGACCGAAGCAGGTCAACAGCTTATTGAGTTCATCAGCCGGCGATTCCGCATCTCCGATTACGAGGTCCAGCGGGATATGTTTGGCTGATCACGCTCCCCACTCGGGTCCTTCCTCGTCAGGATAGAACGCGTGGGGATCGTAGACCGGTCGCTGCGCTGGCCGCGCCTGGCGAGGAGGCGGGCGCTTCGGCACATCGGGGATCGGGTCGGGCAGGGTAGGGACACCGCCTCCGAACCGTATTCGGATGTAAGCGCCGCTTCCGTGCATCGCCTGGAAGACGGCGATCGTCTCGCCTTCCTTCATCCGCTTGTCAATGAGCGGCGCGCGCTCGGCCCTGACATAGCCTAGCTGGGTGCCGCGATCGCTGAAGATGGCAACGGCATTATCGTCGAACGGGTTGGCCGGCTCGAGGCGCAGCTCGACCGCGTCGCCCGGCGCGCAAAGCATGCACTCCATGCGCCGGTTGCTCTTGCTTTTGTCCTCGTTTGGAAAGTCGATGCCGACAATGGATGTGGTTAATTCGTCCATAAGGATGGTTTGCCTTAATCGGTCGGCCCCGCATAGGTTTCGCGTATGATCACTGACCGAGAAGTCTGGCTCAAGGCGATGGCGATCGTCGAGACCTATGGGACGCGAGAGGCGGGCTCGGCAATCCGCGCCATCGTGAACAGTCTCGACGAGGAGCCCAGGTGGAGCGAATGGCTCCAGGTTGCCGCTGCCGTCGACGAGATCGCCGAGGCCACCCCGCAATGACCGATCCGAACCCCATGAACTCGAGAGCATACGGTTCCTTGGTTAGAGCGTGTTGGCGAATGGTGCTGATCCATGTGATTGACCTGCTGCCACGCTAAAAGTCGAAGCGGCGTTTCCGCTGTCCAATCAACATCTCGTCGGCTGCGCCATGGTCCGTTAACGGCCGCATCACGATGACGAGGCGGAACTGTCAAAATCAGTCCCGTCCGCACAGAAAGCTACATGAATTAACGTATGTTGTGAACGCGGTATCTAATCGAGGATGGCCGACCGATGATAATGTATTCTCCTATTGATAAGTTAGGAGTCTACAAATGGCTGACACGCTGCGCATTAACCCGTTCACTGCGATTGCCGTCGAGGGCGCGGTTTTAGTGGAGGCTGGTGGATACGCTATGGCGATGACACCCGAAGCAGCTTTGGCCTCAGCGAAGGATCTGTTGGCCGCGTCCGCTCATGCCAAACGGCAGGCTGCTGTGCGTGGGATCAGTTAGTCGGCCAAGTTATGCCTAGGGTAGTTGAGAATACGCGCATTCCCGACAAACGTACGCGCTGACAAAAAGCACATACATTGATTTTAACCCTGATTGTCGAAGGATGGCTTGGCCTCTGACGATCTACTTTGTAACAAAACCACCTATGAATACGCCCTTTGGACACGACGCAGAAATTTTGCGTTCCGCGATCGCATGGGCGCTTCACGTCGCCGACGCATCTAACAATCCGCTAGTGGCTTCTTTTTTGGCCGATGCACTTCACCATGCCGAAGATGGTGCCTATGGATCTTGCGCCGCCACTGGTGCAAATTCACTAGGTTGGAACGCGGGTGCGTTGTCTCCCGAGCGTTGAGTTAAATCAAAAATTCGGGGTTTAGCGTGCGCTTCAGGCACCATCTTGAGCAGTGCCGCACGCATTGCTTTTACGGCGTCCCGTTTCCCAACACTTTTGCCGCGGGCCTCAGTGATCGCGTCGCGTTCGTCAGCCCCAAGCGCTCGCCCTAACAGTCGCTCATAGTACGGGACGAACTTGCTGGGCTTCATATTGCAAACATACGTCAAACCGCACTCGAGGACCAATGTTAAGCGCTGAACTCGGGCCCAGTTGGTCGGGGTAGAATGCATGGGGTCGTCGACCAGTCGCTGGGCCGGCCGCGCCTTGCGGGGAGGCGGGCGTTTTAGAACAGCGGGGACCCGGTCGGGCAGAGTAAGCACCCCGCCTCCGAACCGGATCCGGATGTCGGTGCCGCTTTTGTGTATCGCCTGGAAGACGGCGATTTCATCTGCTTGCCGATCAGCGGCGCACCGTCAGCGCTTGCATAGCCCATCTGAATGCCGCGCTCGTTGAAGATGGCAACGGTGTGCTCGTCGTACGGGTTGGTCGGCTTGAGGCGCAACGCGACCGCTGGTCCAGGCGAACACCGCGCGTACTACATATGCCGGTGCTCTTGCTCTTGTCCTCGCCCGGGATGTCGATGCCGACAATGGAGGTGGTCAGTTCGTCCATTGTGGGGATGTAAGGTTTTGCCCCTCGTATCGGACGGTCTAAATTACTCTGTGCAACGGCGACTCGACATCGATGGAATTAAGATGAACGATCTAAAAACATGGTTTCAGCCAAAGGTTGTCGGAATAGGATGGACGCCGCGAACGTGGGAGGGTTGGGCACTCATTGCGGCCGTGATTGCTGTTGGAGCACTCGTCGGAAGACTGGACCCTTAAGGCAGCTCATTGCGCTGTGCAGATAGTTTACCCGTATCGGCCGCTGACACATAGCCTTGCTCGATGATGAGCGACCGAGAAGTGTGGCTGAAGGCGTGGGACGTTGTCCGGACGCATGGCGTACTGGAGTCGGCACCTGTCGTCGCCACTTTGCTCGATATAATGGGCGATGATCCCCACCACTCCGATTGGGCGCGCGTTGCTGCGGCTGTCGATGCGATCAACGAAGGGCCGTTGCAGTAGTGTGGCGTAACGAACGCCTTTGATTGGTTATATGGTAGGCGGTCTGTTTAAGACTGCGTACAACGCTATGTAAAAGGCAGTGAAACCACTTGGCCTTGCTCATCGGGCTTGCACTGATGAGATGCCCGAAAAAACATGACGCGGTCGCGAACGCAAAAAATGCCCGACTCGGAAAGCCGGGCATTTTTAACTTCAGCCGTTGTAAGGTTCACCATTGTCCTAGTCACGGACTTGTTTACACCCTGCGGGATGTGTCAATGATGACAATGGTTATTCCCGAGCTGATGACAGCATTACCCGCGAATGGGCTTGCCGATTGGCCAGTAGCGCATTTGAACCCCCAAATTTAAAAGTGCTCGTCTTTCGACAAGGGCATTTATGCATTAGAACTGTTTAGTAATCGCAACTTCATGGGGTTAAAGTCGATTAACTGCAAATTTTTGCTGCCGATGCTGCCCGCGCGTTGCTGGCTTCGGTATATGCGCCCGATCGACGCAGCTGCCGCACAATGCCGATGAACGAGGCCGTCACACTCTGCCTCCGACGGATTTAGTTATCCTGCTGCGCGCCCTCCCAAACATCACGACGGACCAGCGCTCGGGGCAGTGATGCCAGAGACAGCGCAGGACGGAGCGGACCGCTGGTGTGTCTACGCGACCGTTAGCTGTCTCACTGAGCATGGCTCGGAGGCTTGGACCGCCAAGCCTGTGCATCGGATGCTGCTGAGATCCAGACAACGCCGCTATGCCCTTAAGATAAATCGCATAATCAATCTATAATATGATACGTTAGACCATTCAGGCACCTGCGGCTTGACGATAGGAGATGGATGGTCGTCGTACTGGATACTGAGTGCTTTACCGCGACGCCTTGGAAAAGCTGCGTTCGGCTTGAAGGAGCAGGGATCACGCTGACCCTTTCCCCCGCAGCGGCCATCACACTCGCGGATTCGCTTGTAGACGCGAGCGCTGTCGCCCTAGGGCAGGTGGCGATGAAGGAAGCTGGGCCGCGACTTAAGCCTGACTGATTGTGATCACACTTGAAAAGTTCACCGTATGAACTGATCGTTTGAGGCTCGCGCTTCAGCTGTTGCACTGGTTGTATATGGTGCGAAGGTGTGCGTTGCGAGATACCAGAACGGGTCACCCAAAACAGGTGTTGCGCCTCTAAAGCAGACTTGTGTAAAGGCCCGCTTTCTATTTCGATTTGACGAGGACGCTTATTATTAGTTCATCATATACGTGTTGACTGTCACTAGGACACTGTAGACTTCGTGATCGACTTTGCTTCGTACATGATCTTATCAGCAATTCGAATGGCCTGCTCAAAGTCGCTTCCTGTGGCAGCGCCCAAGCTACACGTTGCACGCCACTGTGAGGTTTCCAGCGCAGCTATCAACGCCTGATGGATGCTGCTAGACTTTCGCTCACCCGCGGCCTCGTCTCGAACTGTTAAGCAAAATGCAAATTCATCACCTCCAAGGCGTGCAGTGATATCGTAAGGCCGAACGGACGCGCTGAGTGCATGGGCGACGATACGCAGCACCTCATCGCCTGCGGCATGTCCATACTGGTCGTTTACCGCCTTAAATCCATCCAAGTCTATCACGCCACATAATAGGATCCTTCGATCTCGGGCAGCCGAAGACTCCTGTCGCTTGCCCTCACGTTGAAAGGACCTTCGGTTGCCCAGCCCCGTGAGTGGGTCCATCAACGCGTTCCTGCTCTCGTGGTCGAACGCTCGACGGAAGGCGCTTACAAGAAGGATTATAAAGATCACTCCGAGGACAAGCATCGAGGCATTCCAAACAGCCGCTGCGGCAGTAATAGAAGTTGCCCTAGCTGACATTTGATCGGCGAAGCCATTTAAATGTAGCGTTGTGAAAATTGCCGAGGTGCCGGCTATGAGGCCAGCGATCCGTCCAAAGCACCAAGTCGTTAAACATAGCGGAACAAGGTACACTGAATTAAACGAGTAGAGCGGGCCCGTCACAGCGTCGAGGACAAAAAGCCCAACCCAAATCGGCGCGATCCATGCGAGAGCGGACATAGGGCTTAAGCGTGCAGACTTTCGCATTACGCTTTCCAGCAGCGTTGTTTCCGCGCTGCGGCGAGTCTTTAATGGAAAACTATCAAATCTAGCTGCTTTCCTCCGAGCTATGCGCGCGTCCGTGTCAGCGGGTATTTTCCGTTCAGCGCCGGTCGCTCGATCCGTCATTGGGAGTGTCCGAGTGCAGCGGCCTTCTGATCGAGTTGGAGGTAGCGACGGTTAAAGCCTGCTACGCTTTTGAGTTGGTCCCAGGCAGGAGACGAAATCAGGTGGCGGTCTTGCTCGAGAAGGCCGTCCTTTATCAGACCCTTGATCGTTCTGTTGACGTGAACCGCTGTCAATCCGACAGCATCGCCAATCTGTTGCTGCGTCAAAGGCAACCTAAATGGCTGATATTCTGCTAGCCGGCATGGATCGAGCCTACTCGCCAGCTCGCAGAACAAATGCGCTATCCGAGATCGGGCATTGCGGCGTCCAATATTCACAATCCACTCGCGAGAAATTGACGCTTCGATCAGAGCGCTTGCCATTATCGCATTTGAGATGATCGGGCGTTTGCAGGTCAAGTTGCGGATTAACGTCTCGTCTACTGCGGCTACCATACAGTGCGCTGTCGCCTGCACGCTGCAATCATTATACGCGAATTGCATATGCTGAATGTTGATTATATCACCCGGCAGTCGAAAGCCGACAATCTGGCGGAACCCATCAGTCGTAATTTTATATGCAATAGCAAAACCTGAGACAAGAACCTGAAATTCCGTACACGTTGCGTCGTTCTTTATTATATGTCTACCGGGATTGTAAGAATTTAACGAAAACGGAAGCGCAATTATAGCTGCACGATCATCGTCTGCTAAGGCTGAGTTTAAAGCAAACTTCTCAAGCATCGGCGAAAGTGCGGTACCAAAGGTCTGCAAAAAACTGTCCCGACAGAATGCGTGCAAGACCACGCGCACCTAAATTCGACGTCTTAATTTCGCGTCTCGTTGTACCTAGCACGTACTAACGGTCTATGAACGCAGTAAATGTGCCTCAAAACGACACCATATCCTATGGGTAATTTCAGGCCGCGACGCAGGCCTCGAAGCGTCATTCTGAGGCCCTGTCATGGAGACGCTGCTTAACTTCGTCACGACGACTGGGCGCTCTGCTGCTGTGCTGGACGCTATGCAGAACGTGTCTTGGCTCGCGGGGCGTGATGCCTTGCCTGGAGTGGGCGACCGCGCATGGTCCTAGGATATGACTACACCGTCAGAGCATCCAGATGTCATCGAGTTCCACGATGACCGTAGTTCACTAGAGGCATACGAGCAAATCGATAGGAATGACGGCGATACGATAGCGGACACGCTGACGATCGAGATTAGGCGGCGTAAGCTCGGGCTATGATGAGCACTCGAGAAGTTTGGCTTAAGGCGATGACGATCGTCGAGGCACGTAGACTATTTGTATCAGAGCCGATGGTCGATACCTTGCTGCAGATCGTGGGCCCCGAAGCCGAGATCGGCGATTGGGCGCGTGTTGCTGCCGCTGTCGAGACGATTAACAACGGGCGGATGCATTAACCCGATCCGCGGAATGATCGTTCATCAAACGCTGCTGTGACAAGTGTGTCATAACGAGAACTTGCAAGGGGCGGTGGGCCTTTGCAATGCGCCACGGGACGGGGTTAAATCCAGACATAACCAGATCTTAGCGACCCTGACGGACGATAGCCCCATGAACACCTATCGCCGCTCGATGGCTAATGCCGGCAACAATCCGCTTGATCGGCGGTGCTCAAACCGAACGGCCATGAGTCATCCGGCCGTACTCATAACGTCTCTCGGAGATAAGCATTCGGCAATCATTCAAAACGTGTCTACCCTGGGCTTCAAGATTCGCTCAGAATACGGGGTCACTGTCGGACGGTTTCTCTCAATCGATATACCCGGGCTCGCTACGTACTCGGGCTGGGTAGCTTGGTCTTATCGCGATCAATTCGGGCTTGACGTGGCGAACGCCATTCCGGAGCCAGTTATCAAACACATCATCGCGATGGCCGTACAGGCAGGCGAAGGTCCAGCCCCAGGCTTTACCTGATGATCGAACGGGCGTCGCCGCAGCGATGAATGCGACCGCCTCTAATCGGTGGCGTCAGAGCCCAAGGTGTATCTGCATAAACCGGGCGAACCGAGTAGAGACACCATAGCCAACCGAGGTCGCCAGGATAATAGCGATTGGGAGGCCCCAAACGATCGCGAGTACGCCATACAGAATCATCATGCGAGAATGATGGCAGAAATACTGATCGCGACTAGTTACAATTTCATTCTAGGGGGCGAGGGGGTCGCGAAACCAAACCAGTGCCGACTACATCGTAACGTCGTGCGCGGGTTAGTGTCGGAAGCCTGCAGGCAGCACAGCTGCACTAGTTCGCAACCGGCGCCTTAATCATCCAGTCGTTGAACCGACCGAAGCGCTCTACCTGCCCGCAGACAGGTCGCTGCGGTTTCGGTGAAACGCCCGGCTCTTTCGAACCGGGCGCCCTGATCACTTAATCGGCTTGTCGACGATCCAATAACGCATTTTCGGTCCCCTTCTGGGCTGATAGAAAACGCCGACCATCTCGGCGTAACCGACGTTAAAAGGTTAATATTTCATTAATACTAATTGCTAGCAGTGTATTGACGACCTTACGACGATCCGGTGTCCTCAAGAGGCAGGGTGAGTTGTTTACAAAAGCATTGTTCGTGCGTTTGCGCTGCGGCAGATGCCGGCCACGTTCGGTGCGGGAGTGCGGCAAGCGCCCGGAGACGGCGCGGCCTGGGCGGCTGCACCGTGGCCCGGCCGGCGCGTCAACAGTCGGATCAATGAACCTGACCGAAGAGCGCTACCTGCCCGGGGACGAGGCGCTGCTAGACTATTAGCGCCCCGACAGCCGTTCTACATAGCTCGAGACTAAGACGGGATTTGTTCAGGCTGACGCGCCAGCGACGGTCGATTTCGCCGTCTGAGTTCTTAACAAGATAATTTGCCGTTATGCATTGACCCGGACCGTGCCGCGAGAGCAACGACCGCCAGCAACTCGCATGAAGGACGCCCCCTTGACCGCCCAAATCGACGTGCTCATGTCAACCTATAATGCCGGCCGGTTCCTGCCCGAGACCCTGGCTAGCATTCAAGCACAGACGATCCGGGACATCCGGATCATCATCGTCGATGACGGCTCGACTGACAATTCACCGGAACTGCTCGCACAAGCCGCGCGACAGGATCCGCGCATCCACGTCATCACGCAGGCCAATGGTGGGATCGTCGCGGCACTCAATGCGGGGCTTGCGGCCTGCACCGCCCCTTTTATCGCCCGGCATGATGCCGACGACCTGTCGAACCCAGACCGGTTAGAGCGGCAGATCCGCTATCTCGAGGCAAACCCCGACTGTGTTGCGGTCGCGGGCGCGGCACGGCAAATCGACGCGGACGGGCGCTGGCTCGGCACGCTGACGCGGCTTCGCGATCTCGCGCGCGCTGATCCGTTCAGCATCCCTGCAACCGAGCCCTACCTGCTTCAGCCGATGTTGATGGTGCGTGCCGAAAGCTTTCACGCGGCCGGTGGCTATCGCCCTCTACTGATCGCGGAGGATTCCGATCTGTATTGGCGGCTTCAGGGCTTCGGTCGGCTGCACAATCTTACCGAACCGCTGGGCAGTTACCGAATGCATGACGGCAGCATTACGAGCCAGTCGGTCGTTGCCGGGCGCCGGGGGGCCTTGTGCGCGCAGCTCGTCGCAATCTCGGCGCAGCGGCGCATGCGAACCGTGCCGGATCTGGTGTTCGATCTCGCGCTGTACGACGCAATCAAGCAGGCGACGACGATGACGGACCTCTACACGGTGGGATGCGCGCAGCTATCCGCGGCGGAGCAGGACTGGCTTGCAGTTGCACTGTCCGCAAAACTCGTCGAGCTGTGCTTTTACAGACCGTTCGAGCCATCGGTCGAGGATTGCCGCTTTATCCGTGATGCACTGAACGCGCATGGCGACATCATGACGCCGGACAACCGCATAGCGCTGCAGGAATTGATAATTGGAACCGCCGTGCGCCTCGCCATCAAGGGGCTGATTGCAGAGGCGCTGGTGCTGGCGCCGGCGAAGCGCCTGCCGACCGTGATGGCACGAATCCTGTTCCGCGTCGCGCTCCCGAGCACGCTGCGGACCTGGGTTAAGACGCTCGTCGGGCGGTGACCCGGGACGATAGGCTGGCTAGGCGGACCGGCGTCGAGCCGCTAGGCCGCGCAGCTCGGTGATGATCGGGTGACGGTAGTAGAGAAGCGCGAGCGCCCAGAGCAGACCACCGGCCACGACCGACATCGCGACTTGCACGAACGGGGTCCGGGCATCCCATCCGTGCCACATCATCAGCAGGAGCGGCGGGCAGATCGCTGCGATGGTGACCACCGCGCTGCGTCTATAGATAGGGAGAAAGTCTCCGTCGTGGCTTCCTGTCATTCTCTTGATGTGCGGCAGATAGAGGAATACGGCGAACATGCCTTCGGCGACGCGGCCCACCATGGCGCCGGTGAGGCTGAACAGTGCGCCGGTCACGAACAGCGCAACCCCAACAGTCGCCCGGATAATTTCGAACCGTGCCTGTTTCGAGGTCTCCTTCGCGACCACAAAGAGCTCCCACGCCATCGTAACCGAAACCCACAGGATTCCGTTGAAGCACAGCACCGCCAGCGGAAGCGCAAGCGCGGTCCACTTCGCGCCGTAGAGGATGTAAACCATTGGTCCCGCCAGAACGGCCATGCCGGCGAAGGCCGGCCATAGAATCGCGGTCATGAATTCGAGCACCCGAAGGTAGCGTAACCGCAACGGTGCGCCGTCGCGTGCGATCTGGGCAAAGTCGGCGATTAGAACCCGCGCGAGAACGGTATGCACGTTATCCGACAGGATGCTGAAAAGGTTGTTCGCGCGGGAATAGAGACCGAGGGCCGACAGCCCGCTAAGATTGCCCAGCGCAAAATTCGATACTTGGTTTTGCATCTGTACGACGCCATTGATCATCAGCATCCGTGAGCCGAACTTGTAGATGTCGCGCCAGTGACGGGTGCCCAGGCGGAACTGGACGTGGCGCGGGGCGACGAGGCAGGTCGCAACTGAACCCATGACGGCCGTTATGACGCTGCCATAGGCGAGGCTCATGTAACTAAAGCCCGCGATCGCGAATAGGACTGTGCAGATCGTCCCCGTCAGAGAACTTATCAGGCGGATCGTTGAGATCGATTTAAAGTTTCCCTCTCGCTGGAGCAGTCCGGTTGGGACCAGCGACAGAGCATTGATCAGCGGCGTCCAGGCGATCCAGAACAGCACCGTCTGAACCCCGGGATCTTTGAACAGCGCCTGGCCTAGCAGGCCGAATGCGACAATGATCGCGCTGATAGCGATAGACAGCAGAATGTTGACACTAAAGACCGACGACAGGACATCGCGATCCACGACGTCGGCACGGATCAGATAGTTGCCAAGGCCAAGCGACTGAAACGCGGTGATCATGCCGACCGTTGCAAGCGCAATCGCGAACACGCCAAGCTCGTACGGGGTCAGGATCCGCGCCAGCACGACCGAGCTGCCAAACTGTATGACGAGCATCCCCGTCTGACCGATTGCCGCCCACAGGAATGAACGGCGAATGGAGCCGGGCGCCTGCCCCTTGTGATCAGATGCGACGTCCATAATTCAAGGCCCTTAAGCAAGCCCTATCCGGCAGCGAATAGGGCCCGGTATCCATGGTTTGGGGGGGGGCCGACGCCCTGAAAGCCCATCAGGCTTGAGGCTCGGCTATATCGGTAGTGATTGATCGGCGCTCTGCCGGCGGCTCTACGCGTAATCGATGGTCGCAGGCTCGCAAGAATTCAAGTGCGGCGACCATCGGGGCAGGCCGCGCGGTCGCCAGATAGGCGGTTGCGCAAACGCGGTGGGGACATTCATGGTTAGGCCGGACAGATACGAGATGGGATCAAGCCCTTCGGTGCTGACAAACATTGGGATCACTGGACTGACCGAGGGCCACGCGTCCCAATAGCTTCGTTCCGGCACCGCCGCCAAGAAAAACGTCCGGCATCACCGCGTTGGCGGAAGTTTTTGATCTATTGCTGTCACCCTAGCGGAATCAGCCGGGGCGGCGTGCAGGCGTGCAGGCGTGCAGGCGTGCCGGTTGCTCTTGCTCTTGTCCTCATTCGGGACGTCGATGCCAACGATGGAGGCGGTCAGTCCGTTCACGAAGATAGTTTGCCCGAATCGATTGGCCACGCCTAGGTTGGAGATATGTCCGAGCCCCTGATTGCTTCACCCCTCCTAGCCGAACTGCAGCGGCTTCTGGCTGCGCAGGATGTGATCGCGCTCATGCCGACCCCGGGGATCGACACGTCGGTCGGATCGATGTGGGCGGACCCAATGTCGGCAGTCGCGATCGTCGACATGCAGCAGCAGATTGGTGAACTAGTCGTCGGGGCAACGGATGAGGACCTGATCAAGGCCTATAGAGAAACCGATGGCGAACGAGACAGCCTGGATGCTGAAGCACTGCTCGCCGAGATCGAGCGACGTAACCTCGACAAGTGAGCGTACGCAAGATCGTCCATACGATCGCCGCGGATAAGACAAAGGACGTCGCCGTGTTCGAGCGTGACCTTGGACCTGACGTGATCGTCCAGGTCCGCAGCGAGCGTGGCCGCGTACTAAAGATGCGCGCCGACGTCCTTCCCGACCGAGTGGTGCTCCACTTCAAGGACGGCACGACGGAGCGACTGAGCGTGGTCATAATTGGCTGATGGCGCGCGTGGGCCGATGGAAAATCGAGAGATCTGGATACAGGCTTGCGTGGTCCTTGCCGAACACGGCGAACATACCCCAGATTATATCGTTGATCAGATGGTCGCTGCCATCGGCAATCCCGTGGCCGTAAAGGATTGGCACCGTATCGCCGCTGCAGTCGACGTTATCAAAGGCACTTACGGACCTACTGCAAATTGCTGATCTCGGAATATGCCCCGGATCGGCGCAGCTGGCGCACGATTCCATTGAACGAGGCCGTCACGCTCTGGCTACGGCCGATCTCGTTATCTTGCCGCGCACCTTCCCAGAACGTCACGAGGGGCCATCGTTTGGGACAGTGGCCCCATAGGCATCTTAGCGCCAGGCGAACGGCTACGGTATCGACGCGACCGGAACTGGTCTGATCAAGCGTCGACCGCAAAATCTGGACCGCTAAGTCGACTGTGATTCGCGTTTGCCGATGCATCAC
>Ga0265797_10005592_pt1 | contig 18265 bp, 13 predicted proteins | sample P2T30metagenome_FD_192433 | JGI IMG/M metagenome (GOLD analysis project Ga0265797, IMG submission 192433) | Plant litter microbial communities from East Loma Ridge, Irvine, California - P2 T30 | ecosystem: Environmental > Terrestrial > Plant litter > Unclassified | place: USA: California... | reverse complement strand
ATGGCCACCTTTGGTAAGGACCTCATCGAGGCCTACTGGGTCGGTGTCCAGAGTCAGATGAACTTCCGTCTTCCCCAGCCTGGTGAGGGTCTTCTCTTCGGTGGCGATGTCACCACTGGTGACCTCGCTAAGATTGTTGACTTCCTCAACCCTCTCGGCTACAAGCTCTACGCCGCCAACCCTGAGGTCAAGCGCCACCTTGAGGAGTCCAGCAAGGACAGCTCTGTCAAGGTCGAGGTCATCGAGTTCCCCAAGCAGGACAAGCGTGCTCTCCGCGAGGTGTTCGAGAAGTACGACATCCGTGGTGCCTTCAACTTGGCTAAGCGTCGTGCCAGCAGCATGGTCGACGAGGACTACGTCATGCGCCGCAACGCCGTCGACTTCGGCGTGCCGCTCTTCATGGAGCCCAAGACTGCTGTGCTCTTCGCTCAGTGCATGAGCGTCAAGCTGCCCAAGGTTGAGGGCGTGCCTGCTGAGGTTAGGAGGTGGTCTGACTTCATTGGTGGCAAGCCTTTGTAAGCGTACAGGGGTTTTCATGTAGCATGCTTCTTTTATAACGATGATATTTTCTATTTACTGTTCAATAAAGGTTTACTGTTCAAAGAATGTGGTTCCACTGATAGATTCATTGACTCTCGGTATGGATGAACAGTGTGCATTGCATTTGTCACAGCGACGTCTAGCATCAGAAAAAAAATGCAATGCGGTTTGCGTCGCTCTTGCGGTGTCCATATATGCCAGACTTGCTCGTGGTAAAGATGTAATTCCTTCAAGACGTTAGACCATCTGCGTTGGCGGTTGTATCCGAGACATGCATGTGATTGATTGCGGCCGCTGACTTTCCCGTCTTTTCCGACTCTCCACCTCATCTCATCTCTCGTCTCGCCGTTACATGATCTCCTCGCCTGCATTCCATTTCTCTCGACACGGTCCGCATGATGAGTTGCGCTGTCAAATCGAGCAAACGTCTTCACGTACATTGTGCATTCGCATGCTAGGGCAAACGCAAAGACAATGTCCCTGCATTGCATTGCATAGGAGCTTGGCTGCAACTGGAATGGCGGTGTCGACTGTCTTCGCCATCGCACGGTATGGTAGACTTTCAATGGCGAAGCCGCGCGTAAATCAGAGCAAGATTGTTCATGGTGAACCAGCGGCTTGTCGTCAGGGTGTCACGTTCTCTTCCAGATTGGAAGTGTCTTGGTCGACTGGTTCGCTGGTTCTGGACGTCACTGCTGATTGCTAAGGCGATGTACCAACGGCTTTTTCCAACGTCAACGTCAACGGCGACATCTTGGATGATGGGGGCGGGAAGGCTGCAGTGCACTCACATGAACAGGTACAGAATGGACAGCCAGCATCGATAGCGCCCCGACGTTGGTCTAGACTAAGTAACACCCGTTCAGCGTTGCTCACGTCCATCTCTCTGCGCTCGAATGCTTACTTGCAGGTCGACCGTTTCCTTTGCGATGTCTCAACCTCCAAGTCAGGCTAATCTGCCCATGTGTCTAGCTCGAGTTACCTTGGACGACATGTGCAAGACATCAACAACAAACGAGCAAAACTGTACACCTCCCCGCGTGAGATTAGAACGGCCTTTAGCCATTCTGACTTTCTCTGAACTGTTGTTAGCTCAGACACATCACACTCTTTTTGCTTGCCCAGTCCTTCCTTTCTTTCCTAATGGCCTTCCCAAGAATCGACAACACCACCACCACCACCACCACCACAACCACCACCGAGGGATTTCCTGCCAGTCGTTTCAAGTCGCCCTCGCTACCGCCAGTCGCTACCGCTCCTTCGCCGGCTTCTGTCCGCACACATCGCTCTCTGAGTCTGCAGCATTCGACCAGCTCTGCTACCATGGTCCACGAACGGACAAGCATCTCTCCGCCCAGAATGGGAAGGCCAGAGCAGCAAGAAGCCGTCAGAGATTCACCAGTGTCCGCTCGTTCGATCTCTACGCCCCCCATGCCTCAAATTCTGGGCAGCCCGACAAGCATGAAACCGCTGCCTAGCCACCCCCCGAGTGTCGTGCACAACAGCGCTTCTGTGCCCCAGAAAAACCCAGAGCGATTCTCTTCAGGCCGCACGTCGAACATGACATGGCGGACAGAGAAGCCTCCGGGTAGCGAGAAGCGCCGCTCGAACGCCCCTACCCGTCGTGCGGAATCGATGGCTCCGAGCTATACTTCGACCATCATGCCAGGCAAGCGTGCGGGTCCTTTTGACAGGATCTCAACAGAGCCAAACTTTGCGCAGAGAGTCTTTGACGCCGGCAAGTCGGACCTGCTATACGAGGTTGACGAGAGCACTCGCTGGCCGTGGAACTTCGAAGACGTCAAGCACGGCGTGTTGGATCTGAGCACGCTGCTCCGCATGCAGCAACACGTTCTGCAGCAGAAGCTCGTGGCGCAAGTCAACGCCTTGGGGCAAAAAGGCGCGTGGATGGAGATCGGTGTCGGCGAGACCATGAAGGAATACTGTAAGTTCTCCAACTCGCCACTCCACTATCAAAGACAGAACACCCAACTAACACTCAAACCTCAGGCCAAATCACCCGCGACATGGACTACATCAACTCCACCGCCTCCCTCCGCTCTTCAACAACAACCAACCCCTTCCTCATCGCCACAACCGACTCCCTCGAAGCCCAGCTCCTCGAAGAAGGCGGCCTGATCGCCCGCAAAGGCGCAGCCTCCCCAACCAGCACAACAGCCTCAGCCTCAGACCCCTCCGCCGCGTTCGAAAAACACATCACCCGCCTGCCCTACGCGCCCGAAACCGTCTCGGTCTGGCGCGCGGCTCTCCGCCGCTGGCTTTCCATCATCTCAGCTGCGATTGCCCTCCTGCTGCCGTTTTTGATCATGATGCTCGTGCCGACGTTTGCTAGTAGGATGGCGACGACGAGTGTTATGATCGCGGTTTTCGCGCTTGTGGCTGCTGCGAGCGAGGTTGAGACGAAGAGGGCTGTGGCGTACGTTCTCGGATACGCTGCTGCGCTGATAGTGTTTGGCGGTCTGGTGCCGCCCGTCGTGTGGAACGGTGTGAGTTGAGATTTTCGCACTACGTTTGCTAAAAGACTATCATTGCTGCGTAAGAGCGTGCTTTTCTTCTTCATGAGCGAGCGGCGTTGGACGGGGGCTGCACTTTTAATATCTTTTCTTTTCTGTCTTCAACTTACTTCCTTTCGTTTTCTCTTGCTATCTGTCGGAGCAGGCAAAACCTAATGGTGCCGAACGAGCCAGGCTTAATGACGCCGACGAGCTTACGGACCCGGATACCTGCCATTACTCGGATCTCAGCGACTGCCACCACACCAGACACCAACACCAGACACACCTGGTCAATTTTCTTTTCTTTTACCCCGCCCAGGATACTCTCGTTTCCCCTCTTGTCAGCACCGGCGTTCAGGAGGGAAGGGAACGCATACATACACGACAGAGCGTTCTCACGCATAGGAGCATGACCTCCTCATTTTCTTCACAGTTGTCAGATACCTTACTTCCTTACTTACATCTTACATAACTTTTAAATGTCTATTACTAGTTTTGAAACCCTGCAACATTTTTGAAAAACACATCGTTGAGCAGCTGTACACTCGAATCGGAAACGAGCCTTTTCTATATTCACAAATATCGGACTTGGATTTTCCCTCGTATCAAAACAAACAAACACACACCACGCTCAAGCCATGTTTCCAAACGCTCTCTTCTTCTTGCCCTTGCTGAGATCCTCCTCCTCGAGCGCCGTCTCATCAATGTACTCGCTCTTCTCGTTCTCGCGCGCCTCGACGCCCATGATGCCCAGACCCGCCAGGTTGAAACCGAGCACTCTCCTCTGCTGCGTCTGCCACTCCTCGTACGCTTCGAAGATCTCCGCGAGGGGTTGACGCAGAGCACCGGAGGACACGACCTGGTGCATGTGCGCTTGCAGCAGGAAGTAGGTGACGCGCCACGCGAGCTCGGGGTGCAAGCGCTGGCGGAAGAAGAGGGCGAGGAATGTGAAGAGGTTGGGGAGGATGGAGAAGGGCAGGACGAGGAGGGCGTCGTTGAGGGCTGGGGCGGGGATGCGCTGGAGGGTTTTGAGGAGGTGCTGTTCGGCGGAGATGTTTCCCAGCGCGAGGAAGATGGGGTTGCGTTGGGGGAAGGCGATGTTGGGGTTGCGGGCTTTGTCGGCTTCGTAGCGCTGCATGAGCTCGCGGTCTTCGGTGCAGACTTCGAGGGCTTCCATCAGCTTCTCGCCGTGTGTGAGGGTGGCGATGGTCTGCTTGGAGGCGGCGGCGACTTCGGCGTCTTGGTCTTCTTCGTCGCGGGCGTCGCGGTCGAGGTTCTGTGCGAGTGTGGCTTCGTGCATCTCCTCGAGTTCGCGCTCGCGCTCTTCTTCGAGGAAGATGAGATCGTCGCCGACAGTCCAGACGCGGATCGACTTGTCGTGAGATGCGGTGATCACGGACTCGCCAGTTCTTGAAAGCGTCATTGCCCAGATCTCGCCGTGGTGCCCATCGAACTTCTGGATCTGCTCGAATTTGTCACCGTCCCATGACTTGAGCACGCCGTCCTTGGAGGCGGAGAAGAGGGTGTGCTTCTCTTCTTGCTCAACCGGGTGAGGGATGAAAGAAACTTGCATCACACTGTCCTGGTGCGCAAAGAATGCTTTGTGACAGTCACCGAAGTCCAAACCCCAAACACGTACATTCTTGTCTGCACTACATGTGGCAATGAGTTTGCTGTCGGCAGATATCGAGATGTTAAGCACGGGTAGCTTGTGGCCGTATAGTGTGAGGAAGAGCTTGAGAGAGTCGTTGAAGTACACCTTGACAGTGTTGTCGAGGGTACTGAGGGCTAGTAGCTTGCCATCGGGCGAGAAGCATAGCGAGAGGACATCGTCCGCTACCTTAAGCTCTCGTGTTTGAGTAAGCTTCAGGCGTTGTGTTGTGCGTCGTGTACCAGGGATGTTCTCCTCTACAATGTCGAAACGCCAGAACTTGGCGCTCTTGTCCGCACTACCTGTGACCACGCTACGTCCGTCAGGGTTCACGGCAAGTGTCCAGATGGCGCCTTCGTGAGCCTGGATGGTCTCGATCAGAGTGCTGGTGCTGATGTCATAAAGCTCAAGCTCGCCTGTCTTGGTGCCAACGAGGACGATCCGGTCACCAGGAAGGAAAGCAGAGCAAAGTGCCTGCCCACATTCCAGTGTTCTCAAGCATGTTTGTGATTTGAGGTTCCAGACTTTCAGCTGGCCGGCAGAAGCTGAGGCCAACATGCGGTCGTCTGATGAGAGGGAAAGAGTGCGCACATCTGTCCTGTGTCCTGGGAGTTCCACAGCCAGGGAGCGGTTGTATTCTGGAGCCTCACGGCCAGATGCCAGTTTTTGGTGCGGTGTGATTGTGTAGACCTCTACTTGGTTATTTGTCGTTGAGGTGACCAGTTGCAAGTTCTTGTTGGAACGGCTTCCAGCAAGAGACCAGTCCACTGAGCGAACCTTGCCGCCGGTACGCACCATCACGTAAGACACAAAGACATCGCCGACCTCGGGCGTTCCAATAGCATCTTCCGCCTCGGAGGCCAGAGTTTCTCCCGCAGCAGCTGCCTTCTCCCTTCTTCTCCTCTTCTTACGCTGCATGTGTCTGTGTACCTCCTCGTTCGAGCGGATGCGCCAAAGTTCCACTGCCTTTTCCGATCCATGAACCGCAATGTAGTCCTGCTTGGGGTGGAAAGTAATTCCAGTCGTGCGATCTTTGCCTTGCCTGTGTAGAATGCCCTGACTCTTAAGAATGTCTTGCTTCTTACTTTGCGCCGCGATGCTGGTTCCGAACTCCGCAAGTCCGGCCAAATCCAAGCTCCAGACCTTGAGTTCGCCGTCGTTGCCAGCTGTGATACATCCATCTCCATCAGGGTTCATTCCAAGAGCCCAGCACTCTCCATTCGTCTGCGCAACATGTGTTTCAATGCAGTGCGGGCTCGACAGGTCCCACAGCTTGACGAGAGCATCCTTGGAGGTAGAAAGCAGGTATTTCTCTTCGAACTCTTCGTCGCCTGCGCTGACGTCGACAGCCTCGTCTGTGTGAGGACTCTGTGGCCTAGACACAGGTGTGCGAATGAAAGCCAATCCAGTGATCTGGTCCTTGTGTCCGCGCAATCTGTACTCGGCGGACTCAGAAAGCAGGTTCCAAACAATGATATCTGTGTCTCTCGATCCACTTGCCAGGCGGGCCCCCTCAGTGTCGAATTGGAGGTGCATCACAGCCGAGCGGTGTCCGTTGAAGCTCACAACAACCTGTCCAGAGAGGGCATCCCAGATTCTGATCGCGCCATCGGCGTGGCCAACAGCCATAAGATCCGGCTGTACGGCGCATTGCGAGATGCAAGTGACGGCGCTACGGTTGTCCTTGTCGTTCCATCGGGAGAGCTCCTCGCCTTTCTTCACATCCCAGCAAATGACCTCCTCGTTCGCGCCGACATAAGCCTTTCCAGCACCAGTTGAGCGCGCGCTGGCGGTTTTGGATGAAGATTCGGGTGCCCAGACACAGTTGGAGCTCGCTGTGCAGACCGTGCCGAAGCTCACGGACGGCTCGTACTTTCTGTTTTTATCAGTGATAGTTCCTCTGTAGTGGCAAGAGATAGGACACACCTGTAACTGCGCACCATGTTTAGTCGCAAACTCACAGATTGGACGAAAGCCCCAGGCTCGCAACTTTTTGATAAGTTCGAGCTGAGAAAGCCGATGCAATCTGGGGTACAGCGGGAAGGCGCGTTCCGTGAGGCTAATTATTGCCCCACCCAGCTCGAACTGGCCAGCAGCTCGGCCGGCGGCTGCGTAATGGCATTGAGTGCATGAAGGCAGACGACTTGCTAGTAATAAGATCACCACACCTCCCTCAGCACTATACACAGACACACCTTGACAAACTAGCGGCAACAGCCTCCCACCGCTAGCATGTTGCTCCTCGACTACCAGAACGTCCTCATTGAGTCCCTCCTCAAGGACCGCTTCGCGCCGGAGTAGGCTTCACTATAACCACCGCCCTCCAATAATACCAAACGACTGACCAGTATCCTTCCACAGCGCTGCCCCGACCGCCATCGACCAGATTGTCTCTGACTTCGACAATGTCACCTTCCACATCAGCACACCCGAGTCCAAGACACGCATTCTCATTTCCACCAGCATAAAATGCTACCGCGAACTGGTCCAGTACGGCGCCGAGGAGGTTTTGCAGCGTGAATACGGCCCCTACATCGTTGCTCCCGAGCAGGGCTACGACTTCAGTGTTCAGGTCGACCTTGAGAACCTCCCCGAGAGCCAGGAGGAGAAGGATGACCTGGTGCGACGCATCAGCTTGCTCAAACGCAACGCCATGGCTGCACCCTTCGAGCAGGCCTTTGACGAATTTGCCGCACTCCAAGAGGAAGCCAGCAAGTACACCTCTGAGTCGGCGCCACAGGGTGTGCGTGAGGGCGGCGGAGTGCGAGCTATCCACTACCGCGACGAGGAGGCTATCTACATCAAGGCATCGCACGATCGCGTGACAGTCATCTTCAGCACAGTCTTCAGGGAAGAAACGGACCGCGTGTACGGCAAGGTGTTCCTCCAAGAATTCGTCGACGCACGCCGCAGAGCAATCCAGAACGCGCCTCAAGTGCTCTTCCGCAACGACCCGCCTCTTGAGCTTGAGGGCCAACCTGGCGTCAAGGCCGGCAGAGGCGATGTCGGCTACGTTACTTTTGGTATGTCTTTCGCTATAATCTTCCTTCTTGCTTTACACAACTAATACGACGTCCCACAGTTCTGTTCCCCCGCCACCTTACACCCGCACGCCGCCAGGAAGTCATCTCTCACATCCAGACTTTCCGCGACTACTTCCACTACCACATCAAAGCGAGCAAAGCCTACATCCACAGTCGTATGCGTCGGCGTACTGCTGACTTCTTGCAAGTGCTGCGTCGCGCAAGGCCTGAAGCAGAAGAGGGTGCCAAGGAGAGGAAGACTGCAAGTGGCAGGACTTTCAAGGTTGGTGGTTAAAAGGCAGTTCCACCGACGAATGCGATGAGAGTGGCCACAGGGAAGGCCATGCCATGATGAGCTACATGTAAATAGAGAAAGAATCAATGACGAACATCTCTGAGTTGAGATCCAAATTAAGTGCCATTGTAAAGCTTTCGGTACGCGGCTGAGGCTGGTGACAGAATGTGGACGGTACGACCAAGTAGTATTCACCTTGAGCCGAAGTACACAAGCGGCTAGGCTGAAGTTCAATAGAAATGTCTATCACTGGCACCTTTTAGAGCATTTCTGTAGTCTTTGCTCAAGTTGCTTGCACAACCGTTGCCAGGCGAAGCTTCCAGGCCCGGCCGATCTCCCGCGTGGCATCTCTACGAGCCCGACCTCGCTACATCGTAACACGAGACTCACGCCTGATCAATTTTTTTTTCATGACACGACAATACAATGGCGATGCAGCTAATGCTTCAGATATGAATATCAATGGCCTCGAGGATCCAAGTGATCCTTCCATGTGGCCGGACATGTAATAAGAGGTGCGCGTCCTGGCTGCTGCTTGACCTGATTCACATACAAGCCACCAATGGACGAGCATAGCGTCACGCTACCAGCACTTCTACTTGCCCAGACGTTCAGAGTCGTCGCCTTGACATGGTCGGGTGCTTGCACGTCCTCGCGCGGTTGGTATGGCACGGCGGGCTGCTGAATTCGTACTTTTGTTGACGACTCTTCCTTGCGGCGCACTTGGTAAGAGAATCATAGCCTGATATCCTGTAGGACTGACATTACTGGCAACATGTGATGCAGACTCTACGATCTCAAGGAACCGACCATGCCGTCATGCGTTGCGATGTTGAACAACCGTTGGCATGGAGTCTCACCTTTTGTCTCACCTTATCGCTCTCGCATAGGAACGCAGTCCACTGCCGGGGCTTCGCTTGACAACGTCCTGCCTCTTTCCAGCATTTTTGTTTCACTTCTAGCCACGAAAGGCTGAGGGTCTCAGATCTTCAGCTTTTCCCAGGCGACGACTACTAACACTACAGGCTACCCAGTGCTACCAGTTCAACCCACCACACTCGCTGTCAAGCTCTCAGAGTCCTCCTCTGGATTCTACCACGAACATCAATCTTCCTCCCACGGACTCTGGCCCTCGAGTTGACTGTTCGCTATGGGTCAGCAAGATTATGCACCACCAAGCCGTGATGAAACCCATTCAGCAAGAAACTCAACATACAGGTCAAGATCGGATTACGCACCACCAAGTCGAGATGAACCCAACTCAGCCAGAAACTCCACTTACAGGTCGAGGGAAGAGTATTTACCGCCGAGTCGAGACGACCCCATTCCGGTCAGACCTACAACACGTAAACCGCCACGGCTAGTTTCGCAAGAATATCCACCACCAGTCCGCGCTGTCGACGACCTCAACTCGGCCAGGAACTCATTGTACAAATCACGACACGTCTCACATGACTATCCACCTCCTAGTCGCGACTATGAAGACTTCAAGTCAAGCCGGAACTCAACATATAAACCACGCCACGTCTCACACGACTACCCATCTACTCGGGATCTGGAAGATCTAGACTCGGCATACAAATCTCGACACATCTCTATGCAATCGCGAGTTGATTCTCTATCTGGAGATGATATGTGGGATGGCCGGTCCAAACGAGAGACTGCTCCCGACATTCCAGCTATCTACAACCACAGTGGCATGCGATCAACCAGCTTTCTGATGGACCAAAGTACCATGCAGAACTCAGCCCCAGAGTGGATGAGCGATAGGAATTCTGTTGCAGGGCCACCTCGCGATCCAACACCACCGCCTCACTTCAGTCTCAACATCAGCACATTGCACGAAATTTTGTTCGTCGGCGTTGTCGTCGTGGCACAGCTCATGGCTCTTGCCGGTCTGGGCCAGGCCATTGCGCCGATGAAAATCATCGCAGCCGGCCTCGGTGTTGATAACCCGGGTGAAGAAGCATGGTTTGCTGCATCCTTTTCGCTCACAGTGGGAACGTTCATCCTGATCTCCGGCCGCATGGGTGATATCCTAGGGCACAAGCGCATGCTAATCTTTGGCTACTTCTTCCTTGGTGTCTGGTCGGGCTTTGCTGGGTTCAGCGCCTATGTTGCGGATCACGTCTTCTTCGACATCTGTCGTGGGTTCCAAGGCGTGGGTGCTGCACTCATCGTACCAAACGCTCTAGCTCTCTTGGGACGAGCATACCCGCCTGGCATCAAGAAGAACATTGTGTTCTCGCTGTTCGGCGCCATGGCTCCGTGGGGTTTCGTCATCGGTGCACTCTTTGCCAGTCTATTCGCGGAACTGACGTGGTGGCCCTGGCTCTTCTGGTCATACGCATTCACCTGCTGGGGGCTTTCGATATTCGCCGTCATCGCGGTGCCCAAATCGCTTGCGCACGATGCTCAGTTTGCAGGACGCACGGACAGACCTGGCATGGACTGGACAGGTTCCATACTTGGAGTTTCTGGTCTCATCCTCGTCAATGTCGCGTGGAACAATGCGCCGCTCTTTGGCTGGGACACGCCTCATGTCTACTTCCTCTTGATCATTGGCCTGCTATGCCTCATCGCCTTCGTATGGGTAGAGGCGCGCGCAGTATCCCCACTAATCCCAGTCTCGGTGCTGACAAAGCCGGTGGTGTATACCATGGCGCTGGTGGGCATCGGATGGGGCTCTTTTGGAATCTGGATTCATTTCTGCTGGCGCTTTTTGCTTGAAGTCCGCGGACAGACACCGCTGCTCATCTCTGCTGAGTTCGTGCCTGCGATGATCTGCGGCCTCCTCGCTGCCGGAGTGACAGGATTCATGCTCACCCATACTCCTGTCTCTTTCACAATCATGGTATCGATGTTGGCTTTCTTCATTGGAGAACTCGTAGCAGCTTTCCAACCAGCCCATCAAACATACTGGGCGCAAATGTTCATATCCATTCTGATAATGCGTAAGTTCTATACCCTCCCCACCCCATAACAATACCACAACATACTAACCTCATCTCTCAGCATTCGGTATGGACATGTCCTTCCCAGCCGCCACAGTCATCTTGTCCAACGCCATGCCCAAAGAACACCAAGGCCTCGCTGCATCGCTCGTCAATACTATGGTCAACTACTCCATTTCCATCGGTCTAGGCATCGCCGGTACCGTCGAGGCCAACGTCATGGCCCACAACGGCACCGAAGCGGATACCGTGTACGGTATCCGTTGCGCCTGGTACGTCGCGCTCGGCCTGTCTGGCTTGGGCGTCATGCTCGGTGCGTTGTTCTTCCTGCGCTCGTGGGCCAAGGAGGGCTGGAAAATCATGGAGCACTAGCCTGATAATCAGCCTGTGCCGATCATGTCGGTCCTGCTCACTCCGACAGCAGCCGCCCGTTACAACAACCACCACGAAACACATACACCAAAATCTCCCGACAACACCCACCCTTCTTTGCCACCCCACCCGCCTAATACGTTTTCACGACCACACAGTACGCCAGCATCGCAAACCCCAAATAACGTCTGCTTTCCCGCCAGCAAAGCCCACAATCTTTGCTAAATCCTTTTTGCCCTTCCGCTCTGCTTTTGACTCTGTCAGGTCCCTCCTTGTCACGACACCCTCGGAGGATCGGCGCTGTCTTTGCGGTTGGTGATGAACATCGCCATGTTATCATCCTCGAGCTTGTTCTTCCTTGCACCAGGTCTCGAGGCCTTTCTTGTTATTGTTGCATAATACATAGCGTGTTGATCAGTCTTTATTGTGGTTTTTGAGTTGGAAGGCGTTTGTGTTGATATCGTTTTTGTTTTGGGAGGCGATTTTTGGATATAAATACTCCATGAACGAGTGTTGTATATATTCTTCGATTTGGAAGGAAATAAATTGTCCAAATTCTGGATTCGCTGTCGCCTTGCACTTTGAATTGTTGATCTACTCTCATCGAAGCCTTCTCGTGCTCTCTACATCCCCACAGTCGTCTACAACTGCCTCCGTGGGAGTATCTACCATGATATTGGGTGGTCATGAAACTGGGAAGTCTTAGCTTCTAACCACAACCACCGCGAGTCTAACTCACGTCAAGCGTCACCTGCCCATTTCGGCTTGCACCACGATGATGCCTTTCTCAAAAACATCATCTTGGAAGTCCGCATAGTTAATAGCTATCCTCGATCTCGTGAAGGAGCTCGCCGGCCTCCAAGATCCACATCCTGATGTTCCCATCCGCGCCACTTGTATTTGACGATCGTCATTGTACGTTGGGGCTACAAATCCATGAGAGATACAACCATGCAATCCTCGTCAGTCAAGACTCAGCAAACACAATTAAATCTCGCTATCACATATATCTACAGTTTGCCCTAAGACGCCAGCTTCGCTGAACGCTCTTGAACCCCTTGTCGAATGGTCAGTACGCAAAATCCTACGCATCTAGCGACTGATACTACATACCGCAGTGATGGTGCTAGAAAGCTTTCGCGTGCGAATATAAGCTGAGCGAAGTCTCATCACACGGCTTTGATCTGGTAAGTGCCGCCTGCTGCCTCACACTTCGACTTCTGCTCGCCACCAAGAGTCTCGAGGGCTTTGAGTGGATCGCCCAAAAGTCGGACTCGACAGAATACGCTGCAACCAGTGGCCTGGCCGCATTGAACCTGCTTGCGTAGCTGGGCGAGGTAAATCTGTGCCGGATCCTTGTCGTTCTTTGGGAGTTGTCCCGCTTCGAAGACACCCGGGAGATTCTTACACAAGATTGTTTGCACGCTCCTGCCAGCAACCTGGACGGTGATAGATGCTCTTGCACCGTTGCCGCAGGTGTAGTCCGCATTGATGGACGTCGTAGCCATGAGTAGGCCAGTAGCAAGAGCAAGTTTCATTTTGGAATGGGCGATGGTCGTCGGAACTGGGTTGCTTTCGATCCGTGGGTCGTCCGTATGTATGGATGGGTTTTCGAACGGAAGTTAGCGAAGTGTTGTGATGATGAGTCTTGATGAGTGCTGAGGGATTCCTGCTCTTGCGTGCGGGCTTCGGATGTATATATAACCTTTTCCCGTTTGACTGTGCCTGACACATGTTGTCACGTCACAAAGAGATACATCATACACATCTAGTAGCTTGACCACACTTGTGAACGTCGCTACTGTTTCTAGCTAGCACAGCTAGTCAATCACGATCAGGTAACCCAAAAGTTGAAGCCATAAATCGGTTGTGCACCCACACTTTACGACTTGCATCGAGCAGGGCTTGGGGCTGCTTACTGTACTCCATCGCCCAAAGCCAACGCCGTGATCCCTAGAACATTGATAAACCCTGCTCACATTACTGTCACCACCAAAATGAAGCAGGTTTCTCACCTCTGACCATGTTCGGGCGTAAAGTCAGGTGGCTCGATATACTTCAAAGAGTGAAAAGCCAATGAGACCATCACAGAACGAAGGGCCGACGGAGTACCCGACATCAGGACCCTTGCCTCTCGGTTTCCCATCCTTTCTTCGATATGCGACCATACATGTGACTACTAGTGCTTGTGCTGCCCATTCTTTGTCACCGACGTAGGTGCCACACTATGGGGCTGAAGCAAGCGCATCCCGAAAAGCACGGCGAAACGCACGAGATCTCATCTAGGTCAGCCTCTGGCGTTCGGAAACTGATACGCATGACAATCCTGAGCCCTCTAGGGCGGACTTGTGGATGTGGCGGCATGATCAACTGACAATCGATACCAGAAGAAGCCAGTGCAATTTCTTTGTCACGCTCGGAGGATGCGGTCTTGGCTGTCGAGGCATCGTTGACCAAGTCGCGTTCTGACTACTTACGAGTTCAATCTTGACAGAATGTCCCATTTGCATGACGCCGAGGCATTCACAGTCACACCTGGCATCGTCCCGGCAGTACAAAGTAAAATGTACATGGAGCTTGTGGAGTTTTGGCTTGATAAGTCAGTTTGGAGAAGTCTCGTCCGATGCACTTCCTTGCATAAGGTTGATGCGCTCGAATGAATTGTTCCCGTGGTAGCTGCCAATGCTACTGATTCATGCAGAGCAATCTGCATAGGTAACACTAACATTGAGTTGGATGGTCATGTTACATCTGTTGGCAGTCGACAGAACTCAACCAAGACCGGCAACGAGCAATAGCGTCGACTGCCAGGGCGCTCGAAACTCCCCTGTTCCCGATGCGCAAGTTCTTCGATGCATACGCAAAGAGTTGACCGGCTTCCCAACCACCGTCGATCTCCTGCATTGCGATCAGATTCTTTAATCCTTGAACGTCGCGGACTTTGGCTTGTTCGCAGACCAGCAATCGCATCGCCAGACCCGGAGCATCTGCTTCCAATCCAATTCGTTCCTTGATCCGCTCCCTAAGCATTTCCTTTACCTCGCGGTATACGTCCGGTCTGGAATCTTCGAGACGTGGCAGCAAGCGTGAAAGAAAAAAGAGGAAGGACTCCGGTATGGGGTAGAATGCGGAACCACGAATATAAGCACGTCGCTTCAAAACCTGCCAAACCCAGTCCAGAGTAGTGGCTAGCTGGTCTCCCCGGCCGTATTGATAGAACAGACTCAGAGCATTGCAGCACTCAGTGGGGTCGACTCGGTTCTTGTAGTCTGTGAAGTACGTCTATTGTCGTCAGCCCGTCGATTGCTTGTAACCATGCTTTAGACAACTTCTTACTTGTAAAATGCCGTCCGGGGACAGATACTGCAACATCTTGTCCATGACGAGGTTTGCGATGTCCAAGGACTGACCAAGGATCGTGAGACCTAGCGCCGTTGTGTCCACATCATCTGGGTGATTCGCTTGCGTCAGGACTGGAGTGCCTAGTGTTGATGGTCAGCATCATTCTGCACCTTCACAGAGACTATCAGCTCTTACCTTTGAAATAGTTCCAAGTATCTGGAGGCATCTCAAGATCGACGAGAGTGCTGAAATTATTTGTCAGTCAAACAGTCTAGGAAGTGTAAAGATTGCCATTTACTCACGCATCCCCTGTTAATTCAAGAATGAGCAATTCCGCAAAGTTATCATCGATTCTCACGCCGGTTGAAGTGTAAGAGCAAAACGCTCTTGCGTTGTTCTGCAAGTACTTTGTACCTTTCAACACAGCCTCTGTCGGAGAATATATGCATCTCTTTTCCCCAACCTGGCCAAGCAAAGCAGAGTCCCTCCGAGGTCGTTGCTCACAGCGTTTATCTTGGTGACAGACGTCGGATCCGGTTAGTTTCTCAAGACGGAGAGAGATTGGATCTTGGAAACTGCTGGCATGCTGGAGGCCAAGTGATAAGGCTGCGAGAACGTTGTCCGGATCTCTGTCGACCAAGACTGCTTCTTCTGCAGGAACACCAATCATAGAAAGGACCCTGCGATAAAATCGTAGCTCGGGCTTCTGCATATCCAGATCGCTGGAAAGCAGGGTTTCATCGAACAACGTCGAGTCCAGACCTAAACTGCAGGCTTGCGCATAGTCCTCGTGCGACAAATTTGCTACGGCGAAGAGACGGACCCGACCTTGGCTTTCGGTTTTGATGGCTGCCAGTTCCTGCACCAGTGCACTGTTGATCCTAATTGATCTTCGCAGGGCTAGAATAGATGCCTCCACTTCCTGGCGCGGAAGGTTGAAGTCACAGGCCAACCTGTCAAAGTACTGCTCTTGTGTAATCCGACCACACTGGTACTCTCTCGTTGCTGCACAATAAGCGATCGACTTCATAGTATATTTCGGAAGTTGAGCATCTTCGACGGTGGTTGAGATGACTGTGTCTTTCAGTTCGACCAAAATGGCGTTGTAGCTCGGACAACAGTCAACTTCCAAGCTTTGCTCCCCGTTGGGCACGTCACAATCGATGGTTGGCATTTTCTCTGAAGGCCCTCACACGTGTATGTGAGAGTGATCGTTTGAGATGGCAGGCTTGACAGGTTTGGGCTTCCACCATCTCTGGTCCATGGGAGCACTTGTGATCTTATAATCATGCGTAGACACTCGATGAGTCGATTTCTCCGACTGTTTCAATTCAGAGGAGTTCCGGTCGCTTCATTTTGATTTTATTAGATGCATGGTGTTGCATCTCAACAGATCAGTAGGCCCAATCAGCCAACCCAATCGGGCGCGGTATCATCGGCACAAGTCTCGGTCCATCGAGACAAAGGCGACGAAAACGAATACATTAACTGCAGCTATCTCACTTATGCAGGAAGCAATATTGATCATGAAGCTCTGGTCACACTGAGTGGTCAGCTCGCGCAATTTAATCCTTGCAATATTGGCAATAGTCTAACCCAGCTCGCATTCAGCTAGAATCCTGCCGACGTCGAACTTCGTATTCGTACATGGTACCGCCACACCTGGAGTCTCAAGCTCAGTGTAGTCCAAGAAGTCTTCAGTGTATCAATGTTTCTCTCCTACATGCTTTGTTGACCAGGATCAATCCTGTTTCACACCAATCTTTCCCACGCGACGCAATCCCAACGCGCCTGTGACTAGGACAAGAGCCATACACGCAAACAAGGCCCAGAAGGCAGCACGATACCCAGCCATAAGAGCCTTTGGGGACGCCTTGTCAACTTCGTCTGAAGTAGCGGTTATAGACTCAGAGATAACAGAGGTTACTGTCAATCCAATTGAGGTTCCGAGCTGCGCGCAAGTGTTGAACACCGCGCCACCCAGAGCCTGCGTGCGTGCGGGGAACACAGCAGAGATGATGAGCAGACCGACGGTGAAGAGGACGTTGGTGCACACAAGCTGGAAGACCTGAATGGATGTGAGTTAGTAATGCGTTCAAACGTCAAGTAGGAGATAGTGGGTTGTTGTTGAGACGATGGACATCAGTCTGTGTTGAGTTTTGGGCTTCACTTACCTGTGCGATAAACGCCATATACCAGTATGGATATTTAGGATCGATAAGAGCCATGAGAAGTGGTGATACAGCGGTCGACGCAGCAGAGACCATTACCACCCACGTAACCGAAATTCGATTGACGAAGTAACCGACCGTGATGTTACTCAAGACAGCTGTGATGAGGGCTGGAAGAATGCGCAGTGAGGTTGCAGTTGCTGAAAGGCCTTGGACTTCCTGGAAGCTGGAGGATGTCAGCGACGAGCGATCGTGTAGCACGAGGTTTGGGAGTGAATACTTACAACAGACTGCAGAACAGCTCCATGCCATTGCTCACTGCACTGGCAAACAGTATCATGATACAAATACTCGTAAAGCTGGAGTTGCGCCAGAGCGCGTTCGGCATCAGTGCTTTGCGATTGTGCTTGACTTGGTAGTCCATCCACCAAACAAACACCGCGACCGATGCTGCACTGACGACCAGCAGCGCGATATTGGATGCGCGGCGGATGCTATGGATATCGGATGAAAGGATTCTGTGATTGTCAGCTCCTGTATCACAGACCCACGAGCCACGAAGACTTACGCCAACACATATGACAGTGTCGCAATTCCAGTACTCAAGACTATCGTTCCCACCCAATCAATGTCCAAAGCCAGCTGCTTCAATATCACACGTGCCGGTCTTGACTGGCGATCCTGTGGCAACACCCAAACGCCAAAGACACATGATACAGCAGTTGTAGCTCCGGCAAGATAGAACGCTGGTCGCCATCCAACGGTGTCGACGAACAGACCTCCAAGAACCAGACCGAGCAAAAATCCAAGCGGACTTGCGAACCCCAAGCACGAAAACCCAAGGTTCCGTGCCCGTCCGTGGGCGACATTGGTTGAGATGATAGAGACAGACGCTGGGACAGCCATGGCGCTGGCGACACCTTGGAGGCCACGGAAAGCGATGAGTTCGTTTCCGGTCCGTGCCAGACCGCAGGCGAGGGCACTCGCAACGAGCAGGATGTTGGCAGCCAGGATCATAGGCTTTGTACCCACGACATCTGCAACAGATCCAGCCAACATCAGACATGATCCAGCGGTAAGGTAGAAGACAGACGTCGGCCAGAGGAGAAGGGCTCCTTCCAGCTTCAGAGTGCTGGTGATAGCAGGCAGACCGACCACGATGATGCCATTGCAGAAGCTAGAAAAGAGTTGCAAGAAGATCAATTGGGTGATGACGATGATCGTTCGGTTCTTGGATAAGACGGTTGTTCCGTCATTGACAGGTGATGCATCGGGCAATGTATCCGCTGGCAATGCCGGGCTCTCATCGGAAGGGGAGGGAACATGGAGGCGGGTGTCGATTGCGCTGGACTTGGAATCCAGCGTCTGCATTTCGAGCACCGTTGTCGTTGTTGTTGCCAT
>Ga0265797_10005588_pt1 | contig 18277 bp, 26 predicted proteins | sample P2T30metagenome_FD_192433 | JGI IMG/M metagenome (GOLD analysis project Ga0265797, IMG submission 192433) | Plant litter microbial communities from East Loma Ridge, Irvine, California - P2 T30 | ecosystem: Environmental > Terrestrial > Plant litter > Unclassified | place: USA: California... | reverse complement strand
TGCCGGATCGGACTGACGATTGGCCAACAGAAGATGGGGATCCGGTAGTTTTGGCCTTGAATGGTATGGGGACTTGAGGAATCTCGCCTGATGAAGAGCGATATGCGGGCATGACAGCCAACGATCCAGTCCGAGATGCAGGTCGGTGGGATTGCGAAAAGCTCGTCTGTCGGGAATGGGGTTGAGATCTGCTAATGTGATGACCCCTCTGACTTCTAGGTCGATCACCTAGGTCTTGCTCGCTCTCGCTATCCGAGTCGGAGCCGACTGCCGGATGTAGACTATGAGTCTCGGCCTCATCGTCGAGCGAAGGTGAATCGATAGCAGGCGCTAGACTGATGGGCGAGGTAAAGATGTGCTTTGCCGATGGGCTATCCTGCTCCAGTGGCGAGTGCTTCATATCCTCTAAAGCAGCTGGCGTGGGTGGTTGAAGCGATAAGATAGGCGCAGATGGTCGAAGGAGTTCTACGCCCGCAGGCTGCTCGACAGGCGGTGTGATCTGTCGAGCAGGGGGCGGGGCTTCCACTGAGACTTTCGGAGCGGGTTCCATTGATTGTCTGGGCGTGTAGAACGTTTCTTCTTCCGAATCAGACCCAGCTCTCCTTGATGAACATGGCGGTCTAGGCGATAGTGAGTCTCCTCGATTGGGGATGTTGAGAGGTCGCTGGCCAATTTTCATCTGTCCGACAGCTTCCGCGATCGAGGCTTGGAGGGATGTTTCTGATTCCGGAGGTGTAAGTGGAGCCACCTGCGAGCTCACGACTGCTTTCTGTATGACGGAGGCAGAAGGGCGTCTGCCTGATCTACCTATGGTTCGCGGTAAATCTGCCGGTGCTGCAGCGACAATTGGCGACATTGGCGGAACAGGCGATGATCGAACCGACGACTCTTCACTGTCTTTCCCTCTCCGTAGCGATGGCGGTAGAGACGAAGGCCCAGAAGCTAGTGATGAATCATCGTCACTAAAGAAGCCTTTCTTCATCCTCCGTAATTCCGCTGCTGATCCCTCTGGAATCCCCGGACTAGACGATACTTCGGATCGCTGGTCCTCTTGCTCCAGGACCTTTGCCCGCGTTTTCTTCTTCCTCTGTCCCGCCTTCGCTGGCCTCTCGACGTCTTCCAGTGGTCGATGCACGATCACAGTCTCGCGCAATTGCACAGTACTGGTAACTTTTCTCGCTGGTTTGGGGAACCGAGTCGACAAAGAGGAAGACGGCCTGTTGGGATAATCATTGATGACAGAAGCAGCCCGTCTTGGTTTACTAGGTCCAGCTTGAGCTTGCGGCTGGGCGTCCCTTCTGTAGCCTCCTGCATCCCTCTGCCTCTCTTTCCATCCCAAATGAGCACCCCTGTCAACAATGGGTTCATACCGAGATGGCCGGGTGTAGACTTCTTCCGGTTGTGCGTAAGGATCACGATCTGACCATGGTGATGCGCCGTGCGGGTCGGCATATGATCTAGTCGGTTTGCGCATCACGCTCTGCATGAACGTTGGTTTCGGCATTGTGAAATTTAAGAGTTGTTGACGTCGAGGCTAAATTGCCGGTTATGTTGTTGTTTTCCGGGGCATAAAGGTTGAGTGAGATTGCTTGTAACTTTATAGCTCTCTGTGGATTGTGCAGTAAGAATAATGACGAGTCGCGGTGTATGTACAACAGCAAGTATATGATGGCGTAAATGAGCGACGTATAGATGAGTAGAGTCCGGGCTTGAATCAAGACATCATATGCACTTTTCATCAGAAGCCGAATTCGATCACCCAACAACTCAGGGTTTTGATAGACACACACACACAAATCCAGGGTCTTCCCCTTGGTTTGGATCTCGTTAGCTCAGGGCTGTTGGGCCAGAGTGTTGTGGGTCAATTACGTAACCCGGACACAAACCCATTCAATTACCTCACGTCACTAGCTACACTGACTTATCCATGCTCAATGCTAACCCCGCCATACCACTTTTCAATAGTGGCATGCCCAACGACTCCTCAAGTTTCAGATGACCCAAAAACACCATCACAAATCCTCTACAGAGGTTCGATACCGGCGATCCGTAATCTCCCATTCCTCAAGCGACTAGGTCTCAAGACAGTCATTTACTGCAGAAAGAAAGAAATCACGGATGATGATATCCTCGTCAGATGGTCACAAAAGAGGGGTATCGATCTCAGGTGGATCAAAGCGGAGGGTATGGGTGAGGAAAAGCTGGGTCTGGGCAAAAATGAGATATCAGACGTGCTTAAAGTCAGCCTCGTGTTTGTAGGCGGTACTGGGATGATGACAGATTATACTGAATCCAGCGAGCTACCCATTGTATATCGCCGACCTCGATGGGATATCACATACAACACTGATCATCGCCTGTCTACGGAAATTACAAGGATGGCACCTCGACTCCATCATCAATGAAATCACTCGTTTCGAGCCGGAATACGAGGATTTCCCGTTGTTGGCATTCATAAACGCCTATTTAATACCATCATCCGAAACACCATTCACGCTCCCCCCACCACCTTATCCGACATGGCTATGGCCCACTGGACCCGCCACTACCCCTCCACCAGTCAAGATTCGAGAGCGTGAACGGGAAAGAACGGTTTCAGCCGGCGCGACGCCCAGTACTGTCTTACCCTTCCCTCATCCACTCACAGCAAGGCGGCATCCGACCATGAAATTGACTTTCCCCGCTGCTCCTACTGTACCATCCTCGGCCCAATCACCCCAGCTTGCGGCTCAAAACCCAAATGTCGATTTATCAAGAGTCAGCTCGATCAAGGGATCATCCATGAAGAATCCAGAGCCCGAGTTGCCTAAATTGGTCGGCGCAGCGACAAGTCTTATCTCAAACGGTCTGTCACGAGTGGCCAGTGCTGTTGGGGCCGACTCGCAGTCAAAGCGATTATCCCGAAACGTCAGTTTCGAGCGCGACGACGCCTACCTCGAGTGGAGGGCAGCGGCGATGGGTGTAACCAGTCCAGAAACGCTCAGTCGGCAAGCTACGAATGCATCGTCCGAAGAAGTTACGGAGAGTCCCGAAGAAGCCGGGGTAGATCTAGATCCTGATGATGAAGAGATGGAGGAAGATGAGGACGATGACGATGAAGATGAAGAAGACGAAGACGATGAAGATGTCCAGCCACCATCGCAGTACATCAGTGCTCTTGATCTGGCTGGATTCTGAGTGATTTATTGTAGCTGCCTTTCACGCGTTGTATCCATAGATGCATATATGTCTGTTTCCCTCCTTCACTCAATACCTCTAGTCCTTCTCAATAGCAGCGAGCTCGTACAGGTACGAACCCAACAACTTAGTTCCGTTGATGTAGTTATCGGTATCTAACTTCTCATTTGTCGAGTGCGCTCCGTCATCACCCCGTCCAACAGGTAGCAATAGAATGTTGAGACCGAGGATGTTGGCGAAATCAAGGGTGACGGGAATAGATCCTCCTTCTCGGATGTAATCAGGTGCTTGACCCCACACTGCCTCGGTGGCCTTGTGGGCGGCTCGGAAAGAGTAGTGCTATCTAGTCAGCTCTTCCGCCTCGAGTATTGGGGCATGGTACTGCTTACGTTTGGGTCAGTAAGCCATGGCTCACCACCATGAGTAAGGTAGACTTCACATCGGTTCTTGGATCCAATCTTCTTGAATTCTTCGTTAACGTATTTGACGACTAGCTCGGTCGTGTTCTTGATACCGAGATTGGGGACGAGTCGGATGGAGAATTTGCCCTTGACAGAGCATGGGATGACAGTCTTGGATCCAGGGGCGGCTGATCATTAGTTGTGTGTTTGTAACACTGGATAGGGAAACGTACAGAAAGCGCCCTCGATACCATGAAGTGAAAGACTTGGGTTCCCTGTCATGTCAGTCTATTTTCATCGTACACTCAGCCAGGCAACTGACTCATTCGACCCATGAGAGTAGCAACGGGGTCATCAGAAAGAGTCTGATCTCCACCGATAGCGCCCTGAATATCGGTAATTTTGAAATGGATATCCTCAAACTTCTTCTTCTCATCATCGGTGACAGGAGCGATCAGATCATTGACTCCAGGAATCAAGATCTTTCCTTCGGGTGAGACCAATTTGGACACTAGATGTCAGCTCACGGTCACACTTGCCGGAGGAGCTAGCTTACTAACGAGGACCAAGTCGGTCATGGGTTCGTGGATCGTTCCTCCGAATGCACCAGAGTGGAGATCTCGATCAGGTCCAGAGACTTTGATCTCGTAGTAGTTGATACCTCGAAGACCGTAGGTCAAATTGGGAGTCTTGGTGTCGAGCCAGTAGTTGTCTTTGTATCAGTGCCCGCATGCTTCGAACGATAAGGCAAGCTCACCAGAGATACACATGCAATCGATACCGGCAAAGAACTGGTCTTTCTCCTTTTCGATAAACTTGTCCAAGTCGACTGATCCAGACTCTTCCATACCCTCGAAAATCATCTTCATGTTGACCTACACGTCAGTTGGTCCAAACGCAAAGAAGATGAGCTTACAGGGAGCTCGAGACCGAGGTTCTTGTGAGCCTCAATGACATTCAACCAACCCATGACAGGTCCCTTATCGTCGGTAGATCCTCGTCCATATAGCTTTCCAGTTCCCTCGGGGTCGACAGTAAGCTTGAAAGGCTCGTGTTTCCATCCGTCCTCCTTGAGTGCTGGCTGGACATCGTAATGTCCGTATACAAGAAGGGTTTTCTGTCTCGTCAGACCTGTTGTCGACACGATAGCATACCTTCTTTGGGTCATTGCCGAGCTGTCCAATGACGACAGATGGGAGCTTGCACTGCTTCCCAGCGAGCTCGTGGGTTCCAATATCCCTCTTCTCGGCGGTAGCTCCGAGAGTAGTGAGCTGGGAGACGAGCCAGTCGGCCATCTTCTCGACTTCATCCATGTATCTAAACGTGAGCTCAGGGGACCAGGGGCGGCCACGATCAGCTTACTCGATGTTTCCGGAGACACTGATGTTGTCAGCTTGGACATCGGACGGCCGAGATAGCTCACGAAGGGATCTCGACAGCCTCCCTCAATCTATCTATGTAATCTTGCTGATGTTCTTCGACATATTGCAAGAATTTGGGGTTTGCGGCAGGCATATTGTCGGAGCCGATGTAGATTGCTAGCAATGCAAGAGTGTATAAGTGACAGGGTACGAAAGGAGCACTAGTATGGTGTGCTATAGAGTGACTTGTAGATCAATACTCAATATTCTATCTTCTATCGATACAAAGGTGGGCACGGCGATAACCGATATAAACCCACGTGGGGCGCACGGACCTTGGTCATTTGTGGCAGAGGCACGGACCTACTGGAGCGCTTGAGCAGGTTGTGCCAACTTCTACTGTCTAATGTCTTTCGTCAATATCATTCAAACATTCCAGTCTCAGTAACGGTATCATCATAGACCTGTGTATAGTAAGACTCTTCTGACATTGTGTATAACGTAGATATCCTGCTATCACTTATAGCACCTGACTCCCCTCTTATCATATCCCTAAATCCTGATTCCCGCTCACTCACTCATTCCATATCATGCCACTGACTCCCGAGACTTCCTCTTCTTCACGAGACTCTGTTACAATTCTCACATCAAGTCAATCGCTCCCCTCGCCCTCAAGGGCCCTCGGGACATCCCACGGAACTCTTGAGGACAAGGTATGTGCATAACCTCTCCAGAACTAACATCGACAGGACCACTTTATCTCTTCGACGAAGAGGGAGACGGTTGTAATACTAGGCCCATTCGAGCCTCAGATTCATGATCTTTCATCATCTGACTCTGATTGCTCAAGTAGCTCACAGGACTTACCACAGGTATGTAGGCTGAGAAGTCCAATCGCAGTCCCGATTCCGCGGTACGAAGACTGCTTTGAAGCCCCATGGACCTATGGTTTCGATCAGGTAGGCTATGAGCTCTCTTCGCCTGATCTCATGCTTGACGGCAGCCAGTCTTCGGCTTCTTCAGAATTGAATAGCCCACAATTGTGGGAACCTGATCATTGCCGAATCGTTAAGGATCGATTGGAAGTAGCTGTAAGTCCCGTCCTTTATGACGAGGTAGGTACTCATGCTGAAGGCGTCTCTTCTCGAAGAATCCGCTCTCGGCTTCCATGAGCTGAGTCCACCAAAGAGCTATCAGCTCGCTAAACGACCACGATTATCCGCATTGTCATCCGGCAGAGTCGACATTCCGCCGCGGCATTTTCAGATCGATGATCTGTTCTTTCCCGAGTCGAACAGGACCAAGGCGTTGAAAGATGTCTCCTATACTATCCCTCAGCTACGAGGCCTATCACTCGACGAAAACCCAGTGATCGATGACCAAGACACATGCGAAGCATGCTACGATACAACAAATCTTCGATCAATGAAAAGACTCACCCCTTGTCATGTAAGCTCCTGACCCACTTCAGCCCTTCAGCAATCGTAATTACTGACAAGTAGCATAACGTCTGCAATCGATGTTTCAGCGCGGCTCTGGGAAGTGTATCGCAAGATCATCCAATTGCAAGCTGCCCCAAGTGTCTGATACACGTCACGAGCTTCGCCAAGACCGATTCAAAGATCCGAAGAGCGGTTCAGGCGGCTTTCGAATATCCTCCAATCCAAAAAGGGCCAATTATCATGCGTATCGATAATGTAGCATGGGCGAGCTATCCTCTTCAGGCAGTCGTCGGTCAAGCTGACTGGCAGGATCTGACGCCTGAAGTGGTTCAGAGATTCCTGCCTCCGGACACACTTTCCGAAACGTTGATGCCGGTACATATTCCTCTGGATCGGTACGATGGGAGGACCAAGGACTATATGGTCAGCTACCGCGGTACCTGGAGCCGCAAGCTGATATTCAGTATATCGAGGTAGCATCCGGCGAAGCGGCTAGAAAAATACTTCAGAAATGCCAGAATGCGTTCATGCCAGGTGGACCACTGACCAGTCCTCGGTCTCGAGCAGTGACAATCACCCAAGTCCCTCATTCCGAATTGATCAAAGAGGTAAGCTGATACATCCTTCTACCCAGCCTATCCAAGCTGAACCACCAGCTTCGACCCGAATCAGCAAGAGAACTTCAAGCATTACTAGCCCTCTGCCAGGCTTCCGTCAACGCACCACCTCCTCCCGCCAACCATACTAGCTCGTTTGTCGCCCCCAACGGCGTTGCGCACTTTGTCAAGAATCGACATGGACCTTTCAATGCCCTCATGAGTATTTTGTCGAAAGTCAAAGGCAAGACCAGTCCTTCATATTGGGATCTATTCTGTAAGCTCATCTGGAATCCTACGTGGATGATGAGAAGCTGACGAGTAGATATCACTTCTGGTAAGCTTAAGATCCACGAAGTGTGCATCTGAAAGCTCATAATCAGGTGCCATCGCAGCATTAGCCTCCCATATCTCCCGAATCTCCCCATATCCGGCTAAATCTCCAACGGACACGATGGTAGAATCCGACAAAGCAGTCTTAGACAGATTGGGGAGTATCTTCGAAACGACCTTTGGTGTCAAATTAGAAGGAGGTCGATTATCGCCTCTCTGACATGGCTTGTCGGACATGTCTGTTGTCGTCTCCCGTTCGACCTCATCGAGATGGGGTCAAAATACGCCCTTCTAGTGGTCTTGGAGTTTCCTTTCCCTGATCTCAATTTCCGTTCATTCTCCGCATCCTACCGCACCCTACCATTCAAATAGCATAGCATAGCATAGCATAGCATAGCATAGCATAGCATAGCGTTATAGATCATATCATCGTCGAGTCCACAGCTCAATCTCACCAACGCTCATGTAGACATCGATGGAGCTGCATCGTCGTCTCGTCCCAGACACAATAGTGATCGGCCGTTGCCGGGGACAAAGAACCAGACGCAAAGACGCTCGTCTCCCACTGGAAAGTCTCGAAAACATGCAGAATTCAAACGTACCAATTCCATGGTTGTCTGCCTTTTGTTCCAGCCGTGATCCCCGCTCATCTCAGTTGTAATTCACAGGACGAGGTGTCCAATGCGATTGAGCTTCTCCACCGGTGAGTGAGTCAGTACGGGTTCTCTTCTTGCGAGCGGCAGTGGAATACTGTATGTATACAATCAATCTATAAACTATGTAAAATGTCCTTGTACTGTATACACTTCAAACGAGAATTATAATCATCTAAATCCTCACCCCCAATTCCTACGCTAAGCAGCAACATCATATTCACTCATACCCCCTTCTTCACCCATATCACTGAGTGGATAATCTTCCATCTCCTGCTTCACTTTAACCCCACTTCCACTTCCTCCTCCCTTCTTTTTGGCTTTCAATCCTTCACTTGGTCTCGCATCATCGGAGATACCTTTGAAAGCTTTATATTGAGATTCAGACATTGGTGAACCGTCCGCATTGAGTGGTAGGGGGTGAGTAATGGCGCATTCTTGACCTTGCTCAGATTTATCTATTCATCAGCACCTGATCCAAGTGGAGTTGGGGAAATGGGGGACATACGATGCCTTGTAAGAGCGTCTAATCGGGCAAATTTCTTGCCGCAACCTTCACATTCGAATGGCCTTAATCCCTCGTGTAGGAGCATGTGACGTTTACAATCATGTTGCCTTGCGAAACCCATGATTGATTTCGGACATCCATCATATAGACATTTATAAGGTCTTTCATCATTATGTGATCGAAGGTGACCTTTGAGATTGAAATGACGAGTAAAAGTAGATCCGCATCCGGGTACTACCCATCAGCTATACCCACGCCAAGACTGTGAAAGCTTACTCGGACAGACGAATACGCCATCATTGGTCCTCCTTGCACTGCTTGCCATTTCAGTTGCCATGGAAGTAACTTTCATTCTTGGCATTTTAGATTTGACTTTTCCACCTACGACCTCTTGTTCATCTGGCATCGCCATTCGGGGCGAGTTGTGGGACATCGATGAGCCTTGAGATGAAATTGATAAAGCGGGAGAAGCGGATCGAGCGGATGAAGCTGATGAATGACGCGAGTGACTTCGGCCTCGGGATGGAGGTAACAGCGATCCGTCATTGGCAGTGATTGACTGCAGGAAGTCAGAACTAGCGAGTCAGCATCGAGCATCCCGTTGAGAAGTTTAAGCGTACGTTGAACCAGCTTGACCTAGTCCCCATCCTCTTCCAAAGTCTTCACTTTGTATACCCCTCCGATGACCCATCACGGGCCTGCCTTGATGAGGTGACAGACCGACGCCATACCCAGGCGTTCCAGCTCCAGAGGCATGATGCCCAGTCCCACCCATGCCCTCTGCAAATGACCTTCTTCTAGGCCCCATATCCACCGACCCTACGCCTAGCATAGACTGCGGATCGAATCCAGCGGGTGGAGGTACCATGTAATTCTGCGGTATATTCTGAAACGATGTCGTGTAGAAAGGTGCGGACGAAGTACCAGCCAATTGATTGGCAGAGAGAGGATTGATACCGAGAGATTGGTAAAATGCCATGGAAGTTGGCGAGAAGCTGGTAGGTTGAGGTGGAAGATTGGATAAATCAGGACCGGTATTTAGTGGTGCAAGACGACTCTTGAGTGCGTGCGCCTGAGCTTGTAGTTGCGAAAGTTGATGTTGTTGTTGCATCTGCTGAAACATTGCATTTGGATCGATTGGGAATTGTTGTTGAGGTTGATGAAATTGATCATGTTGTTGTCCAGGTATCTGACGAGGATCGACTGTAGGAGGTAATTCCGCACTATTGACCATTGCTCTCCACGCATCGATATTCATATTCGAATACACGTCGCCTTCTTGCGGAGCAGGAACCTGCCCCGTCATTTGCTGTTGTTGCTGTTGCAGTAACGCTTGTTGTTGAGCCATCATCTGCATCAAAATCTGCCTGTCGAAATCGGCCATGTGTGAATCCGATTTGGCCCTAGGTCGCATTGGTGATATTGGTGGATCGAGGTTCCCTTGTCCTTGTCCTTGTCCTTGATTTGCATTCCTCGTATCCTGATCCGAATTCCCTCTAGTCAAGCCTTGCGGTTGTCCATTTGAAGGTCCCGCTTTCCCACTCTGGCTCTGACGCGTCTCGGCAGCTTGTCGTAATGCGTTTTCCCACACTCCCCGCGCCCCATTAAGACCACTGATGGGCGTGCTGGGCTGAACGAAAATCATTGGTCCGTCGGCATTTGGGTGAATTGGACTGATACCCGCCATACCCGTGAGCGCCGGGTTGGCGGGTGGGAACAATCCGCCAGAATTAGCAGGAGCAGGTTGATTGCCAGCTGCAGGGGCCGGTGTTTGTGAAGTGGCATTGGTGATGATTGGCGGTAAGTGAGGTGCCGGCGATGGAGTACCGCCTCCTGGGATAATGAGTGCAGGCGGTGACATTGGCTTCATGAATGGTGAATTACCGCGTGAGGATGTATATTGAGTGGCTGGAAATGGATTGGGGCTGACTGAGCGGGAATGGGATCGTTGTAGTTCTTCAGGTTGTGGTGTATTTGAGCGTGATGCTTGAGTGGAACGTATTCTGTGCGTTAGCTACCAGATTTATGATATGAAACTAGACTTACAGCTCCGCTAAATTAGCATCAAAGGAGCTTTCACCCAAACCATTCTGACTAGAACCCTCTCCGTTGTAATTCCCGCCTTGCGACTCGTACTGATTCCCACCATGTATCTGATTCGTATCCTGGAAATTCGAATCTTGAAGGAATTGATCTCCCCAATTGGGCGTAGGAAGTTGATTAGCGGTCGAAGTCGAGGCAAAGTTGTTGCCATTATCCAGTCCCTGATAAGGGGTATGATACTGTGGAACCTGCGGTCGCGTCTGCTGCAAAGGTGTTCCATGCGTGTCGTCGTAATTATTCAAATATTGCTCGACGGGGTCTGTATACATGAATCCCTGTTGTCCACCTCCATTTGGGTCTCCAAATCCCATAAATGCCGAGGGACCACTATCCTGGCGCTGATGCTGAGGGATATTGGCGCCAGATAGTCTGCGTCCATCTCTAGGTGCATTACCAGTGGCGATCAGTGTCGACGGTCCTACCGGAAACGAATCCTGGCGTATATCATCTCTTGAGGGATATTCCTGTCCTTGACTGTGATTACTACCTGATCGATGTCGCTGTCCATGACTCTGGTCCGGCGTTGAATGATCATAGTATCCTCCAAAGCTTGATCCATTCGACTGTGAGCGCTGATTGTGCTGATCCTGCTGCAAGCCTGAAAATATTTGATTAAAATCCAGCGGATCGACTTCAGGCGGTGTCGTTCCCGACATTGCTACTGATAGCGTTACGTAGGCGAAGAGATACGATAGGGGTCGAATGCACAGCAATCGGTTTGATAAGATTACGATGCCAGAGTACCAAGGTAGGTCTAGGCTGGAAAGAAGAGCGCGAGGCGACGGACGCCAGTCCGGGAAAGCGGTGTGGAGGAACAAGGAGAGATGCCTTCGATCGTTCCTGCTGGAGTTTAGTTCGAGGCTCAGCAATTATACCGAGTATATGGAGCTCGACAGGGTCGTATGAGTCTCTGACGATGACCTTGATTGCTGCAAAATTCAACACGAAAAGGGAGTTATAAAGTATACAGAATGCAAGAAGTATAGAGACGGCGTATCGGTCAAAGAGGTGAAGGGCGACTACCGCTTTGGGTAATTTCATGGCATAGTTACCACGTGATACATTCTGGCACCCTTCCGCTCTGACGTATCCATACCATAACCAACTCAATTCCCTTTCCCTTCTATGGAGGAGCTCTGCCTACTAAACCCTGGCTCTAAGCTTCATCCGATATGTTTCTCAGTCGCGATCACTCCCTAAGATGCCCGAGGAGCAAGACGAGGCGCGTCTATGATCAAGACTCCTCTCACATTCAGATGATGTAGTACTCACTTCGGTCATATAACCGCTTGGGGGCCGCTGGAGGCAGGCCTCTGGCGATTCTTTAACCATTAGTAACAGTTTTCTGATCGACTGAACGAGATGGTGGTGGTGGATTATGGACACCGTCGCGAGGCACGGGGTGGGGCATAGCCATAGCGAGTATAACCATGGACAGCATAGCGAGTAAGTAGCTCAATCGGAGAGTGACGTGACGGCCACCATTGTCGTGTAAGTTTGACTTGATTTGATGGTCAGGAAAAGACCTAAGTCATTGAAGTCGACCTCAATATATATCGCCAGACTGTCCGACCGTAAACAGAACTCGTTGTGGAGAATCCAGCCATGATACACCTGTATCCGCACGTAGTGTGTACATCATGCTCAGGTGCATCATGTAAGGGAAGGTACATCCTACACCCACTATAGCAGACCCACTGAAGGGGGAACCGAAGATCATCTTGCAATTTCTGACATTTCACACCGCAGATCGAGAAATATCATTTGCGGCTTCAGGAACCAAGTATGAGAATAGGTACAGGAACGTACATTCCCGTCAACGCCTTATTGTTCCAATTGCTTTATGCGTCACTGTTGACATCTCAACGTATTGCATCCTTATCATGCGGCTTGAATATGTCTCGGCCCCTAGCAAGCCAGCTCGCTTCCAGACGTCCAGCTTTCAATTCCATCTCACCTGCTAAGTCAATTGACGATCCGGCGATCAGGGCACAAGAGGCGGAAAATATGCATCAAGCATACACTACCGAACTAAGCATAGGGGAAACCAGAGCGATTAATCCGGAGCAATGTCAAGAGCCCCATAGAACGGGGCTGAATCCGGAAACGACTTATGCGGCCAGCGCGGTAGTATGCCTTACACCCATCGTCCTATTCCTAGCTCGATGTCGTTGAACGTCCATCGATCGTCGTCTCCTCCTTCTACATCGACCAGCTGCCGCGGGCGTGATCGAGGGCGTAGGAGCAGCAGCAGCAGTACTTACCACTGCCGAGATGGCCGAGGCAGCGCTACTCGCTACTTCATTAGGGGAGAGTGAACTAGATTCCGAGGTGGAGATAGCGGGCTGAGAGGTAGTGCTTGGCTCAGCGATGGGGGTGGATGATGGGGCGAGTCGGGCGACATCAGCTACTTGAGTCGATGACTGAACCTCTTGAGTTGATGATGAAATGTCGGGTGAGGGGACTAGTGATACCTCTGCGGATGCTGAAGCTACGATATCGGCGGGACTGGGGGATGGCGCTGGGGCAGGCGAAGCTTCCTCTGGTACTCCAGCGAACAAATCGGTCTGAGCACCATTCATGAATCCCATCTCGTGATTATCTGACATCAGCCTTGCCATAGACAGAATCGATAGGCAGCACTTACAAAAGGGTGGATCGTGGGGCCCTTGAAAGTTGTTACTTCCCCTGTACTGTCAGTCTCGCCCTAACTCGCGGCCTCCAACTCACTCTGCTTGTAGCCAGTAGTGAGGCTGCTTAGCTCCGACTGTACAATTGCTAACATCGTTGGGATAGTCGCACTTTCTCGAAATAAGTGCTGTTCGTTCAGCTAGTGTCGCATGAAGGTTATAGGTGACTTACGTTTAGGCAATGGCCTGCTAAGGGTAGCCCCCGTTACATCGCACCTATATCCAAGCTGATACATCTGGGCACTCCCTCCATCTTTCGAATGAACCCAGCCCCAGGAACAATGACAGCCTCCTTCGGGACATGGAGGTAGATCTGCGGGGATATGGAAATCGACATTCTTCTTCCAGGGGCAATCGTATGCGATCTGTCATCAGCCCCTTTCCACCAAGGGTCAAGACTGAAGAGTTTACATACACTGATGACGGTGAAATCCTCTGGTTTGAGTTTATGTACATCCGCTTCATACGCAATTGAAAGCCCACATCCCTTCACATCCTGTGGATTGGGCGTACCGAATGTATCGGTAGTATGCATCGCCCCAGTCCCAGAATTGGGCTTATCATCGTCGCATGCGTATTCCGCTGAAGTCATCTTGGGGTCGACGCCATATGTAGTCCAAGCCTTGTTACATGCTACTTGACCATGATAAGTGCCTCCGGCGGGAAGATTCATTATCTTTCCAGGGGCAGGTGGACGATTGACATAATTGTGGAACCACCATTGGTTCAATGGGAGGTGTTCGAGAGGGAGGACAGGTTCATACTGGTTGATATCCGCTGCGTCCCATCTTTTATCAGCATACTTCAGTCGTTGTATGACATAAGGGTAACATACCCGTACATAGCCTCATCCCAGAGAGCGATATGAGCTTGGACACCCATATTCATACACAGAGCCAGGACCAGCCCGACTCGAGTATCCATCTTCTTCACCCCAAACATCGTTTCGATCCTATATCGACTAACAGCGAATTTAATGTGATATTGAAGCGCTAAATGAGTGTTGTAGCAAAAAGAGCGTAATGGTGCGATATCGTCTAGAATCGCTATTGTAATCTATCGCGGTCGAAGTTGTCGATGTCGATGCAGAAACGAACTGCCAGCAGTCGATGTTAGGCTGATCCAAGCTCAGCTTCGGTCAAAGGAATGAATGGCTATACTTGTAGAGAGTACAAGAGGAGTAAAGGAATGAGTAAAAAAGGGATGTAACACTCTTTCTAAAACGAGGTCAAAGCGTAAAACCCCTGACACTAAAGCCCGTTTGGGTGTAGAAAGGCATCATTGCCCCAACAAAGCATACTTTCAAATCCAGCTATACATAGTATTATCAAAGTATTGTAGTCTAACGCATTGAAGGCATGGCAGTGGACAACGCTGGTCGCCCTTGGCATATTTTACAGTCCACTTAATAGGCATCCGATCATATTCGAGTAGACGCGTCAAATGAATGGTAACGCGTTTATTACCCTGAACATAGAAGATCTAGGAACATATCTAAACGGTCATCCGGCATCTCGGAACCATGAACTTGCGGAGCCGGCGTTGGCTTGGCTATAGAGCTTGGAAATTGATAGCGTGTAATGCTCTACGTCTCTCCTTCTCATCCTCTCGCTAGGACATCAGCTGAATGTTAATCGTCAACCAAGTAGCTCACCTGTTCTCTTGCTCTCAGACCCAAGACTACGAAACCTAGAATCGCGACTGCACCAGCTACAGCAGCAGCCACCCAAGGTACCCAGTCTCCAGGATGTAAGAACAGCTCCGAACGCCATGCAGCCGGACGACCCGGTACCTCAGTACCATTCGAGGGATAAGGTGGATTAATGACCAATTGTGAATTCGGTATTAAAGCTTCTAAAATCGTGTAGTGGTCGGAAGCGAGGGAGGAACCGACGAATAGACGTTCAACGTAATTGTTTGTTCTACCTAGCCCAAAGTGGGCGTAAGGGGCTCCAAGGACTTGGTAGCTTGATTGAGGGAGTTGGGACACTATAACGTCAGCCAAGTAGAGCGAGGTATGGGTACACTGACCTTGTTGAGCTACACGCCGACCTAGGGTGTCTAGGACGGTGAATTTGTATGTAGCACCTGGATAGCTGACACCGAGAGGCTGCTTCGTTCAGCTCGGCTCCGTGTCTCCGTGTGATGTAGTTGGAGTCTAGCTTACACTGTACGTCTTGCCATTCTCTTGACACTCCCCATCGCATGCTCCATTCAAAACTGTCAATCAGCACCAGCCCACCCCGAGAGAGCAGAACCTACCTTGCGCCTTAAGGAAGAAAGCATCATGATAGAAGCTGTTCTTCACAAATGTCACCGTGCCCGCTCCTTGCTCGCCAGACCTTTGAATCATGATATCCAAAGTACCCTGAACATCAGCATTATACCCCATTCCCGAGTCTCCATAGGTACTCACATCATCATCAACATCCAGCCAGCTCGCCCCACTGACATCCCAAATATCGTCGAGTATCTCCCATCCACTTCCGGTACCGACTTTGAAACCTCGCCCACCCTTGCGGCCCTCACATCCTGCGACTCCATTTCCACAGGGTTCATTCTCCAGTATGCGCACTTGATGTCCCACTTTGTGACCTATGACTTTACCCGGTGCTGCGGTCGAGTTTTGTAACGTGAGTAGCAGATCCGGAAATCCATCTACGTTGAAATCGCCTGGACGGAGGGGCAGTGGGATATTAGGTTCGCCTGGGACATGAAGGAGGAGTTGCGGATCACCAGATGAAGGAAGAATCGACGAGAGGGGTATTGTGACAAGGGACTACTTGTCAATAGGTGCACAATAACAAAGTCAGGGTGCGTGCAACTCACCTCGCTGTCGGTGAAATCGAATGAGTATTCGGGATCAGATTGACACATATCGCCATGACCTCTGCATGTGATCTTCCCATCTGCATTGAACTTCGATCCCTCGGATGAACAGGTTGGGATCTGTCTATTGTATGCGATGTTGATACTGCAGTCATGTCCAAGTCCAGTTGTCGAGGACTGTCGAGAGCAAGTAGGGAGAATGATATCCATCGTACCATCACGATCTGCAGTCAGCTTCATGTCTGCGAGAACGAGGTCATATATGCTTACTCATGTCTGCGAATGACAATGGACCAGAACCGTGAGGTAAATCATAAGTCTTTGAAAGGACATATCCCTCGACGCCACGATTCAGCCATATCTGGATAGATCGCTCAGCTGATCGAGCCGTAGCACAGTGAAGTACCAGATCTACCTATCAGCTTGATCCTGGTCCACAGAATAGACAACCAACCTGGTAGACAATCCCCATCGATATCGACATAAGCGCTAGAATGGGGATTTGCGAGTTCACAAGCTTGTTCGGGGTTCTGAAGTGGTGGTTCTTGACTGCTCATCAGCTCGGCTCAGTCATCACTGGCTTGTTAGCGGACTCACAGTGTGAATCCAGTTCCGTCGTTGCGCCATGACTTTAGGACGTTGCCAGATTCTTGAGGCTCAAAGGCCAGTAAAGAAGGTCGTAATGATCCACCATGATCAAATATCAAGCCCTGTACATCGCTGCTCGAGTCTAGCGTCCAAGGATCTTCTTCTGCTGCATCAGATGGACGTGGGACGCTAAGGTATTCGAGGTCACTTACGAAACCCACCACCCTCAGCTCCTAGGTGGACCTGCATCCGTATTCGAGATTTCTCTCCTGCCCACCAACTCCCTTCTTTCTCTTCTGACATCAAGAGTAGATCCAGACGACCATCATGGTTGAAGTCTCCCGGTATGACATTGATGATTTTCGTTGAGGTGGTCAAGGTGTGGGAGGGTTTATACCGAGATTTATCTTCCTTGTCAGCTTGCTATAGGGATTGGTAGCTCACTCTTGTCCCACAAATGTATTTGGACAGCTTTAGAGTCGATAGATAGTGTGAAGATATCCGCACTACCCGTCAGCCACGAAGATATGTACGAGACTCACTGCTGATCCCCATCCCAATCCCCCACCGCAACGACCCTTCCAGTCCCCTCAATTCCCAGAGAACCCACGTCGACCATGCCTTCAGCCGAATATGGCTGTTCCACCTGCTCCGTAAATGGCCACATTGCCTGTATACCCAGCACCTCAGCAGTGAGGGTCAACACGAAGAGCGTCTTTGCAGCCATATTGTATACTTGACCCCTTCAACATCTCATGCGTCGCGACAGACTATGTGCCAAGTGACGGAACCAAATTTACCGTCGGTTACCCATCAAGCCGAAGTCTCTCCATACTACCAATACCCATCTTCAAGCCATCCTCAGCGATCAAGGGGACAGGTCAACGATGGGCCAAGTCAATGCCGAAGCAAGTTCATCAAGGCTACCTCACCCCCCAAAAGTGTCTCAAGTAGACGCGGATGAGCTAGATGAAGGACTAGCTCAAATGCTAGGGGAGAGAGTCGAGAAGGCAGTAGGGAACTTCAAGGTAAATCCCTCTGTTCCCTTGTTCTTCGTGGCAGTGGGCTTACTTGTAGGTAGATTGGACTAGAGATCTAAAGCCTGAGATCGGACTTGTAATCAAGCTGGTGATTTTCCGATACTCGTTCTTCGGATCCGGGACAGCATCGCCAGGGGCTAGTTTACAGAATCTGAAATTAGTAGACCGGCACGGATCAAGGCGTAAGCGATTTGGACGTCGAGGGGTTTGAAGCTGATATTGTAGCTTCTAGGCGGAAGTTGCTCTTTCTGCTACTCCTCCATCCGCCGATATTTCCCGCGTACATTCTGACGCGACTACGGGAGTATGGCCTATCGAATCAATGGCCCGATTTACCTTCCGGCAATTGGCGTAGAAAAGCATGGAGGTTGGTCGTACTATTGGAAAATGTCGCTAGGATATGGGAACTAGGTGGATGGGGACTGCTACTATGGGATGGAAAGTAAGTTCGACTGGCTTACCATGTAAGAAGGAGCTGACGATAGGTACCCTTCGTTACTCATGCGAGCGCTTGGACTGAGGCTTGTACCCTCTGCGCCACACCTTGCTAAACTCG
>Ga0265797_10005584_pt1 | contig 18286 bp, 17 predicted proteins | sample P2T30metagenome_FD_192433 | JGI IMG/M metagenome (GOLD analysis project Ga0265797, IMG submission 192433) | Plant litter microbial communities from East Loma Ridge, Irvine, California - P2 T30 | ecosystem: Environmental > Terrestrial > Plant litter > Unclassified | place: USA: California... | reverse complement strand
GCCCACGGCGGACACGCGGCCGACGATCTCGTGGCCCGGCACGCAGGGGAACAGGGTGCCGGCCCACTCGGCGCGCACGGTGTGCAGGTCGGAGTGGCACACGCCGCAGAACGCGATGTCGATCTGGACGTCGTGATGGCCCGGCGCGCGGCGGGTGATGTCGAGCGATTCGAGCGGCTTGTCGGCGGCGGTGGCGCCGTAGGCTTTGACGGTCATGTGGATTCCTTTTGCTGTATGCGAAAAGGATGAATGGTAGCGTCAAACACCAAAGGCTGCCGAAGCCGTGCTTGCTTGGGTTTATGAGCCAGCGTCATGAATGCATGAATGCCTTGGCCACGACCTTGAACAGGATCGCCACCAGGAAGGCGGCAGCGAAGCCGACGGCGTGGCGCTGGACGCCGCCGATCTCCATTTTTTTCAGCCACCTTGCCTGCAGAACCCATACGGCGACGAATACGACCCAGCTTGAAACTTCCATCCTGTCTCCTTGTCATTCTTGTTGGGTAATGTGCCACATTAACAGATCAAGGCGGCAGGAAGTTCACACATGATTTCGGTACTATCCTTGCCTGCCACTGCGACGTTGAAGGAGGTCCGACATGGAGCAATTCACCGGCGGCTGCCTGTGCGGCAAGGTCCGCATCGTGGCGTCCGGCCGTCCGTACCGGGTCGGCATCTGCCACTGCCTCGATTGCCGCAAGCAGCATGGCGCCCTGTTCCACGCATCGGCGATCTTTCCGCAGGACGCGGTGACGGTCGAAGGCGAGACCCGCGACTATGCGGGGCGCTTCTTTTGCCCCCGCTGCGGCTCCTCCGTGTTTTCCAGGAGCGGCGACGAAGTCGAGGTCAACCTCGGAGCGCTGGACAGCCCGGACCAGTTCCAGCCGACCTACGAACTCTGGACCGTGCGCCGCGAATCCTGGCTGCCGGCGTTTCCGCTGGCCCGACGCTACGCGCGCGACCGGGAGGGCGCCGGCCGCACCGAGGACTAGTCCGCGCCGTGGCAAGCGGACGAGGCCACCGCCTCATGCAGGGCGGCGAGCATCCGCCTGAGCTGGTCCGTCACGGCCGCGCTGGAGATCATGCCCTCCTCGTCGAGTCCGGCGCCCACCAGCGGGATCGTGACGGAGGCCGGTTCGACGATGACGGCGGCCATGGTGCGCAGGATTTCGCGCAGCGCCGCATCGGCATGATGGCACGCGGCGAGGCGTTGAGCACGGCGACAGGCTTGTGGGCGAAAGGCTCGAAGCTGACCAGCCAGTCGAGCGCGTTCTTCATGACGCCCGTGATGCCGTGCGCGTACTCGGGACTGGCGATCAGCAGGGCGTCGGCATCGGCAACCCGGGACCGGAAGTGCGCGACGGCCGCGGGCGGGTCGCTGTCGAGGTCCGGATTGAACAGGGACAGGTGAGCCAGCCCGTCGAACACCGTGACCGTCATGCCGGGCGGGGCAAGCCTGGCCGCTGCCCTGAGCAGGGCCGAATTGATGGAGGCAGCGCGCAGGCTGCCCGACAGTGCGAGTATGTTCATGGCGATCGGCTGGGCATCATGGCGCCATGATGCCGCAAATCCGGCGCGCTTGCCGGCCCGGGCAAGGCAGGGCTTCAGCGCAAGGCCAGCTGCTGCACGATCTCGCGCCCGATGGCCGACAGCGCCACGCTCTTCTCGACGCCGCCGCGTTTCACGGCTTCCTTCGGCATGCCATAGACCACGCAGCTTTCCTCGTCCTGGGCCACGGTGCGGGCGCCGGCCTTGCGCATTTCGAGCAGGCCGGCGGCGCCGTCGTCGCCCATGCCGGTCATGATGATGCCGAGCGCATTCGCGCCGGCCTGCTTGGCCACGGAGCGGAACAGCACGTCCACCGACGGGCGGTGGCGGTTCACCAGCGGGCCGTCGATCACGTCGACGTAATACTGGGCGCCGTCGCGCTTGAGCAGCATGTGCCGGCCGCCCGGCGCGATCAGCGCGCGGCCGGGCAGCACGCGGTCGCCGTGGCGCGCTTCGCGCACGGTGATCTGGCTCAGCTTGTCGAGCCGCTCGGCGAAGGCGGCGGTGAATTTTTCCGGCATGTGCTGCACGATGACGATGCCCGGCGTCACGCGCGGCAGCGCCGTCAGCACCTCTTCCAGCGCCTGGGTGCCACCGGTGGAGGTGCCGATCGCGACCACCCGTTCCGTCGTCTTCAAGGGCATGCGCGCGTCCACCGCGGGCGGCAGGACGGCGTCCGCCGTCAGCTTGGCGCGCGGTGGGGCCGGCGGCCGTGCGCCCAGGCGGCGCAGGTTGACCTGGCTCGCTGCACGCACGGCGGCGACCAGTTCGTCCGCGCTCTCGTTCAGGAAATCCGTCAAGCCCAGTTTCGGCTTCGTGATGATGGCGACCGCGCCGGCGGCCATCGCCGCCATCGTGGTCTCGGCCCCTTTCTCGGTCAGCGTCGAGCAGATCACGACCGGGGTCGGACGCTCGGCCATGATCTTGCGCAGGAAGGTGATACCGTCCATGCGCGGCATCTCGACGTCCAGCAGGATCACGTCGGGCCACTGCTGCTTCATGCGTTCGATCGCCAGCAGCGGGTCCGCCACGGCATGCAGCAGCCGGATGCCCGGCGCACCCTCCAGCATCGCGCCGACGACCTTGCGCACGACGGCGGAGTCGTCCACGACCATCACGTTGATTGTGTTCAGGGGCATAGGGTGTTCAAGCTGGCTTGCGGTAGACGGATGGCAGCACGGTGCGCAGGGTATCGTTGATCTCGTGCAGGCTCTCGGAATGGCCGATGATGAAATGCCCGCCCGGCCGCAGCCGCGAGGTGACGCGCTCGACCACCTGGCGCTTGGTGTCGCCATTAAAGTAAATCATCACGTTGCGCAGGAAGATCACGTCGTAGCTGCCCAGGTCACCCGGCAGGTCCGTGTTCAGGTTCACCTGGCGGAACTGCACGCGCCGGCGCAGGGCACGCTCGACCAGCAGCGTGCCTTGCTGCTCACGGATGCCCTTCAGGCAGAAGCGGCGCAGGTAGTCCTGCGGCATGTGATGGGCACGCTCCATCGGATAATGCCCGGTGCGCGCGCGCTGCAGCACCCGGGTGCTGATGTCGGACGCCACCACTTCCCAGGGCGCATCGCCCAGCACGTCGGCCAGCACCATCGCAATGCTGTATGGCTCCTCGCCGGACGAGCAGGCCGCGCTCCAGACCCGGAAGGGCGCGCCCGTGCGCAGGCCGGGACGCGCGCTTGCCGCCGCCTGCCGCAGCAGCTCGAAGTGGCGCGCCTCGCGGAAGAAATAGGTCTCGTTGGTGGTCAGGAGGTCGACCGCCAGCTGCGTCTCCTCCGGGTGTTCGCCGCTCGTCAGCAGGCGGAAATAGGCGTCGTAGGTCTGCAGCCCATGGTGCTGCAGGCGCTTGGCGAGGCGGCCGCTGACCAGCGCTTTCTTCGAGTCCGACATCGTGATGCCGGCGATGTCGAAGATGAAGCGCTGGAAGCTGCCGAATTCGCTCTCGCTGATCGAGCAGGGCTGCATGGTGTCGTCAAGCCCCGGCCAGGTCGGTGGCGGCCAGTTCCGGCAAGCCGTCGAGCTTGAGCACCTGCTCCACGTTCAGCAGGATCACGAACTTGCCGTTCACCTTGCCCATGCCGCCGATGAAGTCGCCGCGGATGCGCGTGCCGAATGCCGGTGCCGGTTCGATGTCCGCGGCCGCGATGTCCAGCACCGCGCTGACGGCATCGACGATGATGCCCGTCACCTGGCGCTCGCCCTCGAGCTCCAGTTCGACGATCACGATGCAGGTGCGCTTGCCCGGCACCGATGGCGCGCGGCCGAAGCGCGCCGCCAGGTCCATCACCGGCACGACCGCGCCGCGCAGGTTGATCACGCCGCGGATCGACGCCGGCATCATCGGCACTTCGGTGATGTTGCCGAATTCGATGATCTCCTTGACGGCCATGATGCCGATGCCGAAGGATTCGCCGCCCAGCATGAAGGTGAGGTATTGGTTGATTGACTGTGCCATGTGACCGCCGCTCAGAAATGGGTGAAGTTCGCTTCGTCCGGCTCGCCCTGGGTGGCGAAGCTGTCGGCCAGGCGCAGCGTGTTGCCGCGGCGGACCGTGCGCGCCACGTTCGGGCGCGCCGCCGGCGCACGCCGTGGCGCGCCGCTGCCGTTCAAGCGGAAGAAGGCCATGGCCTGCTGTAGCTGCTCGGCCTGGCTGCTCATCTCCTCGGCCGTCGCCGCCAGCTCTTCCGAACTCGAGGCGTTCATCTGCGTGGTCTGGCTCATCTGGCCGACGGCGGCGTTGATCTGGCCGACGCCCGCCGACTGCTCTTCCGAGGCCGCCGTGATTTCCTGCACCAGGTCCGAGGTCTTGCGGATGTTCGGCACCATGTGGTCGAGCAGGGTGCCGGCGCGCTCGGCCAGCTCGACGCTGCTGGTCGCGACTTCGCCGATCTCCTGGGCCGCCACCTGGCTGCGCTCGGCCAGCTTGCGCACCTCGGCCGCCACCACGGCAAAGCCCTTGCCGTGTTCGCCCGCGCGCGCCGCTTCGATGGCCGCGTTCAGGGCCAGCAGGTTGGTTTGGTAGGCGATGTCGTCGATGATGCCGATCTGCCGGGCGATCCGTTTCATGGCGGTGACCGTGGCCTTCACGGCTTCGCCGCCTTCGGCCGCCTCGCGCGCGGCCTGCGTGGCCATGCCGTCGGTGACGCGGGCGTTCTCGGTGTTCTGCGAGATCGACGCCGTCATCTGCTCCAGCGAAGCGCTGGTTTCCTCGACGCCCGCGGCCTGCTCGGACGCCGCCTGCGACAGCGACTGCGCCGTGGCGCTGACTTCTTCCGATGCCGAAGCGAGCGACTCGGCGCTGCTGTTCACTTCACCGACCACCTGCGCCAGCTTGTCCATCGTGGCATTCGAATAATCCTTCAGCTTGCCGAACGCGCCCTGGTAATCCTTGTCGATGCGTCGGGTCAGGTCGCCCTCGGCCAGCGCCGACATCACGCGCACGACGTCGTCGATGCTGGCGCCGGTCGTGGTGACGAGCTGGTTCAGGCCGTCCCCCATGTCCTTCTGGAAGCCCTGCAGGCCGGCGGTGTCGACGCGCACCGTGAAGTCGCCGCGGTTGGCGGCTTCCACGACGGCGCGCTGCCCGGCGATCACCTGGCGCAGCTTGGCCACCATCTGGCCGACGGCGTGCAGCATGCTGCCGTCGTCGCCGCGGCGCAGGGTGACTTCGCCGGACAGGTCGCCGTCCGCGATGCGCTTGAGCAGGTCGGCGGCGTAGGCCGGCTCGCCACCCAGCGTGCGCGTGAGGCTCAAGGTAATCCAGAAGGCCATGCCGATACCCAGCAGCACGGCCAGCACGCCCAGTACGAGCAGCTCGTTTCGGACGCTGACGTATTCGTCGGTGGCGTCCTTGCCCGAATTTTCCATCAAGGTATTCTGGTAGCCGATCAGCTTTTCGATGGCCTTCAGATAGCCGACCTGCAGCGGTTCGGCCTGGCTCAGCAGCACGTCGCGCGCCTCGTCGCGCTTGCCTTCGCTGATCAGGCGAATGAATTGATCCTGCGCCACCTGGTACTTCTGGCGCTGCTCGATGATGGCGCCAAACAGCTGCTTGCCTTGGTCGGAGCGGATGCGCCCCTTCAGCTGCTCCAGGCCGGCCTGGATCTCGCCGCGTGCGCTCTCGATGCGTGCCTGCTCGCGGCGCGTGGTCTCGGTACTATCCGAGATCACCATGTTGCGCATGGCGATCGCGGTCTCGTGGGTGTCGCCGATCAGGTCGTAGCTGAGCACGACCTTCGGATACTTGTCCTTGACCATCTCGTCGACGTTGTCGCTGACGCTGGCCAGGCTGCGGATGCCCAGCACGACCACGGCTGCCAGCAACAGGCTGACGACGCCGAAGCCCAGCGCCAGGCGGCTGCTCACTTTCAGATTACGGAACATGGTGGTTTCCTGGTTCAGAAGCGGGTGAAGCTCGATTCATCGACGTCCGTCTCGGCCGCGTAGACCGGATTCTGCATGGCGATACCCTGGCGCTTCGGCGCCGGCGGCGCGACACGGCCGGCCGGCTTGTGTGCCGGCAGGCGTGCCGGGGTGGCCGGCATGCCGCCCAGGCGGAAGAAGGCCATGGCCCGCTGCAGCTGCTCGGCCTGGCTGCTCATCTCCTCGGCCGTCGCCGCCAGCTCTTCCGAACTCGAGGCGTTCATCTGCGTGGTCTGGCTCATCTGGCCGACGGCGGCGTTGATCTGGCCTACGCCGGACGACTGCTCTTCCGAGGCCGCCGTGATTTCCTGCACCAGGTCCGAAGTCTTGCGGATGTTCGGCACGATCTGGTCGAGCAGGGTACCGGCACGCTCGGCCAGCTCGACGCTGCTGGTGGCCACTTCGCCGATTTCCTGGGCCGCCACCTGGCTGCGCTCGGCCAGCTTGCGCACCTCGGCCGCCACCACGGCAAAACCCTTGCCGTGTTCGCCCGCGCGCGCCGCTTCGATGGCCGCGTTCAGGGCCAGCAGGTTGGTCTGATAGGCGATGTCGTCGATGATGCCGATCTGCCTTGCGATCCGTTTCATGGCGGTGACGGTGGCCTTCACGGCTTCGCCGCCCTCGGCCGCTTCGCGCGCGGCCTGCGCGGCCATGCCGTCGGTGACGCGGGCGTTCTCGGTGTTCTGCGAGATCGAGGCCGTCATCTGTTCCAGCGAGGCGCTGGTTTCCTCGACGCCGGCGGCCTGTTCGGACGCCGCCTGCGACAGCGATTGCGCGGTGGCGCTGACCTGCTCGGAGGCGGACGCCAGCGACTGCGCGCCGCCGTTGACTTCGCCGACGACCTGGGTCAGCTTCGCGATCATGTTCTTCATCGCGGCCAGCAGCTGGCCGGCCTCGTCGCGCGACGCCGCTTCGACGCTGACCGTCAGGTCGCCGGCGGCCAGGCGGTCGGCCACCTGCACCGCCTGGCGCAGGGGACGCGTGACGGACAGCGTGATGAAGGTGGCCACCAGCGCGGCCAGCAGCGCCGCGCCGGCCGTCATCTCGATCACGAGCTCGCGCGTTTGTTCATAGGTGCGGGCGGCTTCCTCGGCCAGCGCCTGCATCTTGTCGCTCTGGTGCTTCGTCAGTTCGTCGATGGCGTCGGTGAACTCGCGGTTGGCGGGCACGAATTGCTTGCTGACGAGATCGGCGGCGTGCTGGCGGTCGGCGCGCACCATGCCGTAGAACTGGGCATACATCGGCTCGAGCACCGCATGCTTGTCGGTGATCTGCTTCAGGAGCTTCTTGCCGCTGTCGCTGGCGACGACTTTCGTCAGCTCGGCGATACGGCCCTGCATGTCGGCACGCAGCTTCTCGATCTGCTTGCGATAGCGCTCGATCTCGGTGTCTTCGCTGGTCAGCAGCATCCCGCGCATCTGGCGCGGCAGGTCGACCGCGTCGCGGATCAGGTCCTTGGCCAGCACGACTTTCGGGTAAGCGTCCGCCGTGATCGTCACGGTGGCCTTGTTCATGGCTGCCATGCGGCTGGTGCCCAGCATGGCGATGGCCAGCAACAACAACAGCATGGCGCCGAAGCCAAGGCCCAGGCGGATGCCGATTTTCAGGTTCTTAAGCACGGTGGCTCTCCAGGTCAGATAAGGAAGAAATTGTGTGTTCGTTTTCGACGTCGTTCAGCAGGGCTGCCATGTCGAGGATCAGCGCCACGTCGCCATTGCCCAGGATCGACGAGCCGGACAGGAAGCGCGCGCCGGCGAACACCTTGCCGAGCGGCTTGATCACGGTCTGGAACTCGCCCAGCAGGCTGTCCACGACCAGGCCCGCACGGCGACTGCCGTAGCGCACCACGACGATGCTGCGGCGCCGCGCGGGCGCGCCCCCGATGCCGAAGCGTTCGCGCAGGCGCACGAAGGGCAGCGGCTGGCCGCGCAGGTCGACCCAGTCGCATCCCGGCTGCTCGCGGAATTCGATGCATTCCTCGACCATGTCCATCGGGATCACGAAGACCGACTTGCCGACCCCCACCTGGAAGCCGTTGATGATCGCCAGCGTCAGCGGCAGGCGTACGGTAACCGTGGTGCCACGGCCTTCGCTGCTCGCGATCTCCACGCTGCCGCGCAGGGCGACGATGTTGCGCTTGACGACATCCATGCCGACGCCGCGGCCCGACAGGTTCGTGACCTGTTCCGCGGTCGAGAAGCCGGGCTCGAAGATCAGGTTGAAGATTTCCTTGTCGGTGTAGCTCCGGCCCGCTTCGGCCAGCCCGCGCTCGATGCCCTTGGCCAGGATGCGGTCCCGTTTCAGGCCGCCGCCGTCGTCGGACACCTCGATCACGATGCTGCCCGACTCGTGGTAGGCGTTCAGCGCCACCAATCCCTGGGCCGGCTTGCCGCGCGCCAGGCGCACGTCGGCCGCTTCGATGCCGTGGTCCATGGCGTTGCGCACCAGGTGCGTGAGCGGGTCGCCGATCTTTTCCACGACCGTCTTGTCCAGCTCCGCGTCTTCGCCGCCCACCTGCAGGCGGATGTCCTTGCCCAGCTCGCGCGCCACGTCGTGCACCACGCGCTGGAAGCGGTTGAAGGTGGCGCCGATCTTCACCATGCGCAGCTGCAGCGCGCTGTCGCGCACTTCTTCCACCAGGCCCGACAGGGTCGAGGCGCATTCGAGCAGTTCGGGAATCTGGATGCGGCGCGCCACCACATTGGTGCTGGCGCCGGCGATGATCAGTTCGCCCACGAGGTCGATCAGGCGGTCCAGTTTGTCCGCGTCGACGCGCACCGAGCGTTTCTCCTGCTGCGGCCTGGCTTCCCTGGCCTGGCGGCGGACCGGGGCGGCATCCGCGGGAGCGGGATCCTCGGCGGGTGCGGGTGCGGTGTCCGGCGCCGGCGCGGCGTCCGGGGCCGCGGCGGCCGCGGATTGCGGTTGGATGGCGACCTGGCAGTCGTCGCGCACGAAGTCGAACACGCCGTCGATCGTGGCCAGGTCCTCGCTGCTGGAAAAATCGATCTCGAAGCCGAGATAGCAGGATTCGGGATCGAAGGCGTCCAGCGCCGGCAGGGCGTCGGCGAGCGTGGCGATGCCCGTGATGCTGCCCATCTGGCCGAGGTAGCGGATGAAGGACAGCGGGTCCATGCCGTTGCGCAGCACGTCGCTGCCGAAGCGCAGCGAAATGCGCCATTGCCGCGCTGCGCCGGGCGCATCGGCGGCGGCCGGGCCGCCGTCAGCCCCCGCGGGCGCGCTGGCCGGCGCGCCGGGACCGTCCAGGCGGGATTGCAGGGCGGCGACCAGCGGCGCCCCCGCTGCCGTGAGCGACGCGGCATCGGCGTCGAGCGTGCCGGCTTCCACCGCGTCGACCAGGGCGGCGATGTGGTCGCAGCAGGCGAGCAGCAGCGTGACCAGGTCGTCGGTGACGGGCACGGCGCCGTCGCGCACCTTGTCCAGGACGCTTTCGGCGACGTGGGTGAAATCGACGACCGGATCCAGGCCGAACATGCCGGCCGAACCCTTGATCGTATGGGCGGCCCGGAAGATCGCGTTGATCCCATCCGCGTCGCCGCCGTCACCCTCCCGGCCGACGGCAAGCAGCGCGTTTTCCATCTGCTCGAGCAGCTCGCGGCTCTCGGCGATGAAGGTGTGCATCACCTGGTCGAGGTTCATGCCGGTGCTCCTTCGAGGTCCATGCCCAGCAGCGCGAACACCTCGCGCACGGCCGGGCTGGCGGCCGTTACCGGCAGCTGCCGGCCGAGGCGGGCGGCTTCCCGGCGCGCCACCAGCAGCAGCTGCAGGCCGGCGCTGTCGAATTCGGTGACGGCGGAAAGGTCGAGCGCCGGCGCCTCAGGCGCGTGCACGGCCGCCAGCAGGGCAGGCTTGAGCTCCGCGGCACGGTAGATCGTCATCTCGCCTTCGACCGCCAGGCACGCGGCGGCCCCTTGGCCTGGTTCGCCAATACTCATGATGTTCTCTTTTCCTTGGGCCAGGGCCCGGTTCACGCGCTGGTGCCCCGGCCCCGGTTGACCCGGTATCAGGCCATCGTCAGCTTCTGGACGGCGGCCAGCAGGGCCTCCGGCTTGAAGGGCTTGACCATCCAGGCGCGCGCGCCGGCGGCCTTGCCCTGTTCCTTCTTCTCTTCCTGCGACTCGGTGGTGAGCATCAGCACCGGCGTGAATTTGTAGGCGGGGCGGGTCTTCAGTTCGCGCACGAAGCCGATGCCGTCCAGGTTCGGCATGTTGACGTCGCTGATGATCAGGTTGACCTTCTGGCCGGTCAGCTTGGCCAGCGCGTCGCGGCCGTCGCAGGCTTCGAGGACTTCATAGCCTGCCTGCCTGAGTGCGATGCCGACGACCTGGCGGATCGAGATCGAATCGTCCACCACCATGATGGTTTTTGCCATTGTGAGTTCCTAGAAAAAGGTGATTTCTTCGGCCTGCTGGGGAGCAGGCAGCGCGTTGTTCTGGTGGAGCGCACGTTCCTCGGCCATGGCGTACGTGCTTTCCAGTTCGGCCAGCAGTGCGCGCGCATCGAGGGGCGGCAAGCTGCCGGTGGCGTGGCGGGCATGCTCGTCCAGGTAGGACGGCAGGCGCGCGATGTTCTGCTGGACGTGCGACAGGATCTGGCTGACGCGGTCCTGGAACTGCAGCTGCACCAGCGCGTCCCCGACTTCGGACTGGATGCCGGCGCTTTCGCGCTGCAGCAGGTCGGAAGACTGCACCAGCGCGTCGGTGACGCCGCGGAACGAGGACAGCACCTTGCCGATCATCGCCTCGGACGCCTGCGCGGCGCGGGTTTCCTCGCGAATCGATTCGCCCGCTGCCTGGCAGGTGGTACCGATCGCCGCGCTGATCTGGCTGACCTGCTGGGCGATGTGCTTGCCGGCGTCCGCCGAGCGGTTGGACAGCATCCGCACCTCGGTGGCGACGACGGCAAAGCCGCGGCCCGCCTCGCCGGCGCGTGCTGCCTCGATCGCGGCGTTCAGCGCCAGCAGGTTGGTCTGCCACGCGATGCTGGCCACGTCGGCGGCCATCTTCTGCAACTGCTCGGTGATCTGCTGCAGGCCTTCGATCTTCTGCAGCATCTGCTGCTTGCTGGCGGCGGCACCGGCCAGCATGTCCAGCAGCGAGCGCAATTCCTTTTCGCTGGCAGCGAAGACTTCGACGACGCTGCCGCCTTCGTGGCTGCGCGCCGCGCCGGACGCCGCCAGCGCCTGCTCCAGCTTCATGACGATGCTTGAGAAGCGTTCGACCAGCGCCACGACGGCCGTTTCCATCTGGGTGCGCGAGGCGTCGATGTGCGATGCCCACACGCCGGCCACCTGTTCGCCGAATTGCTGGCGGCTGGCGAGATAGCCGTCCGCCGATGCGGTGGCGACGGCGGCAGGCGTTGCGAACAGCGCGGCACAGGCGCCTGCGGCCAGCAGCACGGCGCTGATCAGCCAGCCATGCCACTGCCATCCCGCCAGCGGCAGGATGGCGCAGGTGGCGGCCAGCGCCACGAACAATGGGTAATAGAAGTGCAGGGGGCGTTGGCGCATCACGCGTCGCTCCGTATGAGTGGTCGATGTAAGGGTAGTCAACAGGCATTGCCGGCGTAAAACCTGCAATGGATTGCTGGTACAACGTATTGCTTTACTGCATTTTTCGAATGATTGCAGAACTAGTTGCCGTAGCGCAAGCGATAGCGTGACAAATTATGAGGGTGTGGCGGAATACACCACAGATTGTGACGCGCAGGATAAGCAGTTGTTATTATTGATTTTTTTATTTATAACAGGTCTGGTTGACGTGGCAATTGCGCGTGTGTGCCTAGCTATATGTGCGCCGGCACGTACATGTTGGTGTCGTTAATGCGGGGTGCCCGGCTTTGCCATCGTAAGCAGCTTGACCTGCACGAAATGCCCGGCCGGGCGTTCGAAGTCGCGCACCATGAGCGTCCAGCCATCCCGGGTGTAGTTGTCCCAGTAATAGGTGTGGGTGCCGTCGACGACCTGCTTCTCGGGCGTTGCGCCCAGGTGATGGGTGTTCACCACGATCTCGCGGAAGGCGGCCGCGTCCGGCACCGGGCCTTCGATCGCGCAGCTGGTGGCGATGCCTTTCGCGCCGTCCATCTTTTCGATGCGCAGGGCGAACGCGCCGGTTGTCAGCATGCCGAGCCAGGACCGGGTTTGCATCGTTTCGCCGGTGGGTGTCGTCCGGGTGCTGTCGTCGAGCGTCTTCAGGTGCATGGCGGCGGCCTTGATGCTCAGCTGCTCGAAGCTGGGCGGCTCGAGATTGCACATCACGTCGAAGGAATTCAGGAGCGAATGCGGGCGGTCCAGGGCTGGCGCTGGTGTATCGGCGGCCTTGGCGCACAAGGGAAGCAGCGTGCAGAAGAGCAGTGCGAGGCGCATGGGTCGGGTCGGGTGCATGGGGATTCCCTCGAGAGGCCAGGGCAGCAGCTTAGCAGAGGGATTGCCTGGAAAATGCACGCTTTGTCACCGTGGCCGGGCGGGCGTGGCCACCTGTGGACATGGGTAGTGCTCCACCTGGCCATTTTTCAGTGCGTACCGGAAGAAGTCGTCCCATGACAGGCCGGTCCATAGCGCCCGGATGACCTTGGCAACGAAGCCATGCGCGACCAGTACGATCTCGTGTCCGGCGCAATCCCGCCCCAGCAGGCGCAAACCCGCCGCGACTCTGTCGAACACGGCCTCGATGCTTTCCCCACCTGGAGGACCGATCTCCCAGCGTCGGGTAATGTCTTGTTCCCACAAGCCGGGATAGCGCAGGCGCGCCTCTTCCTTGGTCAGGCCTTCATAGACGCCGACATCGCGCTCCGCGAATTCGTGCACGATCCGGAAAGGCAGGTGCCAGGCAGAGGCGAGGATCTCCGCTGTTTGTACGGCACGTAGCCTGGACGAACACACCACGGCGCTGGCACGTCCCTGGAGCAGGCGCGCCAGCGCCGCTGCCTGTTCCAGCCCGAGTTCGTCCAGCGGAGGATCCAGGGCGCCCAGGTAGCGGTCGTCGACATTCAATGCTGTGCGGCCATGGCGCACGACGTAAAGCGACCATGGAACGGGTTGTGGGGATGGGTTCAAGGTGCCGAGCCTTGTCATGAGATGGCTTGGAGTATTTCATCGGCGAGGCGCCGCTGTCCACCAGATGCCATTGCGATTCTGCGTAATTCAGCATGGTGATCAGCCTTGATGTTCGGCGCGCGATTTCATCAGCACCAAGATCGAATGGTGGAAGTCGCGCAGCACCAGGCGGCCCCACAGGTTGCCGTAGGTCGTCAGGCGCGATTTGTTGATGAAGCGGGTCGTCAGGCTCAGGTCGGTGCCGCCATCGGGACTGGGTGCGAGCGTGTAGCCGCCGTCGACGAGCTCGAAGTAGTCACCATTGATCTCCACATGTTCGTCGAGCGCCTCGCGCGGGATGGCACCCTTGGGTACGACGAAACGGTAGCGCAGCGCGTGCGGCTTGCTGGATTCCGTGATGACTTCCTGGAACCAGACCTGCTTTTCCCAGCGGCTGGTGCGCACGCTACCCGGGCCGCCGCTGCCTTCCATCCGCGCTTCGAGCGGCTTCGGCAGGCCGATCAGGTGCACGAAGGCGAATCCGAGTTCGTTCGGCTTGATGTCGCGCACATTGGTCAACTGGTCGAACACGAGGTCGGGCGGGGCCGCCACGTGCAGGGTATTGGTGACGGTCTGTTCGCTGCGCTGCGGCGGCATCAGGTTTTCGACCGGGCCCAGCAGCAAAGGCAGGACCGCCAGCGCCGGTAGCGTGACATTCGGTTTTTGCTTGTGATTGTGGATCATGCCGCCGGCCAGGCCACCGCAGATGGCCGCCAGCATGAACACCGGACCCACAAGGACGATGCAGATCAGCCCTTCCAGCAGCGTGACAAACATCGCCAGCAGGAACAGCCAGATGGCGGACGTTGCCAGGCCGACCTGGCGCCGAATGTCGATCCGGGCGCCGCGCTCAGCGCCCCATAGCACCGCGATCGCGCCCACGCTGAAAGGACAGACGAACAGGAAGGCGGTGGAAATGGCGCCAATCACCGCATGCAGGTTCGGCTGCGCCAGCCCGAAGCGAATTGCCAGGCCATATGCGGCGCCGGCGAGGATACCGGCCAGTTTCTTCGATGTACTTGGGGACATTGCGATTGATTAGTGTTTATTGGCAGGTAAATACCTTTATTATAAGAAATAAAAATAATTATTATTAAGTGCAAATTTTTGAAAGGAATGGTTTTGAAAATTGCCAGGATTTGTTTCGTCACCACATTCCTGTTGCCGCTATCCGCATTCGCAACAGCGCACGACAACTGCACATCCATCGTCGCCTCTGCGCAAGAGGCCGCGGACAAGGCTGACTGGATATTGGAAGCCGATGTGGCCGACATCATGCGTTTCGGGCCGGACAATCACATCGAAATCAGTATCGAAAAAGCGACGATGCTTCATGAGAGACAAAAGTCGCCCCGGTTTTTCACAGCGGCTTTGCCTGTCGATTCATGTTTCCCGGACAGTAAGGGATTTGTGGGGAAAGCGGGGAGTCAGCTGATCGGAAAGCGCATGCGCTTTTTCGGTACCAGGCTGGAAGCCGGCCGTGGCCGCGCTTTTTTCTTCATGCAGCCGGCGGAGCAGGCGATGCCGGTCTGGCAGCAGTCGCCCAAACGGTATGTCACCGCAAAACATGCGCCCAATGCGGCAAGGCCGGGTGCCGATGGCTGGTCCAGGGTGCGTTCGACCGATGGCCCCTTTTCGATCGAGATGCCCGGACCTGTCGATGACATTACACGGATGGAGAATGGCCAGCCTGGATTCATGCTGCGTGGCGTGGACAAGCAGGGTACGGTATTCATGGCCGTATTCGAAAGGTCCGGGCCCGACTCGCAGATGGGAGGCACGTTCGACGACTCGATATCGCAACCGGATGCGAAAAAACGCATGTTCAAAGGGGCGCAGGCGCTCGATACGACAGGTAAAGCCACTACGCCCGATGGCACGCGGCTCACTTACGGCTTGTGGTTCCGTGTACCCGGCGGGACGTATATGCTGGGCGTGGTGCCCATGAAGGCGCATGAAGCGGAAGCCCTCAAGCTCAAGGAGCGTTTTTTCAACTCGCTGGTGTTCGAATGAACTCAGCGAATCAGCTTCAAGCCCGGCGGCAAGGCCTCCCCAAACATCCGGGTCGTACTGGCCTGGTCCAGTTCCACCACCTCGCGCACCATCTCCGCCCAGCTGGCCGGCGCACCGGTCGAGGCCAGGCGCCGCAGCACCTCGTCGCGTAGCGGCTCGCCGATGTCGCGCGAGCGGTCCCCGGTCTTGCGCGCGATGTGGGCGCTGGCGAAGCCGGCCGGCTCGATCCGCTTCCAGTCCAGCTTCAGGAGTTCCGAAAGCCAGCGCTCTGCGGCTTCCGGCGGCGCCACCTCGTGCGCGCTGCCATGCAGCGACTGGCGCGTGCCGACCCGGGCCAGCGCCCACAGGTAGCGCGCATAGGTGGCGGCCGCCTTCGGGTCCGGCTTCGGCGATGGCGGGATCGCCATGATCTGGCCGAGCATCCAGTCGCCGATCTCGGCCTTGTAGGCGGACGGAATGCGTTCCAGCGAGGCGCCCAGGCGCAGCATGTCGTCTTCGCTGCCGTCGACCAGCGTGACGGGACGCCTGGCGCGCTCGGAAGGCTCGGCCTGCAGGTTGAAGGCGAAGTCGTCGAGCAGGCGCAGCTGCGCCTCGGTCGAGAGGCCGCCGGCCACGCGGCGCCATAGCGTCCACCATTCGGCACGCACCTGGCTGTCCTTGTGGTATTGGACGCCGGTGTCGAACAGCGCCCACAATTGCTCGATGCGCCATTCGTCGAGCGGGTGGCCGAAACCGGGGCGCAGGCACCAGCCGGCCAGGTTGAGCCAGGCGCGTTCGTGTTCGGGCGAGCGGCGCCGTCCCTTGGCGCGCTCCATCAGCGCGTCGAACAGGCGGCGCAGCAGCGGCGTCTCCCAGCGCTCGCGGCCACCGAGCAGGTGCTCGAGCGTGGCGCGCAGCTGGCGCACTTCCTTCGTCTCGACTTTCTGGTTGCGGGTGCCGAAGATGCGCTCGATGTGCTTGACCGCCTCCTCGGCCTGGGGCGGGAGGGGCGCGGCGTCGCTGTCGCCGGCATCCTGCCCGGTGCGCAGCTGGAATTCCAGCTTCCAGCGCTGGCCGCTGCCATCCTCGGCGACGCAATGGACTTCCAGCGTGCCGACTTCCGACAGCGAGGCCGCCAGCTGGACCGGGATGTCGCCGGCGCCTGCTTTGACACCTGTGGCGCGGTCCTGTGCACGCAGCACGGTGGCGATGGCCGGCAGGCGCACGACGTCGGCCGGGTCCAGCTCGACCAGGTCGCCCGGCTGGGCCGCATCGCTGACCGAGGACACCAAATGGAAACGCACCGGCCGCCCCAGGCGCAGCGCGAAGCTGCGTTCGGACAGCAGCACCTCGTTGCCGGCGCTGGTGCCGCGCGGCAGGATGCAGACGGCGCGCAGTCTGCCCTCGGGTGCATCGTCCAGCAATAAATAGTAGCTGCGCGCCGATCCGCTTTCGATAGCCGGCGCAGCGCCGGCACGCGCCAGTGAATAGGCCACGGCGCCGCGCGCCACCGCCACGTCCGGATCGAGGTTGTGCAGCACACGTACCGGCTGGCCGCGCCATCCGGACAGGGTATCGGCCAGGCGCTGCGCCAGCGCAGCGCCGCGGAACACGCCGCCGTTGAGCAGCAGCGTGTCCGGCACCGGGGGGGTGTCGCCATCCGCGGGCAGGCCGAGCGCCTCGCGTGCCGCGGCCGCATGCTGGCGCAGGAAGCCGGCCAGGTGGCGCGTGACGGCCGGATCGCTGGCGTAGGGCAGGCCGAATTCGACGATGCCGGCGCGGGCGCGGCGTGCGGATTCCTGCTCGGGGTTCAAGGGGAAGAAGCCGTCCAGCACGATGTTTTGCACGTCCTCGCGCGTGAGCTGGGCCGTGCGGCTGGCACCGATCAGGCGCGAGCCGGCGCCGAGCAGGGTGACGCCGACCTGCTCCGGCGCATCGACGGCCAGCAATTGCTCCTTGGCCGCGCGGGAGCGCTCCGTCAGCTGGGCCAGGCGCACGCTCGACAGGCGCTGGCCGGCCTCGCCACCGAGGCGCGATTCGGCCAGGTGGGCCAGCGCCAGGTCCATGTTGTCGCCGCCCAGGATCAGGTGGTTGCCGACGCCGATGCGGGTGAGGGTGGGTTCACCATTGGCCAGTTCGACCTTGACCAGGCTGAAGTCGGTGGTGCCGCCGCCGACGTCGGCCACCAGCACCAGGCGCGACCCGGAGAGTTCCTCGGCCAGCGCCGCGCGGTGGCGGTACAGCCAGTCGTACAGCGCCGCCTGCGGCTCTTCCAGCAGGCGCAGGCGCGGCAGGCCGGCCAGGTGAGCGGCTTCGAGCGTGAGGGCGCGCGCCCCTTCGTCGAAGGAGGCGGGAATGGTCAGGACGATGTCCTGGTCCTGCAGCGGATGCTGGGTAAAACGCGTGTTCCAGGCGGACTTCAGGTAAGCCAGGTAGCTGGCGCTGGCCGCCAATGGTGAAATCTTCGGGACCTCGTCGGGCGCGCCCCAGGGCAGGATGGGCGCGGTGCGGTCGACGCCGGGATGTGAGAGCCAGCTCTTGGCAGACGCAACTAACCGACCGGGCGTTTGCGCCCCCAGCACGCGGGCAAGACGCCCGACCACGGCATGCTGGATGCCGGCCGGGTCGCTTGACACCCACGGCAGCTGCAAGGCGCCCGCGGCCAGTTCGCCCTCGGCCGGGTGGTAACGCACCGAAGGCAGCAGCGGCGCCTGGCCGACTTCCCCCGGCGCCACCAGCTGGTCGACCGCGAAGGTCTCCACCTGCGCGGCGCCAGAAGGATGGGCCAATGCGGCATAGGCCAGCACCGTGTTGGTGGTGCCGAGGTCGATGCCGACCAGGTAAGCTGGGGCGCCCACTGTGGCTTATTGAGCGTCAGGCGCGCTGCGGACGTCGAACTCCACCTTCCAGCGCTGGCCCTCGCGCGACACCGCCACCAGCTCCAGCGTGCCGGCGTCGGTGGCCAGCGCGTGCAGTTTCACCTGCACGACGTCGCCAGGCGTGCGGCCATCGGAAGGCAGGTCGGCGTGGATCTCGTTCAGTTCCTGCAGCTCGTCCGGACCCCAGAACTCCAGCACTTCGCCAATGCGGTCCTGGCGGCGCGTGGTCGAGCCGAAGAAGCGGAAGGTGACCGGCTCGCCGACCACCAGGCCGAATTCCTGGCCCGGCAGTTCGAGTTCGCTGCCTTCTTCCATGCCGAAGGGCGCCACG
>Ga0265797_10005582_pt1 | contig 18296 bp, 14 predicted proteins | sample P2T30metagenome_FD_192433 | JGI IMG/M metagenome (GOLD analysis project Ga0265797, IMG submission 192433) | Plant litter microbial communities from East Loma Ridge, Irvine, California - P2 T30 | ecosystem: Environmental > Terrestrial > Plant litter > Unclassified | place: USA: California... | reverse complement strand
AGGTACAACGACCGGAAGTGGACACAGTGCACCGCATATGCATATGCATGTAAGCCGTTGTGTCACCGTTCGAGACCAACGTCCGCCACGACGAGTGTCAACGCCCCGATAAATAGCGCATCCTATAGTTGCAAGTCCGGAGTGATAGCCACGATGCAAAGAATCTTCCCATTCTGCTGAGTCGTCATTCTGCCCTGCCACCATTGCGCTGACATCGAAATTTGGACGACGGTCAGTCGGCTTTGACAAATTGGCCCGGGGACCAGCCCGCTGAGAGTGCGTGGCCAGTGTGCGTTATTGGGAAGATACGAAAAGCAGTTTCCGTGCGGACGAAAACTTGCCACGCTATTGGCAACATGTGAGAATAAACCCCGGAGGATCGCGTATCGATCTGTCAGCTCCTTCAGCTCCGGTTATCTACAAGCTATTTTTACGGGGGCTGATCATGTGGCTTCCATTTCGAGAGAACGGTCTTCACCGCACGTAAGCGATGCTAGCTCTTGGCTCGCATACTGTGTTCGCTCTCCTGGATATTAATTCGGTCGTTCGAAAGGCGTTCAAGTTGCGACCGCGGATTGGCATTGCTTTAACCCCAGCAAACGACAAGAATGAAACCCTCCCACGACAGCCTTGATGCTCTGGCATATTATGGTGCAACCCTTGTGTCAGACATTATCGTTGGCGCGCATCTTTCAGAGCTCACCACCGCAAATGGCGCAAAGGTTCTTGATTGGACGTCCGGGCAGGTCAGTGGGAGGACGATGGTTTCACCCCAATGTCCACGATACTGAGATACAAAGCACGTTTTCTAGATGGCGTCCTTACTAGGCCACTGTCATCCAGAGGTCACGAAATCCATTCAGGAGACGAGCGAGACTTTCGATCACCTTTCATCGTGCATGCTGTCCACGCCGGTATTGACACTAGCCAATCATTTGACGTCGCTCTTGCCGGCCGGACTTGACAGAACGGTGTTCTTCAGCACTGGATCCGAGAGCAATGAGGCAGCGATACGCCTTGCAAAAGTCGTCACCGGCAAGTTTGAGATAGTCGCCCTTGGACAGTCCTGGCACGGCATGACCCCAGTGGCCCAGGGTGCACAGTATCACGCTGGCCGGAGAGGACATGGTGAGAATCTGAAAGCTTCCCTTTCTTGACTCCCGTGAGCTAATGCGCCCTTAGGTCCGTTATCTCCTGGGAACTTCATGCTTCCCCAACCAAACGCCTACCGCTCAATCTTTCGACATCTGGACGGATCCTATGACTGGAAAAAAGAATTAGAGTTTGGCTGGCAAATGATCGACCAAGCCTCAAGCGGCTCACTTGCGGCCTGCATAGTCGAATGCATACAGGGCGATGGAGGCATACACGTGCTACCGTCAGGTTATCTGCAAGCGCTGAAGCAGCATTGTGAGCGCCGCGGTATGCTTCTGATCATAGATGAAGCCCAGACCGGCCTGGGACGTACGGGCAGGATGTTCGCTTTCGAACACCACGGTGTTGTGCCGGATATTTTGACGCTGAGCAAGCCGCTCGCCAATGGGTTGCCTCTCAGTGCGATGGTCACAAGGGCTGAGATCGATGGCGCTGGTCGGCAGAACGGATTCCTGTTCTTCACGACCCACACCAACGATCCTCTTGTCGCAGCAGTCGGGAACAAGGTACTCGATATCGTTCTGCGAGATGATCTAGTCACGAATGCCAAAGTGAGAGGCGAACAACTCGTGCGCGGTCTACAGTACTTGCAGAGGAAATATTCGTTTGTTGGCGACGTGCGCGGCTGTGGATTGATGGCGGGTATCGAGATCATCAAAGGCGCAGGCGGTGATTGTAAAGACCATGATCCGGAGTTGGCAATGCGGATATCTGAGTTGATGTGGAAGGCCGGTCTGTGGTGCCAGCTGCAGAGCGGGACCGTATTCCGTATTGGTCCACGGATCAATTGCACGTCCGCTGAGATCGCCCAAGGGCTCGAAATTCTGGAAGAAGTCTTCGATAATGTAAATACATAATGCTTGAGGCAAGTGTCTATGTTTGTGGCATTCCTCGAAGCACTCCATCATGTCTGTGCTCCTTTCACATCATTCAAGCCTGAGGCATTCATGCATGATGACCTCAGCTGTCCTTAAGTTTGCGTATCTCATCATCTGTTGTCATTGATGGCTTTTTCAATGATATCTCCAAAGGCTCTTACATTGCTTTTGCGGAAGGAAAAATGCCACTTTGATGTTCTGCAATCTCTGAACCTACTAGCACCGGTTGATGGATAAAAGTGACATAGAGTACGATGCACCGTCGAAAGAGTGCACGTAAACTTGCGGCACTCGGGCATTCTAGATCGTCCAAACGCGTCAGAGGATGAAGCACAGCTCGAAGCTCGAGCATGTGAGAGTGACGTGATTTGACAGGCGAAAGCGAGATTAAAGTTGGCTGGCGACAAGCCTGGTGACGGCAGTGAGATAACGGCACAGCTACTGCGCACACGTGAATAATATTGTGCTTGCACAGTGATGGGTGTGATGATATAGAAGCTGTGTTATATTGCCACTTGAACTATACCTATACCTCAGTCATCACCACTTCTTTCTCAAAGCTAAGGCAGTTGCGACCTGCGGTGAAGCTTTGCCCTGCCCTTTCCCTTGTTCCCCTGTTCCCTTGTTCCCTTGTTTCGTGCGCGCGCTGTGACGCCAACGTCAAACACCAAAACGCCAGGAAGCACAGACTGGAGCTTCCCAGCTTCCCCGGCCGAGCTCATAATCGAGATAATCAACACTCTTTCCCTTCCTCTGCAAGCCATCATCACCACCCGCCAGCCTGAACATCTGCCAGAATGGCGAAAAAGGCAAACGGCACCGCCAAATCGCCCATGTCGGCCCAACAGAACGGCAGTATCGCGCCATCGGCCGCCTCACATACTACCGCCAGCACCAGCATCACAAAGTCGACGCGTTCGTCTCGCAGGAGACCTCACAGACGCTCCTACTCAGGATGGCTCGTCGACAAGGGCGCCAAGCTGCTGATCTGGTACAGTCTGATCACAGTTATCTTCAGGTGCCCTTCCTCGCAAAAGGACCTCTCCGACTCCTCGCCCAAGGTGTGTAAGGGATATCTGCAGGCCAGAGACTACATCACACCCTACGCCCAGCCTTACTACGACCAACATCTCGCGCCCTACGTCCAGCAGGCTCAGCCATACTTCGACCGTTTCAACTCTCAGGTATACACTCCGGGACATGCTCTGTACCAGCAGCACGCTGCTCCTCGGGTCGCTCAGGCGCAAAAGATTGGCTACGAGCAGTGGGACAAGACCGTCAAGCCGCAACTTGACGTAGCCAAGCACCACGCGGGCAAGCAATATGAGGCAGTGCTGAGTCCGTATGTAAACAAGGCATACGACTCTGTCAACCCTCACTACCAGTCTTTGAAGACTTCCGCCGCCGATATCTGGGAGCTCGAGCTCCAGCCCGTATACCGCAAGACTGCCCCCTACACCCAGAAGCTCTTTACTCAGGGCCGTCAGTTTGCCGTTGACACTGCTCTACCCCAAGCGCAGTATGCCAGCAGCGCAGCCTGGTCATTCTGGATCCGCCAGATCTGGCCCAAGATCCGCGTACTTTACGGCGAGAACGTTGAACCTCAGCTTATGCGCATCACCGAGCGTCTTGGTCGCTACAGTGACGAGAAGAAGATCGAGGCCGAAGTTAAGAGCATGGAAAAGTCTTCAAGCATTGTCGAAGCATCTTCCACTGCAGTCTCCTCTGCTTCCAGTGTCTCGTCTGCCGCTTCCGAAGCCGCTAAGGGACCTTCTTCTGCCAGCAGCGTTGCCGCTGAGCCTTCCGCATCTGTCGACCCTCGCGAACTTTTCCTCAAGGACCTCAAGAGCTGGGAACAAGTCTGCGCAAAGGCCGTCGATGAGGGTACCGAGCATCTGAAGGAACGCGTCGATGAGATCACCAGCCACCAGCAGAAAAGCCAGGTTGAGGGCGTTGGCAAATCACTCGTCGTCCAGCTTGAGGAGACCGTGGAAGGCGTCATCAACAGCTCTAAGGCCCGCATCCTCGCCATTGTTGGCGGCATTCCTGACGAGGCTACCGACGATGACATCGAGGAGGCCCAGATCGCTCTGGCTACTGCCATCCGCTCTGCTGGTCAGAACGTCAAGGCTCGCGCGCAGGCAATCAGAGAGTGGCACCAGGCTTACAATGCCCAGACTACTGATCTCATCAACAAGGCCCTCGAGTCGACTCTTGAAACTGTTGATGGCATTCGCGAATTGCGCCTTACTGAGATTGGTCGCAAGTACTCTGACAGCGGCCTTGCTCACAAGGACTGGTCCAAGTACAATGACTTGAAGAAGGCAACCAAAGCCTGGCGCAAGGATGTCGAGCAGGTTGCCGTCAAGCACGACAGCATCGCATCTTCTAAGGACGCTGCTCAGAGTGTAGAGCAGCAGGGTATGAGCATCGCTGAGCAGGCTGCCAAGGAGCTTGCCAGGCTCAAGGATGTTGGCAAGTGGAAGATCGCTGCTGAGGATTCAAGTGATGACTTTGAAACCAAGACCACCCCAGCAGTCTCCAAGCGTGCTCAGCGTAAGATCGAACAGAGCATCGCTGCCGCTGCACAGGCCGCATCCGAGTCTGCCTCCAGTGCTTCTGAGGCGGTCCTCGGTTCATCTACTGGCTCTGCCGAGAGTGTCGCAAGCAAGGCTTCCGAGGTCATCATTGGCAGTGAACAGCCTGCCGTGGAGAGCGTTACTAGCAAGGTGGCCGAATCTGTCTCTAGTGCTTCTTCTGTCGCTAGCTCTGCTGTCATTGGCAGTGAGTCATCTCTCACTGACTCGCTGACTGATGCTGCGTCTTCTGCGTCTGAGGCCATCATTGGCTCTGAGACCCCAGCCTACGAGAGCTTGGCCTCTTCTGCTTCTTCTCAAATCTACGGTGAGCCATCTGGAAGTCTTGGGCCCAAGGCTGCGAGCATTCTTGCTGCTGGTCGCTCCTCTAAGGATGTTGCTGGCAGCAGTGCTTCTTCTGCTGCGAGCGAAGGCGCTTCCAGTGCCTCTTCTGTCGCTTCTGAGGCTTCTGACTACGCGTCTGACATTGTTGATGATGCTAGCTCGACCGTCTCATCTGCCGCATCCGCCGCATCCGAGACTGTCTCCTCGAAGGTCTGGGGCGGTGCCATGGCACAGGCTGTTCCTTCTTCCAGTGGTCCCATCATGGACGAGGGGTTTGACGACGATGTTGACTCCACCGGAAGCTACAGCGAGCGCATTCAGGAAATGGTCGACAATGCGCTTGACCAGGGTGCACGCCTCACACAAGCCATCGAAGATGCTATCAAGCCCGCCACCTCCACACAGGGAAGCGTAGAGAGCGTCACCTCCGTTGCCAGCGAGCAGTACGAGAGCGCCATGAGCGCTGCTAGCAGCATCCTTTACGGCTCTGAGCCTGAGGGAACCGCTGCCGTCAAGGAGCAGTACCTTGCTGCTGTTGCTGCCGCCTCTCAAGCTATCTATGGCACTCCTTCACCTGTCGGTTACGCCTCTTCAGCAAGTTCTGCCGCTGCATCTATTGCTGCACAGGCTGCTCAAACTTCCGAGAGTGTGGCTATCGCCGCTGCTTCCAGATACCAGGAGGCCAGTGCTCAGGCACAATCTCATTATGATGCTGCCAAGTCTCGCATTTACGAGCAGATGGCTGGCACTGCTAAGCCTGTCCATAGGCAAATGTTCCAGTCTGCCAAATCTGCCTATTCCGACGCCATCTCTGCCGCCAGCGAGAGGTACGGTTCTGCTGCGGAAGCGCTTCCTACTGTTGCCCCTGTCTTCGAGAAGGTTGAGGATGCTTACGCTAGCATCAGCGCTATTGCGGCCTCACGTCTGTCTGAGGGTCTGTCCGCTGCCTCCGCTCAATACCAGAGTGCCAAGATCGCTGTTGGCGCAGAGCCTACTCCTGCTGCCCAAGCGTATCTTGCAAGTGCTCAGCAGGCTTACTACCAGGGTATTGGCTACGCTCACGATCAGTACTCTTCGTTCGTGGGCGCAGCAAGCAGTGCTGTTGGTGCTACCCCGACCACTGGCTGGCAGGCATACGTTGCCGCTGCTCAGAGCACATACGACGCTGCTGTGATCGCCGCCAGCTCGCAGATGCAGGACCTGTACGCCTCTGCTACTTCAGCCGCCGGCGTCACCTCCAAATCTCCCGCCCAATCTGTCCTCGACTCCATCGCCTCCGAATACGATGTTGTCTTCTCTGCTGCCTCCAGTCAGCTGGCTGCTGCTACCGACTCATACAAGAAGCCTGCCTACCAATCATACATTGATGCTGCTTCCGCTTCGTACAGCTCTGCTGTCGCTGCCGCCAGTGTTAACCTTGAGAGCCTCACTGACAAGGCTAAATCTGCTGCTGGTGCTACCTCGGAGTCGCCTGTGCAGTCCGTGATGAACGAGGCGCAGTCCCAGTACGAAGCCGCTCTCGCAGCTGCTTCTTCCCAGATGGAGTATGCTTCGTCCTATGCCCGTGATGCTATTTACGGCACTACTCCTGCCGCCTATGACCAGGCTGCATCTGCCGTCAGCACCGCCATCTATGGCACCGAGACTCCATTCATTCAATCTGTATCGTCTCGTGCCGAAGAGAACTGGCTTTCACTCATCGCCCTCGCCAGCGACCAAGTCTACGGCCAACCGCCTCCCTTCACCGACGCTGTCTACAGCACCGCCACCTCGGTCTATGCCCAGGCGACTGACGGTGCCCTCTACCAGTACGAGGCAGTTCAGTCCCTCTTCTCCGAGCTCATCAGTGAGCGCGAGCCTGAGTTCACCGAGTCTGTCATGGCTCGCCTCCAATCTGCATACTACACTGGTGCACCTCACCTGGCGTCTGCCGCTTCCAGCTACGCTGAAGAGGTCTATGAGAGCGCTTCTTCGGTCGTGACAAGTGTCTTCACCCCGCCCCCAACTATTGAGGCTGTCTTGGAGTCTGTTCAAGAACAGATCGAGAGTGCGCTCGACGCCGCCAGCGCACAGGTGTATGGTAGCAGCAAAGGTGAGTAATAACAGAAACATATGTACTGAGCTATGCTAACATATCAACAGGCGCCTACGAGCAAGCTTCGTCTGCCGCCGACTCTGTCTACTCTTCTGCTAGCGGCGCCGTCTACGGCCACGAGACCGGCTACGCCGAGGCTGCCCAGAGCTCAATGAGCCTCGCCGCCGAATCGGCCTCGCGTGCCATCTCCGAAGCCCTCTACGGCACAACTCCCGGTCCCGTTGCAGCTGCTACTTCCGCCGTCGCCGAGCAAGTCGAAGCCGCTCGCTCGGCAGTGAGCAGCGCCATCTACGGCGAAGACGAGCACGGCGCCATGGAGAGCGCTGGCAACAGAATCTTCGAGGCCGTCGAAAGCGCCAAGAGCCGCATGAGCGAGCTTGCTGTCAAGGCTTCCGAGGCTGTTGTCAGCGAGCCCGAGGCGACCAAGGCAAGCTCACACGATGAGTTGTAAACTCTTCCGTTGTGATAAAACTCTACTAGAGAAGATGTTGAGACCTGCTTCAGAGCAGGCTTTACAAGAAAGAACTTTCACGCAGAAGTGAACAAGGAAACAAGAATGTAATTAAAACCACGACAACGAACGACACGCACGAGTATCATGGGCATTATGAAACGGGCAGTTGGTGGTGGTGGAGGTGGAAGTAACAGACGACGTTGAGGGCGGGAAGGACATGGGTTCGCTAGATGCAGCCCTTCGATCACTTGAGTGAGAGTTGCTGCATCTGGTGTATCCTTGCATTTGTATGACTTTTTATCGATAACCATGTTGCTGTAAGAAAGAGGGAGGTCGTGCGAGAGAGAATGCGCTTCTGTGTTTTTTTATCTAGTCTGCACCTCCTTGCTTGTGTTTTCTTTATTTGTGCAGGATGAAATACCCCCTTTTGCGAGACGTAGGGTCTTCTTATAGCAAATGTTTCTCAACTTGATTCAATTTGATCCATGGTCTTGTGGACTTTTATGGTCTTCGCGTTCAATTCATCGCAACGATTGATACACGATGTGTCGAGTACTCTTCGCCTGCTCTCAGCGGCTTGCGCAGACGGTGCTGCCTCCGGTTTCACCGATGTTTGCAAAGTGGCTACATGTCTTGTGTTACATGTCCTATGTTGCATGTTCGATGTTGCATGTTCTATGTTGCATGCCCTATGTCACCGTGTCCTGTGTTCTAGTTTGAGGGACACACTACACATAGCTTTGAAGGTCGGATTCTGTGATAATGTGCGTGCACCGACTGAATCTGGACATTGATGTCTGAGCTGTGTGCTGTGAGAAATTGCGGTGAGCTTCACGGGAATGATTCAGTTAAAATGTGCTGTTGGACTTCTTTGAGCCGCCGTGTAGGAAGTTCGCTTGTTCGCGTCGGCCTCTCTCTGTGATTGGTTCGTGCACTCACCTAAAGCAGTCAAATCTGTGTGCATTGTGTCTCTTAATCCGTCTCTGGTCATTGCACTCGCCAAAGATTGTCAAGCTTTCTTTTGATCATTCTCTTGTCTCTGCATACATTATTGTGGAGAATTACATTGTGACAGTGCTACAGCGAGATCATAGTGATCGATTGGTCGGTAAGTGAACCGGTGCACCAACTGGTATGTGGCTATGACCACAAATCGTTGAGTCGGTTATACGTGGGCATAGCCTAGCAAGGACTTGCATGGCGACAGTTGGTTATAAAAGAGTCCTCGAAATTCTACCTCTCAACATCGACACTATCATCCACAAAAACCTTCACAACATCACATCTCTTTTGACTCTGCCCCACGAAGATGATGCTTCAACTTCTCCTCCTCGTTTCCGTCTACATCGTTGCGCGGACCAACGCCGCAGTCAACTTCTATGGCCCCGAGCGTCCGTACGGTGACTATGTCTCGTGCGAAGTGCCAGATGTGTCTGACGATGACGTCTCTGCTGCACTCGTTTGTGGTGACTTGGCTTCTGTCACGGCCGAATTCGCCTGCAACGACCTCGGCGGCGATTCGACCTGCGTTCCAACCCACTCCGCCGATACTGACTCTGGTACTGCTGGCGCGGATTCCGATGCCACCGGAGAAGATGCTAGAGCAGGTTCCAAGCGCTCTCTCATGTCTCTGAAGAAGCGGGCCGAAGCCGCCTGCGACGAATGGACTCTGGAATGCAAGAACCAATACCAAAGTACGACTGGCTGGTGTGAAAGCGACTACACGGCGCAGTACTACGATGTACAAGGCTACGCCAAGGACGTCTGGTGTGTCAAACCTTGCACTGATAAAGAGATCAAGGCCTGCAGCAACCAGGCATGTCCCAAGGCCAAGAAGCAGTGCGAGGAATCTGGCCTCTTGAGAGACTGTGGCGACGCTCTCACGAAGTGTGCGGGATCTCCGGTAAAGGTGCCCGAGAACAGCTGCAACATCAAGTGGTTGCCCAGGAACTTTGCCCAGTGGTGCGCCAAGAAAAACCCTGCTTGCATGGAGTATAAGAATGGCGCTTGCACGTTGAATGGCGGCCAGTATAAGGCGTATGAGGAGAAGGCGAAGCAGATCCTCGGTTCAATTATTGGAGAATTTGGGAAATAAGAGCTGGCACTCGTTCTTCCGGAATTGATTTCTCCCCCCATTATCACCTTATCTCCATTCGTTGCCTTCTGTTCATTTGGAACTTATCTGCGCTTGATGCATCCAAAGGCCTGGAGATTGACCAGATGGCCTATGGACAACAAGGCTTACGGTCAGTCGGAGTCCCTCGTGTCTGCGGCTGAGATTGAGTGGTGTGTACAATGACAGAGGATATGAAGCATAACAGCTTGTAAGAGTAGACCCATCCGTTCAGACACGTGCGTGTCTGCTGTAGAGAAAATACGTAAGAGTGTTCGGTCCAGATGCCTTATCTGCAAGTGTTTAGGACTTCAAAGTTCACTGCGCCTGGACGGTGTTTCCGCTGACCAAAGCATTCAATTTCGCCTCGGTCACTTCGTCGTCCTCGTCCTCGTCGTCACTGTCATCGTCGTCGTCTTCGTCGCCGCTGTCCATCAAGTCGATGACCAGAACCGCTCCTTGACTCATGGCATCCAGCTGAAATCCAGCCTTCAAGATCTGGTCAGCATCGAAGATGCACGCGGAGAAGTCGAGATTGATATCAGCATCTTTGAGCGCGAGGCAGACTTCACGGAAATGCTCGTGATGTTCATCTGTCAACTTCTCCTGTTCCGTTTCAGGATCGGCTCCGTCGAAGATGAGAATGCCTTTGCGGAAAGGCAGGCAGAACTTTTCTCTGCTTTCCTTAGGCGTAATCTTCTGGACTACCGCTGCCAGCTGTTCTGGTGTTGTGCGGGTTGTGGCAGCAAGCTTCGTAAAGATTCGGCCGTTCAATAGCGCTTTTGCGGCGTCTAGGCTTGAAGGAGAGAATATGAGGACATTGTGTGGTAGTGCTGGCAATGGGCCCTGGTTGGCGTTTGCTTTCGACATTGTGGGTAATTTCGAACTGTATCGGTTAGCCACGGTTTCGTGATCGTTTCTAGCAAAGCTCACTAAAACACATACCAGCTATATCTTATACGTCAATCGGGAATTCGTGGCCTTGGAAAATATGTTATGGTGTGGTTATTATGGAAATTGTGAACATGTTCAGTTTGCTTGCAGCATGCTAATACTTTGCCATTGGGGTAAGAAGGGTTCCTCGCTTCAAGGGTTCGGTCGACGATGACATCAGCAGCAAACACGATTCCACCTCCGCATGTTCGTGTTCAGGTCACTGTCCGTACCATCCTACACTTTACTCATACTACAAACATGCCTCATTTCCCTGAAATCTCTCATCAGGCTCCAAGCACAGTGGAGCTACCAACTCGTGAACGCCAAGAAGAACAGTCCGTCGACCACCGTCCACATCCTCCCATTACAAACAACGCCGAGCGCGCATCGCGTCTTCGCATACAAACCCGTCGTAGACGGTACTTGACTCTCAACCCGTCATACTTTGATGGGTCAAATTTAGAATCTGCAGGTCCATAACCACCTTTCCTTCCCAAAACCACGTCTGCGAGCGTCTGTAGGCGCACGCCAGACCATGTCATCCATAAGTATTTTTTCTCGCGTCCGTCCAGGCGCCAACACTTTCCTTTGCATGTTACAGATCCTCTCCTCTACGATCGGCTCGTCCGACGCTTCCAATCGGCATCTGAACGAGAAGCCGAAGGCCGCGCGCGCGGCGCTGCTGGGAATTTGGAAGCGACGCTTGTGCGCGGTGAAGCTAAGGTCGAAGCCTTGCAGGCGCCTGATAATGGTAATCCGCTCATATACGAACGCGGAGCGAACGGTGAGATAGTGGGCGTTGAGGAAGATGCTGGCGAGCGAGTCGGGGGGAAAGAGGAGGGTTTGGCCAGATGGAAAGATGTGATGGGCAGGAGGTTTATGAGGGGCGAGGATAAGGAGTTCGATTATGGGATGGTTGATAATGGGGAAGAGTTTGATGATATCGAGGAAGAGGCCAGGGGAGCACAGGATGAATACTTTGACGGCGAGGAGCAGGAGTTCGTTGGAGATGGCAGGCCACAAGGAGAAACTGGTGTGCAGGACTTTTGAACTGAATAATACTGCTGTTGCAGACATGAGAGTCAAATTTGCCCAAGACATCTGCAACAACATTTAGCTGCTGAGTAGAGATGATAAGGAGGAACATGGCTGTTCCGTCCCATGTCTTGACAGCTTCACTGACTTGACTAAGGATTGACGCACGTTGTAATCTCGCGATTCTGTGAACAATCAACAGCCCAATGCTCTCAATAAGCGGCTGTTCAAACTTGAGCCTTACACAATGGCTTGTCCTGCATCGGCAAAAAAAGTTCCAAGTCAGCCAATTGTCCTGGAGCACAGGATTGAAGACGTCCGTACCTTTGAGTCGACGCCACAGGTGCCGACTTTGAAGGTCGGGCTGCCCTGTACTCGCAAAGGGCAAGGTAGGCCCTGTGTGCTCGATGTGCATAAGCCTGCGCCACATAGAGCAGGAAGAACCTACATGTCCACGGAACAAGACATGTCAGTCGTTGTGCTCGTCAAATGGGGAGGCTGGCCAGGTTGAGGATCAAAACCCAGCCATAAGACTCGCTTCCAAAACACACCACTCTGCGGTATCATAATAAGAGCAATGCTCTCGCGCTGGCGTTGTGAGATGTGAGTTAAGACTTACTCCAGCGGCTGGCAGGCAGTTTCCAGATAACCCAGTACCTAGGAGCACGAACGAACAAGCCGCCGTGCCCTTGTTCTTGCGGCATTGTGTATCTATCGGCCCGCTGCAGGATATTGTAGTCGGATCATTCTGAGCCAAGGCGGTATAGGCAAGTGTCGCTATTAGGAGGAATTGCTTGGCAGACATATCAAGAAGCAATAGAGAATTTTCGTTGTAATAAAGCAAACCAGAAGCTTTGGCTACGAAACATAGATGCAGGTTGCTATGATGGCGATATGATATAGGCCGTTTGGTATCTCGTCGACACGCCACGAACGCTCTTCATTACTAGTTGGGAAAATGCACTCACCGGCTTCCGGACAGCTCGAAATGGGTTCTGCAACGCGAGATTGAACGAAGCGCTGAAGCGCCCAGGTGCCACGACACCTCCACTTCCTTGGTCGAGCAACTCTATCCACCAGGCCTGTAGATGATCGCATAGCGAACGGGAAGGCGAGCCTCAATCTGTGGTAGGGATCGAACAAGACAGCGCCGAGAGTATGTAGGAAAGCTGACGCTGGTCCACACTCTCAGGCTAATGCCGACAACTTGCCACAAGCATCACGTTTGGGTTTTATTCAGAGGATCTGGCTTTCGGTCTTGCCGGATCACAGGAGACCACTGCCTTATGGCTGCCGCCATACGTGACGGTGGCGCACTCATTCTGTGTAAGCACGCAACTAGAATATTGTTGAGGCTGTCAAGCAAGTCTAGTGAGTGCCGTCTGGCACCGACATCGAGATGGGTGACCCTACAATTGAATTCTGGCCTGTCTGTGGTTTTACGACCACCCATGAACGATACATATTCGGTCACCAGCTGTATAATAGTGGTTGAAACAGATGACATTGCTTGTGCTTGGGTATCGGTTGTGTGGTGGATTCTACTTAAGATTGACGCAATTGTAAACACCAGCCCTACCAGGCCCATTGGAAGTTGCCGGACTCGAACCTCTCAGCTTGCGGTCATCTCCAACTAGACAACACAGATCGGAGGATCCTACAATAAAAGCAATCAGTTAACAACTTAACACTGGCTGTTGACATTGTTCCCGAAGAATAGAGACTCCAAATTAGGACTTACCTTTGGCGGTTCCGCAGGTTCGCAAGTGCCAACTTTGAGCGCTAATCCACTAAGCTTGAGGCAAGGAAGGCCTTTCGTCGTTGTCATGCATTGACCTGCGTAGCAACCCGTAGGAAGTATCTACATCGTTGGGAAACGGTCATGTTAGTCGTCGTGCTCGCAGGTCTTGGTGAACCGTATGATGTAGCTCGCCACAAGGCTAGCTTCTGGCTACACACTCCGCCGCGTTTTCGATGCTAGGATAGCTGTCGTCTCGGGACTAGAAGACTTACACTGTCATCTTGGCAATCTCCGACGAACTCTGTTCCAAGAGTCTTGAAGGTGCAGGCCTCGCCGTCGTGTTCGTGGCAGCAATCGGCATCGAATGCGCCGTTACAGACTATTCGAGATGACACTCCTTGAGCTAGTAATGTACAGGCCAGTGCCGCCAGGAGGAGTTGCTTCGCAGACATGTTAGGGATGGATGTTCTTCTGTGTATCTGGACATGGACTGAAGACTTAGATTTCGAAAAATGGAAGCATTTTCACGAGGTAATGAAATATATATATCTTTCGCTTGGAGGCAACGAATGCTCTATGGTCTCAGTTGGGCGATTGCGCGTGCTCATCTTTGACGAGTGGCGTACTACCCGCCACAGAGCGCATCTCAGACTGCGTCTTCGATCTACAACGGAGGACCAAACAAAGATCTCAGCATGACGGAGTGGCAAGCAGCTGTACGTAACAATCTCTAAAGGCTGAACAATAAGACACGGCGAACTCGAGGTTGCGTCTTGGAAGTTGACTCTCGTCACATCGTCGAACAAAGACACAGCCGGAAGTACACAGAACAGCTAGGGCCAATATTGCGCCTCCAACCACCGCCATCTCAACGTCTTGCCATAATTTGAATTATGGGACTACTCCTTTGAAGGCATGGCGCTTCGGTCTTGCCGGATCGAACGGAGATCACTTCTGCATAGCTGTTGCTGTGCGCCACGATGGCGCAGCCAGCTCTGAGTTTAGTTTCGATCGAGTCCACTGAGTGACGTGAAAGTGTCTCTGTAGCTGCGCTGATATGTGTATCCCGTAGTGTTGAACATGTAGTACTCTAATTTTACGGATACGGTTGAGATATTGGTGAAACAGTCAAGTCAGTATCGTCAGTGCACTTCGACAGCGATGTCGAGATGCTGAGTTACGTATTCTAAAATTAAAAATTGGCACGTGTTGTGATCTGATCGACAGCTGAGAGTGACACTTATGCAACTGGGTACCAGTAGTAGAAAGCAAGGATTCTGTTGTGTCCATACGTATGTCTCGATTATCTCGCTGACCTTACACCGGACCGTCGCAACTAGTGAACACCAACCTTCATAGGCTCAACAGAAGTCACTGCCAACTCCAACCCATTCATCATAAATCAGTTCGCACTCTTTCACATTCAGGTAATACAGACTGGCCAGTCCTATAGGTATGGCGAATGGCCAACGTCAGCCGGTGGTCTTAGCCTTGACCGATAAACTCTTCCACTAGGACTTACCTTCGATTCCACACGCTTGCAGGTGCCGACTTTGACCGCTAGCCCTTTGTGGTCGAGACAAGGGAGGTCTACTGTACGTAGTGAATATATGCCCGCGAAACATTGCTCTCCGAATATCTATACCATCGGGAACAAGCCATGTCAGTTTGCTGTGCCTGTATCTTCGACTCCAATGAAAGGGTACGCCGCAGCCTGCCATCACATGGGTCTACAACTACAACGGTCTTGCGATGTGACGATGGGACGGCTGCCACGTTGGGGTGATATGGAAAGACTTACCTCTCCGCCGCCGCTTCGACATTTCCCGACGAACTCTGTCCCCAACAGCTTGAAGGAGCAAGCTACCCCTTCCCTGTTCGCACAGCACTCGGTGTCTAATAGGCCATTGCAGACGATCTGAGTTGAGTCAACCTTGACTAATAGCGTGCAGGCCAACGCTGTCCAGAGGAATTGCTTAGTGGACATGGCAGACAAGTGTTATATGACCCGTTGTGTGAGCGGACAAAAATTTTGGATTGAGCGACCGGAGAATTCACACATGCAGGCAGTGGGTCGTATATGTTGCTCGCTGAGACGCTGTGAATGCTTCCCATCCTTGAACAGACGATTGCACGGAAGAATCCTCAGAGCGCCGTGTGCTGCCACAGCATTTACAAACGCAAATTAGGCTTCGGTCTACAACCTCTGATCAAACAAAGTATTCGCCCCTCGAGAGCCACGACCGCTCCTCTTCCTCGGTCGAGTGATCCTTCAGACCAGTGATTGGAGGTCAGAGAGCATCCACGCAGTGACTTCCAAGCCGAGTCTCCACACACACCGTGCGGTCGAACAAAGGAGGAAGCCAGCCAGTTGCGATTCAGTCGGCGCCGAGTTTGTGCTCTCCGCCGATCGCGCCCTGCAGTTCCGCCACAAGGCAATGGGCAAGATAATCTTGCTGGCGATCTGGCACCTCGTTCTTGCCGGATCAAAGGGTTATCTTTCGTTTCGGCGGCCGCTGCACGCCATGATGGCATGGCTGATACCGGGTGGCTGCTCGAAGCAGTGTGTTGTAGAGAAGATCCATGGCGTGATAGGAGGAGTATCATCAGCGATGTCAAGCGACTGAGCTGTGTGGTCTGAAACTCAAACTTGACTCGTTTGTGGCTCCAACCACCATAAGGCATAAAATGTGCGACTGTAGATTTTGCATATCTAAGTATCAGCCATGAACGCCAATGCCCGTCCGCCGAGGAACCATTCTTCCTCCTCGAGACCGCCCGTAAAGAGTGGCATATATGCACAAGGTATCAATTTCCCCATTAAAAACAAGACTCGTTCCGACATTAAGATCCAGCCACCAGTGAGTTTCCTATACCACAAAACCTCCGACAATCGAAACTACTGCCGCTGCGAACAGGGCGAAAGCAGCGGTAGGCGTTGACAGTGATGCAGGAGCACCACTTCCAATCGAAGTCGTGGCATATACGAGGTTGAAGTTGAAAGTGGAGCTGTTAAAGCAATTGTCCTTGGTCACCTCCTCGACTTCTTCGGGCTCGGCGAGTGTTACATCGACGCACTTGGAGGACTGTGTCAGCTTACGTGTATGGGAAAAAGGGCACTTTTATGACGCGCGGAGTGTCTAAACTTACATTATACAGCGCCGCGCCATGCTGCGCCAACTCGATCACTTGGATCGTGATGTTCTGCCCAACCTGCAAATCGAGATTTTTGGGCATGCCGACCTGCGGCAGACAGAACTGGCCTGGGTATTCGAGGTTGTTCGGGCCCACGAGCTGGAAAGGCGGAACGGCCGGATGTGACATGTTTCTAGGCGCTACGTGGCCGGGCTCTTGGATGCCGATGTTGATGTAGAACATGGCGAAGCTGTGGCCGGGGAACCAGCCTGGTTGGATGGAGATGGCGCCACCGTGGACTGGCCATTTTGTGCGGTTTGTCGATTGGGGCATGCCACCGCCTGGAAACCAAGAGTTAGTTTGCTGTTTGCGCCGCGACGTTGGCTGTGGAGGAAATTGCGCTTACAAGGATAAATCCACTGTTGCCCCCATGGGAAAGTCGCTGTTCCGTTGTCGTCGTAGTTAATGCCTAATGCGCCGGGGTCGTCTTCTGGGAGAGTGCCGTTTGTGTGGAGATTGTTCCCTCGCCAGCCAGGGTATGTGATCACTGTGTGCGCTCGAACTATTGATATGGAGGCAAGCAAGGCCAGCGCTGCGCGTAGTTTGTACATGGTGTGTGTATTGTTCTCGCTCGCTTTTTACGTTGATAGTGTAGTTGTTCTCTGCGACGAAGAAGAACGATAAAGTCGCAGAAATGCTGCGCCTGGTCGTGCTGACAGGTCCAACTAAGCAGGACTCGTGGCGTATGCAAAGGATTCCAGGCAAGCGCTCAGCTCAAGGGCAAGGGCTCATGAAGATCACGGAGACTGATGAAACGGAACAGAAGCTTACATCGACCTTGAAGACATGGGTATCAGCGAGACTTAAGAGAGGGCTCCACGATTAGCGCCCACGCGCCTGTCTTCGCATGCAAGGCCAGGCACGCCCTTGGCGGCAATGTGCTGCACGAGTGGTGTGGCAAGGTGTGCTGCGGAGATAGTTGGCGTTCCTTGAGAGGAGCTCTCTAAGCGCCGACGCGAGAAAGTGTCGCCCAGGCCTGAGACGAACCAATGATATTCAAGAACAGGCATCCTCGGCTCCACTCATGCACAGCTGGGGCTGATTCGAGATGGAGGATTCCACGGCACTGCAGGACGCTGTGGCTCGAGTGTGGGTGTGCTGCTGATGGTGCTGCTGGCGCTGATCCAACTATATATTCCAGTGAGATCGCCCTCATCGTTGCATTCGGGCAGCGCAAGTTGGCCACGTTCGCCACGCGGTAGTCCGTCGAAGATCATCACCATGTCTCTCATATTGGTCGCTTGCCAGAATGCTGCCAGTCTTGCTCTGTGGCGAGCTTATATTCATCATCACGCGTATAGTGGTATGTTGACAAGACTAAGTAATTTGCAGAGCGTTGGTGTCATGTGACGTTCCTGGTATCGTTTGAATGCTACCCCAAGTATATGAATCGGTTAGACGAATCAGAAGCGCCATAGTCAGGCTGCCGAGAACCTTGCTATTATGTCCCATTGAAACAGGCGAAGAGAAAGCTTGAGACTCTGGAGAGGATGACTGGACAGCAAGCATTTCGCTTAGAATCACGTCTTTTCGCTTCGCAGCTCGAAGTCGTGACAGGAAATGATCTCTCCAGTATGTGTGACGGTGCATGAGGCCGACACCGCTAACAGTCAAATTGTTCGATAGTGCAGTGCTGTCATTATTGTCTCTCACACCGTTCGGTCACTCGAATGTTTGCGCACCATCTGATGAGCTGCAGCGGCAAATGAAGCTTTGCGTTAGACTAGGCTCGGCGCTTGGAGTGCCTTCCCGGAGAAGAGACAACGTTGGAGA
>Ga0265797_10005581_pt1 | contig 18296 bp, 15 predicted proteins | sample P2T30metagenome_FD_192433 | JGI IMG/M metagenome (GOLD analysis project Ga0265797, IMG submission 192433) | Plant litter microbial communities from East Loma Ridge, Irvine, California - P2 T30 | ecosystem: Environmental > Terrestrial > Plant litter > Unclassified | place: USA: California... | reverse complement strand
GGCTATGCAGGCGACTATGTGATGGTGCGCCACATCCTCGGCGACCCGTTCCAGGGCGATTCGGCGTATGCGCAGCTGGTCAATTTCGCGCTGGTGCAGGCCGACGTCGCGCAGGGGCACCGCAACCGTATCCGGATACTGGAAGCGCTGCTCGGCAGGTATGCGGACAGTGCCTTTGCTGCGGGCCGCGTCGCCAGGGGCCTGACGATCGGCTGCGGGCCGGCGGAAGAAACCTGGCGCTTCATCCGCGACGATGCGCATGCCGCCAGCCTGGCGCTGGACCTGCTCGACTTCGACGCCGAAACCCTGGACTGGACCGCGGGCCGCCTGGCCGACATCTGCAAGCAGACGGGACGCACGCCGGCGCTGCGCTACCTGCATGAATCGGTGTATGAACTGGCCAAGAAAAAGTCCGCCACGATCGTCCCCGGCTACGACCTGGTGATCTGCGCCGGCCTGTTCGACTATCTGACCGATGCCTTCTGCAAGCGTGTGATCGAATTCGGCGCGCGTTCGCTGCTGCCGGGCGGCACCCTGCTGGTGACCAACGTGAGCCGCTCCAACGCCAGTTTCGGGCTGTCCGAGGTGCTGGAATGGGACCTGATCTACCGCACCGCCGCGCAGCTGGAAAGCCTGCTGCCGCAGTGGGAAGGTTTTACGTCGCGCGTATACATCGACGAGACCGGGACCAACGCGGTGGCGGAGCTGGTGCGGGCGTAAGCGCCAGTCGCAATGCGCGCAGCCGCGGTGCGGTCAAGCCTGGTGCGCCGCCGCTCCGCGCGCGCGCGCTGCGCGGGCCTGCGCTTCGCGGCCCGTTTCCAGCGCAGCGAACAATTCCGGCATCTTGACCGACTTGGTCAGGTGCAGGTTGAAGCCGGTGCGGCTGGTCAGGGCGCGGCTTTCGCTGTCGCCCCATGCCGTCAGGGCGATGATGTAGACGTCTTCGAGCTTGCTGACCTGGCGCAGCATCGGCGCGACCTCGCTGCCCGAGTACCTGGGCATGCCCAGGTCGAGAATGATGATCTGCGGCTCGAAGGACAACGCGGCCTCGAGTGCCATGAAGCCATCGTAGGCGGTGCTGGTGGTGTAGCCGTGCAGGGTCAACAGCTCGCTCAGCAGGTCGGCTGCTTCGCGATTGTCGTCCACGATAAGGACGCGGGTATTGAGGGCGGGTGACATGAAAAAACGATGACTGGGAAGTGCCGGCTTCAGGTATCGGCGAGGGTGGGGCCGATGTGTGATCGGTAACGGGAATGGTTTGCTGCCGTCGATCGGGGCCGATTGTAACATTCTTCGGCAGGAATTAACGTTGGTGTTTACCAACACCTTCATATGAACGCCTGGATCGGCGATGCGCCCGCATCCGCCTCACGAGCCGGGCGCCGCAACGCTGGCGCTGCCGCTGCCGATCAAGCGGCTGCCGCATTCGCTCTCGCAACCGTCGACCGCCACGGCCACGCCGCCGGCCGTTAGCGTCGGATGCGCGCTCACGATGCGGTTCTCGCCATGGACGGGACAATCGACCACTACGGCTACAAGATCGTGGGCAAGGACGGCGCGGTGCTCAAGAGCGGGAAGCTGGACGCGGAAGGCAGGTCGGAACGCGTATTCACCGAGGACATGGAAGAACTACATGCCGAAATCGACATGCACGACAGCCAGTGGCAGATCGTGGCGGACGGCCGTCATCCCATCGACACCATGGCTGCTGCCGCCGGCGAGCCGGAAGCCGCCGATGGTGCCGACGAAGTCGTGGTCGAAGACAACGAAAACATGACCACGCTGTCGCTGTCGGATGCGTTCGCCGTCGACCTGGACGAACTTCCGGCGGAATTGCGCGGCAAGACGACAACCACGAAAGGACCATGATGTTAACTATTTTCATCCGCCCGCAGCTGGCGGCCGCGGTACTGGGCCTGGGCATGGCCGGGCTGGCCGTTGCCGCTCCCTTGAGCCACAAGAGTACAACCATGCAGTGTGCCGACCGCCGCATCGAAATCGAAGCCGACTGCTTCAAGTTCGCGGCTTACACCACGCTGTGTACCCGCCAGTCGATCCGCTTCGTCGGCCCCGGCGGCAAGTCACTGAATACGCGCGTGTTCCAGTCCGCGCCGCTGAAGAACGCCGACTATCCGGTCGTCGCCGACAAGTTCGGCGAACTCAGTTGCGTCGAGACGGCGGACAAGCAAAAATTCCTTGTCGCCCTGATGGACAATGGCGGCAATTGCGAGGAATGCGAGTGGAACGACGTGTATTCGACGGACGGCGTCCTGCTCGGCAGCACGCGCGACCGCAAGCCGCGCAACGCGGCGGTCGACAGCGCCGTCGCCGCCGCATACGACAAGAAGGCCAGGCGGGTGCTGGGCCGCCAGTCGCTGACAAACTTCTACCAGGACAGCAGCGCTAGATAATGGCCATCGACTACGGCGTGTTCTATTCCCGCAAGGGCGCAGCCTACCGGCCGGAACAGGTCGTCGACCACTCGGCCTACCCGCTGCCCGTCGACACGCGTGCCGGCCGCCTGGCCGGGAATTCGCGCATCTGGGGCGACGCGTCGCACGACGTGCAGCGCAAGGTAATCGATGCCATCATCGACGCGGCCAAGAAGGATGGCTTCAACATCCGGCGCATGGCCATGCTGCTGGCCATGGCGAAGATCGAATCGGGCTTCAATCCCGACGCGGCCGCCGGCACCACATCCGCTTCAGGCCTAGGGCAATTCATCAAAAGAACCGGCGCCGCTTATGGCCTGAACGAAGAAAACCGCTTCGAGGTCGGCCCCTCCATCAGCGCCCTGATCCACTACTTCAAGGCCAACGAAGCGATCGCCAGGACCAACAAGGACCCCGACTACTTCGTCTACAAATACCACCACGACGGTCCCACCCAGGACTATGGCGGGGCGGCGCTGGCGACCAACAAGTTCGCTCCGCTGGCGGCCGCCTACGAGAAGGCACTGATCGCCGGACATGCGCTGAGCATTCTGGATCCGGGCGGGCAGCCGATCGCCGACGCCCGGATCAAGGTCGTGCAGAAAGACAAGTCGGCCGTGATGCGGACCGACGAACACGGCATGCTGCCGCGTTTCCTGGCGAATCCGGACTTCGTTCCCATCAACGTTTATATCAAGAAGGCCGACGACACCTTCAAGCATCTGGGCGAACTCGCCATCGACAAGCTCGAGTCGGTGTGGACCCTGATTGCGCCCAACGAACGGGTAGCACTCAGGACGCGCCTGCATGAGCCGCCGAAGGACAGCGGCCCGTCCGCTTCCGCCGGCACCCATAAGGTCGCTTCGGGGGAGACCGTGTCGCGCATCGCGCGCGACAACGAGACGACCTACCAGGAACTGTGCAAGCTGAACGGGATTAGCAAGCCCTATACCATCTACCCGGGCCAGATCCTGAAGATCCCGCCCAAGAAGGCCGGCAAGGCGGCATCCACAGCACCTGCCCAGCTCAAGCCGCCTGCCGCAGCGTCGAAGCCGGCGCCGGCCGCGTTGCCGGGCAAACCCACCGTCAGCGAGAAGCGCGACGAGCAGGGCCGGCACCCGGTCGCAAAGGTCGCCGCGCCAGCGACCGGTACGATCAGCGCCGCGATCGCATATGCGCTCAAGCATAAGGAAGCACATTCGATCCACCTGTGTCTGAAATACGTGAAGCGCGCGCTGTTCGCCAACAGGATGATCCGCAGCTATCCAGGCATCGTCGCGGCCAAAGACTTCGGTCCCTTTCTCGGCAAGGAAGGCTTCGACAACCTCCTGGAGACGAGGCCGGGCACCAACCTCAGCAATGCGCCGATCGGTGCCATCATTGTTTATCGTCCCGTCGAGATGCAGGAATACAGGGGCAAGACCATCTACGGCCACATCGAGATTAAGACCGAGGAGGGGTACGTCAGCGACTACCTCAATCCTCTCCCCACCTACAGAACCAACCCTGTGACGATGGTGTCGCCGGTCGGGTCAAAAATCCCGGTCAGCTACAAGGTGATCGGCATCTGGTACAAGGAACAGGCATGAAAGGACGCACATGAAATCATCCGTCATCGGGTTCGCCGCCGCCGCAGTGCTGTCGGGCGCGGCCCATGCTGCTGTACCGGCCGCGGCCCCGTTCGCGTGCCCATACGCGAACAAGGCGCCGCGCGACGTCAGCTACGACACCATGATCAGCGTGCACAACGAACTGGTAAAACGATTTCGGGATGCGCTGGGTACCACGGTGAAGGACATCGGCGACCCCAAGGTGGCCGCGAAAGTCGCGGCGTCGCGTATCGACGATGCCAGAATGACGGCGCTGGCCGAAGTTTCGGGCTGCGCCGCGCTAATCGACGAACGAGGTGGATGCGCGCAGTATTTCGATCCGGAGCTGGGCGACCCGCTCTCGGTCTTCATGGACATGCAGAAAACTGCACCGCTGCGTAGACAGTACGAGGAAGCGGTCGCGCACCTGACCAGGCCCGACTACAAACGCGCCGCCCAGGCATGCATCAAGCTCGTCGGCAGGAAATGAACCGCCCGCTGATCCGGGCCGGCGACCCGACGTCGCACGGTGGAACCGTTGTCGAGGGCAGCGACAACTTCATTGTCGACGGCAAGCCCGTCGCCCGCGCCGGCGACAAGGTCAGCTGCCCGCTCCATGGGGACAATGCCATCGACAGCGGCAGCGACACCTACCTCACCGACGCCAGGCCCACCGCACGCGACGGCGATACCACCGCCTGCGGCGCCACACTAAGCGCGACGCAGGACCATTATTTCATTCGCTAAATTTCATTCGCTGATGGCCCGCGCCACCAGCCCGCGCCGGCCGTTGCGATCGAACGCCGCCACCTGGATCACCCCGCGCGCGCGGATCGGCCCTGTCACCAGCGGGCTGCGCGCGGTCGGCACGCTGCCGTCCGTCGTGTAGCGCAGCGCAATGCCCGGCAGGACGTGGTTGACCCGCACCCCATCGCCCGCCACCAGCAGGCCCGGCGGCGCGATGCGGTAGGCCAGGCCGGGCTGCTCGAGGTCGAGGCGCGGCAGCACACGCTGGCCCAGCGCATTCACGAAGCCGGACCAGGCGGCGCGGTGCTGCGCCGCCGCCTTGGCCGCATCCGCTTCGGCGGCCCAGGCCGGGTCCGGCGCCCAGGCGCGCTCGGCCACCGCCAGCAGGCGCGGCATGACCATGTAGTCGATGCGGGCCGGGTCGCGTAGCGTTTCGGCGAAGATGGTCGCTTCCAGCCCGCGCACGTGGCGCTTGCCGTAGTCGGTCAGGCCATCCTTGCCGGTGCGCGCCCCCGGGCTGGCGTTCTTCAGGTAATCGAAGGGGATGAAGTCGTACACGTCGGCCAGTTCGATGTAGGCGCCCCAGGTCATGCCCGGCTCGTCGAAATTGGCGTTGTAGGCCATGTCCATGTACATGCGGGTGACAGGCGCCAGCACGATGTCGTAGCCGCCGTTGGCCAGGCGGTAGGCGAAGTCCTCGGCGCCCTCGGTGTTGTTCCAGACCCAGGCATGGAAACCGCGCTGGGTAAAGCGCGGGTTCGGGATCAGCTTGCGCTGGCCGTCCAGCATCGTGCTGCGCGCCGCCAACTCTTCCCAGCCCGAGGTGAACAGGCCATGCTTGCGCAGGATGGCGTCGACGCGGTCGTAAAAATAATCCCACAAGTCGGCCACGCTTTCCAGGCCTTCCTTGCGCATGCGCGCCTGGCTGGCCGGCGAGCGCTCCCAGGCGCCGTTGGCCAGCTCGTCGCCGCCCATGTGGATGGTGCGCAGCGGCACGCCGGCGGCGCGGTGCAGCGCCACCACGTCGTTCACCACGTGTTCGATGAAGGCGAAGCTCGAATCGAGGCCGGGATTGATCACGTTGTCGCCGAAGTACTGGGCCGAGCGGTACACCGAGCGGTCCTCAAAGTCGTGCAGCAGGTACTGCGCGGCGTCCTTGTTCCCCTCGGCCTGCAGGCGGCGGTAGCGCGCTGCCATCGCCTGCACCGCGGCGCGCGCGTGGCCCGGCATCTCGATTTCCGGGATGACGTCGATGTGGCGCGCCGCCGCGTAGCGCAGGATCTCGATGTAGTCGGCGCGCGTGAAGTAGCCGCTGCCGCGCGGGTCGCGCGGGTCGGGACCGGAACCGTAGGCCGGCTGCAGGCGCAGGCCGGGACGGTCGCTGTGGCCGCGCACCGCGCCGATGTCCGTCAGTTCCGGCAGGCCGGCGATCTCGAGGCGCCAGCCTTCGTCGTCGGTCAGGTGGAAGTGCAAGCTGTTCATCTTGTAGCGCGCCATCAGGTCGAGCCACTTGAACACGGTCTGCTTGTCCTGGAAGTTGCGCGCCACGTCGAGCTGGAAGCCGCGGTAGCCGAAGCGTGGGGCATCGACGATGCTTACTTCCGGCAGCGTCAGGTCCGTGCTGCCGGGCAGCGGCATCAGGTCGCGCAGGCTTTGCAGGCCGTAGAACACGCCGGCCGCGCTGTTGCCGACGATGGCGATGGCGCCGTCGGCCTTGATCGTCAGCGTATAGGCTTCGGGCGAGGACTGGTCCGGCACCGTGCCGATGCTCAGGCGCAGCGGCGGACCGCCGGCCGGCAGCGATGCCGGGAACAGCGCTGCCGCCAGCGCAGCCTCACCCGCCAGCGCGGCGGGCGCGCTCACCGCCGGCCGCGCGCGCAAGGCGATGCGGCCGGGTCCGCGCTGCAGCTGGAGCGGCGTCGGCAGCACCGGCGGCAGCGCCGCCGCCGGCAGCAGGTCGGCCCTGGCATTCATGCGGTAGGTGTCGGCCGGCGTGGCGCTGCCTTTGCCCATCCGGTCGGGCTGCGCCACCGTCTGCGGCTGGTAATCGCCGATCGCCACCCCGGTGGCCGGGGCGGCGTCATACACCAGATAAGGTCCGATCAAAGCCTTGCCCAGCTTGGCGACGCTGCCCGGGTAGCTGTACTCGGTTTCCAGCGTGGCGCCCGCGGCCAGGCCCGGAAAGCCTGGCGCCGGACGCAGGCGGAACAGATCGCCGGCCACATGTTCCAGCACCAGCTGGCCGGACAGCGGACCGCTCACGGCGCCATCCAGGCTGTTGAAATACAGCGACCAGCCCTGCGCCGGCAAGGGCCGGCTGTCGCGGTTGTTCAGGGTCAGGCGCGCGCGCGTGCCCGCGGCCTGCGCCTGCGCGCCGGGCAGCTTGGGCGCGATTTCCCAGCGCAGCTGCATCCTGGCGGCGCTGGCGAAACCCTTGCTGCCACCGGTGGCCGGGGCAGCCGTATCGGCTTGTCCCGCAGAGTCGACGGCGCCGTCCGCGCAGGCTGCGGGCGCTGCGCCCAGCAATGACGTGGCCAGCAGCGTGGCCAGCAGGCCGCCGAAGGATGGTCGATTCCCCAAGAGTCTCTCCAGATTCAAACTTGACGTGATACGAATGGCCGGCGCCTGGGCGAGCATGACAGCGCGCGGCGCAGGCGAACGTGCAGGCGAAGGTGCGGGCGAAGACGATGCGCTCAGACCTGCGCAGCCGCCGTGCGGCTCCAGCTGCGCATGCGGTGGCCCCAGGCGGCATACCAGAAGATCATCCCGTAGCAAGGCAGCATGATCCAGTAGCCGGCCTGCGGACCGGCCAGGTCGGACAGGTGGCCGTACACCAGCGGCAGGATGGCGCCGCCGCAGATCGCCATGATCAGCAGCGCCGAGCCGCGCGCGGTGTAGCGTCCCAGCCCGTGCAACGCCAGCGGCCAGATGGCCGGCCACACCATCGCGTTGGCCAGGCCCAGCAGCGCCAGGCACATCACGCTGTCCGGCACCAGCGGCACCCCGCTCCAACCCAGCAGCGCCTGCGACAGGCCGGTGCCCTCGCGCGATGCGGTGGCCACGCCCACCGTGAACAGCAGGCCGACCAGCGCCGACAGCAGCAGCGCGCGCTGCTGCGACAGCCAGCGCGGGATCGCCACCACGCCGATCAGGTAGCCGATCACCATGCAGACCATGGTGTACGAGGTCAGCACGCCGAAATTGGCGACATGCAGTTCATGGCCGTACAGGCCGATGGTGTCGCCGGCGATGACTTCCACGCCGACGTAGGCAAACAGCGCCAGCGCGCCCAGCACCAGTTGCGGAAAGCGCAGCACGCTGCCCTGCCCGGCATCGGACTCCTGGGCATCGGCGTCGGGCGTGATGTCGCGCAGCTTCGAAAAGTGGATGAAGACCATGATCGCGAACAGCAGCACCGCCATGCAGACATACGGGAACACCAGGCGCTGCGACAGCACGGCGCGGGCGGCGTCGCGCGCGGCCGGCGTCAAGGCGGCCAGCTCGCTCTCGGAAAATCGGCCGATATCGGCCAGCATCAGCGAAGTGAACACCAGCGGCACCACCACCCCGGCGCCCTTGTTGAACAGGCCCATGATACTGATGCGCATGGCCGCGCTCTCGGGCGCGCCGAGGCGGACGATGTAGGGATTGATCGCGGTCTGCATCAGGGTCATGCCGCTCGCCAGCGCGAACTGGGCCGCCAGGAACAGGCCGTAGTAGCGGCTTTGCGCCGCCGGCACGAACAGCAGCGCGCCGGCGCCCATCAGGGCCAGGCCGAGCGTCATGCCGTTCTTGTAGCCGATCCGGTCCAGCACCGCGGCCGAGGGCAGCGCCATGACGGTGTAGGCGATATAAAAGGCCGAGGTGACCAGCAGCGCCTCGAAGTTGTTCAGGTCGCAGACAATTTTCAGGAAGGGCACCAGCGAGCCGTTCAGCCAGGTGGCGAAGCCAAGGATGAAGAACAGCAGGCCGAGGAACAGCATCCCGACCACGACCGATTGCGGCGTGTCGGCGGGACGCGGCGTGGGGTCGGCAGCTTGCCGGTGCGGGGTTTCCTGTTGCATGCGTGCCTCATGAGTTGTTGAACTTTCATGCTAGCATCGCTTGCCCTCCGACGCGAGTTTTTCCCGCCGCCGGCGCCGCGTTTACCGCGGGTCCACGCAAAGCCGGCCGGCGCCGGCCTTTGCATCCACTGCGCCGCGCGGCGCATCCAGCGGCAGCACGCGCAGCAGCATCCCGGCTTCGCCGGCGAGCGCTTCCAGCAGCGGGCGCCCGAGGCGGACCACGGCCTGCGCCGGATCGAGGTCGGCGATCACAACCCGGAAGCGGTCCTGGCGGGTGGTCGCCACCAGGCAGCGTGCCGATCCGGGTGCGCTGCCGCCGGCATTCGCGACGGCATTGCCATTGCCGGCGCCGGCGACGTGCAGCCGGCTGTCGCGCACGGCCCGCAGCCCCGGCAGCTTCGCTTCCAGCACCGGACCGCCATCGAAGATGTCGATGTAGCCGTCGAAATGCAGTCCTTCCTGCTCCAGCAGGCGCCGCGCCGGCACGGTGTCGGGATGGGTGCGGCCGATCGCCGCCCGCGCCGCCTCGCCCAGCAAATGGGTGTAGAGCGGAAGGCGCGGCACCAGCTGCTCGATGAACAGGCGTTCGCCCCGGCCGCACAAATCGTCGGCTTCGTGGAAGTCCATGCGGAAGAACGGCCGGCCGACGCTCTCCCAGAACGGCGACTGCCCGTGCGCGTCCTGGAAGCCGCGCATCTCGGCGAACACCTTGTGCGCAAACAGTTCCGGGAACTGGGCCAGGAACAAAAGGCGCGACTTCGACAGCAGCCTGCCGTTGCTGCCGCTGCGGTAATCCGGGTGCAGGTACAGCGAGCACAGTTCCGAGGCGCCGGCCAGGTCGTGGCTCAGGTGCAGCGACTGCACCCGGTTCACCAGGCCGGTGGCCGGACTGGTATGCACCGAAGTGCTGAGGCGGTAATTGTAGAACGCCTCGTTGACGCCGACCGCCGCCTTGATCGCGCTGACGCCGCAGATGCGCCCGGCCGCGCGGTCTTCCAGCACGAACAGGTAATCGGCGTCCTGCGGCGCCACCTCGCCGGCGAACGAGGCGGCGGCCAGCGCCAGGCGCGCCGCCAGTGCGCCGCGGTCCGGCTTCAGCGTCGTCATGCCGGGACCGGCGTCGATGGCCAGGTCGAGGACCGCGCCGAGATCGGCTTCGCAGGCGTTGCGTACGGCCAGCATGATCGTCGCTCCCTGCCCTACTCGCGCAGCATGGGCTGGCCGACAGGCGCGCCCGGCACGGCCGCGGCGCCGTACTGGGCGCGGTGGATGCGGTGGATCGCCAGCAGCATCAGGCCGGACACGATGCAGATCGCCGCCATCAGCAGGAAGAAGGCCTGCGGCGACATGCGCTCCCACACCGCGCCGACCACGCCGGACAGCAGGTTGCCGGTGAACGAACAGAAGAACCAGGCGGCGATGGTGGTGGCGGCGAAGCGCTTCGGCGCCAGGCTGGCGAACAGGCCCAGCCCGACCGGCAGGATGTACAGCTCGGCCAGCGTGAAGGCGGCAAAGAACGCCACCATCCACAACCAGTCGACGGTAAAACCGGTGGCCGCGCTGACGGCGATCAGCGCGGCCAGCGCACCGTAGGCAACGCCGACGCCGATGGCGCCCATGGTCATGCGCTCGAGCGCCGGCGTGGCGCGGCCGCGCGCCGCCCGTGCATTCCACATCCGCACCAGCAAGGGGCTGAGCAGGAACACGAACATCGGGTTGAGCGACTGGAACCAGGTGACCGGGATCGTGAGGCCGAAGGCCTGGCGCGACACCGCGTTGTCGGCCCAGATGGCGAAGGTATTCCCGGTCTGTTCGTAGGCGATGCGGAACAACATCACCGCCAGCGCGACCCCGGCCAGCAGCGGGATGTTGCCCTTGCCCTCGCCGGTTGGCACGGTCTCGTCCCGGCCCGGCGCCGTCGCCACCGCGGCCGGCAGGTAGCGTCCGCCCCAGATATACACCACCAGGCCAAGGCACATGCCGACGCCGGCCGCGCCGAAGCCGTAATGCCAGCCATACAATTCGCCCAGCGTGCCGCAGATCAGCGGCGCAAGAAAGGCGCCGAGGTTGATGCCGACGTAGTAGACGTTGAAGGCGGAGCCGGCGCGCGGGTCGTCCTTGGCGTACAGCAGATTCACCTGGCTGGGCAGATTGGGCAGGAACAGGCCGTTGCCGATCGCGATCACCGCCATCGCCGGGAAGAACAGCGCTTCGAAGGCCATCATGAAGTGGCCGAGCGCCATCAAGAGGCCGCCGATCACGACCGCCTTGCGCCGGCCCAGCCAGCGGTCGGCGATCAGGCCGCCGAAGATCGGCGTCAGGTACACGCCGGCGGCATAGGCGCCGAACACCAGGGAGGCATAGGCCTGCGAGTAATGCAGCGCCTTGGTCATGTAATAGATCTGCAGCGCGCGCATGCCGAAGAAGGAGAACTTCTCCCACATCTCGGTCAGGAACAGGATGGTGAGCCCCTTGGGCTGGCCGAACCAGCTTCCCTCGTCACGCATGGCTGTTCTCCGCGCTGTCGTCGATCGGATCGAGTGGCCACATCGGCCGCTGCAAGTGGGCGTAAGGCAGGCGCGCCAGGTCACTGTTCAGGGCGCCGGGGGCGTCGCAGATGATGGTGGCCGCGGCGATGGCATCGAAATGGGCGCGAAAGTGGCGGGTCGACTTGACCACCACCAGGCGCTTGCCGGCCAGGTCGATCCCGAGCTGGGTGAAGCACTCCGGCGAGAATACCTGCTGGCGCCGCGTGTTCAGGACGATGTCGATGCCGGCGGCGCGGATCGCCACCGCATCGCCCAAAGCTTCCGTGAACCGGCCGGCCAGTCCGTGCTGGCGCGCGTCGCGGCGGACGGCGGTGACGGTGGCGAGGACGTCGACCGGCAGGCCGGACGCCTTGCCCACCTTGCCGCCGATGCGCAGCGGGAGCGCGGCGCCGACGCCGGCGTCGATGGCCAGCTGCACCGCGAGCGGATCCCAGAGCATGCCGAGGGCGGCATCCTGCACGCCGCGTTCGAGCAGCGCGCGCAGCACGAAGGTGGCATCGCAGGCGGCGCCGCCGCCGGGATTGTCCGCGCTGTCCGCGAGTACGGCCAGACCCTTGGCGCCGGCGGCGAGCGCGGCGTCGATGGCCGCGTCGACCTGCAGCGCGGCGTGGCTGCCGGCCGTGCGCAGCGCCAGGAAGTCGCGTGCCAGCGCGGCGGCGATGTGATCCGCACGCGCCGCCGCGCTGTCGTCGCCGGCATCGAACACCACCAGCACGACGGCGCCGGTGTGCGCGGTATCGGACCAGGGGAAACCGTGGACCAGCGAGATCGACAGGATGCCGGGCGTTGCTTCCAGCCGCTGCAGGTCATCCACCAGCGCGCGCATCGGACCGTCGCCGGTGCCGAAGATGCCCAGCATCGGCACCCTGCGCATCAGCGCCTCCGGACGGCAGCCGCCCGCGGCCATGCGCGCCAGGATCGCATGCAGCTCGCGCGTGCGCGCCAGGTAATCGGTATGCGGGTATTCCTTGCAGGCGATCAGGACCGCGCCGCCGGCGAGCATGCGCGGCGTGAGCGTCGCGTGCAGGTCGAGTAGCGCGCCGACCGGCACGCCGGGGCCGACCAGCGCCCGCACGCGCGCCAGCAGGTCGCCTTCGCAATCGTCGTAGCCGTGCGCAATCATGGCGCCGTGCAGTACCAGGAAGACGGCATCCACCGGCCCGGCCGCCGCCAGCTGGCCGAGCAACTCGTCACGCAATGATTCGTAGACCGCGCGCGCCACCGGGCCGCCGGGCTGGGCCCAGGCGCACAGGCCGCAGGTCACGCGGTCGCCCTGTTCCGCGGCGACATCGAGCAGGAAGCCGTAGCCGGGAAAGCCAATGGCGTCGACGCGGTTTGCCCCGCCACCGCGCGGGCGGTACAGGATGCCTTCCTCGAACGAGCGCAGCGTGGTCGGGATCGGCGAAAAGCTGTTGGTTTCGTGCGCCAGGGCGGCAAGGAAGATGTGCATGGCGGGCCTCAGGACTGGAAACGCGCCGGGCTGATACGGGCGGGATCGAAGCCGAATGCCGCCAGCTGCGCGGATGGCGCCTCTCCCAGCAACACCGAGGCGTAGTAGCGGCCGGCGCCGGGCGCCGACTGGATGCCGTAGCCGCCCTGGGCCGCGGCCCAGAAGAAGCCGGGCAGCGCGGCGTCGAAGCCGCCCACCAGTTCGCCGTCGGCGACGAAGCTGCGCAGGCCGGCCCACACGTGGCTCGGGCGGCGGATGCGGAGCAGGGTCATGCGCTCGATGTTGTCGATGGCGATCGCGATGTCGAGTTCTTCCGCCTGCACGTCGTGCGGCGGCGCCGGATCGGCATTGCAGGGGGAACCCAGCAGCATGCCAGCGTCCGGCTTGATATAGAAGGACTCCTCCACATCGAGGAACAGCGGCCAGCGGCTGGACGCTATGCCTTCCGGCGGCGTGAACAGGAAGGCCGAGCGCCGCTTCGGCACCAGGCCCACCGGCGCGGCGCCGGCCAGGTGCGCCAAGGCGTCGGCCCAGGCGCCGGCCGCGTTGACGACGATCGGCGCCTGGTAGCTGCCTTTCGCGGTGGTGACGGTCCAGACGCCGTCCGCATGCTGCAAACCGGTGACGGCGGCATCGTTGACGGTACGCGCCCCGCGCTGGCGGGCGCCGCGCAGGAAGCCCTGCAGCAGCGCGTCGACGTCGATGTCGGCCGCATCCTTTTCCAGCACGCCGCCGATCACCTCGCCGGGACGCAGCACCGGCAGAAAATCCAGTGCGGCCTGCGCATCCAGGCGTTCCACCACGGACGAGGTCTGGCGCACCGAAGCTTCGTGGGCATCGAGCTGCGCCTCCTGCCCCGGCGCGGCAAACATGAAGGCGCCGCGCGGCGACAGCAGCGCATGGTCGCAGAAGCCGGCCGGCGGGTTGCGGAAGAAGTCGAGGCTGGCGCGGGTCAGCGCGCGCACCTGGGGCGGGCCATAGCTTTCCATGAACAGCGCCGCCGAGCGCCCGGTGCTGTGGTAACCCGGGTGGGCCTCGCCTTCCAGCACGGTCACGCGTGCCTGTTGCGCCAGCCAGTAGGCGATCGAGGCACCGCCGATGCCGGCGCCGATCACGATGAAATCTGCGGTTTCATGACTCATGGGATCCCTGCGTTTTCAGAAAACGAAAAATCTTCTATACCTGAAAGATATGTCAGCGCAGGCGGGCGTGCAAGCATTTTCTGGAACCGTGGTGTGCGGCAGTCGAAGGCAAGGCACAGGGCTGCCGAAGGCTGCCAAGGGCTTCGCTTAAATCGGTTGACGGCGGACGACGGCGGCCCGGATAATGCACTGGATTTCTATTTCAGAAAATTTTGGAGACAAGCATGCCGCCTATCGAACGCATCCCGAGCGAACTAGCTTTCCCCTTTTCGAAGGCCGTCAGGGCCGGCGGCTTCATTTACCTGTCGGGGCAGATTCCGATGGGCGGCGATGGCAAGCCCCTGCGCGGCAGCATCGAACAACAGACCGGCGCGGTGCTGGACCGCATCGCCGCCACGCTGCATGAGCTGGGCAGCGGCCTGGAACACGTGGTGCGCGTGACCGTGTGGCTGTCGGACCTGGCGCTGTTCGCCAGCTTCAACGCCGTATACGCCAGCTACTTCAAGGCGCCGCACCTGCCGGTGCGTTCGACCGTGCAGGCGAAGCTGGCCTTCGACATGGATGTGGAGATCGAGGTGACGGCCTACAAGCCCTGAGCGGCCTCGGGCCGCTTGCGCCCGGCCGCTTCCACCCGGCGTCTACTTCCTGGCTCTTTTCCGTGCGGGTGCCGCCGTTTCGACAGGCGCCGACACCGGCTGATCGAACAGCGACGCGTAAGTCACTTCCGTATTCGGCTCGTCCGAGGTGCACACCGACAGCACCCGGCAAGGCCCCTCGCCCACCGCGATGTAGGCATGCGCCATGCCGCTGTCGAAGTAGATCGAATCGCCGGTCTCGAGCCGGGCCGGCGCGTACAGGTCGGTGTACAGATCGACCGTACCCTCGAGCACGATGGCGAATTCCTCGCCAGGATGGCGGATCAGCTCCCCGAACTCGGCCAGCGAACGCGCGTGGATCTCGGCGATGATCGGCACCGAGCGCTTGTTCAACAAATCGGCGGCCGGATACAGGTGCGAGTAATTGGGCGTGTCGATCGCATAGCCGGTGCCGCGCCGGTTGATGCTGCGCCGTCCGCTGGCCGATGGCGCGGCCGGCTTGCCCGGCGCCTGCGCGCCGCTGAACAGCTCGGAGATGTCGATGTCCAGCGCATTGCAGATGCGCAGCAGCTTGTCGTAGCTGAGCGACATCTTGTTGTTCTCGATCTTGGAGATCGTGGACATGGGCATGCCGCTTTTTTCGCCGGCCTCGATCAGCGTCATGCCACGTTCCTTGCGGATGCGCCTGAGCGATTCCCCCAGGTTGCCATCCTTTTCGGGTCCGTGATTGATCGCGCGTTTCGTGGCCATGCTAGTCCTCTCAAGAAGCCTCATTATAGTGCGCCCTTGCAGAGATTGAAAACTCGGCATGCCAGATTTTCCACAATGCTAAATTCATGCGCACGCCTTCCCGATCAGGCATGCGGATCGGCCACGCGCGGCCAGTAGTCGAGCGAACGCGCCCGGTAGGGAATGGCGGCAAAGTCGAAATCCATCGCCCCCGGCGACGACACGTACAGCACTTGCCGGGCCAGTGGCGCGAACTCGGCATGGAAGTGCTGGGTCGATTTCACCACCACCAGGTCCTTGTCGGTCAGGCGCAGGCCCATGCCGGTAAAGGCGTCCGTGCCGTAGGTCTGGGTGCGGATCGAGGCCAGCACGATATGTAGCCCACCCGGCAATCCATTCGCCGCTTCGACCCACACGCAATCGCCCAGCCGCTCGCGCGTACCGAGCGCGCTCTGGCTGTGGTCGGCGACGATGGCGCGCACGGTCACGCGCAAATCCACCGGCAGTCCCGAGGCCGGTCCGCATTTGCCGCCGATGCGCAAGTCGAGCTGCGCCCCCACGCCGGCCTGCCTGCAGACGTGGACCGCGCCCAGGTCCCACAGCGCCCCGACCACGGCATTGCCCACACCGCGCTCGAGCAGCCGGCGCAGGATGAAGGTCGAGTCGCCGGCCGCGCCGCCGCCCGGGTTGTCGGCGACGTCGGCCAGCACCACCGGTCCCTGCACCTTTACCACAGCTGCCGCATCCAGCGCCGCATCGATCCCGACCACCTGCGCGCCGATGCGCTCGCGCAGGTCCCAGAAGGCGCGGCCCAGGCGATCGGCCACGGCACGCGCCAGCACAGGATCGTTGTCGGTCACCACCCACAGCTTCGCGCCCGCCTCCGGCACGTCGCCCCAAGGGAAACCGTGGCCGAGCGACACCGACAGCACGCCCGGCTCGCGCTCGGCCGCGGCCATCCGGCGCACGAAACCCTGCATCGGTTCGCGCGTGGTGTGCCACAGGCCGACCATCTTGCAGTCGAACACCGCGGTGACGGGCTTCACGCGCCCGGCCGCGGCATCGACCAGGATGCGGTACAGCTCGCGCCCACGCTCGTCGGTGTCGACGTGCGGGTATTCCTTGAAGGCGACGATGACGTCGCTGGATGCCTGCATCAGCGCCGTGAAATGGCAATGCAGGTCGAGTTCCATCCCGATCGGCACGCCGGGACCGACGACGTCGCGGATGCGCGCCGCCAGGTCGCCTTCGCAATCGTCGTAGCCTTCGGCGGCCATGGCGCCGTGCAGCAGCAGTTGCACCGCATCGACCGGCATCGCCGCCTGCAGGTCGGCCAGGATGGTGTCGCGCAGGGATTCATACACGTGGCGTACGGTACGCCCGCCCGGCTGTGCCAGCGTACACAAGCTCTCGGCGACTTCGTTACCGTCGGCCTCGATCAGCTCGCGCAGGAAGCGCATGAAGGCGCCTGCCCCTTGCGGATCGCGCGTGCTGGCGTCGCCATGGTAGATGCCGATTTCCTCGAACGCGCCCTGCCCGGTCGGCGCGGCGGCAAAGGTGTTGGTTTCGGTGGCCAGATGGGCAATAAAAAATCGCATGTTTACAATTCGACTAATAGTTCAGGTTCCAGGTGATCAGCTGTCCGACCACGCCCAGCCAGATGACGCCCAGCAGCGCCAGCGCCACGACCACGCCCCAGAAGCGCGCCACGCCCGGGGCATCGATGCGGAACAGGCGCCAGGCCGCCCACACGCCGGCGATCGCCGCGGCGATGGCCAGCAGGCCGCTGGCTTCGAGCAGGCCGACCAGCCAGTCGATCGCATAGCTGTAGACGCCGACGTCGGTGCTCAGGATCGGCTTGATCAGCAGGAACCAGGCGAACAGGTAGACCACGGTCACCGCCACGGCGATGCGCTGGATGCGGCGTACGCGCCTGTGTTCGGGCGAGATGCTGCTGACGGCGCGGTCGGCGCGGCGCACCAGCGCACCGAAGGGCCAGGCCACCAGGGTCGCCAGCAGCACCAGCGTCGACAGCATCAGGACAGTCAGGTTCAACGGCGCCGAGCGCGCGAACGACGCTTCCTGCAGCACCGAGATCGGGTTTTCGCTGTCGATCACGGTCTTGACGCCGTCGATCTCCTTCAGCGCCAGCATCTGGTCGCCGCCGACCTTGCGCCACAGCTGCGGGCCGATCTCGCGGTAGGTCGCCATGCCGCCGACGATCGGGTCGGGCGTGCCGATGGTGCCATCCGGGTTGGCCGAGATGATGGTCTGCTGCAGCAAATAGAGCACGGTCAGGAAGCCGTGCTCGACGCGGCGCGAACCCTCGTAGCGGCCGGCGATCTTGTGCGCATCGGCAGCGGCGCTGGCCAGGGCCGGCGGCTCGGCGCCTGCCGGCGCCGGGAAATAGCGGTCCATGAAGCCGTCGAACAGTTCCTTGCGCGCCGCGTACACGGCGCTGTCCTTGCCGCGGCTGTTGTAGGTGAAGAAGATGCCGACGTTTTCGTCGGGCAGCAAGTTCATCTCGGTGTGGTAGACGATGGTGTCGCCGCCGTGGCCGATGAGCTTGCGGCCGTTCTGCATGCCGTAAAAGAAGCCGTGCGCCATCACGCCAAAGCCCGGATCCGCGCTCTCGGTAGGGCTGTGCATGCGCGCCGTGGTGGCTGCATCGAGAATCTGCGCGCCATCCACGCTGCCCTGCTGCAGGTGGGCCAGCATGAAGCGCGCCATGTCGGCCGCGGTGGTGCTCATCGAGCCGGCCGGCGCCGTGATCACCATCTCGAACGGCGACGGCGGCTCGCTCGCGCTGGGGTAGCCCTTCGACAGGAAGCCGGGGAAGCCTTTCGGCAGCGGCTGCACGAAGGTCGAGTGGCGCATGCCGAGCGGCTGGAAGATGTGGCGGTCGACATAGGTTTCGAAGGGTTCGCCCGACACCCGCTGCACGATGTAGCCGGCCAGCGCCACGCCGTAATTCGAGTAGCCGGGCACGCGGCCCGGC